>Ga0070659_100001081_pt1 | contig 19912 bp, 14 predicted proteins | sample KBSC23metaG_FD_64666 | JGI IMG/M metagenome (GOLD analysis project Ga0070659, IMG submission 64666) | Corn rhizosphere microbial communities from Kellogg Biological Station, Michigan, USA - KBS C2-3 metaG | ecosystem: Host-associated > Plants > Roots > Rhizosphere > Soil ... | reverse complement strand
GCTGGGTGCGTGATCGCCGGCACGGCCATCGAGCAAGGATTGCAAGCGCAACAGCGCAGCACCACAGACCACCACATCATCGTGCAGCGTCTTGTAGAACGCCGCCGGCGTTGCGCGGCGCGCGGCTTCAAACTGCTCTTGCGTGACCTTGCCGCGCGCGAGTTCGTCCGCCTGATCCGGGTCACGGCGGATGGCCTCGACCAGGCTGGTCGCCACTTCCCAATCGACCGTGTTGTAGCCACCCTTGGCCGGGTCTACGAGCGGTACCTCGCGAATCAGTTGGCTAGAACGCGTGGCAAGCCATGCCATGCTGCCCATGCGGGCCTCCGGGTCGTCGGCTTCGGGCAGCGGATACAGGTGCTCCCAGAACTGCTCGCACAGGCCGGCGATCAGCTCGTAACCCTCACGCAGGCCGGCAAAGCCACGGTCCTTCGACAGTGCCTCCGTTAGCCATGCAGCGAGGCGCAGATCCTTCGTGCGCTTCTGCAGCAGCGACGTGCTCTCGTTGATGACGGCACGCCAGTCGGCCTCCTTGATCTCGGTCACCCAGTCGCCCTGGTCGAGCGATGGGTCATCGAAGCGGCGCGCTTCTTGAATGGTGTCGAATTCTGCGGAGAAGAGCATGTCTTCGCCGCAGGGTTGGGCGCCGGGCAGCGGCGTGAGGAGTTGTTCGAACGGAAGAGAAGCCATGGTCTGAAGCAAGAAGCCGGAGAGTGATACGAACGTCAGGGTTTGGCGACGCGGCAATCCGCCAGCGCCAGCGTGAGGCCCACGAACTGGCGGTTCAGGCAGTCCAGCGTGATGTCTTTGCTGGGCTTGTACGCGGCCAGCTTGTGGTCGGCAAACAGTGCCTTGAGCGCCTCACGCTGATCGTCCTGAAACGGTGCGCCCACCTTCAGGTCTTCGGTCATGGCCAGCGTGTTCAAGCTGTCGTCGGACAGCGGGTAGACCTGGCCCTTGAAGACGAGGCGACGGCCGTCGTATTTCTTAGAGGCGGTCGGGGCGTCCTTGAAGTACTCGGTCAGCACCTGGCGGTACGACACCTGCAGCGGCGCGTCATCCTGCGCAAAGGCAGGCGCAACAAGCTGCGCGGCCAGCGTCGACGCGGCAGTGAAGCGGAACAGAACGTTCATATCAGCGAGCGTGAAATGGGATGTCCGCGCGCAAGGGGCGGACGGGAGTGATGCTACGCAGGCTGAGGGGCGTTGGGGGGATTGTTTCTAAATCTTCATGTCGGGAGGGGCCCGCCCAACGCTGTATCCCTCAGCCTTCTTTCAATGGCGCCCTTGAGCCGAGATGAGGAGATTCATTTTCGTTGGGTTAGCCCCGTTTGCGAGATGATTTCCGCGGGCCATTTGGGTTCCGGGGCAAGCCGTTGCCCAAAGTACTCGAAAACTCCTGCGGGAATGAACAGCCAAAATAGTGGGATTCCAACCGCCGTCAGCAACACTAGCTCGACCACGTGCATATTGGCGCGAAGCCGTGCACCCTCTTCGGTTCGGTCAAAAAGCGGATAGAACTCCAGCACGCATCGCCTGAAACTGACATCGCGCGGGAACGGTCGGACCGCTCGTAGAGTCTTCGGCCCTTCACTCATGAAGCAGCGGATGTACGCCCACATCTGATGGAGCACCAGCGGAGTTGCCACCTGGGACTTCACGATGATTCGTTCCTGAACCTTGGTCGTATTCGCCTCACATTGCGCGAGAATCAGCCCATAGCGCACCGAGTACGTCTTCCCGTTGTATCCCGCGATCTTTCCGATTTCCGCTTCGACGCGCGACCAATCCAACTCTTTGATTACGGTCGTCCATTTAGCGAACGGATTGGCTTTTGGCAAGTACTCGAAAACAAAGATCTTTCGGTTCTTCCGATCGAATAGAACAGGAAGATCCCGTGGCGTTCTTACACCGCGCTTGATGAGATGGAGCAAAAGAATCACGAGCGCCAGCAACATCAATGCAAGCACCGACGCGATGACCGGCGACTGCTCCGGATGGCCCTCTCGGTATATCTCGCCGATGAATGGCAGCATGGCCACAAAGCCAATGGAGACGCCTACCCCAAACATCAAGCCGAAACCACGCTGAATGGACGTTGCTCTCGATAGCTCAAAAACGTCTTCATTGACGTAGTTGAGGTCGAGCGCCAAGTCCGGTTGGTCATTCCTGTCGTTTGCCTTGAGCGGCACAGTGCGGCCAGGCAAGTCCTCATACCAGTATGGGCTCTGCGGTTGCAGCTTCGACCCAGTCTCTCGCATTTCAATCACTCACTGTCATCAGCTTTTCTGCCCACCCTTCGGGGTCGCTCTTGTCCGGCCAGTATTTCACCTCAATCTGCGCCCTCTTGAAGATCTCGGTGTTGACCTCGATGCTTTCCTCGATGGTGTACGCCCCGTTCCCCCGTTGGGCTGTACCTTGACGATTCCGATAGCGCGACGACGTGTCGATGATCTTGCTGGGCATCGCCCTGAATTCGGGTAGCACGTCCGGGTCCTCACCGCCCGCCATGATCAGTTCGGAGCCCCCGCGCCCGTCGATCGCCTTTACCTTCCATTCGTACACAGACCGCTTGGAATCGTAACTCGCGAACGTCAATTTGACCTTCAGCGTATCGAATCCGCTGACGATCTCCGACAAGTCATCATTGAAACCAAGCTCCACGCCAAGCCCCAGTACCAAAGCGTTCAGATCGGCGATCTCATCAGTCACCTGGGCATCGGTCCACTTGCCCTCCTTGCGCTCGCCCTTGCCCCAGTAGCACCGATCCAGCCAGATCTCTACTGGTGTGCGCTCTGCATTGACCGCATACCATATCAGGCCAACCCCGATCGCGGTCAGCAAGAGAATCCAACCAAGCGGGCCAAGTATGAACGCCCCGGTCAGCGCAGAGGAGAACCCCGTCAGGAAACCGATTGCAGCACCGGCTACGAATGTGGCAGCCGCTCCGGCATACGCCCACCCCGCCTTCGACTCGCCTTGCCGGAATGCTCTCACCGCGGAGAACGCAGCCTGTATCCCGTCAACAAGCAAGGACAGCGCCCCCAACGCCGCGCCCGCCTTGATGAGCTTCTCTCCAACGGCCGCACCAAACGCCTTCAGCGTGGCACCAGTCAACTCGAACGAAGCCCCAAGGAAACCCAGCGTGGCAGATACCACGGGCAGCTTCGCCTCCCACCCGCCCTGCGGCCCGAGCGCGGAGTCCATTTGCTTGCGTGCGTCGCGGAACGCCCAGCCTTGGAGAACGAGCGAACTCAGCGCCAGAAGGGGTTCGCCGCTTGCACCGATACTGCGCAGGCCTTTTGTAAGCACGGCCCGACCCAGGTTTTTGGCAGCGCCGGGCAGCAGAGACACGGATCGCTCAAGGGGGCGCAGGATTTGGACCGCGTCCCGGCTCAACGTGATTGCCGCAATCTTGAGCGCGCTTGCGCTGTGCTGGGTCAGGTCAATTGCCTCGCGTTTTGCCTTGGCAAGGATGCTTTCAATATCCTTCTTCAGCTCGTCGGCCTTCTGGAGTGTCCATACCGTGACCTCGATGATCGTGTCTCGAACTTTGGCGTTCGGGATGGAAAGCATGCCTCCGATGAGCACACTGCGAACCTTCCGCCCCGCGACATCAGCAAACTTCTTCCCAGCGTCGGCGCCCTTGCGAGAGAACTCATTCAGCAGATCGACATACTGGCCGATCGTCATCTTCACCTGGAGAAATACCGGGCTGGCATTGGCATAGAGCCTGAGTGCGGCCTGGACGGCCATCTTGACCTTGGTGTCGATTGCATCGGCTGCCTTGTCTGCCAGCTGGGAAACGGCACCGTTCACTGCCGCCACCAGATGAGAAGCTGCAACCTGGACCTTCGTGTCCATCAGGTGCTTGAAGCGCTCGGGGCCATTGATCTCCTTGGACGCCAGAATGGCCTTGAGCATGTCGTGCAGCTTGTCGCCTTTGTTCAAGTCGGGGCCGGAAGGAAGCATGGCAGCCAGCAGATCCTTGCGCCCACCAGCAATGGCGGCATACGGAATCGTAAAGCCGGTCGGATTCGCAGCATCCTTGTGGTTGCTCAACCACTCATCCCATAGCTTGATCCCAGCCTCACCCTGCGGGCCGCCTGCCAGTGCGGGAGCGCACATCGTCATCAGTCTGACGTTCTCGTGAAGCTTCTCCGTGTCGTAGTCGCCAAGCCAGGTTTTCCATTCGTCGCTACGCGCCCAGGCCGTCCAGTCCTGATCGCAGTTGGAAATCTGCCCTGCAAACTCGTTCATCTGGTCGGTATAGCGCCGCTCGAACTTGTCACGCTCGCCCTCGTTATAAGAGTCGGTCAGCTTTTCCCATGTCTTCTTCTGCTGGGTGGCGACACGCTCGGCACGCGTTGTCGTCCCAGTCATTCTTTGGGTTTGGCTCGGCAAATCGTCCGGGAAGACATACGTCTCGGTCACCGTATCCGGCACCTTGCGCTTCGTTTCATCCTCTTCGATCGCGGACTTTGTGGCTGTCTCGATCTGCTTCTTCAGTCCGACGATCGCCTGGGATACAAATAGCGGGCGAGCCACCGCAGTGTTATAAGCCTGGCGCCATTCGATCCGATCATGCGTGTGACCATTCAGCTCCTTCACGATACCGACAGCATCGTGCACAGCGAACGCTGCAATCTTGCCGGGCTTGCCCATCGCCTTACGCTTGTCGGCAATGTTCTTCGCGTAGCTGGTCAGGGCAGCGGATTGCCCTGCTCGCGCGAAGTTGCCATGCAGGCTCCGCCAGGCATTGTTCTTCTTCGCCGCCTGATTGCCCTTCTGGTCCCAAAGCCCACCGCTATACCCACGCCGCGCCAGATACTCCTGATCCTGCCCGACGTACTCGAACACCATCTCGTGCAGGTGCGTGTTATCCGGCCCGATCTCAAAACAGTGCTTGACCGCATCAGGGGCGGACGCGATCTTCTTGATCTCGCACAACTGCATGCGCTTGGCGGGATCCCCCTCATACTTCTCACGCACAACGCTGTTCCAGACGTTCTCTGAAAAGGCAATCCAGACCTTTTCGTAGCCGTGCGGAACCGTGATGAAACTCGCGGGAATATTGTCGCCAGCCCGCTTGCACGCTTCCGTCAGCGGACGCTCCGTCTTCCAGTCCGGATCGTCCGGATCTGCCAGTACGCGCAGATAACCGTCTTCGGTCACAACGTAGCTTTGCCACATCCCGGACTTACCGAGATAGACATGCACGAAGCCCTTGCGCAAGATCCGAAGCGCGTACTTGTTCGCCTTGAGTTTTTGACTGTCGAACGTGTCGAGCATCGACACCGCACTGAGCGGCTTCATCCCGGTTGCCGCTACATAGTTTGGCAACACGGCATATCGAACCGGCAGAACGGGATACCCATCACGCTCACAAAAACCGCATTTCCCGGTCTTATTGTTGGGCGCGCACTTCTGCGCCGTCTGGGCGTTCTTCTTGATCGCCTGCGCGCCATTGCCGGGAGCGGAAGGGGTCGTCTTCGCAGCAGTTGCTGGTTTGGTCGCCATATCAAACTCTTATTGCTGTAGTGACACGGGATCGATACCGTATGAAGCAATTTCGTTGAGAACCGCATCGGGCTGTGCCGCTACGGCATCGGCCAGAGAGTCATCACCGCCCTCTCTGATGTCCTGCAGGATGGACTGAACACTGGGGTGCTCATACCAGGCTGGGCTCAGCGTGAGGCAGTTAAGCACGAAGAAGATCACATCCTGCTGACCACGTAGACCTTGCTCGTTTGCGAGCCGAACGAGTCCGTCCAATGTTGTTTCCGGACGCTGCGGAATGCGCTGTTCGGCCTTCTTTAGCGCCATCAACACCCTACGAGCGTCTGCGATGCGGTCATGCTGTGCCCACAGGGCATGCAGCCGCTGAACGGATGCAGGTTGTGCTGCGTCCGTCTCCGGTGCCGAGATAGAACGCACTGTCGCCGCGGCATCAATGAACCACCAGCGCGTTCTCAAGGGAAGCAGTGATGGCAGGATGTCTGCGTTGTCTTCAGTAATGAGGGCAAGCCGATGCGGCTCAAACCATGGCAAGACTCTCCGGCCCGTCAGCGGATTGGCAACAACGCATCGCGCCGCGATCTGGGATGCCAGTTCATGCGCATTGGCTGCGCATGCCACCCATCCGCATACGTAGGCGCCATTCACGCTTGCACTGCGCTCGATTGCACGGTCAATGGTCTCGTTCAGCAACGCCTCATCCGGATAGCCGTGGTCTCCCGGGCTGAACACGGTGACAACCAGTGGGCAGATGCCGGGGTCATGCTGGAAATCCGGTCGTTCGATACGTGACCAGCGAACCTTGGGCTTACGTGCCAACAAATGGCTCGGATGCAAGATGTCAAACGGCGCAACGGGATGGTTCGGATCCAGGATGACGTGAATGCGGTAGTCCGGATGCGCCTCCCGAACCTCGAACCATTCGGCGTATAGGCGCTCTAGTACGCCTGTCTTTCCAGGCGCCAAAACTTGGTCTGCGTGCATCACGATTTCCACTCACATTCGGCAAGCTGGCCCGGCTTCGTCGAAGTACTCGCCGCCACCCCACCCGGCCCCACAAACTGATGCCCCGCCCCCTTGAATGTCACCATCCCCGGCGCATGCAGCTCAATCGTGCCGTTGGTCACCTTGATCTGTGCACCCGCAGCATTGACGAGCACGTGCTGCTTCGCCTCCGCCGTCACGCTAGCCTGCGTGGATGCCACGGTCACGGCCTTCTCCGCCACCAGATGACTCTCGCCCTTGAGGCTGCTCAACCCCACCTTGCCGCTAGCGGCATGCATGGCGATACCGGGTGTGGCATCCCCCGCCTGCCCAAGCGATTTGCCGTGCGCGTACAGGCTCAGCCCCTCTGCCACTGCAACTGAGAGATTGCCGCCCGCAGCAACGTTCGTGTCCTGCTTGGCGATCAGCGTGGCCTGCGTGCCGGCAACCAGCACGGCATCGACCGGCGTTGTACTGACAATGCCCTTGGGCGCCGAGACCTGCAGATGCGGTTCGCTGTAGGCGACGGCTTGTGCGCCTTCACCGGCGCTGTCGGCGTGGCGCAGCACTTCGGTGGTGTGGCGCAGTTGCTTGAGCGCAGGGAGTTCCTTGGCAGCGGGCTCGTCGGCCAGGCCGGCTTTCTGCTTTTGTGCTGCGTCGGCGAGTGATTCAGCTAGGTCGCTCACGGCTTCGATCTGGCTGGCGGCGGCCTCGCTGTCTTGCAATGCTGCGCTGGTGCCGGCGCTGTGCGCGGTGAGCAGCAGCCCGGCGCCAGCGCGCACGCTGCCGCTGTCGTCGGTGGCAAGTGCGGCACCGTGGCCGAGGTCTGCCTGGCGGGCGCTGTCGATCTGTTCCTTGTGATGGCCGAGTACGAGGCCGGTCGCAGCCTGCGTGGTGCTGAGTTGCGTGCGGCCCTGGCCTTCGGAGTCATCGAACACGAGCTGGTTATAGCCCGACGAGCCCGCCTGGCTGCCGGCCAGCGCCTGCGTCTTGATGCCGGACAGCACCGCGTTATGCGCGTAGGCGCCTTCGCTCTTGTTATCGCCGGCAAACCAGGCGGGCGCGTTGCCGGTAGCGCCTGCCGCGCCGGCTTGGTTCTGGTTGTATTGCGCGTCGGTCTGGCCGCGGCCATTGTAGGCGGCACCGACCACCACGGGCCGGTCGATGTCGCCTTGCAGGAATTCGATCAGCACCTCCTGACCGACGCGCGGTAGTGCCACGCCGCCCCAGTTGGGGCCGGCCACGGGCACGGTCACGCGCACCCATGCGCCAAGGCCGGCGCTGGCGCGTGCGTTGTCGTCACCGGCTGGATGCGATTGGCGGCTGGCCGAGCGCGCGCCGCGCTGCCAGTGGAACTGCACCTTGATACGGTGATCACGGTCGGTGTGCACGGGCCCTTCGGCGCCCACCACCAGCGCGGTCTGGCTGCCGTTGACGGTCGGGCGCGGGTGCAGTGCGCGGCCTTGTGCGTCGCTCTGCTGCGGGCGCACGGGCACGTTGTCGCGCACCACGGTGAAATGGTTGCGGTAGAACGGTGCTTCGTTGCCATCCCCCTGGTTGCTGCCGGCGGCCAGCACATCACTGCCGCGCAGTGCGCCCAGCGTTTGCGCCAACACTTGGCCGAAGCGGTCATTGAAGTTGTTGCGCGCCTGATGCGTGACGGCCAACACGGCAAATCGCTGCTCGCCGTCGTCGTGGTCGAAATGGTCGAGCAACTGGACGCGCGTGCCGGTCGACAGCGTGCGGACGCTGCCTTCGCCATCGAACTGCTTGTCGCGCAGTTCCAGCGCTTCCATCATCAGCCGGGCAACGCGCTGCGCCTGGTTATTGTCTTCAAACCAGTACTGGCCGGGGTAATCCGTGTCTTGCAGCGTCAGTTGCGGGCCGCCCTCGCTTTGCTGTTGGGCGCCAAGTTGGACGCTGCGCTTGGCATTGGCGCGGTAGTCCCAACTGGCGATCGATACGGCGTTGGTCTGCCAGCGGCGTGCGCCTTGCCAGCGGTCGATCACGTCTTCGGTGGCCGTGGCGTCTGCGCGGCCAAAGCGGATCTTCGCCTGCGCGTTGTCGGTGAAGACGTCGTTGGCGTCGGCGATGACCATGCGGTGCACGCCCAGGGCATCGCCGTCCTTGGCCTCGTGCTCGAAGAAGTAGAACAACCCTTCTTCCGCCAGCAGGCGCGTGACGAAATCGAAATCGCTTTCATCGTATTGCGTGATGACGCTGCGGCGCGTGTAGACGGCGCTGTCACGCAAGGCCCAGCGCCATGCGGGCACGAGCCGACCCTGGCCCTGGTAGTCGCCAAACAGGCTGTCGATCACCTCGATGACCGACATGTCCTGAAACAGGAAGCTGTCTTGCCGATGGCGCAGGAATGCCAGCCACGGCTCGATCACCAAGCGATAGCGCACCAGCCCGCCGTTGGCGCCGATCTGCTCGAAACGCGTCACGTGGCCGTGGAATGGCCGCAGCGTGCTTCGGCTTTGCTGCGTCAGCAAGTCCAGCCGCACGGGCTGGCCGAGCAACTTGGCCGAATCGATGTCGGCGTTGTCGGACAGTGCCGTGAGTTCCAGCCGGAAACCGCCTGCATCGATGTGCTCGGCGGCATCCAACTGCTCGGGCAGCAGCACGTTCGGCCCCAGCGGGGTTTCCAGGCGCAACAGCCGGTCGGCCTGAGTGAACGCTGCGCGCAGCAGGTTTGCCAGCTCGGTCGGAGAGACCATGATGTGCTCCAGCGAAGCGACTTAGTTGATGCGGTATTTGAAATCGCCGCCCTTGCCCACGCCCACCTTGATCTTCTCGACGCTGCCGCCTTCGGCCATGCGCGTGAGAACCGATTCGGCAATCTGGGGCAGCAGCGTGCCGTTGAGGATGTGGTCGACGGCGCGCGCGCCGGCATCCACTTCAGTGCAGCGCGCGAGCACGGATTCCACCAGCGGGTTGTCCCACTGGAATGTGGCTTTGTGGTTGATGGCCACGCGGTCACGGATGCGGCCCAGCTTGAGCGTGATGATTTCAGCCAGCACGTCGTCGGAAATCGGGTAGTACGGCACCACTTTCATTCGGCCGAGGAACGCGGGCTTGAACGCCTTGTACAGCGTCGGGCGCAGCAGTTCGGCCAGCGCATCGGTATCGGGCAGCTCTTCAGCTGGCTTGTTCAGGCAGGCCTGCATGATGGCCTGCGAGCCGACGTTCGACGTGAGGATGATGATGGTGTTGCGGAAATCGATCGGGCGGCCTTCGGCGTCGTCCATCTCGCCCTTGTCGAACACCTGGAAGAACATCTCCAGCACATCGGGATGCGCCTTCTCAACCTCATCCAGCAGCACGACGCTGTATGGATTGCGGCGCACGGCTTCGGTCAGCACGCCGCCCTCGCCATAGCCAACGTAGCCCGGCGGCGAACCCTTGAGGCCCGATACGCTATGCGCCTCCTGGTATTCGCTCATGTTGATGGTGATGAGCTTGCGTTCGCCACCGTAGAGGATGTCGGCCAGCGCCAGCGCGGTTTCGGTCTTGCCCACGCCCGACGGGCCGGCGAACAGGAACACGCCGCGCGGCTTGTTTGGGTCTTCCAGATTGGCGGTGGCGGTGCGCACGCGTTGCGCAATGGCATCGAGCGCGTGGTTCTGCCCGATCACGCGGGCAGCGAGCAGCGGCTTGAGGTTCAGCACCGTGCGCAGCTCATCCTTGACCATGCGGCCCAGCGGAATACCCGTCCATGCCGAGACGATTTCCGACACAACGTGCCCATCCACCTGCAGCGGCACCATGGGCGATTCACCTTGCAGCGCGCGCAACTCGGCGAGCAGTGTGGCCAGTTCGTCCGGCTCGTCGGCAGCGCACTTGCGCTTGGGGATGGAGACCACGTTGCTATTGGCAGCCACCGGCAGCGCATCGTCTTCAGCGGCCTGCGCATTGCCGCTTTCGCGGGCTTCGCGCAGCGCCTGGATGCGCGCGACCAGTGCGCGCTCCTGCGCCAGGCGTTCGGTGTTTTGGGCGATGCGTTGTTCCAGTTCGGTGCGCTGTGTGTTCAATGCATCCAGACGCGCATCGTGCGCGGCGCCGGTGCTCTGTTCGCGCTCCAGCGCATTGATCTCGCCTTGCAGGCGCTCCAGTGTTTTCTGGTCGTCTTCAATGGCGCCGGGCGTGGCGCTCTGGCCCAACGCCACCTTGGCACACGCTGTGTCCAGCACGCTGACAGCCTTGTCCGGCAGTTGGCGGCCGCTGATATAGCGATGCGACAGCCGCACGGCTTCGGTAATCGCCTCGTCCAGCACGCGCACGCCAAAGTGGCGCTCCATCAGCCCAGCCATGCCGCGCAGCATGGATGCGGCCAGCGGCTCGCTCGGCTCTTCCACCTTCACGACCTGGAAGCGGCGGGCGAGCGCGGCGTCTTTCTCGAAGTACTTCTTGTATTCGCTCCAAGTGGTAGCGGCAATCGTGCGCAGCTCACCGCGCGCGAGTGCCGGCTTGAGCAGGTTGGCCGCATCATTCTGACCGGCCTGTCCGCCCGCACCGATGATGGTGTGAGCTTCGTCGATGAACAGGATGATCGGCTTCGGGCTCTTTTTCACCTCGTCGATCACGTTCTTCAGACGGTTTTCGAATTCGCCCTTCACGCTGGCGCCGGCTTGCAGCAGGCCCATGTCCAGCGTGCGCAGCGTGACGCCTTGCAGCGGCAGCGGTACGTCGTTGGCGGCCACGCGCAGCGCCAGACCTTCGACCACCGCAGTCTTGCCCACGCCGGCCTCGCCGGTCAGGATCGGGTTGTTCTGGCGACGGCGCATCAGGATGTCGATCACCTGGCGAATCTCGGCGTCGCGGCCGATCACGGGGTCGATGCGGCCATCGCGTGCGGATTGCGTAAGGTCGACGGTGAACTGGTCCAGCGCCGGGGTCGCCGTCAATGCAGCGGCCGGCTTGCCACCTTCGCCTTGCGATGCGTCTGCTCCGCCGTCGACAATGTCCACCGCTTGCTCTTGCTCGTCCGAACCGGCGGTCAGCCGATCGAAATCGTGCTTGAGGCGGTCGGCCTCGATCTGCCCGAACAGGCGCGAGCCGCGCTGTGCGAGTGCAGACAGGCTCGGCTCCGTCAGCAGCGCCAGCAGCAGATGACCGGAGCGGATGCGCGTGATCTGCGAATCAAGCGAGGCGATCAGCCAGCCATGCTCGAACAGCTTCGGCAAATACGGCGAGAACGCCGGCGTGCGCGTGTTACCGGTCTGGAAGCGGCTGATCTCGGCCTCCAGGTCACGCTGCAACGCAGCCAGATCGATGCCGCTGGCGCGGGCGGCCACGGCAAAATCGCTGCGGCGATTTTCCAGCAGCGCCAGGAACAGGTGCTCGAGATCCACCTCGTAGTTGCCGCGCGCCATGCACAGCGACGCGGCCCGCTCGGCGGCTTGCCGGCTGGTCGCGTTCAGCTTGGCGATCAGGGTTTTGAGTGGGATGGCCATGGCGGCTGCGCTCCGAAGAATCGATGAGTGAATCGATGAATACGTCGATGAAAATGTCGGTATCAGTGCAGTGGCGCGAGCGTGTATTGCGCGTCGCTGCGGTCCTGCTGCGCGGGGCGGGAGCAGAGGAAGGTGTCCCAGCCCAGGCGACCGTCGTTGCTGTTGTCCAGCGTGCTGCCGGTCACGTCTTGCTGGTGCAGGATCAGCTTGATCTCGAACTCCAGCGTGGTGCCGCACAGGATGGTTAGCATCTTGCGCAGCGCCAGCGCCCCGGACGCACCGGGCAGGAAGTTGCGGTACTGCGCGCGCTTGAGCGGGCCGACCCACAGGCGCACCCGCAGATCGCGCTGCCAGACGCGCGCACCCGCCAGCGCCGTGGCGCCCAGCACGTTGTTGGTGCTGCCCAGTCGCGTGTATTGCGAAGCCGGCACGCGATACCACGCGCCGACAAACTGCTCCACGCGCATCGGCGCCTGGAAGTAGTCCGACAGCACGCGCTGCAGATACGCGGCGGACACCGGCCGATGCCGGATCGCCGTGGCATAGCCGGCCAGCGCTTCGTCAAGGATCGGGCCCGGCGTGGTGGAAAGATCGCTGCGCAGCGTCTTGTCGGCAGCGCCCGCCAGCGACAGCAGCAGCGGCAGGTAATGCCGGTTGCTGTCGACCTCGTACTGGAACGGTAGGCGGTACTTTTTCCACGCCAGGTAGAACAGCGCCGTCGCCCGGTTCGAGAAGATGTCGAAGAACGAGCGCGCGGCACGGTCGCGCCATACGCTTTCGCGCTCGGCGACGATCTCGGTATAGCGCAGCGGCAAGGCGCCCTGCCCACCCAGCATGCCGAAGAACGAAGGCGTGATCGCCAGCGAATCGAGCGCGCCCTCCTCCAGCGCAGCGATGAACGCGGCGTCGGTTTCGAGCATCTCGGCGGTCACGCCCTCCGCTTCAATGCCTTGCAGTTCGCTAGGCGGAAACGACAGCGACAGCGTGTTGCGAAAGCTCAGGCGCGTGGCCAGCGCCTGCTCGGGCGCCATGCCGCCCTCGCGCGCGAACATCTGCTCCAGCAGGCGCACGGCCTGGAAGAACTGGTACCGGTGCGGCTGCTGCAGCAGCCGACGGATCACACCAGGATCGATTCGCCGCTGCGGGGTGCGCATTTGACCAATTCCTTACCACTGCGGCGCGAGACCGCAATCAACTGCACAAAGCTGTTCATGTGGACGTACAAGCCGAAGAAGTGGTCCAGCACGCGAATGAACCGATGCATGCCGGTGCCCACAAAGGCGTCTTCATCCAGCGTGAGGCGCACTTCCAGGCCACGCACAAACGTGGCGAACGGCTTGCCTGCCAGCCACTGCGTCGTCGGTTGATAGTCCAGGGCGACGATGCCCTCGATCTGCCGCGCGGAGATCGCATTGCGCGGCAAATCGTGCAGGCGCAGCATCTCTTTCAAGGTCGGCAGACCGTTCTGCACCAGCGACAGATGGTTCAGTGCCAGCAGCGAAATCAGCCGCCACTGCGCCGCGCGCCCGCCGCCAAACCGCATCGACGGTGTCGGCTTGCGCAGGAAGGTGATGTTGCGGGCAATCGAGCTGCCTTCCATCGACAGATCACCGTCGGGCTGGCCGAACGCCAGCGTGGAAGGCAGATCGCGGTTCGTGCAGGTGACGGTCAGGCTCAGCGTGTCGGTCTGCGGGCTGGCCGGGTCAAACTGCGTGTCGACGATGGAGATTTCGGTCTCGAACCCCGGGCTGCGCTGCGCGATCAACTCATTGCGGCGCGCCAGCCAGTAGTGGCCCGCGCGGCCGGGCTCCTCGCCGTGATGCAGCGAATAGAACGGGCGGAACTCTGTCACCTTCTCGTGCGCGGCGGTTTCCCGCACCAGTTGCACGTTGTCGATCGAGTAGATATCAAAACCGTGCGCGCGCCGGCTGTCTGCCACCACCGGATAGGCGCTGGCCGTGTGTTCAATACGGATTGGGTCGGACTTCTGCTGGAACAGGTTGACCACGGGCGTGCAATGTAGGCGCAAGTGCTCCGGCTGCAGGTTTTCAAGCAGCCGTGCCGCGTGCGAATCGCTGCGCAGGTCTTTCAGCACGAGATGCAGCGTCAGACGGCGCACCGGCACGCCGGGCGTCATGCCGCGCCGCAGTGCCGCGAGATCGATATCGAAGAAGTTGAACTTCTCGGCAAAGCTGAAGTGCTCGGTCAGCAGCCGATAGGCGGGGTGTGAACGGGCTGGGCAATCGATCAGCGCTTCGTTCTCGGCAAAGCCGACCTCGTGCAGGGGCACGGAAATCAGGCGCTTCCAAACGCCCGCACGTTCGGCTTCCACATACGCGGCGGCGGTATGCAGAAACAGCGCATCGCCCAGCGCTGCCACGAACGACGGTTCGCCATCCATGTAGACGCGCAGCTTGTCCATCGACAGCGACTCAAAACCGCCGCGCTCGCCTACGTATTCCAGCGTGATGGCGATCGCGCCTGTCGCGCCCTTGGGCAGTTGCACCGCGGCGGGCGCAGACACGGCGCGCTCGAAGGTCGCCCCGGCAACGCGCACCGGCGCAAACGTAACGTCGTACGCGGTGCGGAAACGGCATTCGACCTTACGCACCACGCGCGTAGTGAGGAACGTGCCGCGTGCAATCGTGACCGGCGCGCTCAGTTGCGCAGCCACGCCGCGCACATCGAAATGCGCAACCGAGCACGAGGGAAACGGCCGCAGGTAGTGCGGGTACAGCACCTCCAGCAGCGCTTCGGTAAATTCGGGGTAATCGTCGTCGAGCTTCTTGCTGACACGCGCGGTCAGGAAGGCAAACGATTCGATCATCCGCTCGACGTGCGGATCGTCGCAGCCGTCGCCGGACATGGCGAGCCGGCCGGCGATCTTCGGATACCGCTCGGCGAAGTCGCGCGAGTACCGGCGCAGGAAGGCCAGTTCTCGTTCGTAATAAGGCAGCAACTCTTCCATTCTTCGTGGCGGTCCGGTGGCGGTCCTGCGGGTACTTCAGGTGCTTCAGTGCTTCGGGTGTTGCGGGTACTACGCGTTTTGCATCGGGCAGGTCCGCGCAATCTCAGCCGCGTCCGCGCGAAACGGAATACCGCAGCGTCGACGGTTGCAGCATGGCGTCAAAACTCACGGGCTCGCGGGCAGGCCCCACCAGCAGCACCGCGCTGATCCCAAAGCACAAGGCATTGGTCGCGCGCTCATTGATTTCCAGCGACACGTTCACATGCTGCAAGCGCGGCTCGTGCCGCTCGATCGCCTTGGTGAGCGACTGGCAGATGTAGTTGCGGTCGTAGAAACTGGCCAGGCTCAGGCCGGAAAAATCGTTCAGGCCATACGTAAGCAGCGACCGCTTGCACTCCGGCAAGCCGTGCAAGTCTTCCTCTTCCAACACGATGCGCGTGTTGAGCAAGGATTCAATATCGCGTGCCACGGTGCTCTTGAGTTCTTCAAGCGAAAGCTGGCGCAATGCCGTGGGCATGGGCGCGTGCGGCTCGTCGTCGAAGAGCTTATCGAGCAGGCTGGGTTCGAAGCCTTTCATCTGCTTTGGGCGGACCCGAAAACAAGATGCCGCAGCACGGTGGCTGCGGCTCTTGTCATCAGGAGAACACCAAACGTTAAACCGAGTAGGTCTTGTCGTTCTTGGTGAGGCTCCAGGCGCCTTGCGAGTTGCCACCCTGGCCGCCAGCGCCCTTCTGCTGCGTGTACTTCCACTGCACAGCGGCGTAGCGCAGGCTGAACGTGTCGGTCGGAATGCCCTGGGCCACCACTTGCGAATCGACTTCGCTCAGGAGCGCGTTCTTCAGCTTGACTTCGAGGTACTTCACGCGGTTGCCTTCGCCGTCTGCGCGGAAGAATTCGATGGTGACTTCACCGAAGGTCGTGCCGCCCGAAGCGTGCTGGTACAGCAGCGGGCTGACGACGTCCAGATCCTTCGTGAAGACCATGTCGCGGTGCTCGCAACGCTCAGCCGTGTGACCACCGGCGGTCGAAGCCGTGGCCGAACGCGGTTGGCTGATTGCCTGCGACCAGCTGTTGATTTCGATCCAGTCCTTGTGATCCTTGTCTTGCGACTCCCCCTTGATTGCCGGGCTGTCGAACTTGACGTAGATATCCTTCATACAGAGACCCTCTTCAATAGATTGGTTGTTGGTACTGCAACGGGTAACGAGCGTAACGGGTGGTTATGCCCGAACATTCCCCCCCGGGGAGAGTCCGGTCAGGAATTACGGAGATTAGGAATTGGCCGACTTCGGCAAGTCCGCCACAAGGCGCAGCGAAATCGACAGTTCATCCAGCTGGAAGTGCGGACGCAGGAACGCCACCGAGCGATACGTGCCCGGCTTACCCGGCACTTCCGCCACCTGGATCGACGCCTCGCGCAGCGGGAATTGCGCCTTCTGCTCTTGCGTGGCGTTGTCGTCCAGCAGCACGTATTGCGAGATCCATCGGTTCAGGAACGTCTCCACGTTCTTGGCCGAAGCAAAGCTGCCGATCTTGTCGCGCATCATCGCCTTGAGGTAATGCGCCACGCGCGATACCGAGAAGATGTACTGCAGCTGCGCAGACAGGACCGCGTTGGCGTTCGCGCTGTCCGAGTCGTACTTCTTGGCTTTCTGCGCCGACTGTGCGGCGAAGAACGCGGCATAGTCCGTGTTCTTGCAGTGCACGAGCGGGATGAAGCCGAGGTCGCTCAGTTCCTTCTCGCGGCGGTCGGTGATGGCGATTTCGGTCGGGCACTTGAGCGCGATCTCGCCGTCGTCGGTCTTGAAGGTGTGCGTCGGCAGGTCTTCGACCAGGCCGCCACCTTCCACACCGCGGATGGCAGCGCACCAGCCGAAGTCGTCAAACGCAGCCGTCAGGCGCGCGCCGAATGCCCAGGCTGCGTTGCACCAGAGGTACTTGCTGTGATCGGTGCCATCCACGTCTTCAACAAAGTTGAAGCTCTCGACCACGGTGCCGTCTTTCGGGTTGTATGGCAGACGGCCCAGGAAACGCGGCATGGTCAGGCCAACGTAGCGCGAATCTTCCGACTCGCGGAACGACTTCCATTTGGCGTATTCGACCGTATCGAACACCTTGGCCAGGTCACGCGGCTTGCCCAGGTCGGCAAACGTTTCCAGACCCATCAGCTCAGGTGACGACGAAGCGATGAACGGTGCGTGCGCAGCCGCGGCCACGTGCGCCATCTGTTCGATGAAGTACATGTCTTCAGGCTGACGCGTGACCTCGTAATCGCCGATCAACGCGCCAAACGGTGCACCGCCAAACGTGCCGAACTCTTCTTCGTAGACCTTCTTGAACAGCGCGCTCTGATCAAACTCGATCGCCGTCTTGAAGTCTTTCACGAGATCGCGCTTGGTCGCGTTGAGCGCCTTGATCTTGATCGTCTGGCCGGTGTTCGTTTCCTTGACCAGATAAGCCATGCCGCGCCAGGTGGATTCCAGCTTCTGGAATTCCGGTGCGTGCATGACCGCGCTCAGTTGCTGCGAGATCAAGCGATCCAGCTCGGCAACACGGGCATCGAGCGTGGCCGACAGGTTGTCGGACACCACCACGGTGCCGCTCAGCACCTGGCTGGCCAGCTCGCCGATGATGTCCTTGGCGCGCGCGCGTTCAGAGTCGGACTTGGCCACGCGGCTCTGCTCGACGATGCTGTCGAGCAGGCTGATTTCCTCTGCAACCGAGGCGCCCTGCGCAGCGGATTGGTTCTCAAGCATCGTCGCCTCCGTTTTGCTTGGCGCCCAGCTTCTTCGCGTTTTCGGTGTTCTTCAGCACTTCCGACAGCAGGTCTTCCAGCTTGTCGTTACCGGCCATCTTGTTGCGCAGGTCGGCTAGCTTGGAGCGCGCTTCCAGCAGCTTGCGCAGCGGCTCAACCTGCTCAACAACGGCTTCGGGGCTGAAGTCTTCGAGCGAGCGGAACTTCAGGTCGACGCCAAAGCGGCCACCCTCTTCCGTCAGCGTGTTGGGCACCTGGAATGCCGCACGCGGCTCCACGCCCTTCATCACATCGTCGAAGTTGTCGCGGTCGATGTTGACGAACTTGCGGTCGCGCAGCTTCGGTTGCTGCACTTCGGATTGCCCCGACAGATCTGCCACCACGCCCACGACGAACGGCAGCTCTTTCTGTTCGATGGCGTCGCCGATTTCAACGTCATACGTCAATTGCACACGCGGCGGGCGCACCTTTTGCAGACGCTTTTGTACGCTTTCTTTCTTGGCCATCACGTTCCTCCAGGAATGCGAACCAGCGTCGCTTAGCGCAGCGCGCCGAACGGGTCAGCGCTGCCGCTGGCGGCGCCGGTAGCAGCTGCCGGTGCGGCAGAACCGTGGTTGGCGGCTTCGGCAGCGGCCGGAGCAGCGCGACGGGCGGCGGGGCGAACCACGCGACGCACGGGTTGCTTGGCGGTTTGTTCGCCCGGGAACAGGACTTGTTCGCCCAGCGTGTCGCGCAGCATCTTGGCAAGCACTTGCGCATCGGTCTTGACGTCGCCGGCCAGCGCGCTGTCGGCACGCAGCTCCTGCAACGAACGGCGCGCCACGCGCAGGCCGCTCACTGCCAGGATGCTCTTGGCTTGGCGGTCTGCGTTGTCACGCTGCAGCGCTTCTTCTGCAGCCAGGATGGCTTGCGGATATTTCTCTGAACCGAACTGGATCTGCGCGATGCGCACCCATGGTTCGTCACGGGTCGGGTTTTGCTTGGCGATCTGTTGATACAGATCGATGGCCTTGTCCTGCTGGCCGCCCTTGGCGGCGGTTTCCGCTTCCGACATGCTTTGCTTGAATGCGTCGTCGGTTTGCGGCCCAGGGTTGGTGGTTGTGCAACCCGTGATGAGGGCGGCAGCACCTGCCAGCACGATGAGGGAACGGAGAACGCTGGAAATAGACGAGGATTTGGCCACGGCGGAACTCTTCAAAGTTTCAAAGCGAGATGTCGGCGCCCAATCAAATTCACCGGAATTGGCGAGTTAAATATTGGTCTCGACTGGCGCGAAATAGTACACTCCGCTCGTTGCCGTTGACAACCAAAAAAGGATTATTACGAAACAGAAACATCCTTTGAATTCAAAGCCTTAGAGCAAGGTCCGGCAACGATCTTCGATTATTAAGAAACCGAAACATTCCGCTGATTCCCTTTATTAAGAAACCGAAACAATTCGCCGTCCCCCTTTAGTTGAGTGGGCTCGACATCGGTCAAACCAAGAGAATTAAGTAATTCCGAAATCAGGCATGAAGAAGATGAAACTCGATGCGCCTCAGGGGCAGCCGGGCTGCGACGGCCTCTCGAAGCGCCGCGTCGCTACCGCACTCAAGCTGGTGCTGGCGGGCGCCAGCGTGGTCGCTCTTGCCGCCTGCTCCACCGGCGCGAGCGTGCTGGCCGGCGCGGCCAACGGTGCGCTGGAAGCCATGGGGATCAAATCGTCGAACGTGCCGGATGCGCAAAAGCCGCCGCGCGAAGTGCCGCTCAAGCTGACGGCCGGCAACAACCTGAATGCGGCCAACGACCGCCGCCCGGTTGCGGTGGTGGTGCGCCTGTATTCGTTGAAGGACCCGACAAGCTTCCTGCAGGCGCCGTATGACACCTTCATCGACCCCGCACGCGAAAAGCAGACCCTGGGCGCCGATCTCGTGCAGGTGCGCGAGATGACGTTGATCCCCGGCCAGCGCTACGACTTCACCGAAAAGGTCTCGCGCGAAGCGACGACGCTGGGCATTGTGGCGCTGTTCCGCAGCCCCGCGTCGCAGCGCTGGAAGTTCGCCTTCAACACCGAGAAGAACGAGAAGGCGGGCATCGTGATCGGGCTGCACGCCTGTGCCATGACGCTGACGGCCGGCACGCCGACCACCGCCGCCGGTGCCGTGCAGCTGACCGACCTGAACCTGCTTTCCCCCGCAAGCTGCGGCAGCTGAACAACAAGGGCCAACGTGAGTTACTCCGCAAAGATTCTCTG
>Ga0070659_100001079_pt1 | contig 19921 bp, 18 predicted proteins | sample KBSC23metaG_FD_64666 | JGI IMG/M metagenome (GOLD analysis project Ga0070659, IMG submission 64666) | Corn rhizosphere microbial communities from Kellogg Biological Station, Michigan, USA - KBS C2-3 metaG | ecosystem: Host-associated > Plants > Roots > Rhizosphere > Soil ... | reverse complement strand
TCGTCATCCCGAGCCCTTGCCGTACAGCAACGATCTGCGCCTCGGCGTCCGTGGTCCTGAACGGAACCCCCGTAGTGCGAACCTCGCCCTCGCTGGCCCAGTCCGGGACGCCATGGCTGCTTATGACGATCCATCGGATGGGATCCGCCGCGCCCGCACGCCACGCGGCCAGTCGATCGCGGGACACGTAGACGCCGCCGAACAGGTCCGGGCCCTTCAGGCCGTGCAAATTGAGCGGCAGGGTCTTGCGATCGTAGACGACGCGGATCGCGACGTCGGCCTCGCGGTTGGTCAGGTTCGCCAGCTCGCCGGACGACAGGATGTCCATCTCGATGTCCGGATATAGACGCGCGAAATCGGCGAGGTCCGGCATGAGCAGGTGTGTCGCGAGGGTCGGCGCCAGCGTCAGCCGCAGCAGCCCGCGCACGCTCTGGTCGCGCCCGAAGACCCGCGTCTCAAGCTGGTGCGACGACGCCTCCATCTGGTCCGCGAGCTCGAGGACCTCTTCGCCCGCCGCCGTCAGGCGGTAGCCCGAAGGCAGCTTTTCGAACATCTGCGCGCCGAGGCGTTCCTCGAGCTGGGCGATGCGTCGCAGCACGGTCGCGTGATTCACGCCGAGGCGCCCGGCGGCGGCCCGCACCGAGCCGCCGCGCGCGACGGCAAGAAAGTAGCGAATGTCATCCCAGTCGATCATGGTGCAATCCTGCGCCGCGCGGTGCGCCGTCCAAAGCCCGCATCGAGCCCACCGGACAGGGGCCCATTCCGGACGGCGCCTGCCATCCTCATCCAGTCGGTTCATTTTTGCACCACCGATGTGCGCGCTTCCGCACTGACCGCCTGACGCCGGCAAACCCATCTCGAGCTCCTCGGCGTCCTCCTCGGACGGCCAAAGACGGAGCTGAAGAAGACGCCATGGGAAAGCTTGAAGGCAAGATTGCAGTCATCACTGGTGGATCGAGCGGCATGGCGCTGGCGAGCGCCAAACGGTTCGTTGAAGAAGGCGCCTACATCTTCATCACGGGCCGGAGGCAGGAGGCGCTCGACGAGGCCGTCAAGCTGATTGGCCGCAACGTGACGGGCGTGCGCGGCGACGCGGCCAATCTCGACGACCTTGACCGCCTGTTCGACACGGTCAAGCGGGCAAAAGGCAAGATCGACATCCTGTACGCGAGCGCCGGCGTGGGCGAAGCCGCACCCCTGGGCGAGATCACCGAGGAGCACTTCGACGCGGCCTTCGGCCTGAATGCGCGCGGCACGCTGTTCACGGTGCAGAAGGCGCTGCCGCTGCTCAACGACGGCGGGTCGATCCTGATGACCGGCTCAGTGGCTTCGGTGAAGGGCTTTCCCGGTTTCAGCGCCTATGCGGCGAGCAAGGCGACGCTGCTCGCCTTCGCACGCGGATGGCTCAACGAACTGAAGGGCAGGAATATCCGGGTGAACGTGCTGAGCCCGGGGCCGATCGCCACGCCGATGCAAGACCAGGTTCTGACCGACGAGGCGAAGCGGATGTTCGAATCCGTGATCCCGCGGGGAAAGATGGGTCGCCCTGAGGAAATTGCGGCGGCCGCGGTGTTTCTGGCTTCGGACGACTCGAGCTTCGTCAACGGGGTGGACCTGGCCGTCGACGGCGGCCTCTCGGCCATCTGAATCCGCGCCGGCCCGGCCGCGCGGGAATCCTCACAACATCAACACGAAACGGAGAAGCACGATGAGCTATGCGATTGTCGGATTCGGTGCGGTGGGCCAGGCCCTCGCCCATGCGTTTGCGCGCAAAAATATCGAGGTGAGCGTGGCGAGCCGCCGGCCGCCCGAGGCGTTGGAGCCACAGGCTCGGGCGATTGGACCCAGGGTGGTCGCCAAGTCGCTGGCGAATGCGGTCGAGGCCGACACGATCATCTTGGCAATCCCGTTCTGGGAGCACCGGGAGGTTGCGAAGGCCCTGCCGAGCTGGGAAGGCAAGACGGTCATCGACGCGACGAACGCCTATGGCGTCCGCCCCGAAGAACAGGACGGTCTGCCGTCCTCCACCCTCGTCGCGAAGGCGTTCGCCGGCGCCAGGTTCGTCAAGGGGTTCAATCACCTGATGGCGGCCACCTTGGCTGCCGATCCGGTGGTCGAGGGCGGCCACCGCGTCGTCTTCCTGTCGAGCGACGACGAGGACGCGACCGCTCCGGTGGCGGCCTTGGCCAAGCAACTGGGGTTCGCGCCCGTCAAGCTGGGAAAGCTCGACGAGGGTGGTGCGCTGGTGCAGGCCCGCGGCCGCACCTGGGGCCCGCTGATCTTCCAGGATCTGTTCAAGAAGGAGCAGTAACGGGCGTTTCGATGCTGCGGATCCCAGCATCGCCCATCTGCCATGGCCTGATCGCCGTCACCGATGGCGTCCTACGGCGAGCCGACGTGCGGATCGCGGAGGAGAGGTAGCGCGTGGAGCTTGCCCCCTCCACCGCGCCCTCTGCGGGGCGCGGTCCCCTCCCGCCGCTTCGCGGGGGAGGTAAGGCCTGCTAGAGGTCGAAACGAAATTCAAACCTGAGGAGACGTCGATGAACCCGGTGGAGATCAAGGACCTGCCCGGCCTGGTGGGCACGGAGGTGGGCGTTTCGGACTGGCTGCTGGTCGACCAGGACCGGGTCAACAAGTTCGCTGACGCCACCGGCGACCACCAGTGGATCCACGTGGACGTCGAGCGCGCCACGCGCGAGATCGGCGGTCCGATCGCCCACGGCTACCTGACGCTGTCGCTGATCCCGTTCCTGGGCCAGGGCATGTTGCCGGTGAAGGGCGTGACCCGCGGCATCAACTACGGCTCTGACAAGGTCCGCTTCGTGAACATGGTGCGGGTCGGCAAGCGCGTGCGCATGCGCCAGAAGCTGATCGGCGCCGAACCCAAGGCCGGCGGCATGCAGCTCAAGAACGAGTGCACCATCGAGATCGAGGGCGAGGACAAGCCCGCCTGCGTCGCCGAGACGATCTCCATCGTCTACGGCGGGTGACCTCTACTGGGGCGTGGCGACTTCCTCTGCGGAGGCCGCCTTCGCCCCGGTCATGGTCGTCTCCTTGGCGACCACGGTGACGGGAGCCGACGGATCCTGCATCAAGGCCAGGGTCTCGCGGATATATTTGGCGTTGGTGACGATGCCGATGTCGAGGCGCTCGCTGTTCAGCTCGACCTGCTGGGTCAGGAGGCCGGCGATGAACTCCACGTCGGGGCGGCCCTGGTCGGCCTCGCCGGGCGCATGCCGGGCCGGGCCGCTCATGAAGATCGGGCCGCCGGAATTGCCGGGGAAGACCGCGAAGTCGAGCAGGAAGGTCGGGAAGATCTTGGCCGGGGCGATCGGGTAGGACGCCACGCGACCGGCGCGCAGGATCGGGAAGCCGGCGGGGTTGGCCGCGAGGCCACGCGGGAAGCCCAGCGCCATCATCTCGTCGCCGGCGCCCACCTGGTACTTCGAAAAGGTGTCGTCGGTCGCCAGGTAGTCCTCCGGGATCGCCGCCTTGGCGAAGGCCGGCGGGGCGGTGATGGCGATGGCCGCCACGTCGCGCGAGGGGTGGTGGGTCCACAGCGGATGGCCCGCGCCGTCACGGATCTTCAGCGGCTGCGGGGAATAGCTCCAGCTGCCGTCGGCGTTGGCGACGCGATAGCCGATGCGCGCGGTGGTCTTGGGCATCTTGTCGAAAACGTGATTGGCGGTGACCAGGATGGTGCGCGGCGTACCGTCCGGCGCCGTCTCGGAAATCAGGAAGCCGGTGCCGACCGTGCGCGTGCCGTCGCCGAGCGGCTGCTCGAGCTGGACGGTCGCCTGCATCAGTTGCGCGGACAGGTCCATGACCATAGCGAAACCCCAAAATCGATGATTGCGGACCCGCGTCTGTGCGCGGTGTCGATGGGGACAGTTGAGCATGGAAAGGTTGCCGCCAAGATAAGAGGCCGTGATCGCGTTGCGCCCAAACGACGCGGCAAGGGAACCAACCCGGCTTGAGCGCCGCGGCAGGGCGCCGCATGAAGCGGCCATGAGCCTGCCCACCCCGCCCGTCGCCGCAAAACGCCCCCATCGCATCGAGCAGTTGGGCCGCGTCCGCGTCGACGACTACGCCTGGATGAAAGACGACGACTGGCAGCAGGTGCTGCGGGACCCGAAGACCTTAAGGGCCGACGTGCGAGAGCACCTCGATGCCGAGAACGCCTACACCAAGGCGATGCTGGCGGAGACCGAGGCCCTGCAGGCGCAGATGTTCGCCGAGATGAAGGGCCGCATCAAAGAGGATGATAGTTCCGTGCCGGCGCCGGACGGGCCCTGGGACTACTACGTTCGCTACGACCTGGGCGCCCAGCACCCGATCCACGCACGACGGCCGCGAGGGCTGAGCGACGGCGAGCAGGTGCTGCTGGACGAGGAGGCGCTCGCCAAGGGCAAGCCGTTCTTCCAGGTGGGCGCGGCGAGCCACAGCCCCGACCACGCGCTCTACGCCTGGGCCGCCGATGAGCAGGGTTCGGAATACTACACGATCCGGGTCAAGGACCTGGCCACCGGCGAAGCGCTCGGCTCCCCGATCGAGAGCGCCTATGGCGACTTCACCTTCTCGCCGGACAGCGCCTGGATCTTCTGGATCTGGCGCGACGAGAACGCGCGGCCTTCCAAGGTCTTCCGCCGGCCGGCGAGCGGCGGCGAGGATCTGCTGGTCTACGAGGAGACGGACGAAGGCATGTTCCTGGGCGTCGGGACCGCCTCCGACGACAGCCACGTCCTGATCCACGTCGGCAACCAGGAGACCACCGAGCTGTGGCTGATCCCGGCTGCGGACCCGACGGCGCAGCCCGTGGTGGCCGAGCCGCGACAGGTGGGCGTGAAATACGGCCTCGACCATTGGACCGACCGCTGGGTGATCCGGACCAACGCCGACGGCGCCGTCGACTTCAAGCTCAGCGTCTCCCAGGCCGCCATACCGGCCAAGGCGACCTGGCGCGACTGGATCGCCCACGAGCCGGGCCGCTACATCACCGGCTTCGCGGCCTTCGCCGGCCACCTGGTCCGCGCGGAACGCGTCGACGCCCTCGACCGCCTGGTCGTGACCGCCCGCCCAAGCAAGGATGGGGACGGCGCGGAGCACGAGGTGGCCTTCGACGAGGAGGCCTATGCGCTCAACCTCGAGGGCGGATTCGAGTATGAGACGACCACCGCGCGCTTCGTCTACCAGTCGCCCACCACGCCCAGGCAGACCTTCGACTACGACCTGGCGACCCGCGAGCGGACGCTTCGCAAGACGCAGGAGATCCCCTCCGGCCACGACCCCGCGCGGTATGTGGCGCGCAGGCTCTACGCCACCGCCGGCGACGGGCAGCAGGTTCCGATCACCGTCCTGATGCTGCAGGACACGCCGCTGGACGGTTCCGCGCCCCTGCTGCTCTACGGCTACGGCTCCTACGGCCACGCCATGGAGCCCAGCTTCTCGATCCGCAATCTCAGCCTGGTCGACCGTGGCTGGATCTGGGCGACCGCGCACATCCGCGGCGGCTCCGACAAGGGCTGGGGCTGGTTCCTGGACGGGCGCAAGGAGAAGAAGCCCAACAGCTTCACCGACTTCATCGCCTGCGCCGAACACCTGGTCGTGGAAGGCTACGGAACCAAGGGACGGGTCGCGGCCTACGGCGGATCGGCCGGCGGCATGCTGATGGGCGCGGTCGCCAACCTGCGGCCGGACCTGTGGGGCGCGATCATCGCCGCGGTGCCGTTCGTCGACGTGCTGAACACGATGAGCGACACGACGCTGCCGCTGACCCCGCCGGAATGGCCCGAATGGGGCAATCCGCTGGAGGACGCCGCCGCCTACGACCTGATCGCCGGCTACAGCCCCTACGACCAGGTGAGCGCCCAGGCCTATCCGCCGGTACTGGCGACGGGGGGCCTCTCCGATCCGCGCGTCACCTATTGGGAGCCGGCCAAGTGGGTGGCGAAACTGCGCGAATTCCAGGCAGGCGACGCCCCGATCCTGCTCAAGATCAACATGGAGGCCGGGCATGGCGGGGCCTCCGGCCGGTTCGACTTCCTGAAGGAGATCGCGCTGGACTACGCCTTCGCGGTCTGGGCGCTGGAGAAGGATTGGCAGACGGCATGATCGTGCGGGCCGCCACGGAAGCCGACGCGCAGGCGCTGGCCGAGATCTACGGCCACGCCGTGCTGCACGGGTTCGGCACCTTCGAGGAGGAGCCGCCGAGCGCCGCGGACATGAACGCGCGGCGCCTGGCGATCGCCGGCCAGGGCCTACCCTATCTGGTGGCCGAGGCGGACGGCCAGGTGCTGGGCTTCGCCTACGCCGGGCCGTTCCGCCCGCGCGCCGCCTATCGCTATACCCTGGAGGACAGCGTCTATGTGGCGCCGCAGGCCGCCGGAAAGGGCGTCGGGCGCGCGGTGCTCGCGGCGGTCATCGCGGCGTGCGAGGCGCTGGGCGTGCGCCAGCTCATGGCGGTGATCGGCGATAGCGACAACGCCGCCTCCATCGGCCTGCACCGCTCCCTGGGCTTCGAGCAGACCGGCGTGGGGCGCAGCGTCGGCTTCAAGCACGGCCGCTGGGTCGATATCGTACACATGCAAAAGGCGCTGAACGGGGGCGACAGCCTGGCCCCGACAGGACCCGGCATCACGCTCAACGGCCACTGAGGTCCGTCCGTTTTCGCGGGACAAAAAGTCATTTCGGCGGTGGCGCGGAGAGATCAACATGGGCGGGTCGATCCCGCCGCCCTTGGAGCCGTCATGTCCCTTTCCTCCCGCCGTCTCGTGCTGCAAGGCGCCGTCCTCGGCGCGGTCTGCGCCTGCGCCGCGCCGGGCCTCGCCTGGGCCGTCGAGGCGCCCGGCGCGAAATACATATGCCCGCCGTGCGGCTGCGAGTCCGATGGCAAGCTGTTCGACGCGCCCGGCGGCTGCCCCTCCTGCGGCATGCCGCTGATCACCGCGCCGGCCAGCGAACCCAAGCCAGCCAACCCCGCGCCGCCGAAAGGCCGCGAGGCCGGCGCCGAGGGTAGCCTCGCCACGGCGCGCTGACGCCTCCGAAAGCTCTCGGCCGGATTCCTACTAAAAGTTTAGTTGCCGGATCGCCGCGGCGGGCCGATGATCTCCGAAAGCTTTAGGAGATAGGCATGGCGATCGGGGCTCGCGGGCGAGCAAACGGCGTCCTGACGCCGCTGGAACTGCAGATCATGCAGGTCTTGTGGACCGGCGGCCCGGCGACGGTGGCGGCCGTGCAGGAACAACTCGGATCGGACCTCGCCTACACCACGGTCCAGACCATGCTGAACGTGCTGCTGCGCAAGAAGAAGGTTCGCCGCGCCCCGGCCGGCCGCGCCTTCACCTACGAGGCGGCGGTGAGCCGCGAGGGCGCGACGGGAGCGGCCATCAAGGACCTGGTGTCGCGGATGTTCGGCGGCTCGGGTGAAGCCATGCTGATGGCCCTGATCAACACCCAGCAGGTGACGCCCGAGCAGATCGCGCGTGCGGCCAGGCTGGTGAACGGCGACGCCGAAGAGGGAGAAGGCTGATGCAACAGATGCTTGTCGCCTACTTGCTGAACGCCGCCTGGCAGATCTCCATCGTCGCGGCCTGCGCCTTCCTGGTCTCGCGCCTCGCTGGCCTGACGCCCCAGGGCCGCAGCCGGATGTGGCTGATGTTCCTGGCCGCGGCCGCGATCCTCCCGGCGGTGCCGCTCGCCGACCTGCTTCCCCACGCGGCCCCCACCGTCGCCCGCCTGCCGCCGACCGGGGCGATAGCCGCCGCGGCGCTGCCAGCCCCGACGCATGCCCTGGCCGCTCCGACGCCGGCGATCTGGCTGCCGGGCTGGCTGGCCCCGGCGATGATCGGCCTGGTCGGCACGGTCGCCGTGCTGATGATCGTGCGGCTGGTGATCGCCAGCCGCGCCGCGCGCCACCTGGTCGAACAGTCGCGTCCAGCGGTCCTGCCGGCGCAGGTCGCCCGCGCGCTCGACGAGCTTGCGCAGGCCCATGGGCGCAAGACGCCGCCCATCCGCTGGTCGGCCGATCTCAGCAGCCCCGCCGTGGTGGGCGCCCTGCGCCCGGTGATCCTTGTCCCCGAGGGCCTCGCCGCCGACGGCGACGAGCTTCGCGCGGCCATGCTGCACGAGATGGCCCACGTCCTGCGCCACGACTACGCGGTGAACCTCGCCTGCGAGCTCTTCACCCTGCCGGTGGCCTGGCATCCGGGCGTCGTTGGGCTGAAGGCCGGCGTGCGCCACAGCCGCGAACTCGCCTGCGACGCCATCGCCGCGGCCGCCATGGCCTCGCAGAAGACCTATGCCAGATGCCTCGTCTCGCTCGCCCAGTCCCTGGGCTGGCAAGCCCGATCGGGCGCGAACGCTCCGGCGCAGGCGGCGCTGGCGGTGGGCCTGTTCGGCCGCAGCAACCTGGAGGACCGCCTGATGCAGCTGATGAAGCCACGCGATACCGAAGGCCCCTTCGTGCGCACCGCCCGCATCTGCGGCCTGGCCGCGGTCGGCGCCGGCCTGCTGGGCTCCGCGGCCCTGCTGCACGTGACCCCGGTCTTCGCCCAGCCGGCCGAGGCGGGCACAGCCCAGGCCGCCAGCGAGGTCGCCCAGCAGGCTCAGCGGGACGCAGCCAGGCCCGACGCCGCGGCCGAGCCCCCCGCGCGGGTCTACACCAGCCGCAGCGTCTTCATCACCGATCACAAGGCCCGCCACCGGCACAGCTGGACGACGGCGGACGGCCAGTCGATGACCGTCGTCGACAACGACCCGACCGATCTGTCGCCCGAGCAGAAGCTGCGCTGGGAGCGGAAGTCCCGCGAGGCCGAGGCGCAGGCCGCCAAGGCCGAGAAGAAGGCCGCCGAGGCGGAAGCCGCGGCCGCCGAGGTCGAGGCCCGCGTAGAATCGCCCGAGTTCAAGGCCCGCATCGCCGCGGCGGAAGCCCGCGGCGCCGAGGCCGAGCGCAGGGTGAACTCGCCGGAGTTCAAGGCGCGTATCGCCCGGGCCGAGGCGCGGGTCAATTCACCCGAATTCAAGGCCCGCATCGCCGCGGCGGAGGCCAAGGCCGCCGAGGCCGAGCGCATGGTCAACTCGCCCGAGTTCAAGGCCCGTATCGCCGACGCGCAAGCGCGCGCCGAGGCCGCCGCCCGCGAGGGCGCACGCGCCGCCGAGGCGGGCGCCAGGGCGCAGGAAGCCGGCGCCCGCGCGCAAGCTCGCGCCCAGGCGATGGTCGCGCAGACCCAGGCGCGCATGGCCACGCTCGCCGATCGCATCGCCCGCCAGTACGACGACGAGGCCGACGACCTTCCGACGCCCTAGGTCGGTGATTCAATCGTCCGCTCTTTGAGCATCGCGCCCGCGCTTGTCCCGGCGATCCGCGATCGCCGGCGCCGAACCTCCTGCGGCATGCCGATCCCGGTTCAGGCCAAGATATTCATTCACGATTGAATCAGTATTGACTCTCCTGCGAGTGAAAATCACGTTGCGGCCATGCGCCGAAGAGCGCTGGCCAACTGGGATTTGGGGGAGGAACGATGAAGATCCACGCTCTGTGGCTCGGTGCATCCGTGCTGACGCTCGGGTGGGCGAGCCTGGCTCACGCGCAGGCGAGTTCGGGAACGCCGGCCGCCAAGCCGGCCGCGGCCGGAACGGTGCAGGAACTGGTCGTCACGGCCGAGCGCCGGGTCGAAAATCTGCAGCAGACCGCGATCGCGGCGACCGTGCTGACGGGCGACGACCTGGCCAAGAAGGGCGTCTTCACCGTCGACCAGCTGCAGTTCGTCGTCCCCTCCGTCACGGTGAACAACTTCGGCCAGGGCAACGACTTCAATATCCGCGGGATCGGCAAGGGCGAGCACAACACCCAGACCTCGACCGGCGTGGTTACCTACCGCGACGGCGTGACGACCTTCCCGGGCTACATCCAGGAAGAGCCCTATTTCGACATCTCAGGCGTCGAGGTGCTGCGCGGCCCGCAAGGCACCTTCAGCGGCCAGAACGCGACCGGCGGCGCGGTCATCGTCAACACCAACGACCCGAAGATCGACGGCGGCCATTCGGGTTACCTGCTCGGCCACTACGGGAACTACAACGACACCATGCTGCAGGGCGCGGTGAACCTGCCGATCAGCGACACCCTGGCCGCGCGCGCGGCGTTCTATACCCAGCACCGGGACAGCTTCTACCATATCTCCGGACCCTGGACGGGCAATCCGAACCTGAACTGGGGCGCCGCGCGGCTATCGCTGCTCTGGACGCCGACCGAGGCCCTGAAGGTCCTCTGGAAAACCGACTACGACTACCTCGACAACGGCGGCTACTTCGGTGACGCCTTGACCAACGAAGGCACGCACAACCTCTTCAAGTTCGCCAACAACGCCCACGCCTTCGCCACCGACCAGTTCGTCCGCTCGATCCTGAAGGTCGACTACCTCAACGCAAGCGGCGTCACCTTCCGCTCGATCTCCAGCTACCAGCAGGGCCGCAGCGCCTGGAAGGGCGACATCGACGGGACGGCCGCGGCGACGCCCAACTTCATCATCGACGAGGCGGTGAACGAGCGACTGTGGACTCAGGAGTTCAACGTCATCTCGCCCGACAAGGGGCCGCTGACCTGGGTCCTGGGCGCCTACTATCAGAACAATCGCTACGACTTCCCCTTCAACCGGTTCCTGATCGGGGTGCCGCCCGGCGCGGTCGACGAGCGCCTGAACGGCGTGAACCCGACCTACACGGTGGCCGCGTTCGGCCAGGCCAGCTTCGATCTGCCCGACGGCTTCCAGCTACAGGTCGGCGCTCGCTACTCGAAGTGGAGCACGACCAACCGCGTCAACTGGTACGTCCCGCAATTCCCGGCCATCAACTACATCGATAACGAGACCGAGAGCGGAAACAATCTGACCGGCAAGGTCACGCTGAACTGGAACGTCGACGAGAACAACTTCCTCTATGCTTTCGTGGCTTCGGGCGCCAAGCCGGGCGGCCTCAACGGCGCACTCTATTTCGGCGGCGGCGTCATCCCGCCGCCGTTCGGCCAGGAGTATGTGACCGACTACGAGGCCGGCTGGAAATCCAGCCTGCTGGGAAACCACCTGCGCACCCAGCTCGGCGTCTATTACAACAGATTCAAGCACTTCCAGGTCATCCTGCCGATCCCCAACAACCCGCTGCAATCGACCGAGCAGAACAATCCCAACCCCAGCGAGCTCTACGGCGTCGAGGCCTCGGCCCAGGCCGTGTTCGGGGACCTGTCGTTCGACCTCGGGCTGGGCGTCTCCAAGAGCAAGCTCGGCACGTTCTGGACCCAGGATCCCAGGCTGCCCCGCAGCGGCCCCTGCGACCCGAAGACGGGGCCGGCCAGCCCCAGTTGCATCAACCTGGGGGGAAACCCGCAGACCTACGCTCCGGACCTGACGTTCAATGCGAGCGCCCGATATGACGTCCACCTGTCCGGCGGCGACACGCTGACGCCGGCGGTCACCTTCAGTCACATCGCCGAGCAGTGGGGCACGCTTTTCGACAACCGCGCCACCGGCGATCACCTGGACGCTCGCAACATAGTTGGAGCTTCGCTCGCCTGGACGCACGGCGACATCGTCACGACGCTCTACGGCTATAACCTGACGGACGACCGCTATGTCGCCGCGCTGCTGTCGCCGATCCGGCTGGCGGGCCCCCCGCGTCAGTTCGGAGTCAGCGTGATGAAGGCGTTCTGACGGTTCATTCCAGGCGGCGGCCGGCCGACGCGGAATCGTGCTGCCGGCCGGCGCGGGAAAGATTGACAAGCACCGGCTGCGTGCCGACTAGCGTGGCGATTCCGAAATTCGCCGCTGTGATGCGGGCTCAGAGCGAATTTCGGAATCTTTGCGCCACACTAGAAACCTTTGATTCTTGTAGTGTGCTTATTGGATTTGAAGTCCGCTCAGAGCGCGATCCAGAATGCGACGAACTTCAAATCCAGCACACTACCCAATCGGGGTTATCATCTAGGCCGGGCCTCCCACGAGGCCCGCGAGCCGACGTCCGACGGCGTGAAGGGATTGGCTTGATGCCCGAGGGTCCTACGGCGAAGCGGGTCCGCCGCACCAAGGCCGAGCAGCGCGCGGAAACGCTCGAGCAGATTCTCGACGCGGCGGAATATTTGTTCTCGCAGCATGGCCTACACGGCGTGACGCTGCGCGACGTGGCCCGTCGCGTCGGCGTCCACACGAGCCTCCTGCACTACTATTTCGACGACAAGCGGAGCCTTTTCGAAGCCGTGTTCGCGCGCCGCGCCGGCACCACCAGCGGGCGTCGGATGGAGGCCCTGGAGCGCTACGAGGCAGAGGCCGGCGACAGCCCCACCGTGGAAGGGGCGCTGCACGCCTTCCTGGACACCGACCTCGACCTCTATGTGCAGGGCGGCGAACCGTGGATGAACTATGCGGCGTTCTGCGCCCGGGTCAGCAATACGCCCGAGGGCGCTGCCCTGATGGACGTGCATTTCGACCCGGTGGTGCTGAAGCTGGTCGCGATCCTGAAGCGCGCCCTGCCGGACACGCCGCAAGAGGACATCTTCTGGGGCTACCACTTCGTCACCGGCTCGCTGATGAACACGCTCGCCCGCACCGGGCGGATCGACCGGCTTTCCGACGGGCTCTGCAAGTCCGGCGACTTTGAAGCGGTGAAGCGGCGAATGGCGCGGTTCATGGCCGCGGGATTCCTCGTCCTGCGCCCCAAGGCCTAGCCGTCGCGTGCGACGCGGCGCTCAGCTGGGTCTGACTGAAGGACGTGGCTACTGAAAGAAGTGGCTGGGGAACTAGGACTCGAACCTAGAATGACGGTACCAAAAACCGCAGTGTTACCATTACACCATTCCCCAGCAGGAATGGGCGCGAGGGGTCCCCGCGCGGAGGCGTCGAGATAGCGCAGGAGCCCCTGCGATGCAACGCTTCGAAAGGCCGACCGAAAAGGGCCGTCCGGCCGCCTTGCGACCCCAGAGGCCCTCCTCTATAAGGCGCGCTCCAAAGTCGGAGTGTGGCTCAGTCTGGTAGAGCACCGCGTTCGGGACGCGGGGGTCGCAGGTTCAAATCCTGCCACTCCGACCATTCATTTCCCATGGCCAGTCCTGGGAAATCCTCCTCCCGCCAAATGGCGCCCTCCCGCGACCCTTCCATCGAGGGCCTTGGCTTGCGCCGCCAGCTCCAGGATAATGCCTCGGTGGATCACGCCCGCGTCGGACCGCTGCGCGGCCCCAGCACCCTCTTCTCTTTCGCCCGGTCGCGCTTGCGGCAGCCGCGGTCGCGGAGCATCGCCGTGCTGCGGCTGGTGCTGCCGGCGGTGGCCGTGCTGGCGCTGCTGAGCGTCGTTGTCGCCGCCGCGATCGGGGCGGTCCAGGCTTCCCCGGGCAAGGCGGGCGGCGCGGCGCCATCCACCGAACTGCTTGGCGCGCGCCTGGTCGGCCAGGACGCCAAGGGCCACCCGTTCGTCATCACGGCCTGGCGGGGAATCCGTGAGACCGCGGCCAGCCAACAGATCAAGCTGGACCAGCCGGTGCTGGTCAAGAACGACGGCGCGCCGGACCGCACGCGGGTGACGGCGCCCACCGGGACCTACGACGAAAGCAACCACAAGCTGGCGCTGAGCGGCGGCGTGAAGCTCGACGGCCCGCAAGGCGCCTTCACCACGCCTGCCGCCGTCTTCGACAGCAAGACGGGCGCGATCACGGGCGGAGGGGTTCAGGCCGCGGGCGCCTTCGGCCAGATCCGCGCCGGATCCTACACGGCCAAGGCGAAGGGCAACGAGGTCACCTACAAAGGCGGCGTTCACAGCCGCATCAACGTGAAATAAGAAGCCCGCTTGTCGCACGCCCACCCCTCGCCGAACGGACGGATGGCTTGAACCCGAAAGGCGTCCCCGCGCCTCCCGGCGCGCCGGGCGACGGCCTCGTCGTGGACAGGATCTGCAAGAGCTACCGCGGGCGCGCGGTCGTCAAGAACGTCTCGCTCAGCCTGGCGCGCGGTGAGGCGGTTGGCCTGCTGGGCCCCAACGGCGCGGGCAAGACCACCTGCTTCTACATGATCGCCGGCCTGATCCGGGCGGACTCGGGCGCCATCGTCCTGGATGGCCAGGACATCACCCACCAGGCGATGTATCAGCGGGCGCGTGCGGGCCTGGGCTACCTGCCCCAGGAGACCTCGATCTTCCGCGGGCTCACCGTGGCGGAGAACATCATGACCGTGGTGGAGATGCGCGAGCGCGACCGCGTCAAGGCGCGCGAAACCGTCGAGCGGCTGACCGAAGAGCTGCACATCGGCCATCTGCGCGCCTCTCCGGCGATCTCGCTATCCGGCGGGGAGCGGCGCCGGGTGGAGATCGCCCGCGCGCTCGCGTCCAATCCGGCCTTCCTGCTGCTGGACGAGCCGTTCGCCGGGATCGACCCCCTGGCCATCGCCGACATCCGCCAGGTGATCACCCATCTGAAAGAACGCGGCATCGGCGTGCTGATCACCGATCATAACGTGCGCGACACCTTGGACATCATCGACCGCGCGGCCATCATTCATGCGGGCGAGGTGCTGTTCAACGGGCGGCCGAGCGAGGTCGTCCAGAACCCGGACGTGCGGCGGGTTTACCTGGGCGAGGCGTTCGGCTGATCCGCCGCCCATATGGATCGAAGGAGTTGTGAGGTGAATTCTCCACGTCGGGCCGTCATCCTGAGCGCGGGACAGGGGCGGCGGCTGTCGCCGCTGACCGACCGCCGGCCCAAGTGCCTGATCGAATTTTCGGGGCGCACGATGCTGGCCTGGCAGCTGCTGCACCTGGAGGCGGCAGGCGTGACGGAGGCCGTGGTGGTCACCGGCTTCGGCGCGAACCTGGTGGACGCCGAGGTCGCCCGCCTGCGGCTGAAGGCCTTGGCCGTCCGGACCCTGTTCAACCCGTTCTACGCGCTGGCCGACAATCTCGCCTCCTGCTGGCTCGCCCGGCGCGAGTTCGACCAGGAGGCGTTGCTGCTGAACGGCGACACCCTATTCGAAACCGCGGTGGCCGAACGGCTGATGGCCGCCCCGCCGGCGGAGATCACCTTGGCCATCGACCGCAAGCCCGCCTACGACTCCGACGACATGAAGGTGCTCACCGAAGGGCCGCGGCTGATGGCCATCGGCAAGTCCATTGAGGCCTACGACGCCGAATCCATCGGCTTCATCAGATTTTCCGCGGACGGAGCCCGCCGCTTCTCAGCGGCCATCGACGACGCGATGCGCCGCCCCGAAGGCCTGAGGCGCTGGTATCTCAGCGTGATCGACCATCTGGCCAACACCACCGAAGCCGTCGCCGTGCAGTCGATCGAGGGCCTCGAATGGGGCGAGACCGACTTTCCGGAGGACGTGCAGGCCAACGCCGTCCTGACCGCCCGGTGGGCGAGCGCGCTGCCGGCTTAAGCGGTCAGTTCCCGCACCAGGTCGAGGTCGGCCGGCTTGTCCACGTCGACGGCGGCCAGGCCGAACGGGCTTGCGACCACGGCGGCGCGCGCGTCGCACAGCCGGCCCATGCGCGTGATCGCCTCCGCCAGGGTCAGGCGCCCCGCGCCATAGCGCAGGAGGGTCGCCGCGCCGAGCCGCCGCACGATGCGCCAGGGTTTCTTGCGGTCCGCCTCCACCTGCCGCCACAGGTCGATGGCGGCCAACCCCCGCTCGGTGCGAACCAGGAAAAGATTGCAGCCCGACCACTCGCCGTCGGCGAACTTCAGGTAAGTGCGCTTCGTGCCCGGCGCGGCCGCCTCCACAACCTCACGCCTGGCCAGCAGCACGCAGATATCGGCGTCACGGGGCGCGGAGGCGATGAACGCCTCGATCCACTCCGCCCGCAGCAGGGCATGGTCGGCCGTGGTGATCAGCACCGGCGTCCCCAGCGCCTCGATCGCGCGTCTTGCGCTGAGGCTGGGACCCGCCTCGGCGGGCAGCACCTGCGCCCCTTGCCGGCGCGCAGCGTCCGACACCAGGGGATCGGACGTGGAGACCGCCAGGCGCTCGATCCCGGCCTGCCGAAGCGCGCTCAGCACGCGCTCGACCAGCGTGCGGCCCGCAAGCTCGATCAGCGCCTTCTGGGCCACGCCGGCGTAGGCGGCCACCGGATCGACGCCGCCTCGCGAACCGGCGAGGACCAGCGCGCGGTCGACCTCACCCAATCGACTTCTCGTAGATGCGATAGGTCTTGTAGACCCGCGTGCCGGCCGCCTCGAGAATGTTGCGCATGGGCATGTTGTCTTCGAGGATCCAGGAGAGTTCGGCGCTGCGGTAGCCGAGGGCGCGGGCCTGGCCGGCCGCCGCGTCGATCAGCATGAACGGCAGCAGCTGGCCGCGGCGCGTGCGGGCGAACTTGCGGCGCACGCCCATCAGGGGCACCCGCGCGGTCTTCAGCCGGCCGGTCTTCAACCGCCACAGGAGCTTGGCCCAGCCGAACGGCAGAAGCCGCCCTCGGAGATCCGCGATGGCCTCGTTCACGTTCGGCAGGAAGACGATGAAGCCCGCCGGTTCCCCGTCGATTTCCGCGAACCAAGTGAGCCTGCGGTCGACCACCGGCTTCAGCGACTTGGCCAACTGGCGGGTCTCGGCCGCGGTGGTCGGGGTGAAGCCCCAGTTTTCCGACCAGGCGTCGTTGAGGATCTCCGTCAGGGTCTGGACCTCGGCCTCGTAGCGCGACATGTCGAGCTTACGCAGGCGCACCCCGGCCGGCGCCCCGCGGCGGACAAGGGCCAGGACCTTGGGCGGCAGGTCGTGGGTGACGTCGCCATGATAGGCGAGCACATCCTTGGCCTTGCGGTAGCCCTGCTCCTCGAGCCTTCGCCCGGCATAGGCCGGGTCGTGGCCCATCATCACCATCGGCGGGGTGTCGAAACCATCGACCAGCAGGCCGACCTCTTCGTTGGACGACAGGTTGAACGGCCCCAGCACGCGCCGGCAGCCGCGCGCCCGCAGCCAGTCCTCGGCCGTGCGCAGCAGGCGCGCGAAGACCTCCGGATCGTCCTCGGCCGCGATCATCCCGAAGTGCCCGGCCGGCCCCTGCGGGTCGACAGGCGCCAGGGCGTCGATCTGGGCGCTGATCCGGCCCACGTCGCGCCCGTCGCGAACCGCCAGCCAGAACTGGACTTCCGCGTGGCTGAAGAACGGGTTGGTCTTCGGCGACAGCGCCTCCGTCCGCTCGAGCAGCAGCGGGGCGATGTAGTTGGGGTCGGCGGCGTTGAGCCGCATCGGCGCGCGGACGAACCGCTTGAGTTCGGCGGAGGTCGACACCGGGACGATATCGACCTTCGAGGCGGCTTGGACCACAGGCGCCTGCATCAGCCCTCCATAAACACCAGTGCGCTCGCCCCCGCGGCCGCGAACGCCACCGGCGCGGCCCAGGCGCCCAGAAAGGCTGGAACCGACCCGCCCTGCCCCATGGCGGTGCAGATGCCGTCGACCACCAGGAAGATCAGGCCGGCGCCCAGGCACGATACCAGCACCTGCGCCCCGCCGCTGCGGAAGTTGGTGAGCGTCACCGGCCCCGCCAGCAACAGCATGACGAGCGCCCCGATCGGGGCGGCGAAGCCGCGTTGCAACTCGGTGCGATAGAAGGAAGGCGACCTGGCCGACGCGCCGCCGGAAAGGGCGCGGCGCGCTGAACCGGGCGCCAGGGTCTGGTCGGTCCCGAAGATGGCGCGCACGTCCTGCGGCGCCGGTCCGGTGGTCCAGAGCATCTGCCCCGCCGACGCGCGCTGGACGCCCAGCCCGCCAATCATCTCCAACCGCGGTTGGACCAGGGTCCAGCCCTTCGGGCCGAAAGTCGCCGCCTCGGCATGGATCCGCTCCACCAGCCGGCCGTCGGGCGCGCGCCGGTAGAGGCTGACCCCGGTGAGCCTGCGGCCCGCCTCGTCGCCAGCGCTGGCGACCACGATGTCGGTTCCCACCCGGAAGCTGCGCGGGCCCTTTGGAGCCTGTTCGGCCCGGGGAGCCGAGCGGGCCCACCAGGCGTCGAGCGCCTGGTCCGCCCTCGGCGCGAGCCATTGCACCGCCGCCAGGTGCGCCACGACCACCGCGATCGCCACCGGCGCCGTCATCCCGATCAGCCGATAGGCCGACATGCCCGCAGAGCGTAGCGCCACCACCGCGTTCTCCCGGGCGAGTTGGGCGAAGGCGAACAGGCAGCCGGCGAGCACGGCCAGCGGCGCCACCTGCTGAGCCAGGGTCGGGAGCCGCAGCGCTGCATAGTAGGCGACGCCCGCCACGCCGAGCTTGCGGTCGAGGATGTCGGTCGTGACGTCGAGCAGGTCGAGGATCTGCAGGATCGAGACCAGCACCACCCACGCGGCGAGGACGCGGATGCCGACCACGCGCAGGATGTGGCGCTGCAGGGTCACGCCTGGCCCCAGGCGCGCGTCCCGCCGCGCGGCCGCAGGCGGCGAAGGCCCTCGCCGATCCATTCGGAGAGGATCGACACCGGCGTTTCGCCGGGCCGCTTACGGCTGCTCAGGAAGATGACGACGGTCAGGGCCGCGAAGCCGACGAACGGCAGGCCGACGCCAACCAGAGCATCGGCGCGACCGCTGACCGCCAGGCTCTGCCCGACCTGGAGCAGGTGCTGGAAAGCCAACAGTACGAGGCCGGCGATAATAATGCCCGGCGCGCGGCCGCCGCGCTTGGCGGCCAGTCCCAGCGGAAGCGCCAGCAGCGGCAGCAAAAGCAGCGAGAAGGAGCGCGCCAGCCGGGCGCCGAGCTCCGCCAGCAGGGCCTGGCGCGGGATCGAGGTATGTCCGCCCGTGGCCTGGGTCACCAGTTCGGACAGGGTCAGCTCACGTTCGTCGCCGCCGCGCGCCCGCAGAAGCTTCGCCGCCCCGCTGAGCGGCAGCTCCAGGCTGAAGCTCTGGAAGCTGAGAGTTCGCGGCTCGCCCTTGGCGTTGGTGCTGAGCTGCTGGCCGTCGCGCATCTGCAGGATGACGCTGTGGCCGTCCGCGGCCGGCACGAGGCGGCCGGTGCGCGCGGTGGTGATCTCCTCATGCCCGTCGCCCGCCAGCTTGCGGATGAAGATCCGGCGAAGGTCCTCCCCGCTCGCATCGGTCGCGTCAGCCGTCATGGTGAGGTCCTGGCTGGGCGAGAAGAAGGTCTGCGGGCGTACAAGCCCGTTCCATCCGGCGTTCTCAGCGGCGTGCATGACCACGCGATAGGCGTAGCGGCTGTAGGGTTGCAGGAAGCCGAACAGGATCAGGCTGACCACCGTCAGCACCGCGCCCATGGCCAGATAGGGCGCGACGATACGGCTGAGGGACACGCCGCTGGCCAGCAGGGCGTCGATCTCCGAGCCTTCGTTCAAGCGGCTGATCACCACGAAAAGGGCGATGAAGAACGCCGCCGGAAGCGTCAGGCCGAGGTAGTGCGGGACGAGGTTGGTCGCGAGCTCGACCACGAAGCCGAAGCGGTTGCTGCTGTCGGAAAGCAACTGCAGGAGCCGCAGGACCCGCTCCAGCAGCAGCGCCACCAGGGTGACGGCCAGCGCCCCGGCGAGCGGCCAGAGCGTCAGCCGCAGGATATAGCGGTCCATGATCCTCACCGCCGTGACCGCCCTAGCCCTGCGGCCAGAGCGCGGCCAGCCGGGCCGTGAGGCTGGCGATCGCCTCGGCGCCGAGGGTCACGGCCGGCGCCAGCGCGGGCGGGCCCGGCCAGCCGGTATCGGGGAACCGCAGGCCCCCGTCGACCCGCTCTCCCTCGTATCGCGGGATCACATGGAAATGCACGTCGCGGTCCACCATCATCAGCATCAGATAGTTGATCCGCTGGTACCCGACCAACTCGCTCAGCGTCCGCTCCACGCCCCGGATCGCCACGCCCAGATCGGCGAACGCCTGCGGGCTGAGTTGCGAAAACGAAATCGTCGGCTCCTTGCACACGAGTACAAGCGAACCAAATGTCGGCTGGTCGGGGCG
>Ga0070659_100001078_pt1 | contig 19930 bp, 14 predicted proteins | sample KBSC23metaG_FD_64666 | JGI IMG/M metagenome (GOLD analysis project Ga0070659, IMG submission 64666) | Corn rhizosphere microbial communities from Kellogg Biological Station, Michigan, USA - KBS C2-3 metaG | ecosystem: Host-associated > Plants > Roots > Rhizosphere > Soil ... | reverse complement strand
CAGCAAAGCTCCACCGGAAGCAGCTGAATACCAGTCATAAGTACCACCAGGTGCGGTTGCATTTACGGTAGCGGTACTTCCGCTACAGATGGTGGTTCCTGAAGCCGTAGGGGCGGCGGGAATCGGGTTTACGGTAACAGTAACCGCGGTTCTTGCGCTGGGACAGCCGCTTACCGTAGTCTGCACATAGTAAGTTGTTGTTGCCGTTAAGGCGGGTGTAGTAAAACTTGCGCCTGTATTTAATAATGTTCCGCCGGATGCGCTGTCGTACCAATCATAAGTACCACCCGGAGCAGTGGCGCTCACAGTAGCAGTACTGCCGCTGCAAATGGTGGTACCCGAAGCGGTAGGCGCAACGGGAGTAGGGGTAACGGTTATTGTTACAGCCGTTCTTGGGCTGGTACAGCCTAAAACGGTAGTTTGAACGTAATAGGTTGTCGTGGTGGTTAATGCAGGCGTAGTGTAGCTTGCTCCCGTATATAGCAATGTGCCGCCCGAGGCTGCACTATACCAGTCATAAGTTCCGCCCGGCGCGGTAGCAGTAACCGTAGCGGTGTTGCCGCTGCAAATGGTTGTTCCCGAAGCGGTTGGTGCGGCAGGTATCGGGTTAACGGTAACAGTCACCGCTGTTCTTGGTCCAACACAGCCGTTTACCGTGGTTTGTACATAATAAGTGGTGGTAGTAATGAGCGTTGGTGTAGTATAGCTTGCATTGGTTGCTAATAAAGTTCCGCCTGAAGCAGCCGAATACCATTGATAAGTACCACCCGGCGCGGTAGCTGTAAGCGTGGCTGTACTGCCATTACAAATAGATGTTCCGGATGCTGTTGGAGCTGCCGGGGCAGGGGTTGTTGTAACGGTAACGCTTTGCGGGGCGGCCGGGCACCCTGTATTATCATATACAGATACTGAATAGGTAGCTGCTGAAGATACACTGATTGATTGGGTAGTTTCGCCCGTGCTCCAGGCATAAGTGTAAGGCGCATTTCCCCCGCTGGGTGTTGCTGTTAATATGACGCTGCCACTGCCACCGGCGCAAAGTGTGGGGCTGGCCGGGCTCAGAACAACCGTCATGGGCGATACGGTATACACCCGTACCGTGTCTGATTTATAAGAAGAACAACTGGTTATATTCCCATTAACTCTATAATCTATGTAAGCCGGAGCGCCTATCGCAGGGGTAACATTTGTGCTTATACAGCCCGATGTACAGCTCAAATAAGAGTTGTAAGCGCCTAATGCTCCCGGGTAAATTGATGTCCAGGTAACCGTCGCCGCATCTAATCCGGTTACGCTCATTGTGCCGGTACAGCCTTGCCGCAATGTTAGGTCGCCGGAAGCATGTACGGCTGTTGATGCGGTTATGGTATAAGTTATGGTGTTATTACCTGGCTTACAGAAAGCTATATTGGCGGTAGTTAAACCACTTACGCAAGCAGGAGTACCTATAGGTGTTTGGGGCCCGCAATTTACAGTATAAAAATTTGATGCAGCAAGCTGGCCGGAATTAATATTTAACAGATCGGAGCCGGAGTTTAAGGTGATCACAAAAACTACACAGCTATTATCGCCGCAATAGGTGCCGCTTCTGCTTGAGCTAATGGTTACTGAAGTATCTGCTTTACCGGACAGATCAACAGGTATAAAGATCTGACTAAACCCTTTACTGAGAAAAAATGTTAAAAAGAGGAAAAGGAGTAATAGTCTTTTCATGCAATGACCAGTTTTTTTAGTTCATAGAAAAAACCTGTCGACCGAAACATAATTTTTTACTCTCTTAAATTAACAAATAATTATATAATCCTTTTATCCTTATACGAAAAAAAACAATTTTGGTTGCTAAAATACATCATTTATAAAACTTTACAGAAATCCAGCCCCGAATGGCCGTAGTTGCTATAAATTAGCTCTGATTTCGGCAAAATCAGACAAGGTAGGTTATTTAATTTCTACGAAATATTATTGATCTCAACTCAAGTAAAAACAGAGCTATTCGGGTGTGTTATAATTTAAAAAACTGTCTTTTTCGGTAACCGGTAACCTAAGCGAACTGCTTTCATTTAAAACGTGTTGAAAGCTCAAGCCATGTTCTGATGATAGGCCCGCTTCTTTAGCAATGGTATTTAAATACGCTGCTGTATAAATAGCGCAAAACGGCTCGGCAAAATTTTCGTTCTGATAAACATAGCAATCAAAACCGGGGGTGTTTTTGTAGGTATTTATTAATCTTTCAATAGTTTCGGGTTGTAAATTGATCATATCACAGGCAACTAAAAGCAGGTCATCACCCGGGTAGTTGGCATGTACGCTCAATAAACCATTAAGCGGGCCGCTAATGTTTAATGAGTCAACAATTAATTCATCGGCAGAGAATATTGCCTGGTAAGCTTCACGTTGGTCAATATTTATTGAAACAGCAACAGGGAGTGTCATGGCTTTTAACTTATCGGCCATGTAAGCGACCCAACAGGTGTTTGCTATCGGGATAAGCCCTTTATCCCTGCCCATGCGGGTGCTTTTGCCGCCGCACATTACTATTCCTCTTAATTCGTTCATTTCTACTCTGCTAAACCTGCAAATTCGCCAACCAAAGTAAAATCCTCTTTTGGCGCGTTACAGGTAGGGCAAAGATAATGGTCGATAGTGGTAAATTGTGTACCCGGGGCAATGTTATTTACATCGTCGCCATATTCTTGATCATATATAGTTAAACAATGTTTGCACTGGTAAATTTGCTTATCAGATACTGTGTTTGCCGGATTAGCTTCAATAACCGGCGCAGCTATTAAATGGCTCTTACTGTTCTGCATCTCGTAAAAAATGTCACATATCTGCGCCAGTTGTGTACCTATATTCTCACTTAATATATCGCGTTTAAAAACCACGAAGTCTTTTGAGTTGGGATTAAAATCGCGTGTATGCAATATCTCAAAAAGATCGTGCGCGCCCCTGCCACCATGTTGTTTATTGATGATAACAGAACCGAAAAGTCCCGATTTACGCTTGGTTTTAACCGCGAAGCACAGGCGATAGGTCCTGGTATCGGCTTCTTCAAACTCTTTAACCAGGCGGCGTTTTATCTGTAATCCTTCATCACACAATTCTTCAACCTGCCAGTTGAGTTCATTGGCCGCATGGCGTACATTAATGCGGTAACGGTTTAATATCGAACCCCAGGCATTCCTGTCTGCCTGGTCTATCCCTTTTACCACGATAGATTTCCATGGTGTTGTATATAACTGCCCGATACGGGTTTCAAGGCATAACGAGCATATATCTGTCAAAAAATCTACCGGGAACAATTCATTCCGGCGGTATATACCCAGCCATAGCTTATTGTTGCTATACCGGTTAAATCCTTCATAAAAAGGCAAATGAAACTCGGGTAATTGCAGCGGACTGGTATATGGCTGCATTAAAAAAGCATTTTTGGTATTCACTTTTTTATGCAGTAAACTGCCGTCAATCACCGCCTGATCATAAAACAGTTTGCGGTTACTCAATATTTCCTGCTCTATCAGTTTGCTGATACCGGGAATATCTTCGGAATAAATAAGCGACGGCCAGCAATACAGGTGGTTTGTTTTAGGGAAACGCACATACAGGTACCAGAAATTGCTGATATCCGACGAAATAAAATTGAGGTTACCCGTAAAAAACGGGATAAACGTTTGCGAATTATCCGCCAGGTTTATCTTGAGCCTCGGCGAGTAATCAAACAGGTCCAATATGTCTTTATAAACACCTTCTTTTAACCAGTTGGCATTGTAAATAATATCCTCGGTTACGTATGAGCTTATGATATTTGGATATTCATCCGTATCCACTTCGTACTCAATATCATTTACGATCAGGTCATTTTTAAGGTCGGTTAATTCAGCCTCTTCAACCTCAAACAGTAGTTGTTGCCTGTTGCCAAAACGTACATGGTTAACCCCTGCTGTTTTGGCTACGTTTAAAATATCTAATAACTCGCCGGCCGGTACAATACCACCGGGCAGGTTAATTTTTATCATGTGTTTTGCCGCATTCGTTTCCATCAACTCAATACCCTTTCTAATTTTGATGCCTCAACAATTTCATCCAGTATACGTTTTACCTCCGGCCTGCATGATCCGCAGCCCATGCCCGCACCTGTTGCGGTGCACAGCTGTTTTAACTCGGTGCAACCGTCATTAATTTTATTAACAATGTTGCCATCGCCAACATTATTGCAACTGCATACCAATTTGCCAATTACAGGCTCGGCTTTATTGCCGCTGCGCAATAGTTGTATGCGTTTTTCGCTTAGCTCTGTTTTATTGGCTATAAGTTCTCTAAACTCCTGGAACTCGCTCTTATCGCCGATAAGGATAGTGCCTACCAGCCTGTCCTGGTGAATGATGCATTTTTTATAATAGCGCTTAGCTTTATCAATAAACACTATTTCCTCATAATTTTTATCGTCCGGGCATTCAGGTAAGCCTATGCTGCACAGGTCGAAACCATGTATCTTAATAATGTTCATAAATACGCTGCCCTGGTAATAGCTGGCTATATCACCGTTCAGGTATTTGGCTACCACATCTGCTTGTTGCTCGGCGGCGGCTGTTATGCCGTATAGTGTATCTTCAAACTCAGCTATCTCACCGATAGCGAAAATATCAGGGTCGCTGGTTTGGAGGCGTTCGTTTACTACCACACCACGTTTGCACACAATACCGCTTTCTTTAGCCAGTTCAAGGTTAGGCGTAGTACCAATGGCAATGATCATGGCGTCGCAGTTTATGCGGTTACCGCTTTTCAAGCCAACACCAGTCAGCTTGTTACGGCCATAATATAATTGTATCTCATCGTCATAATAAATATCACAACCCTGGTCTATCATTTCCTCGTGCAGTAACTGGCTGCCCAAAGGATCTAACTGGCGGTTTAAGAAACGCGATATACGTTGTACAATAGTTATTTTAACCCCGATCTCACGTAACGAAGCCGCCATCTCCAAACCAAGTAAACCACCACCTACAATTACTACGTGAGCATTTGTTGGGATGTGATTTTTAAAATTATCGGCATCTGTACGGCTGCGCATGGTAAAGATACCTGGTAATGCAGGTACATTACGTGGTATGGCGGCGCGACTGCCCGTTGCCATGATCATGACATCATAATGTGTTTTATCACCACGCGAATCGATCACGAATTTATTTTCGCGGTCGATCTTTTCTACGCTGACACCTCTTAACAGCTTTATCTTGTAGCCTGGCTCTTCTTCATCGGTCATTTTAACCAATTGTTCCCAGCGCTGCTCACCGCTGATATAATCGGGCAGCATTACACGGTTGTAGAACGGAAAATCTTCTTTACTGAAGATGGTGATCTCATCATCCGGATTAATTTCGCGATACGATTTTACAAAGCCGAAAGATCCCGCACCTGCGCCAATAACAACAATACGTTGAAACGGCTTTTTATACTTCTCTACACTTACCGCGCAAAATTTAAAATCAGGCTCTTTTGATATCGGATCAATCAGATCGTTAGTCAAATTATTGGCCCGGTTAAGGTCGCTGCCTAAAATTTTGCCCCAGTGCATAGGCAAAAACACAACACCTTGTTTAATGCCTGCATTAATTTTTGCTTTTACCTGTACTTCGCCTCTTTTTGAGCGGATAACGGTCACCTCATTATCGCCTATATGGAGTTTTCTTGCATCGGCAGGGTGTATCTCTACATAGGCTTGTTTTATGTGCTGATTGAGCTTGTTTACCTTGCCGGTTTTGCTCATGGTATGCCAATGATCGCGAATGCGGCCCGTGGTTAATACGAATGGGTAAACAGCATCAGGCTTTTCGCCGATGTTTTCATCAGGAACGGCATGTATAATTGCCTTGTTACTCGGCGTGTAAAAATTGTGGTCGGTAAACAGGCGTGCTGTGCCTTTTGATAAAGGCACTTCGATTACAGGTTCTACAACTTTCTTTTTGCCCACAGGTTTTTCGGGAGCTGGTGGTTTTGGATAAGGCCATTGTACCGTTTTAACCTGTTTTAAAATATCATAGCTTAATCCGCTGATATCAACATTGGTACCTTCGCTCAGAGCGGCGTGCTCGGCATAAATGGCGGCCGCGTTTTCAAAGTCGAAACCGGGGTATCCCATTTTTTGAGCGAAACGGCAAACGATCTCCGCATCGGGGAGTGCTTCGCCGGGAGCATCGATAATTTTATTAAGATAGCTGATGCGGCGCTCCGAGTTGGTCATGGTACCTTCTTTTTCGGCCCAGGCAGCGCCGGGCAATATCACATCGGCATATTGTAAACTTTCAGATTTATTGGTAACATCCTGCACCACCACAAACTTGGCTTTCTTTAATCCAGACTCAGCAAAGCGCACATTAGGCATACTGGTTAAAGGGTTGGTGCAAACTATCCAGATGGCTTTTAACCTTTCATCGTTCAAGGCTTCAAACATTTCGGTAGCAGTTAAGCCGGCCTTTTCGCCTATAACTTTGCCACCCCAAAACTGTTGTACTTCTTCGCGGTGCGCCGCATTTTTAAGGTCGCGGTGTGCCGGCAGTAAGTTAGCCAGGCCACCAACCTCGCGGCCGCCCATTGCGTTAGGCTGCCCGGTTAATGAAAACGGGCCCGAACCCGGCTTACCGATATGCCCGGTGATCAAATTCAGGTTGATGAGGCTCAGGTTTTTGTTTACACCGATCGAACTTTGGTTCAAACCCATGGTCCACATCGAAATAAAACCTTTGGCGTTACCGATGTATTGGGCAGCTAAACGAATGTCCGCCTCTTTAACACCACAAATGGCGGCTGCTTCTTTTATACTTTTAGAAAATACCAGCTCACGGTATTGCTCAAAACCTTCAGCATGGTCGGTTATAAAATTAAGGTCGATATCGCCGTTTTCAATAATGGCACGACCAATGGCGTGGTTGAGTGTAATATCGGTACCCGGGTTCAGCTGCAAATGCAGATCGGCAATGGAGCAGGTATCGGTTACGCGCGGGTCAACCACTATTATTTTTGTATTTGGGTTGGCTGCTTTATGTGCCTCAACGCGCCTCCACAAAATAGGGTGGCACCAGGCAGGGTTAGCACCGGTTACATAAAAGCAATCGGCCAGTTCAATATCATCATAACAAACGGGTACACAATCTTCGCCCAAGGCCAGTTTATGCGCGGCAACGGCGGTGCTCATGCACAGCCTTGAATTGGTATCGATATTATTGCTGCCGATAAAGCCTTTCATCAGCTTATTCAGCACATAGTATTCTTCGGTAAGGCACTGGCCCGATGCGTAAATAGCAACAGAATCGGGGCCGTATTTATCAATAAAAGTTTTAAAAACAGCGGCAGTCCGTGTAAATGCCTCATCCCAGCTAACGCGCTGCAAGGGCATATTTTTATTATACCGCATTTGCGGATAGAGCAACCTGTCGCTTTTATCGTTTACGGTATAATGCAGGTTCATGCCTTTGCTGCAAAGCATGCCGCGGTTGGCCGGGTGGTCTTTATCCCCCTCGATAGAAACGGTATTATTCTTGTCTTTATTAAGCAGAATGCCACAACCTACACCGCAATAGCAGCAGGTTGTGGATAACTGTTCACTGGTATTTTTTTTACCCGACATTTGTTATGTATAAGTTGTATTAAACTTCGGCAACGGCTAAAGCCGGTTTCGATATTTCTTCCGGTTGTGCAAATACTTTGTAAAAACGGGTAACCAGTATAATTGCTGATACCCCGATCACGGCGAAACCGATATAAGTGAATGCCTGCGCATAGGTAATGCTTGATGATTTGAACAGGAAACCGAATAGCATCCCGCCAAGGTTACCGCCCGCGCCAACAATACCGCTGATGAGGCCTACATTTTTAGTATTAACGAATGGTACGATACCATAAGTGGCACCATTAGACATTTTAAGGAACAGCGCGAAGGTTAACATAGCCACAATAGCCAGCACAAGCGAACCCGCCTGGGCGAATAATATAATGCCGATACCTTCCAGTAATAATACGCCGGCCAAAAGCAAACCTTTGCCGCGCATACCGTATTTGCCTCCAACCTTATCAGACACGATACCACCCAGGGCACGTGCAAAAAGGTTCATGGCTCCAAAAATGCCGGCCCAAAAACCAGCCGAGCTTTGCGACAGGTGGAAAGTATCAACAAAATGCAGCGATGCTACGTTATCAAAAGTAAGCTCCATGCCAAAGCACGATGCATAGGCTAAGGTTAATGCCCAAACGCGCCAATCGGCCAGTACGCTCCAGTCGGTTTTTTTAGCTTCGTGTTTTGAATGACCTATCTCGTCAAAGTTACCCGCAGGGGTATCTTTGGTGTATTTATGATATAAAAAAGCCATTACCAGCATCATTACACCCGGCACAATCATGGCATAGCGCCATGCTTCGCCTTTGGTAAAGCCAAAGCCAACAATAGCCGCGAATATTAAAGGCATCACCATATTGGTAACACCGCCGCCAAGGTTTCCCCAGCCACCGGTAACCGCGTTGGCGGTTCCTTTTATTTTAGGACCAAACATTTGTGAGGTATGGTACTGTGTGATAACAAACGATGCACCGATAACACCGATACCTAACCTGAACATCAGAAAAGTGATATAGCTATGTGCCAAACCAACCAGAAATACAGGTAATGATCCAATGATCAGTAACCTTACCGCGGTTTTGCGTGGGCCCCATATATCGCATAGTTTGCCGATAATGAGCCTGGCTATAATGGTTGATGCCACCGAAGCGATAATGATATTACCTACCTGGCCTTTGGTTAAACCCAGTTCGGCGCGTACGGTAGGCATTAAAGGTGCAAGGCCAAACCAGCCGAAAAAGCATACGAAAAACATGAGCCATGTAATATGGAAGGTTTTCATTTGTATGCCCGAAAAGCTAAATATTTTAAGCTTATCGAGTGGTTGTGCTGTTGTTTTAGTCATGATGGTTAGTGTATTTAGTAGTTAAGTAGTAAGATGGTATGTGTGTTTAGTCGTCTATCGAGAATTTATCAATTAACAGGTTTAGTAATTTATCGTGTATGGTCATGTAAACCGGATCGTGAACGATATCTTTTTTGTTACGCGGACGGGCCAGTGGAACATCCACAATTTCTTTGATGGTTGCTGCAGGGCCATTATTCATTACCACTACGCGGTCGGATAAAAAGATGGCTTCTTCAATATCATGGGTAACCATCACAATCGTTTTTTCGCGATGATCAAGGTTCCATAATTTTAACAGCTCCACATGCATCGAACTTTTGGTCAAAGCATCAAGAGCGCCAAAGGGCTCATCGAGCAATAGTATTTTGGGATTTATAGAAAACGCTCTGGCAATGGCTACGCGCTGTTTCATACCACCCGATAATTGGCCGGGTAGTTTGTCTTTATGCTCCCACAGGTTAACCATTTTCAGGTTGCTTTCAACCAATGCTGTTTTTTCGGCTGCTGTTTTATCCTTTAGTGCCGAGTCTACAGCTACATAAATGTTTTTATAAACAGTTAACCATGGCAGCAGCGAGTAATTCTGGAAAACGATACCCCTGTCTGGTCCGGGTGCGCTAACTTTTTTGCCATTGGCTATCACCTCGCCGCTGGTTGGTTTAACCATGCCGCTAATGGTGCCCATCAGGGTTGATTTGCCGCATCCTGAGTGACCGATAAGGGTGATGATCTCACCTTTTTGAACAGTCAGATCGATCTCTTTTACAGCGGTGTAAACACCTTTGGCAGTTTTAAAACTAACTGTTACATTTTTTACTTCGATGCTTTTATCAGATGATATGGCCTCTTCTAAAAGTTCGTCCGCTATGGCGGTAATATTATTCGGGGGTGTTGTTTCCATTATTGTTGTGCTCATGATGTTTTAATTTATGATGAGTGAAAATTGATCTATATCGCGTAAGAGAACCGGGCCTGTAACCAGGTGAAGCACCTGTCGAGCAGTGAACCTACCGCGCCTATTATAATGATGGCTACCAATATTTTGGCAATGTTGCCACCGTTAAAACCTTCTTCCCAAACAAAATAACCAAGGCCTTGTCCGCCCGAAAGCATTTCGCCGGCCACAATAACCATCCACGCCACACCTATTGATAAGCGTAAGCCGGTGATGATATGCGGTAAGCTGAAAGGCAATAATATTTTAGTAAGGTATTTGAACTTTGAAAAGCCAAAAGCTTTGCTCACATTTTTATGATCTTGCGGGATGTGCGATGCACCAAAAGCCGCGTTAATAAGCGTTGGCCATAATGAGCAAATGAATATCATGAAGATGCTGGCCTTGGGCGAGTCCTGAAAAATAGCTAAGCCTAAAGGGAACCATGCCAGCGGCGATACCGGTTTTAATATCTGTACAATAGGGTTTACCATGTTCATGGCTATTTTGCTGCTGCCCATTAGTAGGCCTAAAGGGATAGCCAGTAAGCTGCCCAGGCCAAAACCTATAGCCACCCTGCCCAATGAGCTGAATAACTTGGTGCCTATGCCTTTGTAGTCGGGATCATTCTGCATGGGGTTGTGCATTACCTCTTTAAAAACCAACCAGGTAGCCTGTGGGCTGGGTATTTCATTTTTGGTGATCTTTGATATGAGGGCCCATATTCCACCAAGAATTACCATACCTGCTACGAAGTATAGTACCGAGAGTGCTGTTTTAGCCGAAAAAAAATCTTTCATCATTCTTTGTTTTATGTTTTGCAAATAACTGCCGGGGCGCTCGCGCTGCCCCGACAGCATCTTAACTACTCACTAACCTACATTAACTATTTTTTTGCTCCTGCTATGTACGCTGCCGGGTTGTTCGGGTCGAAGGTGATGGTCTCCAGATTTGTTTTAAATGGTTTCATATCCTCCTGAATAGGTACACCCATGCTTTTTGCAACTTCGGCATACAGGTCGCTTAATATTATTTTTTGTGATATCGCTTTATAATCCGGCGCGGTGGTCAGCATGCCAAAACGCATGTATTGGGCCATAAACCAGATACCATAAGATACCTTTGGCGTATTCACCCCACCGTTGTTGTAAAACAACATGTAATCGTCTTTGTATTTTTGTACGCCAAGGTCGCAACCTAAGTCGTTCGATCCCATTAAGCGGGCTTCGATAACCTGAACCGGGGCATTTACGTAATTTGGACGGCTTAAAAACAGCGCCGCTTTTTTACGGTTGCTCATTACATCGAGCCATTTGCAGGCTTCAATAATAGCTTTCATTACATTTTTAAGATCTTCTTTATCGCCATCAGCAAAAGCTTTGTTCACTACCAATGCTTTTTCAGGGTGGTTTTTCCAGATATCCTGGCTGGCAATATGGGTAAAGCCTATGTTTTGTGCCGCGGCAACACCATTCCATGGTTCGCCTACGCAAAAGCCTTCCATGTTATCAACTTTCATGTTAGCTACCATTTGCGGTGGCGGGATGGTGATGATACCAATTGATTTTGAGTTTACACCGGCAGCTGCCAACCAGTTACGCAACCATATATCGTGCGTTCCGCCAGGGAATGTCATGGCGAAGGTTACTTCTTTACGGGCTTTTACTTCTTTTACGGCGCTTGCAACCTTTTTCAGGTCTTTAAAGCCAACAATACCGCAAAAATCTTTCGATAGGGTAATGGCCTGGCCGTTGTTATTCAAAGTCATGGCGATACGCATTTCAGAACCTGCTTTGCCGCCTATGCCGGTATAAACCGAGAAAGGCATAGAGAACAGGCAATGTGCCCCATCTAACTCTCCGTTAAGGATCTTATCGCGAACAACGGCCCATGACGCTTCTTTTGATAATTGTACATCAACACCATATTTGGCGAAGAAGCCCATTTCTTTAGCTATAACTAAAGGAGCGCAATCTGTAAGCGGGATAAAGCCCAGCTTGATCACTTTTTTGGGCGGATTGGCACCGGCAATACTACTAACCAGTACCATCAGCAAGCATACTATTAATGCCAGCTTTGTTTTTTTGTTGATATGTTGAGTTGTCATCGTTTGTTTAATTTAAAGGTGGTTTACTGTTTAATTGCTACCGGTTTGGTGTAAAAGAAATCGGGAGTGAATTTGAACATGGCGTATACCCAGTAAGCTGTTTTGTTGTATGTTGAAGCAACCGCATCAGTAGTAGCCTGGCCTTTGGCGAATGACATACTATCTGAAGCTTTCATTAGCGAGTAACCCAGTTCAATATTGGTGAACTTGTTCATCTGGTAGCTTAGTTGCAGGTCAAGCTCGTTGCCCAAATCTTTGTCTATCACTGTTCCGTCAGCCTTTTTCATGTCTTTATTCAAAGAGAAGTGGTGGATATCAGCGCCTAATGCAAGTTTGTTGGCAGCATATTTAACTTTAAAGTAAGGGTTGTTTAAACCACCAACAGGCGAACCTGTACCGGCGTAGAAATAATCCATATATCCCCAGAATTTATGCGGAGTACCATATAGCGGATCAAAGCGATTGTCTTTACCTGATGGATTTACAGCGTCGTTACCCGATAATACATCATAACCAGGGGTGAAGCTGAACAGGCCTTTTTGATAAGTTAAGGCAATAGTATAGTGGTAAGCATCCAGATCAACGTTGTCGCGATCTTTACCCGATTGTTGGTAATAAGCTGCCTGGATAGCGATCTTACCAAAACCTGAAGCATTACCTATGGTTTGGTTAACCATTAAACCGTAAGTATACCTTTGTACAGATGAGTAATCAAACAGATCGCTGGTGTTGGCCTGTACAAAACGGCGACCGTAAACAAATCCGCCATCCGCAGTGGTAATGGTAACCGGGTTGTATTTGCCGAAATTGTCATTAAAGAACAAGCCCGATACTTTAGTCTGATCAAATTTTTTGCTGATATACAAACTTGTGAATGATTTGTAATCTTGTGTGGCGCCATTGGTGCTTGGCGGGTTACTATATATAGGTGTACCGGTAGCGGCACTTTTATTAGCCGCGCTGCCACCCGGTGCCAACGGAACAATACCTGCCGGGGTAGGTACAAGCACGCCGTTAGTATTGGTAACATAAGCCGGAACGTTGCCCGGTACATATTCACTGTTGGTTATGTTTGCGGCATCGGTGTTTTGATTGTAGGCATAGCCCAGGTCAACCTGCCAGCCGTGGTGTACCGCTTTTAATAAAGCCATATCGTGGCGGCGGCCTTGTTGTAACCAATCAAGGTTACCTATTAAGCGCGCGTCGTCATATATTAATTCCTGACGGCCTATTTTAAAGGTTAGCAGGTCTAATAATTTAAATTTAACGTTGGTATCAGCCTTATTGGCCAGTGTTAATTCTGCCCAGGCTTCGTGTAAAAACAAGCGGTTATCGGTAGCTGATATAGAAGATGCATCGGCACCAAAAACACGAACATCCTGGATGCTTGTACCTATAGTTAACAGATCCCATTTGTAACCAAAGATCAACCTGGTACGCTGCGAAATGAAGCTTGCCTGTTGCGCATCGTTGGTTACTAAATTAGCATAACCGTTCCTGTCTTCGGCGCGGGTTCTCAATTGCCCGGTAAGCGATATTTGAGCTTGAGTATTAAGGGGCTGAAGGCACCCGATAATTAAAATTATTGCAGAAATTCTGCTGAGATTGAGTACATTTTTATACATTTGATAAAGTTTTAGAGTTTGTTAAAGCACTTGAACTAATACCCCCGTTTGGAATTGCGACCTCCGACGGGGGCTTTTTTTTGGTTTTAAATGTTAAAGACTGAACTTTTTTTATCCATATATCTTCTTTTTTAGTTTGCGACCTAATTAATTACCATAAATATATCATAATTAACACAAAATGTCAATGAAATTTACATTAAATCGTAATTTATATGATTTAAATCATTAAAAATTGAAAATTTTATGATTTTTTAAATATTCAGGTATAAAATAAAAGCAAAATCATGAGTTTTGTAATTTTTTGGATACGATTTTAGGTTCAAAATCGAATGATTTTAATTTTTTTATCCAATTTGTCGATATAAAAATCCAAAATCATGTCATTTTTCTGAGTTTGCTCTAATTTTTTGTATCGAAATAATAAAAAAGTGCTGCTAATTGTTAGTTTTGTTATGTAAAACATTACTTATAACATATTAATTATCCATTACACAAAAATTAATGAAGAAAAGCAAACAAGAGTGCGATTTAAAGAGCTGTTTTGTATGTAAGCTCTGCGTGAAAGAATGGCTGCCCGCTGTAAGTGCGAGTCGTGAAAACTTTGACGTAAAGAAGGGAGAGGTGGTGGTTAAGGAGGGGGATCCGGTTACGGGGGTTTATTTTGTTTGCTCCGGCAATATGAAAGTTCATAAAAAATGGGGTAATGATAAGGAGCTTATTGTGCGCTTTGCAAGCGAAGGCGCTATTTTTGGGCACCGCGGATTGATTGCTGAAACGTATCCTATATCGGCAACAGCGTTGGAGCCTTCAAAGGTTTGTTACTTCGACCTGGAGTTTTTTAATACTACATTAAAGGTGAACCATGAGCTGGCTTATCAGATGATCATATTTTTATCTCACGATCTCCTGGAATCAGAAAAGAGAATGCGCAACCTGGCGCACATGTCGGTAAAAGGGCGTTTGGCCCAGTCGCTATTGTCATTAAAAGAACAATTTGGTTTGGCTGAAGATGGTTCGCTTAAAATTGAATTGAGCCGGCAGGATCTGGCGTCATTCGCGGGCGCCACTTACGAAACGGTGTTTCGGGTTCTTAATGAACTTGTGGCCAATAAAATGATATCTTCAAATGGTAAGAGTATTACCATAACTGATGCTGAGAAGCTGATGGAGCTTACCAGGGATAGCAATGCGGAATAGCGGGTTACGCTATTCCGATATATACTTTTCCTTCCGTTACTTTTACCGGGTAGGTTTTTATCTGGTAATCATCGCCGCTAAGGCACTCGCCTGTTAGCAAAGAGAATGTTTTTTTGTGGAAAGGGCAGGCTACTTTAGGGTCGCAATCGTCGCCCGTACTGCCGATCATGCCGCGCGATAATACCATTTGCTGTTTGTGCGGGCAAAGGTTTTGCGTAGCAAACCACTCGTCGCGGCGTTTAAAATTAAATATAGCTATCTGCTCATCGCCAAGTTTTACACAAGCGCCGCCGTTATCCGGAATATCATCGGTAAAGCAGGCCATTACCCATTGTGTATTAGTTAGTGTATCCGTTGTTGCCATTGTGATAGTTTTTTAGTTTTTACTTTTTAATGTTGACTTAACTCTTACCATTCCCTCGCTTTTATCTGATCGCGCATTGGTGCAAACTGCACATTTGGGTCTTTTTCTTCCGGTGCATTCACAAAGTGGTTAAAACGTTTACGCAGTTCAGGGTTTTCAACAACTTCTTTCCATTCACAGTGGTAAGTATCAATTAATCCCTGGATATCTTCTTCTAATTGCTGGTTTATGCCCAGGCTGTCATTTATCACTACATTTTTAAGATAGCTCATGCCGCCATCCATTTTGTTGAGCCAGGTAGCGGTACGGGTTAGCGGGTCGGCTGTTTTTATATAAAACATCAGGAACCTGTCGAGATATTTAATGCAGGTTTCGCTGTCAATATCGGCAGCTAATAATTGTGCGTGCTGTGGTTTTGAACCGCCATTGCCGCATACATATAAGTTCCATCCTTTTTCTGTAGCGATGATACCAAAGTCTTTAGCCTGTGCTTCGGCGCACTCGCGGATACAGCCGCTTACGCCACCCTTTAATTTATGCGGTGAGCGGATGCCTTTATATCTTTCCTCAATTTCGATTGCGAATGATACGCTATCGTGCAAACCAAAGCGGCACCAGGTGCTGCCAACGCAGCTTTTTACGGTACGTAATGATTTTCCGTAAGCATGGCCGCTTTCAAATCCGGCGTCTATCAGTTCTTCCCATATTTGCGGCAAGTCGTTCATGTGCGCACCGAACAGATCGATACGCTGGCCGCCGGTTATTTTGGTGTACAGGTTATATTTTTTAGCTACCTGTCCAATTACTATCAGTTTATCTGGAGTTATTTCGCCGCCCGGTATACGCGGAACTACCGAATAGGTACCGCCTTTTTGAATATTGGCCAAATAGCGGTCATTGCTATCCTGTATCACATCCTGTTTAACGATCAGGTCGTTCCACAGGCCCGAAAGTATACTGGCAACCACCGGCTTACATACTTCGCAACCATCGCCGCGGCCGTAGTGGTCGAGCACTTCATCATAATGTTTTATTTTGTTGATACGTATCAGGTCAAGCAATTCCTGGCGCGAATGGTCAAAATGCTCGCAGATCACATTTTTTACATACAGGCCATTGGCTTTCATGGTGCCTGTTATCAGGTCTTTTACCATGGGCACGCAACCGCCGCAGCCGGTTCCGGCTTTGGTGCATTTCTTCATGCCATCCACGGTTGTGATATCCTGGTTATTCACCGCGTCGCAAATTGCGCCTTTGGTTACGGCCTCGCATGAGCAGATAAGCGCGTCGTCAGGTAAGCTCATTACCCCGGCGCCACCATCGCTTTCAGCACCGCCGCGGGCACCTAATAAAAGATCTTCGGGACTTGGTGGCAATACCAGTTTATTATTAACCGTTTGCAGCAGCATGTTATAGGCATCGGCATCGCCAATAAGTATACCGCCTAATAAATATTTGCCATCGGTACTAATGTTTATTCTTTTGTAAACACCTTTGTGAGTATCTTCAAAAATAATGGTGCGGCAATCAGGTTCAGTTATAAAGGCATCACCAAAGCTGGCCACATCAACACCAATCAGCTTAAGCTTGGTGCTCATGTCGAAACTTTTAAATGATTTATCAGCTTCGGTAAGATAAGCTGCGACAACATCGGCCATTTCATAACCTGGTGCAACCAGGCCGTATATCATACCATCAAATAAAGCGCATTCGCCTATGGCGAAAATATGCTCGTCGCTGGTTTGCATTTTCTCGTTCACTACAATACCGCCACGTGTGCCTACATGCAGGCCGGCAAGTTTTGCCAGTTCATCGCGCGGGCGTATTCCTGCCGATATAACAAGCATATCGACAGGTAGCACGCTATCATCATTAAACTGGAGTCCGGTAATTTTATGGTCGCCCGTAATGCACTGGGTGCTTTTGTTAAGAAGGATATTTAAGCCCAGCGATTTTAATTTAGACTGCAGCATGCTGCTACCCATCGAGTCGATCTGCCTTGGCATTAAGCGCGGGGCAAATTCAATAACGTGTGCCTGTGGTATGCCCAGGTCAAGCACTGCCTTCGCGGCCTCAAGGCCCAGTAAGCCACCGCCCATAACAGCGCCCACTTTCGCATTAGCGGCGTATGTTTTTATGAGTTCAAGGTCTTCTATGGTGCGATACACAAATACACCTTCTTTTTCAACTCCCGGAATATCAGGTACGAAGGCCGACGAACCGGTGGCCAGCACCAGGTAGTCGTAACCAAGGGTTATGCCTTTTGAAGAGTGTACGGTTTTTTGTACTCTGTTGATATCCTGTATAGGATCATTCAAAAATAAGGTAATGTCGTTATCGGTATACCACGATAGGGTAGACATAGACAGGTCGTCGGCTGATTTTCCGCTGAAGTATTCACTCAGGTGAACGCGGTCATAAGCATGGCGTGGTTCTTCGCCAAATACTATAATATTATATGCATTTGATCGGCTGATCAGTTTTTCGCAAAACTTGTAGCCCACCATGCCATTGCCAATTACTATAACGGTAGGTTTCGACATACCAAAAGTTTTAAATTGTTAAAGCACTTTGTTAAGTAATTATCTTTAAATGCGACCTAAAGCGTAATTACAGTAGCAATTTTAAGCAATATTTTGATTAAAGTCAAATAATTTATTAATTTAGTAATGTTAAATTGAAATATTGAAGGCAATTCTTGGTGTTTTATATGATTTAAATCATGTTTGTATTGAAAATTCCTCTTAAAAATTATAGTTTACCTGAAATTTTCATTTTTTAACTATAAAAACACCTGTATTTTTTAATAGTTTGCTAAAAATTACAAAAATTAAGTAAATAAAACTTGTAAGTATGAAAATTCGCATTAAGGGAAACTCACTTAGGTATCGTTTAACTAAAACCGATATAAAAATGGTAGAAGAAAAAGGTTACCTGGAAGAGAGCACCAGCTTTGGCCCGCAAAAACTGGTTTATGCGCTGGAAGTGAAGCCTGTAGAGCACATGTCGGCCACGTTTAATGATGGTAAAATAACACTCTATATTACTGATGCCATGGCCAGGGAATGGGTGAATACCGATAGGGTAAGCTTTGAAAGTAATAATAACGGTTTAGCCCTGCTGGTCGAAAAGGATTTTACCTGCCTCGAAAATGTAGCCGAAGATCAAAGCGACAATTATCCTAATCCCTTAGCGCACTTTTAAAAGGTGTGCTTTGCGGGGAAATCCGGATAAACGATGTTGTAACATACAACTAAGGTTAACGCTTACTAAACTGTTTAGTAAGCGTTTTTTTATTTTTTGTGAATAATGCTGGAAATTCAATCCCGACTTTACGTAAACTTAACAAACACTTAACTATTTCTTTTGGTATAAACAGCCATCGGTTCGCTCTTCCTTGTAAAAATCTACAGGGTGAACTGGGAACTACTATTAAATTACATTAACGGAGATTGCGATAACGCAGCGATGCAGGAAGTGCAGGATTGGAGCACCGCTCAACCCGCAAACCGCGAACTGCTTATTTATCTGCAAAAGCGCAAAGCGCAATTAACCGAACCGCTGAAACAATCCGATATAGATGGCCAGTGGCTGTTGTTATTGGACAGGATGTTTCAAACAACGCAAAATCTGCGCAGGGCGGGCTTTCCCCGGCTTTACTGGCTAAGCGGAATGGCAGCTGCCTTTTTACTGCTCAGTACTTTGGGCTGGTATTATTTTAAGGTACCGGTAGCAGCTTCGCAACTGCAGGTGATACAAACGGCCGTTAACACGCGCCGCAACATCGTCCTGTCCGACGGTACGCATATCTATATGGCGCCCGGCTCCAAACTCACTTTTGATGCGCTGGCATTCGGTGTGAAGAAGCGCGAGATGCATTTAACAGGCGAGGCATTCTTCAACGTAAAACACCGGCCCGATAAGCCTTTTATCATTACCACCGATAACGGGCTGACGGTAAGCGTGCTGGGCACATCGTTCAACGTGTATTCGCGCCCGCATGCCGTAACCGATGTAAAAGTAGCTTCCGGTTTAGTGGGTATCAGCACCTATCATCATATCACCTACCTCAAGGCCGGGCAGCAACTGGCTTACCAACCCGGTAGCCATCAGCTCAAGGTTAGCAGGGTGAAGCTAAGGCAAGCCCTGGCTTTACAAAATCAGGCCCTGGTGTTTGATGACGATAATGCCGGCGCTATTGCCGAAAAACTGCAACGCTGGTATAATATTAAAGTTACAGCGCTTCCCGCAGCAAAAAAACACGCCCGTTTTAGCGGCGAACTGAAAGATACCGGCCTCGCTAACGTATTGCAGGCTTTAAAATACGCCACCGGTTTACACTACCGGTTTAAAAATTCTAACACCCTTCTTTTATTCTGATTTGACTATGAAACAAAACAAACCCCTACGCAATCCCCAAAAAGTCTATCTTCTCGTGCTGTTATTGTTCTGTTCATTGTGGCTTAAAGCACAGTTTACCATGCCTGCACAGCTCAGCTTCGAACAAAAACGGCTCAGTGTGCAAGCCATCACCCAAGTGCTTAAAACCAAATACGGTTTTAAAGTATCATTTGATGCCGATGTAAATATGTCGCAGAACGTAACACTACCCTCAGGCAGCGTTACCTTTAATAACCTGGCCTTTATACTTCAGCAACAGGCAGGCCTTGGCATAAAAAACATCGACGGCAACATCGTAGTAAAAAAGCTGGAAACAATTTCAGTTAGCGGAACGGTGGTCTC
>Ga0070659_100001077_pt1 | contig 19933 bp, 16 predicted proteins | sample KBSC23metaG_FD_64666 | JGI IMG/M metagenome (GOLD analysis project Ga0070659, IMG submission 64666) | Corn rhizosphere microbial communities from Kellogg Biological Station, Michigan, USA - KBS C2-3 metaG | ecosystem: Host-associated > Plants > Roots > Rhizosphere > Soil ... | reverse complement strand
CCGGCGCGCACGCCCGCGCCCCGGGAAAGGGAATTCATGCTCTCCGCCATTCGCGCTTTCGCGAAATCGCCTTACGCCGCCGTCCTGATCGGGCTCCTGATTCTCAGCTTCGCGGTGTTCGGCGCGCACGACATGTTCCGCGCCAAGGTCGGCACGGACGTGATCACGGCCGGGTCGCGCGCGGTCAGCCCGGCGGACTTCAAAAAGGCCTTCGACGACTACAAAGGCCAGGTGGAACAGCGCGTAGGGCAGTCGATCACCCCCGAGCTCGCCGCGGAAAACGGGCTCGACCGCCAGGTGGCGCAGGGTCTCGCCACCCGTGAGGCCTTCGCCGCCCTGCTGACCAAGATCGGTTTGCACCCGTCCGACAAACAGATCGCCGACGAAATCCAGAAGATTCCAGCCTTCTTCGACCAGGTGACCGGGCGGTTCGACAAGCAGTCCTATCTCCGCAGGCTGGCGGACAACGGGCTGACCGCCGCGAGCTTCGACGCGCGGGTGCGCGACGGGATCACCGAGCAGCAGATCGCGACTGGCCTCGTGGCCGGCCTCCGCGCACCCCGGGCCTATACGGCGCTGGCGGCGATCTACGCCGCAGAGAGCCGCGATCTCGGCTACTTCACGATAGAGCCGCAGACCGTGCCGCAGCCGGCGCAACCGACTGACGAGCAGCTCACCCAGTTCATGAAGGAAAACGCCGCGGCCCTGACCCACCCGGAGTTCCGGCAGCTCACCGTCGTGCGCTTTTCACCGTCCATGGTCAGCGCCAACATCCCGATCGACGAGGCGGAGCTGAAGAAGCGGTTCGAGTTCCGCAAGGACACCCTGTCCTCGCCCGAGACCCGCACGGTCATCCAGATCCCGGTCAAGACGCCAGCCGCCGCCACTCAGATCACCCAGGGCCTCGCCAAGGGCGAAGACGTGGCCGCCGTCGCCAAGGCCGCCGGCGTCGAGGCGATCACCTATGACAACAAGCCGCAGAGCGCGATCCCCGACCACAAGGTGGCGGTCGCGGCCTTCCAGACGCCGGCCGGCCAGGCCGTGCTGGTGAAGGGCGACCTGGGCACGGCCATCGTCAAGGTCGTCTCGGTGACCAAGGGCCACGCGGTCACCCTGGACGAGGTACGTCCGGCGCTGGAGGCGGAACTGCGTAAGGACGCCGCCACCGACAAGGTCTACGCCCTGACGCAGGCCTATGACGACGCTCACCAGAGCGGCGCGAACCTGGCGGCGGCCGCACAGAAGGCGGGCGTCCCGGTCGTGACGCTCGGCCCACTGGCGCAGAACGGCCGCGACATGCAGGGCCAGCCCGTGCAGGGCTTGAGCCAGAAGCTGATGGAAACCGCCTGGTCGCTGCCGGCCGGCGGCGAAAGCGAGGTCGAGGAAGCTGGCAACGGCGAATATTTCGCCGTCCGCGTCGACAAGATCATTCCGCCCGCCATGCCGGCGCTGGCGGAGGTGAAGCCGAAGCTAGTCCAGGTCTGGATGCAGCGTGAACTCGCCAAGGCCATGGAAGCCCGCGCGACAGGCTTCGCCGATCGCATCAAGAAGGGTGAGAGCCTCGAGGCCGTGGCCAAGTCCGCAGGCGCGTCGGTCACCCAGGTCCCGGCCATCGATCGCCGTACGGCGGGCCAGAATCCGATGCTGTCCCAGGATATGCTCGGCAAGCTGTTCACCTCGCGCCCGGGCGAGGTCTTCACCGCCCAAGCCAACCACTTCGCCTACGTCGTGGGCAAGCTGGAAGCGATCCATACCGGTGACATCGCGCAGATCGCGCGCACGGCCGAGGACCTGCGGCCGCAGATGACCCAGGCCTTCTATCGCGAGCTCGGTGAAACCGCTCACACCGCGGCGCGCCAGAAGGTGAAGGTCACCATCGACTACAACCGCGCGCGTCAGGCGATCGGCCTGGAGCCGATCGATCCGAAGGCCGCCTCCGCGTCGCGGGAAGCCGCCAAGCCCGGCTTGGCGAAATGATCGTCGAGCCTGCGTATACCGCCTTCGAGACGGCATACCAGGCGGGCGCTCCCCAGGTCGTCTGGACGCGCCTGATCGACGACCTGGAGACGCCGGTCTCGGCCTATCTGAAGATCGGCCACGGCCGGCCCTACGCTTTCCTGTTCGAGTCCGTGGAGGGCGGCGCTTTCCGCGCACGCTATTCGATCATCACCCTCAACCCGGACCTCGTCTGGCGCTGCCGCGGAGACCAGGCCGAGATCGCGGAGGGCGCGGACATCGCCACGGGCCGGTTCAGCGCCCAGTCCGGCGGCGCGCTCGACAGCCTGCGCGACCTCGTGGCCGCCTCGCGGATAGAGCTTCCCGCCGGCTTGCCGCCGCCGTCCGCCGGTCTGTTCGGCGCCATGGGCTACGACATGATCCGGCTGGTCGAGCGCCTGCCCGACGTCAAGCCCGATCCGCTGGACCTGCCCGACGGCGTGATGACGCGGCCTTCGATCGTGGCGATCTTCGACGCCATCGCCCAGGAGATCATCCTGGTGACGCCGGTGCGGCCGGACGGCGCTTCGCCGCTCGATGCTTACGCCGCGGCGCAGGCCCGACTTGCCGCGGTGATGGCCGACCTGAAGCGACCGACGCCGGCGCTCCTTGGCAACGGCGCGCCGCAGCCCGACGCCTTCACCTCGCCCATCAGCCCCGAGCGCTACGGCGAGATCGTCGAGAAGGCCAAGGCCTACATCCGCGACGGCGACGTTTTCCAGGTCGTGCCCAGCCACCGGTTCCGCAGTCCGTTCACCCGCGACCCGTTCGCCCTCTACCGGTCGCTGCGGCGGATGAATCCCTCGCCGTTCCTGTTCTACCTGAACTTCGGAGACTTCCAGCTCGCTGGATCCTCGCCGGAGATCCTGGTTCGGCTACGCGATGGCAAGATCACGATCCGTCCGATCGCCGGCACCAGGCCGCGGGGCGCGACCCCCGCCGAGGACCTGGCGCTGGAGGCGGAACTGACCTCGGATCCCAAGGAGCGGGCCGAGCACCTGATGCTGCTCGACCTCGGGCGCAACGACGTCGGCCGCGTCGCCATGTTGAAAGCGGCGGGCGCCAACGAGGCGCAGCAGACGCCGACGGCGCCGCGCGTGCGCGTGACCGCGAGCTTCTTCGTGGAGCGCTACAGCCACGTCATGCACCTGGTGTCGAACGTCGAGGGCGACGCCCCGGAAGGCCTGGACCCGGTGGACGTCGTGATGGCGGCGCTGCCGGCCGGCACCCTTTCCGGCGCGCCGAAGGTGCGGGCGATGGAGATCATCGACGAACTGGAGGTCGAAAAGCGCGGCATCGGCTATGCGGGCTGTGCGGGCTATTTTGGCGCCGATGGATCGGTCGACACCTGCATCGTCCTGCGGACGGCGCTCTTCAAGGACGGCATGATGTACGTCCAGGCGGGCGGCGGCGTCGTGGCCGACAGCGACCCGGAGGCCGAACACCAGGAGACCTTGCACAAGGCCCGGGCGCTGCGGCGGGCAGCCGAGGAAAGCTGGCGGTTCGTCTAGGCGACGCCGCGCGTCGCCGCGACGTGGAGGCTGATCAGCGGCGGAGCCAGTATCATGGCCGTGGCCAAGGTGAGCGCGGAGACCGCCAGCAGCGCCGCCGCGGCGACCGCCGGCCATGTCCGCTGAGGCCGTGGTCGCGACGCCAGGAGTTCGCGGGCCCGCGCGAGCGCGTCGACGTCCAGGGCGGATGAGCGGATGGGCACGAGGGACAGGATCGCTGGAGTCGGCGGCCCCGCCAATCGGCGCGCTTGGCGCAGGCGCCGCCACAGCCTAGATAGGCCCAATGATCCTGGTGATCGATAACTACGACAGCTTCACCTACAACCTGGTTCATTACCTCAATGAGCTGGGTGCGGAGACGCACGTCGTGCGCAACGACGCGATCGGCGTGCGCGAAGCCCTGGGCATGAAGCCGCAGGGTGTGTTGCTGTCTCCCGGGCCCAAAACCCCGAACGAGGCCGGGATCTGCCTGGCCCTGCTGGAGGCTGCGCCGGCCGAGCTGCCGATTTTCGGCGTCTGCCTGGGCCATCAGGCGATCGGCCAGGCCTTCGGCGGCGAGGTGGTGCACGCCAAGGCGCTGATGCACGGCAAGACGAGTCAGATCCATCACGCCGGCAAGGGCGTCTTCGCGGGGTTGAAGAACCCGTTCACGGCGACGCGCTATCACAGCCTCTCCGTCGAGAAGGAGGCGCTGCCCGCGGAGCTAGAGATCACCGCCTGGACCGAAGACGGCGAGATCATGGGCGTGCAGCACAGGACGCGCCCGGTGCATGGCGTCCAGTTCCACCCGGAGTCCATCGCCACCGAGTGCGGTCACGACCTCCTGGCCAATTTCCTTGAAATCGCGGGCGTCAGGCGCCTGGCGCAAGCCTGATCGACGAGCCATGTCCGACGCCTTCAAGCCGCTGCTCAGCCGCCTGGCAGATGGCGCGACCCTTTCCGATGACGCCGCCGGCGAGTTCTTCGCGGCCTGTCTGAGGGGCGAGCCTTCGCCCGCGCAGGTCGGGGCGGCGCTGACCGCCATGCGGATGCGGGGCGAAACCCTGGGCGAGATCGTCGCCTGCGCGCGCGCCATGCGCCGCGCCGCGGTGCAGATCGAGCCACCTTACCCGACCATCGACGTCTGTGGCACCGGCGGCGATGGCCTGCACACGCTCAACATCTCGACGGCCGTGGGCTTCGTGGCGGCGGGCGGAGGGCTGAAGGTCGCCAAGCACGGCAACCGGGCGCTGTCGTCGAAGTCCGGCGGCGCCGATGTGCTGAGCGAGCTCGGCGTCGACATCGCCATGCCGGTAGAACGTCAGCTCCAGGCGCTCGACCAGGCGGGCATCTGCTTCATGTTCGCGCCCGCCCATCACGGCGCCATGCGCCACGTTTCGCCGGTCCGGGCCGAGCTGGGCTTTCGCACGATCTTCAACCTGCTGGGGCCACTGACCAACCCGGCGGGCTCCAAGCGCCAGGTGGTCGGCGTCTTCGCCGAGCGCTGGGTCTCCCGCGTGGCCGAGGCCCTGGGTGAACTCGGGACCGAGCGGGCTTGGGTGGTGCATGGCTCCGGCCTCGACGAAATGACCACGACCGGCGAAACCAGCGTCGCGGAGATCCGTGACGGCCAGGTGCGGCTCTTCACCGTGACGCCCGAGGCCGTCGGCCTGACCCGCGTGGGACTCGTAGACCTGACCGGAGGGTCGCCCAAGCAGAACGCCAAGGCGCTGCGCCGGCTGCTGGCGGGCGAAAAGGGCCCCTATCGCGACATCGTGTTGCTGAACGCGGCGGCGGCCTTCCTGGTGGCTGACAAGGTTGAGACGCTGCGCGACGGCGTCGAACTGGCCGGCGCGGTCATCGACGACGGGCGCGCCCAGACCGCCCTCGACCGCCTGGTGGGCCTCGCGGGGATATGAGCGATATCCTCGACCGGATCGCGGCCTACAAGCGCGAGGAGGTTGCACGGCGCAAGGCGGCGCGGCCGCTGGCCGAGCTGGAAGCCGCCGCCAGCGCCGCCTCCCCACCGCGCGGCTTTCGCGCCGCGCTGGAGCAGGCGCACGGCCCGGGCCGCCTCGCCCTGATCGCCGAGATCAAGAAGGCCTCGCCCTCGCGCGGCGTGATTCGCGACGACTTCGATCCACCCGCCCTGGCGCGGGCCTACGAGCTGGGTGGTGCGGCCTGCCTGTCGGTGCTGACCGATGGCCCCAGTTTCCAGGGCGACGACAGCTATCTCGTCACCGCCCGAGCTGCGACCGCCCTGCCCTGCATCCGCAAGGAGTTCCTGGTCGATCCGTGGCAGGTGGCTGAAAGCCGGGCGCTGGGCGCGGATGCGATCCTCGTGATCCTTGCCATGGTGGATGACGCCTTGGCCGAAGACCTGCTGGCCGCCGCCAGCGCCTACGGCATGGACGCCCTGGTCGAGGCGCACGACGACGCCGAGATGGCCAGGGCCGCCGCGCTCGGCGCCGACCTCGTGGGCGTCAACAACCGCGACCTGCGGACCTTCGCCGTCGACCTGGCCGTGACCGAGCGCCTGGCGGAGGCCGTTCCCGCCTCGGCCTTGCTTGTGACCGAGAGCGGCATCTTCACCGCCGCCGATGCCGCCCATCTGGAAGCCGCGGGCGCACGAGCGATGCTGGTCGGCGAGAGCCTGATGCGGCAAGCCGACGTGACCGCGGCGACTCGCAACCTGCTCGCCCGTTGAGTCGTCCCGCGCGCACAGACTGACGGCGAAATTCCCAAGACTTTTCAGAGACGCGGGCCGTAACTTGACATTAATGCGGAACACCTAGAGAACATTCGTAGCGTTTGCGCTTTGTTCTCTCACGCCCCTCCTTTGGGCGCCTTGCTCGAGGTCCGTTCCGATGCTCACCCGCAAGCAACACGAACTGCTCATGTTCATCCACGAGCGGATCAAGGAGAGCGGTGTCTCTCCGTCGTTCGATGAGATGAAGGAGGCGTTGGACCTCGCGTCCAAGTCGGGCATCCACCGGCTGATCACGGCCCTGGAGGAGCGCGGCTTCCTGCGCCGCCTGCCGCACAGGGCCCGGGCCCTGGAAGTCGTGAAACTGCCACAACAAGCCACCATGACCGCGCCGCCGAAAGGCAGAGCGCCTTTCAAACCCCAGATCGTCGATGGCGGCACGACCATGCCTGCGGCCGCCAACGATACCAGGGAGCTGCCGATCCTGGGCCGCATCGCCGCCGGCACGCCGATCGAAGCGATCCAGCAGGAACGGGACCGGATGCCGGTTGCGGAGAGCATGCTGGGCGCCGGCGAGCACTTCGTCCTGGAGATTCAGGGCGACTCGATGATCAACGCTGGCATCCTGGACGGCGACTTCGTGGTTATCCGCCGCGGCGACACCGCGACATCGGGCGATATCGTCGTCGCCCTGGTGATGGGCGAGGAAGCCACCTTGAAGCGGCTGCGCCGCAAGGGCGCATCCATCGCGCTGGAAGCGGCCAACCCGGCTTATGAGACGCGCATCTTCGGCCCCGACCAAGTGGCTGTGCAGGGCAAGCTGGTGGGCTTGATCCGACGCTACCACTAGCCTGGGCGACCCGGCGGCGCCTGAAGACCATCCGGTCGCAGCTCCATTCGCGCGCTCAGGGCTTGGCCCGGTATTCGAACTCCACCAGATAGATCCGCTCGCCGGGCCCATGCTTGGCGACTTTCAACAGGTCGACGACACCAAGAAAACCCGACCTGCGCGCGAGGTCCGGGGTGATGTCCTGCAATGAAATCTCCCGGATTCCGGTGACTTCGATTGCGCCTGGCCCCAGCCGATAGCGGCCGCCCACCTTGACGTGCGGACCCTGCCAGATCCGCACGCTGCAGGTGATCTCGCCGCGCATGACCGGTTCACGGAGTTGCTTGGCGAACATCATCGGGTGTCGACTCCCCAGGTCCAAGGCCGGCGGCCCCGCAAATCCTGCGCCCAGGCGGCGCGCCACCTGCCGGGGCCCTGGCGGTAGAGCTCGACGGCGCCGCCCCGCTCGAAGTCGGCGCCTGTGAGGACGACCGGCGCCGCACAAGCTTCCGGCGCGAAGTCGTTGCGCAGGATCACCACCTCCGCCGACGCGCAGAGCTCGGCGAGGCGGCCTTGCTTCAACGGGCGCCTGACGTTCCAGGCTGCAGCGACGCTGGCCGGCGCTCCCGCAAGCGGCTTGCAGCTCCAGTGGTCGCAATCGTAGGCGCGATCGCGGTCGGCTTCGGTCTCCAACGGGGTCAGGCCGCGGCGGCGCGCCCAGAGTTCTGCGCCGAACAGCTTTACGTCGGGCCGGAACAGCACGGCCTCGCCTGCCGAGCGCACCGCGATGGCCGCACCGTCGGCGCTTGCCCAGACGTCGGGCGGCGTGGGCTTCGGTGCGAGCGTGATCGCCAGCGCCAACGGCAAGCCGAGCCAGCGGAGCGGACCCTTCCAGAGGCAGAGCCACAGCAGGCCGAGGAAGGCCGCCGGCAGGGTCCAGGCCGGGCCGCTCGCCACGACGATCTGGGCGAAAGGAGCGTTGGCCGCTGCGTGGGCCACCCGGTTCAGGAGGTCGATCGCAAATCCCGCCAGATGCAGCGGCCAACTGCCCAGCCCAAACGGCGCCAGCACCGCGCCGATCGCCAGGCCCGGCATCATCAGGAAGCCGGAGATCGGCTCACTGACCATGTTGGAGATCAGGCCCCAGGTGGAGACCCGATTGAAGTGCTGCATCGCGAAGGGGGCGGTCGCCGTTCCGGCGACAAAGCTCGCTGCGGCGCCCGCGACGGTCCAGGTCCAGACCCCCTGAACGATACGGATCGGCCATGGCGTGTTGATTTCCTTCACAGCGCGCGGCCAGACCTCGGCGAGGGCCACGAGCGCGGCGGTCGCGGCGAACGACATCTGGAAGCCGGGCTGCGTCACCGCCTCGGGTTGCAGCAGCAGGACCGCCATGGCGGCCAGCGCCAAGGCGTGCAGGCTGATGGCCTGGCGGTCGACGAGGATCGCGCTGAAGGCTACCGCGGCCGTGATGGCGGAGCGCTCCGCAGGCGGTGGCGAGCCGGAGAGCACGAGGTAGGCCGCGACAGCCGCGAGCGCCACGGCGGCTGCGATCTTCTTGCCGGGAACCCGCAGCGCCAGCCACGGCCAGGCCGCGATCCCAAAGCGCAGGATCGCAAAGACGAAACCGCCCACGATGGCCATGTGCAGGCCGGAAATGGAGATAATGTGCGCGAGGCCCGCGACCCGCAGGTCGTCCACCTCCGCCTTCGGGATGAAGGCGTCGTGGCCGGTTGTCATGGCCGCCGCGAGACCGCCCGTGCGCATGCCGAGGGTGTCGACGATCCGCCGCGTCAGCTCCCAGCGAAGGGCGTTGATCCCCATAGTCAGGCGCAGCCGCCAGGGCGGCGGCTCCCGAGCGGCCCACGTCTGCGGCGGCCCCAACGCAAAGCCAACGCCGCCGACGCTCTGGAAGAAGGAATCGCGGGCGAAGTCGTAGGACCCGGGGCTGGCGGGCGTCGGCGGGGCGTTGATCGCTGCCAGCAGGCTGATCGGCTCGCCCGGGCCTGGCAAGTAACCGCCGCGCAGCGTCACGTGCACCCGGATCGGCGTCGCCTTCGCGGGCCAGTCTCCGATCCGCGCCGGCGCGATCATCAGCCGTGGGCCGCCCTGGCCCGGGCTGATCACGTCGACCACCCAACCCTCCAGCCGCTCGGGCCGACTTTGCGAAGGCGCGATCGGTGCTCTGACGTGGTCGGAGCGCAGTTTGGCCATCGAGAAGCCGGCCAGAACGCAGGCGGTCAGGACCAAGGCCGCGGTCAATCCCCGCGAGCCGCTCGCCCGGCCGGCTGTCAGCAGCAAGGCGCCGGCGAGCGCTACGCCGACCAGTGCGACCCAAGGCTGCGGCTCCCGCAGCAGCGCGAAATAGAGGCCGGCGCCGGATCCGAACGCCACCGGCGTCCATAGCGTCCAGCGCTGTGCCTGCCGTGCGACCTGTTCACCTATCCATGCCAAGGCCGCCGCGAGGCTAGGAGCCCCCGGAGGCCGCGTGCTAAGAGGCGCCGCCCAGGCGCCGAGCGCCGCAGCCTCTCCAGAGTTCCCACCTTCGATGTCCGACCGCCCCGTCGTCACCCGTATCGCCCCTTCGCCCACCGGCGCCATGCACATTGGCACGGCCCGGACGGCGCTTTTCAACTGGCTATACGCCCGCCACACCGGCGGCAAATTCCTGCTGCGCATCGAGGACACAGACCGCGAGCGCTCCACCGAGGAAGCCGTGCAGGTGATCTTCGACGGCCTGGCCTGGCTCGGCCTCGAGGCGGACGAGACCCCCGTGTTTCAGGCGAGCCGCGCCGAGCGGCACGTCAAGGCCGTGGAGGAGATGCTGGCCCGCGGCTCGGCCTACCGCGATTACATGACCCCCGACGAACTGGAGGCCGAACGGACCCTGGCGCGCGCGGAAGGCCGTGTCGTGTGCTCCCCCTGGCGGGATCGTTCGCCGAACGATGCGCCGGACCGGCCATTCGTCGTGCGACTGAAGGCGCCCACAGAGGGCGAGACCCTCATCGACGACCAGGTGAAGGGCCGGGTGACATTCCAGAACAAGGACCTGGACGACCTGATCCTGCTGCGCACCGATGGCACGCCGACCTACAACCTGGCCGTCGTCGTGGACGACCATGAGATGGGCGTGACCCACGTCATCCGTGGCGACGATCACCTGAACAACGCTGCGCGGCAAACCCTGATCTATCAGGGCCTCGGCTGGACGCCGCCGGTGTGGGCGCACCTGCCGCTGATCCACGGGCCCGACGGGACCAAGCTCTCCAAGCGCCATGGCGCCCAGGCGGTGAGCGAGTTTGCCGACATGGGCTACCTACCCGAGGCGATGCGCAACTATCTGGCCAAGCTGGGCTGGGGCCACGGCGACGACGAGATCTTCAGCGACGACCAGGCGGTGGGCTGGTTCGACATCAGGGACGTCGTCGGCGCCCCGGCGCGCCTCGACTGGGCCAAGCTGAACCACCTCAACAATCACTATATCCGCCTGGCGGAGCCTGCGCGCCTGGCCAGGCTGGTCGCCGAGATCCACAGGAGCCGCGACTGGCCGCTGCACGACGATCACCTGGCGGTACTTGAACACGTCATTCCGCATGTCCGCGACGGCGCCAAGACAACCCTTGAGCTGGCCGATGCGACTGTTTTCGCCCTGAAAATGCGGCCGCTGGAGCTGCCGGAGAAGGCGCGAGAGCTGCTAACTGAGGAGACGCGCGGGCGGCTTGGACGGCTGCGCGCAGCCCTCGACGCCGTGCCCGCCTGGGACATCCCGACGCTGGAGGCGACGAACCGCGCGTTCGCCGAACGCGAGGGTGTCGGGCTGGGAAAAATCGGCCCCGCACTGCGCGCCGTCCTCTCCGGCGGATCGCCCGCGCCGGACCTCGCCGGAGCTCTCGTTTCGCTAGGGAAACACGAAAGCCTGGGTCGCCTCGACGATGCGCTTTCGCTTAACGGCTAACGCGCTATAAGCCGTTCGAACGGGCGTTTCATTCTACGGAAATTTCGGAGGTACGGCATGGCCGACACGGCGAAGATCAGCATCGGCGGCAAGACCATCGACCTCCCCGTCCTGAAGGGTTCAACGGGCCCTGACGTCGTCGACATCCGCAAGTTCTACGCCGAGAGCGACGCCTTCACCTACGACCCTGGTTTCACCTCCACGGCTAGCTGCGAAAGCAAGATCACCTTCATCGACGGCGACAAGGGCGTGCTGCTGCACCGCGGTTATCCGATCAACGAACTGGCCGAGAAGTCGAATTTCCTTGAGGTCTGCTACCTGCTGCTGCACGGCGAGCTGCCGACCGCGGCGGAATACACCACCTTCGAGCACAACATCACCTACCACACGATGCTGCACGACCAGTTCGACAGGTTTTTCCAGGGCTTCCGCCGGGATGCTCACCCCATGGCGGTGATGACCGGTGCGGTTGGCGCGCTGTCGGCCTTCTATCACGACAGCACCAATATCGACGATCCCGAACAGCGGATGATCTCGTCGCACCGGCTGATCGCCAAGATGCCGACGATCGCCGCGCGCGCCTTCAAATATTTCCGCGGGCAGCCGTTCGTGCATCCGCGCAACGACCTCTCCTACGCGGAGAATTTCCTGAAGATGAGCTTCTCGGTGCCGGCCGAGGACTGGAAACCCAACCCCGTGCTGACGCGGGCCATGGACCGTATCTTCATCCTGCACGCCGACCACGAGCAGAACGCGTCCACCTCGACGGTGCGACTGGCCGGCTCGTCGGGCGCCAACCCGTTCGCCTGCATCGCCGCGGGCATCGCCTGCCTCTGGGGGCCTGCGCACGGCGGGGCGAACGAGGAGGCGCTGAACATGCTGAAGGAGATCGGCACCGTCGACCGCATCCCGGAATACATCCAGGGCGTGAAGGACCGGCGCTACCGGCTGATGGGCTTTGGCCACCGCGTCTACAAGAACTACGACCCGCGCGCGACGGTGATGCAGAAGACCTGCCACGAGGTGCTGGACGAAGTCGGGCACGGCGACGACCCGCTGCTGAAGGTGGCGATGGAACTGGAGCGCATCGCGCTCTCCGACGAATACTTCATCGAGCGCAAGCTCTACCCGAACGTCGATTTCTATTCGGGCATCACGCTTCGCGCCCTGGGCTTCCCGGCGGAGATGTTCACGGTGCTGTTCGCCGTGGCGCGCACCGTGGGCTGGATCGCCCAGTGGAAGGAAATGATCGAGGATCCCAACCAGAAGATCGGCCGTCCGCGCCAGCTCTACACGGGCGCGACCCAGCGGCCCTACGTCCCGGTCGAGAAGCGCGGCTAGGCGGTTCGCGCGGCCACGATTTTCAGAACAGCATCGGCGGCGGCTTCGGACGGGTCCGGGCCGTCGCGCCCCATCCGGTCCAGCGCCGCGTACTGCGCCAGCACCTGGCGGCTGCGCAACTCCGCGTCGTCGAGCCGCAGGGCCACTTCGCGCGCCAGGCTCGGCCCATTGCAGGCGTCCTGCACCAGTTCAGGGGCGACGAAGTCCTGGGCGGCGATGTTGAACAGCGTGATGTACCTGGTGCGGATCAGCCGCTGGGCGATGGCGTAGGTCACGGCGCCCAGCCGATAGCCCACGACCATGGCGACGCCCGCCAGCGCCAGCTCCGTCGTCACCGTGCCCGAACAGGCCAGAGCGACGGTCGCCGCCTTCATGGCGTCGAGTTTGCCGGCTTCGCCCTCGATCACATGCGCGCGGAACGCCCAGCCGGCGACCCGCGCCTTCACCATCTCGGCGACGGTCGGAGCCGCGGGGATGACGACGTGCAAGTCGGGCCGTTCGGCCTTCAGGCGGCGCACGGCGTCCTCGAAGGCCGGTAGCACGCGCTCGATCTCGCCCGGCCGGCTCCCGGGCAGCACCAGCAGGATCGGATCGTCCGCGGCCGCCCCGATCTGCGCGCGCAGGCGCTTTGCGTTGGCTTTGGAGAAGTCGAGCGTCAGGGCGGAATTGCCGACGAAGGTGACCGGCAGGCCCTCAGCTTCAAAGTAAGGCGCGTCGAACGCGTGGATCGACAGGAGGTGATCGACAGTCGCCGCTAGGGTCTTCGCCCTCCCCGGCCGCGTCGCCCAGACCTGCGGGCCGACGTACTTGACGAGGGGCAGCTTGGGATCGAGCCGGCGCAGTCGCTGCGCCACACGCAGCGTGAAGCCCCAGGAGTCGATCAGCACCGCCACGTCCGGCTGTTCCCGCGCCGCCAGGGCCGCGGTTTCGTCGGCCCGGCGTACGACGCGCGGATAGGCCATCAGGCCCTCCAGCAGGCCCAGGATCGACAGGTCGGCGATGTCGAAGGGACTTTCCACGCCTTCGGCGGCCATGCGCTCACCGCCGACGCCCACGAACCGCACGCCTTCCCCCAGCCGACGCTTCAGGGCGCGCGCAAGGCCGGCGCCGCGATCGTCCCCGGACGCCTCCGCCGCCACCAGCATGACGGTCAGCGGCCGGTTCACGGCGTGTGCGGCTCCACGCCGAGGATGAAGACGCCGAGCTCATCGGCCAGCTCGATCACGGCTTCGCGCTCGAGCACCAGCAACCGGCCCGCCTCGCCCACCACGCCGGCAAGGCCGGCGCGGGCCACGCCGCGGATGGTCGCGGGCCCGATGGTCGGAAGGTCCACGCGCGTCTCCTGGATCGGCTTGGCGGCCTTGGCCAGCACGCCGGCCGGCGCGCCAGGACGGCCCCGCACCGCCTCCGGCAACTCGGCCACCCGCGCCAGCATGGCGTCGGTGCCTTCCGCCGCCTCCACCGCCAGAACCAGGCCCCGGCACACGGCGGCGGCCTGGCCGATATCCAGGCGTCCGATGGATCTGGCTACCTCCAGGCCGCGCGCCACGTCGGCCATGGCCTCGGGCGACGGCGCGTGCCGGCCCAGCGGACCCGCGCCAAGGCCAAGGTCTTCCATCACCTCGTGGGCCCCTTCGACGACGAAGCCCTCCTTTTCGAACTCGCCGACCAGCATGCGAAGCAGGGCGTCGTCGCCTTTGCGCGCCGCGGCGATCGCGGCCGGCAGGGCGGCGAGGCCGCGCAGGTCCGGCATCAGGCTGGCGAAGTCCGGCCGCGCCACCCGGCCAGCCAGGCAGACCGCCTGGCAGCCCGCGCGTTTTAGCGCCTTGAAGCATTTGCCGAGCTCGGCCAAACCCACCTCCGCGCCGGCGTAGCGCGCGAGCTCGTCGCCAGCGAAACCCTTGAGGCGGACGACGAACAGTGGGCGGCCGGAACGCAGGCAGTGCTCAGCGATCTCGACGGGCAGGCTCCCGCCGCCGGCGATCAGGCCGAGCTTCTGCATCAGACCTCGCGTTCGGGCAGGCAGAGCGGACGGTTCGCATCGGCGCGGATGAAGTCGATGATCTCCATGACTTCCGGCGAACTCGAATAGGTTTCGACCGTGTCGTCGAGGCGCTCTTGGAACGTACCCTCGTCGGCGAAGAGCAGGCGATAGGCGGCTCGCAGGGTGTTGATCGTCTCGCGGTCGAACCCGCGCCGCTTTAGGCCCACCAAGTTCAGGCCCTCGAGGTGAGCGTGGTTGCCCCAGACCGAGCCGTAGGGGATCACGTCCTTAACGACCGCGGCCAAGCCGCCGATCATGGCGTGGCGCCCCACCCGGGTGAACTGGTGGACGGCAGCCAAGCCGCCGACGATCACGAAATCGGCGATCTGGCAGTGCCCTCCCAGCGTCGCCTGCTTGATCAGGATGACGTTGTCGCCAACCACGCAGTCGTGGCCGACGTGGGACTCGATCATGAAGAAGCCGTTGGACCCCACCCTGGTGACGCCGCCGCCGTTGACCGTGCCGAGGTTCATGGTGGCGTGTTCGCGGATGATGTTGTCGTCGCCGATGACCAGGCGCGTGTCCTCGCCGCGGTAGGCGGTGTGCTGTGGCGGCCCGCCGAGCATGGCAAAGGGATAGACCTGATTGCGTGCCCCCAACTCGGTCGAGCCATCGACCACGACATGGCTGTGGAGCTTGGTGTCCGAGCCGATCTTCGTCCGGCCCCCAACGACACAGAACGGACCGATGCTGACGCCGTCACCCAGTTCCGCGCCATCAGCGACGATCGCTGTCGGATGAATTTCGACGCTCACTTGGTGTCCACCACCATGGCCGCCCATTCCGCTTCGGCGGCCACCTTGCCGTCGACCTGGGCCTGGCCCTTGAACTTGAAAATGTCGCCACGCGCCCGAGTGACCTCGACCGCCAGCCGCAGGACGTCGCCAGGGCGCACCGGGGCGCGGAAGCGGCAGTTGTCGAGCGACATGAAGAAGATGGCCTTGCCCGCCGGATCGATCTCCAGCGACTTCGACATCAGCACCGCGCTGGTCTGGGCCATGGCCTCGACGATCAGCACGCCGGGCATCACCGGATAGTCCGGGAAATGGCCCTGGAAGAAGGGCTCGTTCACGCTCACGCACTTGATGCCGACGATCGACTGGTTCGCGACGAACTCCTCGCAGCGGTCGACCAGCAGGAACGGGATCCGATGCGGAATCCGCGTCAGGATCTCATTGATGTCGATGTGGTCGGGAGCCTCGCTCACCGGCGCCTTGCGGCTCATGCGTCCCCCTCTTTGCGACCCGACCGCCGGGTCACCCAGGCGACTTCGCGCATCCATTGCCGGACCGGCTTGGCAGGAAATCCGCCCCAGGTCTCCCCGGCCGGAACATCCCGTGTGACGCCGCCGGCGGCTCCGACCCTGGCGCCGTCTCCGACGCTGAGATGGTCGGCGATCCCGACCCGGCCGCCCAATTGCACGCCGTCGCCGATCGTCACGCTGCCGGAGATGCCGGTCTGCGCGGCCATCACGCTGTTGCGGCCGACGCGGACGTTGTGGGCGATCTGCACCTGATTGTCGATCTTGGTGTTTTCGCCCACGACGGTGTCCTCGAACGCCCCGCGGTCGATGCAGCTGTTGGCCCCGATGAGCACGCCGTCCTGCAGGATCACGCGGCCGAGCTGAGGGATGTCGACGATGCCCGTCGCGCTGGCCGTGGCTCCGAACCCAGGCTCGCCGATGGCCGCGCCGGCCAGGATACGCACCCGGTCGCCGATCAGGGCGAAGCCGATGGTGACGTTGGCGGAGATCTCACAGTCGCGGCCGATCGCGACCCCTGGGCCGATCACCGTGTTGGCGCCGATGCTGGTTCCCCGTCCGATCTGGGCCCCCGCCCCGATCACGACGCCCGGCCCCAGCGTAACCTCCGGCTCAAGCTCTGCGCTGGGGGAAACCGCCGGTCCTGCGGCGGACCTCGGGCGATGCAGCCGACGAGCCGCCGCGGCGTAGGCGGCCTGCGGCGAGGCGGTCAGCAAGGCCGCGCACGCCACCGGCAAGATGCTGGCGTCGGCGTCAGTGATGAAGCAGGCGCCCGCCTTGGTCTCGCCGGCCTGCGGCAAGAAGCGCCGATCACTGACGAAGGTGACGGTATCGACGGAGGCTCCGGCCATCACCGAGACACCTCTCACCAGGCGCGCGCCGGTCGCGGGATCCGCCAGCCGCGCGCCCGTCACGGCCGCTAGGTCGGCGAGCGTGACAGGGCCGAGGTCTTCGAAGAAGCGCGGATCGGGCATGGTCTGCGTGCGGCGATCCGCTCCCGCCCCTTACTTCTTGGTCGGAGCCGCCGGACGCGGCGTCGAGGGCGTCTGCACGATCGGCGGCGCAGCGCCGGCCGGCGCCTGGTCGAGCCGCTCGCGATCGAACGGGAACTGCGTGATCTTGGCGTTCAGCGCGGTCACCACGGCCGGGGTAAGGTCCATCGCCGGGTTGGCGATCACCACGGCGGTGCGCTGCAGTAGCATCGAACAGGCCTTTTGCTGATAGACCTGACGGATCAGCGGCTCCATTTCCTGAAGGATGCGCTGTTCGGCCTTCCGCTCAGTCGCCTGAACCTCGCGGTCACGCAATTGCGCCTTGCGCTGCAATGCGTCGGCCCGCACGCGGATCGCCGCGGCCTGGGTTTCGAACGAGGTCTGGTCCAGCGACGCGCGACGGCTGTCGAGCGACTTGGCGTCGGCGTCGAGCGTAGCCTTCTCACCGTTCAACTCCGCATTCACCTGCGCCAGGATCTGCTGCATGCGGGTGCCGACGTACTTGCCGACCGTCGAGCTGCCGACGGTGTTCTCGAACGAGAAGATGCAGACGCCAGTCAGGGGCGGGCCATGGGTCACCTGGGGCGCGGCGGCTGCCGGCGCGGGCGCGCGCGCGGCGGCGGCCTGCGCCAGGGCGGTGGAGCTCGCAGTGATGGCGACGGCGGCGGCGCAAAAGCCCGCGACGATGGATTTGGTGGTCATGATATTCCTAAAACCGAGTTGCAGTTGAGAATCGGAAGGTCTCCGTTCTGTCGTAGTCTTCCTTTTTGAGGATCTGGCTGAAGTCGAACTGAATGGGGCCCATGGGCGACTTCCAGCGGATGCTCAGGCCAGCGGTGGCCCGCAGGCCCAGATTATCCTTGATCAGCGGATCCCTGATATTGAGTCCCGTCTGAGGATCGATCTTGCTCTTGTCGAAGCTGTCGAGCAGGCCAAGCGTGCCGAAGTCGGAGAACAGGGCGGCCTTGATGCCGTATTGCTCGGGCAGGAAGGTCGGCACCGTCAGCTCCACCGAACCGATCGCATAGGCCTTGCCGCCGAGCGCGTCGCTCTGGCCGCCGTTGGAGGCGAAGTTCAGGTCGCGCGGGCCAATGCCCGCCGTCTCGAAGCCGCGGAAGCTGTAGCCGCCCTTGTAGAAGCGGTTGTTGATCCGGACGTGGTCGCCGCCCCAGCCCTGGATGATGCCGGCCGAGCCCACGACGCTCATGATGAAGGTCTTGTTGAAGCCGTGGTACCAGCCGCCGTCCGCGTCCGTGCTGACGTACTTCACGTCGCCGCCGATGCCGGCGAAGTCCTGGTTGAAATCGATGTAGAAGCCGCGCGTCGGATTGATCGCGTCGTTGCGCCGATCCAGGCGATAGCCGTAGCCGATCGAGGAGGTCAGGAAGTTGCCGCGCTGATCGCAGAGTGAGGTCGAGATAATCAGTGCGCTGGCGTCGCAGAACGATGGATCGATTTCGACGTCGTCGGTCCGGATGGTGTAGCGCAGCAAGCCGGTCGAATTGAGGCTGAGCGGGAAGCTCAGCCGCACCCCTGTGCCGATGGTCTGCTGCTTGTAGGCCTGGAACTGGCTGAGATCGTACTTGTAGTAATAGGCGTCGTAACCGGCGCCGAGGTTGCGGCCCAGGAAACGCGGCTCAGTGAACGAAAAGTCGACCTGCTGGCGGAACGAGCCCACGGAGATGCGGGCCCGGACGTTTTCGCCGCGACCCCGGAAGTTCCGCTCGGTAACGCCTAAGTCGATCACCAGCTGGTCGATCGACGAGTAGCCGGCGCTGAAGGAAAGTTCTCCGGTCGGCTGCTCCTCGACCTTGACCTGCAGGCCGGTGCGATCGGGCGCGGAGCCGGGGGTCTCCGTGATGTCGACGTTCTTGAAGTAGCCGAGCGCCCGGATCTGGTTCTTCGAGCGATCGACCAGCACGCGGTTGTAGGCGTCGCCCTCCGAGACGTTCATCTCCCGGCGGATGACGTAGTCGAGCGTGCGGGTGTTGCCGACGATGTCGATGCGATCGACGTAGACGCGCGGACCCTCCTTGACGTCGAAGTTGACGTCGACGGTCCCCTTGGCGCGGTCCGGCACGTAGCGGGGCCGGACGTCCACGAAGGCGAAGCCGGCCGCGCCGGCCGCGAAGGTCAGCGCGTCGGTCGCCTGCTCGATCTTTTCGTCCTGGTAGAGTTCGCCGCGATGGATCGGCACGAGGGCCTGCAGCACGTTCTTGTCGAGCTTCTTCAGGTCTGTCTCGACGCTGATCTTGCCGAACTTGTACTCAGGTCCCTCATCCACCGTGTAGGTGACCACGAAGCCGTTCTTGTCCGGCGACAACTCGGCCACCGCCGAGCTCACCCGGAAGTCGTAGTAGCCGCGGTTGCGGTAGTACTTGCGCAGCTGCTCCTTGTCGTACTCGAGCCGGTCCGGGTCATAGTTCGCGTTGGAGGAGAAGAACTTGTACCAGTGCGACTGCTCGGTCACGACGACGTCGCGCAGGTCGTTGTCCGAGAACGCCTTGTTGCCGATGAAGTTGACGCGCAACACCCCGCTCTTGGCGCCCTCGTTGATCTTGAAGATCAGGTCGACGCGCCGCTGCGGCAGCTCGACGATCTGCGGCGTCACGGTCGCCGAAATGCGGCCGGAGCGGCGGTAGAGCTCGATGATCCTCGCCACGTCCGCCTGGACCTTGGCGCGCGTGAAGATGCCGCGCGGACGGATCGTCACTTCATCGCGCAGCTTGTCTTCCTTGATCCCCGAATTGCCCTCGAACAGCACGCGGTTGATGATCGGGTTCTCCACGACCGTGATCACCAGCTCCCCGTTGGTGAGGTTCATGGTGATGTCGGAGAACAGGTCTGTGCGGAACAGCGCCTTGTAGGCCGCGTCGATCTTCGCCTGATCGACCGTCTCGCCGACCGAGATCGGCAGGTAGGAAATCACCGTGGCTGGTTCGATCCGCTCGTTGCCCTTCACCACGATGCGCTGCACGACGCCGGTCTGGATCACGACCGCCGGCGGCGCGGCCGGCGCGGCGGCGGGAGCTGTCGCGTCCGCGGGGGCCGCGGGAGCCGGCGCCGGTTCTGGCTCAGGAACTGACGGCCGCGCCGTGCTGGTGGCTTCCGGCGCAGCCGGGGGCGCGGCGGGGGTCTGAGCGAACGCCAGGCGGGGCGTCGCGAGCGCGGTTGTGGCCAGGAGACCGGCAAAACCGGAAACTAGCGCAGCGCTGCGGGCGCGGTGTCTGTGCATCGAATCAGCCGTTTAGGAAAAGTCGGGGGTTAGGAGAATAGCCCGCCGATGAAATTGAACACACGCAGGCGCTGCAGATCGTTC
>Ga0070659_100001075_pt1 | contig 19966 bp, 20 predicted proteins | sample KBSC23metaG_FD_64666 | JGI IMG/M metagenome (GOLD analysis project Ga0070659, IMG submission 64666) | Corn rhizosphere microbial communities from Kellogg Biological Station, Michigan, USA - KBS C2-3 metaG | ecosystem: Host-associated > Plants > Roots > Rhizosphere > Soil ... | reverse complement strand
GCGGCCGTCGCCGCCGCCCTCGCCGCCACCGTCACCGGGCCGCTCGCCGACGCGGCGATCGCCGCCGGGCTGGCCCATGCGGCGCTGCCGGGCCGGGCGGAGATGCTCGACGGCGATCCGCCGGCGATCGCCGACGCCGCCCACAACGAGGCCGGCGCCCGCGCGCTTGCCGAGGCGCTGCCGGGGCTGGCCGCCGGACGCCCCGTCTTCGGCTGCCTGTCGGTCCTCGCCGACAAGGACGCGGCCGCAATCGCCGCGGCGCTCGCGCCCGCCCTCGAGCGCTGCGTCTGCACCGCCGCCGACCCCGGCCCGGCGATGGGACGCCCCGGCTCCGCGGCGATGGACGCGGCCGACCTCGCCGGCCTCGTCGCCGGCGCCGGGATCGCCGCCGAGGTCGAGCCGGACCCCGCCGCCGCAATCGCGCGGACGTCAGCGCTTGCCCGCGAGCACGGCGGGGTGGCGCTGTTCGCCGGTTCGCATTACCTTCTCAGGTACGTATGGAACGCGAGGCACGCTCAGAGCTCCTCTCGATGATGGGACTGGTGGCCGCCGTGGTCGCCGTCGTGATCCTCGTCTTCTTCGGACTCGGCTACCTGTTCGGCCGCCTGTTCCTCTGAAAACCGGGGATCAGGCAGGGAGGCCGCCACTTTTGACCACCTGCGATCCGGGTACACTGCCGCGCCTCACATGCCCCTAGCCCTGTTCGGAATCGAAGACGGCTCGCTCAACCTTGCCGTCAACCTGCTGCTCCTCGTCCTCGTCGTCGTCTGGCTCGCGCTCGTCTACTGGACGTTCGCGGACGCCCGCCGGCGCATCTCCGACCCGGTCCTGATCGGCACCGCGACGGTCGCCTCGCTGATCCCGTTCATCGGCACGATCGTCTACACGATCCTGCGCCCGCCGGAGTTCCTCGCCGACGCCCGCGAGCGCGAGATCGAGACCCAGGCCTCGGAGCTGCGGATGCGCCATCTGACCGCCCAGTCGTGCCCGCGATGCGAGCATCCGATCGAGCGGAGCTGGCTGCGCTGCCCCGAGTGCCGGCATCGGCTCAAGGACCCCTGCGTGTCCTGCAACCGTCCCGTCGACCCGCGCTGGGCCGTCTGCCCGTACTGCGAGACGCCGCTACGGCACGAGCGCGAGGAGGAGGCGCCCCGCAAGCGCTCCCGCTCCCGTAGCTCCTCGACCCGGCAGGATCCGGCCACGTCCACGCGGCGCAAGCCCGCGGCATCGCGCTCCGCGACCCCGGCCGCGGACGCGGCCGCGCGCGCGAAGCGCGAGGAACGCCCGCAGCGCTCCGAGCGGCCGCCGTCGGCCCCGCCGCCGGCGGACGAGGGTGAGGCCGGTCCGCGCCGGCGCTCGACGACCCCCTCCTGAGCCCCGCACCGAATCCCGTCCCCGCGACCCGAGAGGTCTCCCAGATGTCTGAGAAGTCCCGCACGCTGATCCTCGTCAAGCCCGACGCCTTCGAGCGGGCGCTCACCGGCGAGGTGATCGCCCGCTTCGAGCGCAAGGGCCTCGAGCTCGTCGCCCTGAAGCTGATGACCGCCGACGAGCCGCTCGCGAACGTCCATTACGCCGAGCACACCGACAAGCCGTTCTTCGGCGAGCTCGTCTCCTTCATCACCGGCGGCCCGCTCGTCGCCGCCGTCTTCGCGGGCGTCGAGGCCGTCAGCGCGGCTCGCCAGCTGATCGGGGCTACGAACCCGGTCGAGGCGGCCACCGGCTCGATCCGCGGCGACTTCGGCACCGAGGTGACCTTCAACCTCGTCCACGGCTCCGATTCCGACGAGTCGGCCGAGCGCGAGATCGGGATCTGGTTCCCGGAGCTCGCCTGAGCCCGGGGCGGTCGCGGCCGGGGCAGCCGTGAAGCTCGTCCTCGCCTCCGCCTCCCCCCGGCGTCGGGAACTGCTCGGCCTGCTCGGACTCGAGTTCGAGGTGGTTCCCGCCGGCGTCGCCGAGATCAGTGCCGGCGACCCGCCCGTGATCGTCGTCGAGAACGCCCTCCGCAAGGCCCGTGCGGTCGCCGGTTCCCGTTCCGGCGCGGTCGTCCTCGGCGTCGACACCGATGTGGTCTGCGACGGAAGGCTGCTCGGCAAGCCCGGCGACGACGGCGACGCGACGGCCCGCCTGCGGGCGCTGGCGGGACGGACCCACGAGGTGCTGAGCGGGATCGCGTTGATCGCCGGCGGCCGCGAGGAGAGCGACCTCGTCCGGACCGCGGTCACGTTCCGTGACCTCGACGACCGCGAGATCGAGGCCTACGTCGCCTCCGGCGAATGGCGGGACCGGGCCGGGGGTTATGCGGTGCAGGGACTCGGCTCGGCGCTCGTCGAGCGGATCGAGGGCGATCTGTCGAACGTGATCGGATTGCCGATCCCGGCGCTGAGCAGGATGATCGCAGAATTGCAGGAGCGCTAGCGAATCGTTCGCGTTTGGTTGGGGTTTGCTCACATAGTCGCCGTTGCAGACCTCGTTCGCTAGACTCGCGTCGCCTCCGAACCCGCTCCCGATCCCAGACCGGGGGCACCGAATGTTCGGGCCCGGCGGGCCGCTGCGGACGCGAACGGGGGACCGGTTCCGCGCCCCGCTGACACCTCGACCATGCTCCACAGCTTCCCGATGACGCACGCAACTCCGAAACTTCCCGAGACCGCATTCCCATGGGCATCTTCAGCTACCTGACCGGCTTCGGCGGCCGCGACATGGCCGTCGATCTCGGCACCGCCAACACCCTCGTCTACGTCCGCGGCCGTGGCATCGTCCTCTCCGAGCCGAGCGTCGTCGCGGTCGACACCCGCTCCGCCGAGGTCCACGCAGTCGGCATGGACGCGAAGCGGATGCTCGGGCGCACCCCCGGCACGATCCAGGCGATCCGGCCGCTCAAGGACGGCGTCATCGCCGACTTCGACGTCACCGAGGAGATGCTCCGCCACTTCATCCAGAAGGTCCACCAGAACCGCTTCGCCCACCCCCGCGTCGTCGTCTGCGTGCCCTCCGGCGTCACCGGTGTCGAGAAGCGGGCCGTCGAGGAGGCCTGCCTGGCCGCCGGCGCCCGTCAGGCGTACCTGATCGAGGAGCCGATGGCCGCGGCGATCGGAGCGGGGCTGCCGGTCGGCGAGCCGACCGGATCGATGGTCGTCGACATCGGCGGCGGCACCAGCGAGGTCGCGGTCATCTCGCTCGGCGGGATCGTCGTCTCGCAGTCGATCCGGGTCGGCGGCGACGAGATGGACGACGCGATCGTCAACTGGTGCAAGACCCACCACAAGCTGATGATCGGTCAGCAGACGGCCGAGGAGGTCAAGCTCGAGGCCGGCTCGGCGACCGACCTCCACGAGGAGATCCGGACCGAGATCCGCGGCCGCGACATCGTCTCCGGCCTGCCGAAAACCGTGATGCTCAGCTCCGAGGAGGTTCGCGAGGCGCTCCGCGATCCCGTCGATGCGATCGTCAACGCCGTCAAGGAGACGCTCGACCGGACGCCGCCCGAGCTCGCCGGCGACATCATGGACCGCGGCATCACCCTGGCCGGCGGCGGCTCGCTCCTGCAGGGCTTCGACGCCCGGCTCCGCGACGAGTGCCAGATGCCGGCGCAGCTCGCCGACTCACCTTTGACCTGCGTCGCCGTCGGCTCCGGTCGATCGCTCGAGGAGTTCGAGACGATCCACCGGATCAACGCCAGCAACGGCCGCCGCCGGCGGCGCTGAGCGAGGCCGCCGATGTACCGGAAGCAGGTACGCAGGCGCCGCGCGATCCTCGTCGTCCTCGTCGTCGCCTGCCTGATGCTGATCAGCATCTCGATCAGCGAGGCCGACAGCGGCCCGCTGCACTCGGTCCAGCGCGGCGTCTCGACCGTGCTGTCGCCGGTCGCCGAGGGCGCCAGCCGTGCCCTGAAGCCGGCCCGCGACCTGGTCGACTGGTTCGACGAGACCTGGAAGGCGCGCGGTGAGAACGACGACCTTCACAATCAGGTCGCGAAGCTTCGCGCTGAGCTGCTTGCCACCGAGAAGGCCGCCGAGCAGGCCGGCTACGCCGACAAGCTCGACGAGCTGATGCAGGGGAGCGACCTGACCGGCTACGCGCCGGTCGACGCGAGCGTGATCGGCCGATCGTTCAGCCTCTGGTACGGGACGATCAAGATCAGCGCCGGCAGTTCCGACGGCGTCTCCCGCAACGATGCGGTCATCACCGAGGACGGCTTGATCGGACGGGTCTCGGAGGTCACCGGCGGCACCTCCGAGGTGACGCTGATCACCGACTCCTCCAGCGGGGCCGTCACCGCCCGGGTCGTCGGCAAGGGGCCGGAGGGTCTCGTCAGCGGCGTCGTCGGCGCCCCCGGCAGGCTCGACTTCGGGCTGATCCAGGGCGACAAGGAGGTCAAGGACGGCGACCGGCTCGTCACCGCCGGCTTCACCTCCGAGAGCGGCCTCTCCTCGCGCTATCCGGCCGACATCCCAATCGGCCAGGTCGTCGAGACGATCCCTGCCGAGCAGCAGCAGCGCGAGCAGGTCAACGTCGAGCCGTTCGCCGACCTCGCCGACCTCAGCCAGGTCACGGTGCTGACCGGAGGCGGCGAGTGATCGTCACCCCGCAGATCGTCGTCCGGCTGGCGCTGATCGTGCTGACCACGGTCCTGCTCCAGTTCGGGTTCTTCTCGCAGGTGCCGATCCTCGGCTCGGTCGCCAACCTGCTCCCGGTCGTCGTCGTCTCGCTCGGCCTGCTCGGCGGCGCCGTGACCGGCTCGGTGATCGGCTTCGTCACCGGCCTGCTGATCGATGTCTTGATCGGCGGCACGCTCGGGGTCGCCTCGCTTTCGCTGATGGCCGCCGGCTACCTCGCCGGCCGCTGGCGCGAGGGCTACGACATCGTCAGCTCCCTGGTCCCGCCGCTGCTCGCCGGCGCGCTGACGGCGCTGACCGCACTCGCCTATGGCCTCCTGACGCTGACGCTCGGCGTCGATGCCCCGGTCAGCATCCTCGCGCTCCGCGAGGTGCTCGTCCAGGGCCTGCTCGGGATCCTCCTCGCGATCCCGGTCTTCCCGCTGATCCGCCGCGCCGTCCGTCCCGCCCTCGTCGACGACGCCGGTCGCGCCCGCTCGCGTGCGGCCGGCCGCGCCGGGAAGATCGGGCGTCGCGGCGGCACGTTCGGGATGATGAGGGGGCAGGGAAGCGTCTGATGTTCCGCCACGACGAAAACGCCGCCCCGACGCACGCCCAGTTCGCGATGCGGGTCGCGATCCTCGGCGGCATCGGGATCGTCGCATTCGCGGCGATCTTCTTCCGCCTCTGGTTCCTCGAGGTCCTCTCCGGCGAGGCATACCTGAAGGAGGCGAACGCCAACCGCGTCCGCGAGATCAAGATCCAGGCTCCGCGCGGCGAGATCCTCGACCGCGCCGGCCGCGTCCTCGTCGAGAACAAGACGGTCCTGTCGCTGCAGGTCCGCGCCGACGAGCTGCCCCACGACAAGCAGGTCCGCAACAAGGAGCTGAAGAAGCTGGCCGGGGTCGCGAACATGTCCTACGACAAGGTCAAGCAGGAGATCCGCCAGCAGACGAAGGAGCTGCCCGCCAATCCGGTGACGCTCCAGCAGGACGTCGACAAGGACCTCGTCTACTACCTGCGTGAGCGCCAGGACGAGTTCCCCGGCGTCACCGCATCGCAGGTCTACGTCCGCGAATACCCGAACGGGACGCTCGGGGCGCAGCTGTTCGGCTACGTCTCGGAGATCGGCCCCGACCAGCTCAAGGAGCCGGCCTACGAGGGCCTCGAACCTGGCGACCGGATCGGCGCGACCGGCCTCGAGGCGCAGTACGACCCGATCCTCCGCGGCCGCAACGGCGCGATCCGCGTCCAGGTCGATGCGTCCGGCAAGCCGAGCGGCCGCGAGCTGTCGCGGATCGAGCCCGAGGCCGGCGACAACCTGAAGCTGACCCTCGACGAGAAGGTCCAGGCGACCGGCGAGTCGGCGCTCGCGAGCAGCGGTCTCCCGGGCGCGTTCGTCGCGATGAACGTCCGCGATGGATCGATCCTCGGCATGGGCTCCGCGCCGACCTTCGACCCGAGCGTCTTCACGCCCCCGGTCAAGACCGACGTGATCAAGAACCTGACCAACGACGAGGAGAATCCGCTGCTCGACCGGGCGATCCAGGCCGGCTACCCGACCGGCTCGACGTTCAAGGCGGTCACCGGCTCGGCGGCGCTCGAAGCCGGACTGGTCACCCCCGAGCACACGTTCAACGACACCGGCTCGTTCGAGTACGGCGACTACACGTGGCGGAACGCCGGCGAGGCCGCGAACGGCGTCGTCGACATGGTCTCGGCGCTGCGGGTCTCCTCCGACGTCTTCTTCTACGACATCGGCCGCATGGCCAACGACGTCTACGACGAGACCGGCCAGGAGATCATCCAGGACTGGGCGAAGCAGCTCGGCTTCGGCGCGTTGACCGGGATCGACGTGCCGGGCGAGGGCGCCGGCCTCGTGCCGACGCCGGAGTGGCGCGACAAGCTCTTCAAGGAGGCCTCCAGTCCGGATTCGTGCGGGGGCAAGCAGGTCCTCTACGGCGTCGACGGCTGCTACGAGACCGACCGCGGATGGAGCGTCGGCGACAACATGAACCTCGCGGTCGGGCAGGGCGACCTGCAGGCGACGCCGCTGCAGCTCGCGACCGCCTACGCGGCGATCGGCAACGGCGGCGAGGTCGTCCGCCCGCATCTCGGCATGGAGGCCGAGGACCCGTCCGGGGCCCAGACGCAGGCGTTCGAGCCGGCGCCGCGCCGCGAGGTCGACCTCAGCGGGACGACCCGCTCAACGATCATGGAGGGGCTCCGCGAGGCGGCGATGGAGCCCGGCGGCACCTCGTACCCGACCTTCGGCGGCTACCCGGTCGATATCGCCGGCAAGACCGGTACCGCCGAGAAGACGAACCAGGAGGACCAGTCCTGGTACGCGGCGCTGGCGCCCGCCGACGATCCGAAGTTCGTCGTCGTCTTCACGATCGAGCGCGGCGGCTTCGGCGCCGAGGCCGCGGCCCCCGCCGCCTGTCAGGTCCTCAACGTCCTCCTCGACGTCAAGAGCCAGTGCGTGGCGGGCACCAGCCAGACCCGGTGACCGCGAACGCTGCTTAGATGAACTGACGTCCAGATGCCCACTATCGCCAGACCACGGACCTTCGACGAGCGCAGTGCCGGCCTCGGTGCCCGCACCGGCCTGCTCAAGATCGACCCGCTGACCGCGTTCGCGGGAATCGGGCTGATCGTCTGCAGCATCGTCGCCCTCGGGTTCACCACCCAGGGGGAGATCGGCGGCGATCCCTACTACTACACGATCCGCCAGAGCATCTACGCGGTCATCGGCATCGCCCTGATGTTCGCGCTCGCGCGGGTCGACTACTCGCGGTTCCGGGAGCTCCGCGTCGGCATCTACACCGCGATGATCTTCACGATCGTCCTCGTCCTCGTCCTCGGCGTCGCCGCTCTCGGCGCCCGCCGCTGGATCGAGCTCCCGTTCTTTCAGTTTCAGCCGTCGGAGCTGGGCAAGCTTCTGCTCGTCCTCGCTCTTGCCGGCTTCTCCATCGACCGGGCCCGGCGCCAGACGGCGTGGCAGCGCACCGCGCGGCTGCTCCTGCTGGGGTTCGTGCCCGCGTTGATCGTGTTCGTGCAACCCGATCTGGGCACCGCACTGGTCTACGGCGTGGTCACGCTCGCGATCCTGTTCGTCTCCGGCACCCCCTGGCAGCATTTCGCCGCCCTCGGGGGAATCGCGCTGGCAGCGGTCACGGTCGTGCTGATCGTCGCGCCGGCGGTCGGTCATCCGGTGCTCCACGGGTATCAGCTCGATCGGCTGACGTCGTTCCTGAATCCGAGCGACGACCCCGCCGATTCCAGCTATCAGACCAATCAGGCGCTCACCGCCATCGGCTCCGGGGGAAAGACCGGCCGCGGCGATGACGCGACACAGGTGCAGAACGACTTCCTTCCGGAAGCCCACACCGACTTCATCTTCTCCGCGATCGCGGAGCGATGGGGATTCGTCGGTGCTGCACTCCTTCTATCCCTCTACGCGCTGCTCATCTGGAGAGCGCTGCGGATAACGACTGTCTCGAAGAACTTGTACGGGAGCCTCGTCGGTGCGGGTATCGCATCGATGCTGCTCTTCCAGGTTTTCGTCAACGTCGGGATGAACGTCGGGCTGATGCCCGTCACGGGCGTCCCCTTGCCGTTGATGAGCTATGGCGGCACCTCGGTGCTGGTCACGTTCATGGCCATCGGCCTGCTTCAGAGCATCTACGTCCAATCGCAGCTCTCCTCACCGGGCAGACACACCAATGCTCTGTGAGGTGAGCCAACTTGAAGAAGAAGATCCTCGTATCGGTTGACGCCGGTGAGACCCGCGTCGCCGTGCTCGAAGCCAAGGGGTCGGCGCGAGCCGGCCGCCAAACCAAGGACGACGAAGGCGGCGGTCAGCAGAAGCGTCGCTCCGGCGACGACAACTGGCGGGTCGGCGAGCTCTACGTCGAGCGCCGCGGCTCGCGGTCGATCGTCGGCAACATCTACAAGGGCGTCGTCGACAACGTCCTGCCCGGAATGGAGGCGGCGTTCGTCGACATCGGCCTCGAGCGCAACGGCTTCCTGCACGTCGACGAGATCGTCACCCCCGACGGCAAGGCCGTGCCGAAACGCGGCCGCGGCCAGGGACGGCGGATCGACGAGCTGATCAAGCGCGGCCAGGAGATCGTCGTCCAAGTCGTCAAGGACCCGCTGAAGACGAAGGGAGCCCGCCTGTCGATGCAGCTCTCGATCGCCGGCCGCTACCTCGTCTACATGCCGCAGGGCGGCGGGATCGGCGTCAGCCGCCGGCTCCCGGACGGCGAGCGCAGCCAGATGCGGAAGAACCTCGAGAAGATCCACGACGCCAGCAAGGGCAAGGGCGGCTACATCGTCCGGACCGCCGCGCAGGGCGCGAAGAAGGAGGACTTCGAGCGCGAGATCGCCTATCTCCACAAGCTCCACGAGGTGCTCGAGCGACGCTCCAAGGACGCCGACGCGCCGTCGCTGATCTTCCAGGAGGCGGACCTGCCGATCCGGGTCCTCCGCGACGTCCTCGGCAGCGAGTTCGACGGCGCCGAGATCGACGACCAGAAGCAGTTCGAGCGGGTCACGTCGTTCTTCCAGCGGACCGCGCCGGAGCTCGTCGAGTCGGTGGAGATGCACTCCCACGCCGAGCACCTGTTCGAGCGCCACGGCGCCGAGGAGGCGTTCCACTCGACGCTCTCGCGTCGCGTCGACCTGCCCTCGGGCGGCTATCTGATCATCGACTACGCCGAGGCGCTGACCGTCATCGACATCAACACCGGCAGCTTCACCGGCAAGGGCAAGGGCCGGCTCGAGGACACGATCACGAAGGTCAACGTCGAGGCGGCCGACGAGGTCGTCCGCCAGCTCCGCCTCCGCGACATCGGCGGGATCATCGTCATCGACTTCATCGACATGGCGCGGGCCAAGAACCGCGACCAGGTGCTGAAGACGCTCCGCAAGGCGCTCGACGAGGACCGGACGAAGACCTACGTGGTCGAGGTCTCGCCGCTCGGGCTGGTCGAGATGACCCGCCAGAACGTCACCGACGGCGTCCGCGAGATCCTGACGACGCGCTGCCCGACCTGCGACGGCGAGGGCGTCGTCCGCTCGGCCGAGACGGTTGCGATCGAGGCGCTCCGCAAGCTCCGCGACGTCAGCACCGAGCGGGCCGACAAGGAGGCGCACCTGATCCGCGTCAACCCGAAGGTCGCCCGAGAGCTGATGCGCCACGACAGCGGCCTGATCGAGCTCGAGGAGGAGACCGGCAAGACGTTCCTGTTCGAGGGCGGCGACGCCCTCCCGATCGACACCTTCGAGGTCGCCGAGTCCGGCGATCGGGAGGAGATCGAGCGCCGGGCGCTGCCGTTCCAGATCGGCGACGAGGTGCTGCTGACGATCGACGAGCCGCACATGTACAACCCCGGCGACGCCGTCGCCCGGGTCGACGCCCTGGTCATCACGGTGACCGGGGCGGCATCGCTGGTCGGCGAGCGCAAGCTCGTCCGGATCGAGGAGATCGGCCGCTCGTCGGGGCTGGCGACGCTGGTCGACGGCGTGCCGGCGGGCGGCGATGGGCAGGATTCCGCCGAGGGGCTAGAATCCGACGCTCGGCGCCGCGGCCGCAGAGGCGGACGGCGCCGTTCCCGCGCCGGGAGCGGTTCGAGCCCCGGCCAGGATTCCTGACCCACTGGATCGAGCGAGCACAACGAGATGTCCACTTACGCGATAGTCGAAAGCGGCGGCAAGCAGTACCGCGTCGAGAAGGGCGAGTCCCTGCTCGTCGACCGGATCGCCGAGGATGAGGGCGCCAAGGTGCCGCTCCGCGCGGTCATGTTCCGCAGCGATGACGACACCGTGGTTGCCCCCGCCGACCTCGAGAAGGTAAAGGTCGAGGCGAAGGTCGCCGGACACGAGCGCGGCGAGAAGATCAAGGTCTTCAAGTACAAGGCGAAGAAGGGCTACCGCAAGCACCGCGGCCACCGCTCGGAGCTGACCCGCCTCGAGGTGACCGAGGTGAAGATGCTGACCCGCAAGCCGGCGGCGAAGAAGGACGCGGATGCCGAGCCGAAGGATGGGGCGGCGAAGGAGCCCGCCGCGAAGAAGCCGGCGGCGAAGAAGGCCCCCGCGAAGAAGCCGGCTCCCGCCAAGAAGCCGGCGGCCGAGAAGCCGGCGGCCGAGAAGAAGGCCCCGGCCAAGAAGCCCGCCGCGAAGAAGCCGGCCGCCAAGAAGCCGGCGGCGAAGAAGAGCGCCCCAGCGAAGAAGGAGGCCGACTGATGGCTCACAAGAAGGGGCTCGGATCGAGCCGTAACGGCCGCGACTCCAACCCGAAGTACCTCGGCGTCAAGGTGTTCGCCGGCCAGACCGTCCAGGGCGGCGAGATCATCGTGCGGCAGCGCGGCACCCGCTTCCATCCCGGCGACGGCGTCGGCCTCGGCCGCGATCACACGATCTTCGCGACCCGCGCCGGCCGGGTCGAGTTCACGCCCGGCCGCAAGGGCCGCGTCGTGAGCGTCGCCGAGTAGCGGGATCGCACCGCCGGCTGCGCCGGCCGCGAAGACGCTCGCTCCAGTGTTCCACGACAAGGCGCGAATCTTCGTCGAAGGCGGCCGCGGCGGCGACGGCGTCGTCAGCTTCCGCCGTGAGGCGCATGTGCCGCGGGGCGGCCCCGACGGCGGCGACGGCGGCCACGGCGGCGACGTAGTCGCCGTCTGCGACGCCTCGCGCCGTGACCTCGCGTCGATGCGCGTCTCCGCCCACTTCCGGGCCGAGCGCGGCGGCCATGGCCAGGGGGCGAACAAGCACGGCGCCCGCGGTGGCGATCTGATCGTCCCGGTCCCCCCGGGGACGACGATCGACGGCCTCGAGGGGGAGCGCTTCGATCTCGTCGAACCGGGACAGCGGGCTACGGTCGCCGCCGGCGGGCTCGGCGGCCACGGCAACAAGCGCTTCGCCGCGTCGACCCGGCAGGCGCCGCGGTTCGCCGAGAAGGGGCTGCCGGGACGGTCCGGGTGGATCGAGTTGCGGCTCCGCCTGCTCGCCGACGCCGGCCTCGTCGGGATGCCGAACGCCGGCAAGTCCTCGCTGCTGGCGCGGATAACGCGGGCGGCGCCGAAGGTTGCCGACTACCCCTTCACGACGGTCTCCCCGGTGCTCGGCACGATCGACGACGGCGATCGGCAGCTCGTCCTCGCCGACATCCCGGGGCTGATCGAGGGGGCGGCCGAGGGGGCCGGGCTCGGCCACGAGTTCCTCGCCCACGTCGAGCGCTGCCGGGTGCTCGTCCACCTGCTCGAGCTCGGGCCGGGCGCCGATCCCGAGAAGGCCCACGCGGTCGTCCGCGGCGAGTTGGCCGCTCACGGCGCGGGCCTCGCGGCGCTGCCGGAGATCGTCGTGCTCTCGAAGCGCGACCTGCTGCCGCCCGACGAGGTCGAGCTCGAGCTCGACGCCTGGCGGGACGGCCACCCGGGCAGCGAGCCGCTGGCGATCTCAGCCGCCACCGGCGCCGGCGTCGGCGAGCTGGTCGCGGCGCTCTTCCGGGCCGCCTCCGGCGCCGTCCCCGACGCGGCCGCGGGCGGCAGCGGTTCGAGCGCTCCCGAGTTCGAGTCCGAGCACCGCGTCTACCGGCCGCAGGGAGCGGGGGGGTTCGACGTCGTCAGGGTCGGCGACGGTGTCTTCGAGGTCGTCGGTCGCGGCGTCGAGATGCTCGTCGAGCGGCACGACCTGGCGAACCCAGAAGCGCTCGGTTACCTGGAGCGGCGCCTGCACGAGATCGGCGTCGTCAAGGCGCTCCGCGACTCGGGGTTCGAGTCGGGCGACGAGGTCCGGGTCGGCGAACAGGTCTTCGAGCTGGAGTAGATGACCATCAGGACGGCTACCGTTCCGCGGATGGGTTGGTGGGTGCGCACAGGGCTGGGAGCGCTCGTCGCGGTGCTCGCGGGGGCGCTGGCGCCGCATGCGGGGGCGGTGTCGTTGCAGAGCGTCGGTGCTTATTCCGAACCCGTCTACGTCACCTCCGACCCCGGCGATCCCGATCGCCTCTTCGTCGTCGAGCGGGCGGGAAGGATCAGGCTGACGACGCCTGCCGGCACCTCGACCTTCGTCGATCTGTCCGCCTTCGTCGACAGCGGGTTCCAGGAGCGCGGGCTGCTCTCGATGGCGCTAGCTCCCGACTTCGATGAATCGGGCCTGCTCTACGTCGATTACACCGGCAAGGACGCCGGGGCGATCCACGTCGCCGAGCTCCGGGCGAGCGGGGACACGGCCGATCCGGCGACGCTCCGCAACGTCCTCACCATTCCTCACCCGACCTACCCGAACCACAACGGCGGGCAGCTCCAGTTCGGTCCCGACGGCTACCTCTACGTCAGCACCGGCGACGGTGGCGGTGGCGGTGACCCCGGCGAGAACGCGCAGGACCGGGGCTCGCTGCTCGGCAAGATCCTCCGGATCGACCCCCGGCGGAGCGGCACCCGGCCGTACACGGTGCCGGCCGGCAACCCGTTCGTCGGTACGACGGGGCGTCCCGAGATCTGGAGCCTCGGGTTTCGCAACCCCTACCGGTTCTCGTTCGATCGCCTGACCGGCGCGCTGGCCGTCGGGGATGTCGGCGAGGGCCGCTGGGAGGAGATCGACTACGCCCGGCAGCCGGCCGCCGGGCGCGGCGCCGACTTCGGCTGGGACTGCCGCGAGGGCCGGCATCCGTACGAATCGACGGGCTGTGCCGGCCTGCGGCTGACCGAGCCGGTGCTGGAGTACGCCCATTCGACCGGTGGTTGCGCGATCACCGGTGGGTACGTCGTCCGCGATCCGGGCCTGGAGGAGTTGGCCGGACGCTACGTCTACGCCGACTACTGCAAGGGCGAGATCCGCTCCACTGTGCTCGGGCTTCCGAACGCGACCGGCGACCGCTCGGAAGGCCTCCGGGCCGGCAATCCGAGCAGCTTCGGCGAGGATTCCTGCGGTCGGGTCTACGTGGCCTCGCTCACCGGCGAGGTCTGGCGCCTCGCCGACACGACGCCGACCGTCTGCGGGGATGAGCCCCCGCCCGTGGAGCCGTGCTCGCAGCGCGTCAGCGGCACCTCCCGCAGGGACGCGCTCAGCGGCGGTCCCGGCCCGCAGTCGATCCACGGCCGCGGCGGCGACGACCGCCTGCGGGGCGGCCCCGGCGACGACTGCCTGATCGGTGGCGCCGGGGCCGATCGCCTCAGCGGCGGGCCCGGCAGCGACGTGATCCGCGGCGGGAGGGGAGGCGATATCGCCCGATCGGCCGACGGTACCGCCGAGCTCGTCAACTGCGGCCGCGGCCACGACCGGGCTCGCGTCGACCTGATCGACCGCGTCAGCGGCTGCGAGCGGGTGCGCCGGTCATGACCCTGGTCGTCAAGCTCGGGTCCTCGATCGTGGCGGGCCCCGACGGCGCCCTCCGCAAGGACGTCCTCGACAGCGTCTGCGCGCAGGTGGCCGAGCTGCACGCGGGCGGCGAGGAGATCGTGATGGTCACCTCGGGCGCGATCGCGCGCGGCCGGCGGATGCTCGAGCTCGCCTCCCGGCCGTCGGCGGTCGACGAGCTCCAGGCGGCTTCCGCGGTCGGACAGGGCTCGCTGTTCCGCTCCTACGAGGAGCGGCTCGCCGCCGGCGGGGTTCGGGCGGCACAGGTGCTCCTGACCGCGTTCGACATGTCCCAGCGGATCCACTACCTGAACGCACGCCAGACCCTGCAGCGGCTGCTCGCCTGGCACGTCGTCCCGGTCGTCAACGAGAACGACACCACCGCAACCGACGAGATCACCTTCGGCGACAACGACTTCCTCTCCGCCCAGGTGGCGATCATGATCGAGGCGCGGAAGCTGATCCTGCTCACCGACCAGACGGGGCTGTTCAGCGCCGACCCGCGGCTCGACGCCGGCGCCGAGCTCGTCGCGGAGGTCACCGACACCGCCGAGCTCGACCGCTACGAGATCGGCTCGCGGGGCTCGCAGTTCGGGTCCGGGGGGATGCGCAGCAAGGTCGTCGCGGCCCAGATGGCGAGCGGCTCGGGGATCGGCGTGACGATCTGCGACGGCACCGTCGCCGGGACCCTGCTCGCGGCCGCTCGCGGCGAGCGGATCGGCACCGCCTTCACCGGTCGCGACGACCGGGCGCCGAGCTTCAAGCTCTGGCTGCGCTGGGCGACCCCGGCGCAGGGCCGGATCGTCGTCGACGACGGCGCCGGTCGCGTCCTCCGCGAGCGCGGCTCCTCGCTGCTGCCGGTCGGCATCATCGGCGTCGAGGGCAGCTTCGCGGCAGGCGCCCCGGTCGAGGTCGTCGACGACCTCGGGATCGTCGGCAAGGGGATCTCCGAGCACTCCTCCGAGATCCTCCAGCGCCTGGTCGGCAAGCGCAGCAGCGAGATCGCCGGGATCCTCCCCGGCGGCGCCGAGGAGGCGATCCACCGGGATCGTTTCGTCCTCACCTGAGCGGCGCCGGACGGATCAGCCCACGGCCTCGACGGCCTCTCGCGCCGCCCGCCGCCGACGCAGCATCATCGCGGTCGCCAGGGCGACGACGATCGCGCCGCTGCCGGCGATCAGGAAGACCTGGCTCGGCTCGAGCGCGCTCGCCAGCGCCCCGCCGCCGACGAACGCGAGGCCGAAGCCCCACGATCCGGCGGTCTCCTTGACCGCGAAGACGCGGCCCTGGAGATCGTGCGGGACGTCGCGCTGGAGGATCAGCCGACCGGCGACCCCCTCGAGGCCTTCGCCGCAGCCCGCGAGCGTGAAGGTGACGAGCGCCACGCTGAGAGCGCCGGCCATCCCGGTCCCGAGGGTCGCGACGCCGAACAGGAAGATGCCGCCGAGCAGGAGCCGCATCTCGCCGCCGACGCTCACCCGTGAGACGAGCGAGGCGCCGATGACGATCCCGACCCCGTAGATGGCGACGAGGGCCGAGTAGCCGGAGTCGCCGGCCTCCAGCGTCTCGGTGGCGAACGGAACCTCGGCCACGTTGATCATCGCGGCGAACGCCAGCGCGAGGCTCGAGGCGACGATCACGACGCTCACCCGCGGCAGGCCGCGGAGCGCTCGGAAACTCTCGCCGGTGGCGGCCAGCAGCGACGGCCGGCCGATCTCCTCGGACCGCTCGGAGCGGTGCCGGTCGAGATCGACGCCGACCAGCAGCAGAGCTGAGATCGCGAACGTCATCCCGTTGATGAGCACGACCCCGGCCGGGTCGATGAAGATCAGCGCCACGCCCGCCAGGGCCGGGCCGAGCGTGATCCCGAGGTCCTCGATCACCGTGTACAGCGAGGTCACCGGAGCAAGGGAGCCGTCCTCATCGCGGACCGAGTCGGAGATCCCGGCGAGGATCGCCGGCCGGAACAGCGACTCGCCGGTCCCGGCGACGAAGGCCAGCGCCGTCATCGCGGTGAGGTCGTCGATCGCGCCGATCCCGACGAAGGCGGACGCCCGGATCAGGTCGGCGGCGATCGCGCACCTCCGCCGCGGCCACCGGTCGACCGCGGCGCCGAGCAGCGGGCCGATGACCATCGACGGTAGGAACCCGGCGAGGAGGATCGCCGTCAGCGCCCAGGTCGAGTCGAAGCGCTCGAAGACGAGCAGGAGCAGGACGACGTAGCCGGCGCCGGTCCCGAGCGACGACTGGACGTGCGCCACGAACAGCCGGTCGAGCCGGGCTTCGTGGACTGCTCTGATCATCGTCCGCATCGGGTCGGTCGCGCTCTCTCGCTCCTAAAGGAAATCGGGCAAGGGCCGATGAGAAAGACGCAGAGCCGGCGAATGCCGGCCCTGCGGTGTCATTGCGTGGTTGCGCCACTCAGCGCGACTAGACGCATCAATCGACCTCTTCGAGGTCGCCTCGAGCGTCGCCCGTCGGCGGCTACTACCCGTCGGCGGGTGGACGTTCGTGGTTCTTGAGGCTTTCATCACGCTGCGAAAGGCGCTACTACCACCTCGCGCGCGGCATCGCATGCCTCCTTCGATTTTCGGCCCGGTCCTACGGACGGGGCCATTTGCCGGCCGGCGGGATGGACCGTGCGGACGGCGTTTCCTGGTCCCTTCGAAAGCTAGCTCAAGCAGGGCATTTCGGACAAGGGCCGGGGTCGCCGTATGGGCGATAACTGTCACGGCCCGGACCATTCCCTACCCTTTGCCGCCATGGCGATCACGGCTGAATCTGTGACCGAGGTATGCCGGCGCGCCCGCGCCGCCTCGCTGCTTCTGCCCGCCGTCACGACCGCCGACAAGGACGCGGCGCTGGCGGCGCTGGCACGGCTCCTGCGCGAGCAGACGGCGGAGATCCTCGAGGCCAACCGGGTCGACCTCGACGCCGGCCGCGACGCCGGCCTCGACGACGCCCTGCTCGACCGGCTCCGGCTCGATCCCGAGCGGGTCGAGGCGATGGCCGTCGGCGTCGAGGCGGTGATCGCGCTCGAGGACCCGGTCGGCGAGCTGCTCGAGCGACGGACGCTCGAAAGCGGCATCGAGATGGAGCACCGGCGGGTGCCGATCGGCGTCGTCGCGATCGTCTACGAGGCGCGGCCGAACGTGACGGTCGACGCCGCGGCGCTGTGCCTGAAGAGCGGCAACGCCGCCGTCCTCCGCGGTTCGAGCTCGGCGGCCGCCTCGAACGCGATCCTCGTCGAGCTCGTCCGCCGGGCGGTCGCGGAGGCCTTGCTCCCCGAGGGCTCGGTCGAGGCCGTCGCCGGCGGCGGTCGCGAGGAGCTCGGCGAGCTGGCTCGCCAGCGCGACCTCGTCGACCTGATCATCCCGCGCGGCGGGGAGGGTCTGAAGGCGGCGCTCGAGGAGGTCGCCGAGGTGCCGATCCTCTACGCCGCCTCCGGCAACTGTCACGTCTACGTCGATGCGGACGCCGACCTCGGGATGGGACGCAGCATCGCCTACAACGCGAAGGTCCAGCGGCCCGGCGTCTGCAATGCCGCCGAGACGCTGCTGGTCCACGAGGCGATCGCCGAGGTGTTCCTCCCGGCCGTGCTCGGTGACCTCCACGACGCCGGCGTCGAGTTGGTCGGCGACGAGCGCACGCGGGCTGCCGCCGGCGTGCCGGTCGCAGCGGCCGGCGACGATGACTGGGACCGCGAGTACCACGGCTTGAAGATGGCAGTAGCGGTGGTCGACTCGGTCGCCGCCGCGATCGACCACGTCAACCGTCACGGCAGCGGCCATTCCGAGGCGATCGTCACCGGCTCCGACGCCGCCGCGTCCGCGTTCACGGCCGGCGTCGACGCTGCCTGCGTGTACGTCAACGCCTCGACCCGCTTCACCGACGGCTTCGAGTTCGGGATGGGAGCCGAGATCGGCAACTCGACGCAGAAGCTGCACGCCCGCGGGCCGATCGGCCTCCGCGAGCTGACCTCGACGAAGTACGTCCTCCGGGGCAGCGGTCAGACGCGCGGGTGAGCCCGGCGGTCGGCGTCCTCGGCGGGGCCTTCAACCCGCCTCATCTCGGACATCTCCTGCTCGCCCAGGAGGCGGTCGCGGCGCTCGGGCTCGACGAGCTGATCCTGGTGCCGACGGGGACTGCGCCGCACAAGCGGATCGAGCCGGAGCCGGGTGCGGCGGTCCGGCTCGAGATGACGGCCGCCGCGGTCGCCGACGTCCCCGGCTTTCGCGTCTCCGACGTCGAGGTCGGGCGGGAAGGCCCGTCGTTCGCCTACCGTACGCTTGAATTGCTTGCGGATGAGCTTCCGGGCAGCGTGCTGACCTTCGTGATGGGCGCCGACGTCGCCTCCGGGCTCGAGCGCTGGAAGCGCCCAGAGCGGGTGGTCGAGCTGGCCGCTGTCGCGGTCGCCGCCCGGCCCGGCTTCGGTTCGGATGCCGTCGACGACGTGCTCGGCCGGCTCGGCGCCGCCGACGGCGCGGCGCAGATCGAGATGCCGCCGGTCGGCATCTCGTCGACGCTCGTCCGCGAGCGGGTCGCCGCCGGGCGCCCGATCCGCTGGATGGTGCCGGACGCCGTCGCGCGGTTGATCGCCGAGCGTGGCCTCTACGGGGCGGCCGCATGAGCGGGTCCGAGGTGCTCGCCAGGCGGATCGCCACGGTCGCCGACGGCAAGGGCGCGACCGAGGTCGTCGCGCTCGATGTCTCCGAGCTGCTCGGTTACACCGACTACCTGGTCATCTGTACGGCGCGCAACGAGCGCCAGGCGAAGGCGATCGCGGAGGAGGTCCAGTTCCGGCTCAAGCACGACGACGACCTGCTCGCGAAGCGGGTCGAGGGACTGCCCGAGGCGCGCTGGATCCTCGTCGACTACATCGACTGCATCTTCCACGTCTTCGTGGCCGAGACGCGCGAGCTGTACCGGCTCGAGCAGCTCTGGGGCGAGGCGCCGCGGCTCGACCTCGGCGCGGCCGCCGATGACGTCCGCCGTCGCGCCTAGTCTCGCGGCATCGCTGGAGAGACGTTCAGCAGATCCCTGTTCGGGTTTCGCCCGTCCGAGGTCGGTGCGGCGATCGATGCGCTCGAGTCGGAGCTCGGTCGGGGGGCCGAGGCGCTGCGCGGACGCGAGGCCGAGGTCGAGGAGCTGAACGGGCAGCTCGACGCGCTGCAGCGGCGGCTCGACGCCAGCGAGGCGGAGTGCTGCGAGCTCCGGATCGAGACCGAGGACGCGCGGGCGCGGGCCGCGGAGGAGCTGCGGACGATGGCGGTCTTCGCGCGCCAGCTCGAGGAGCTGCGGATCGGCGCCCGCGGCGCGGCGACCCGGATCCGGCTCTGCGCCCTCCGCGAGGCGGCGGAGATGAACGCGCGCCTGATCGATGCGACCGATCCGCGCTCCGGCCCGGTCCGCGACCGGATCCTCGACGCGCTCGAGCGCGCGATCGACCGGATCGGCACGCAGTGGGAGGACGAGCTCGGGCTCGGGGAGGCGCCGGCGGCGCCGCTGACGCGCTCGGCGGCGGGAAGGGTGGCGCTCGCCAACGGCCAGCCCGGTGGGATCACGCGGCGCCGGGTCAGCGTCGACATCGGCCCGTTCGCGGACTTCTCACAGCTCGTTCGCTTCGAGGACGCGGCGAATGCAATCGGCGCCACCGGCGACATCTCGCTGAAGCGCTTCTCGGGTGGGCGGGCACAGATCGACGTCGGTCTGAACGAGCCGATCGACCTGCTCCGAGAGCTCGAGGAGAGCTGCGACCTCGAGTTTCGGGTCCGGTCGCGGAACGACGACGAGATCGTCCTCGACGTCGACGACCGGCCGACCCCCGAGGCTGCCTAGATCCAGGCCGGACTACCGCCGCGGTGCGGGCGGGCGCCCGCCGAGCGGTTAGAGGCGGCCTTCGATCGCGTAGCGGAGGATCGCGACGATCTGCTCGGGCTCGCGGGCGACCGCGAGGGCGGCGCGGTCGACCTCTTTGAGGGCGTGGTCGTGCTCGGGCGGGTGGA
>Ga0070659_100001071_pt1 | contig 20026 bp, 21 predicted proteins | sample KBSC23metaG_FD_64666 | JGI IMG/M metagenome (GOLD analysis project Ga0070659, IMG submission 64666) | Corn rhizosphere microbial communities from Kellogg Biological Station, Michigan, USA - KBS C2-3 metaG | ecosystem: Host-associated > Plants > Roots > Rhizosphere > Soil ... | reverse complement strand
CAACGCCTTTTTAGGGATATGCCATTCATTGGCGCATAAGTTGGGTGCAACACACCACGTTCCGCATGGTATTGCCAACGCCATGCTGATAACCGAAGTTATCCGTTTTAACGCGGTTGATAATCCGCGCAAGCAGGCATCGTTTCCGCAATATAAATATCCGAATGCCAAGTGGCGCTATGCCAGGATTGCCGACTACCTCAATTTAGGCGGCAATAACGAAGATGAAAAAGTGGAATTGCTTATCGGAGCAATAGAAGAACTGAAAGCTAAATTGAATGTACCAAAATCAATCAAAGCTTTTGGTGTTACCGAAGGCAACTTTTACGCCACGCTGGATACCATGGCCGAGCAGGCGTTTGACGACCAATGCACCGGGGCCAACCCGCGCTACCCGTCAATAAGCGAAATGAAACAAATATATATAACAACATTTGAGGGCAAGGAGAATATCGCATTGCCGAAAGATCTAACATGTGAGGTGTTAGCCTAAATTACCCATCCCGGGATTGAGAAGTAAACCGCCTCCCAGCAAAGAGGCGGTTTTTTTTCTGCTTTATAGTAGGATAAATAAGCTTAGGGAATAATAAGGCAGAACGCCTTATTCCATGCTATCGTCAATAAATTTACCGGTTTTTCTGAACCTGATATCTTTAGCAGAGTCCTTGCGGGTAATTAACATGGGTAAACCAACACCAGCGGCAAGCGTCATCAGTATAAACATTACCTTGAGCCCGTTGTGAATGGTTTCTGATAAGATTTGAACAGAGGTAGCTTTATCAATATCGCCTGCTATTTTGATGAGGCCGAGCATCATGCGGTAAGCAAAAATACCGGGTACCATGGGTATAACAGCAGGTATGCAGAAAACCGGTGGCGGAGCATGTTTATTATGCGCGAATGGAATACCCAAAAAACCGATCAGTGTTGATCCGGCCAGGGAAGCGATAATAACATTGACTTCTAAATGTACCAGCGCCACTTTAGTAAGTCCGCCCAATGCACCCATAATAAAAATAGGGAACAGGGTACGCACAGGCACATTAAACAGCACCGCGAAGCCAACAGCCGCGCAGCCAAACCAAATACATTTTTCTGATAATTGTAACCACTCCATTTTAAAACCGGTAAATAGCCATTGATGTTAATAAACCCAAAGCAATAGCGAATGAAATAATGAATCCGTTAAGCCCACGTATAATGCCGTTTTGCAGGTTGCCGTCAATCATATCCGAAAACGCGTTGATGAGCGGTACGCCCGGTATTAAAAATAGTACCGATGTGGCAAAAGCAAATTCGTGGTTTACCTGGTGATCGAGTTTTACCAGGCTGCCAACTATTAATGATGAGGTTAAAGCGGCAAAATACACACACATATAAGGGTTAAATCGCTTCTTTGCAGCTTCCTGCCTGATGAATAGCCCTGCCATAGTTCCGGCAAAAACCATGGCCATATCTAACGCGCTTCCGCCAGCCAGCCGGCAAAAAGACGATCCCGCCAGTGCGGTTAGCAACAAAACTACCATACGCGGATAATGCGGCAAGGCGCATAGCCTTGCTATATCTTCCTTTATTTTTTCAATGGTCCATTTTTCTTCCACAACCAGCCAGCTCATCCTGCTAATGCCCGATACCATTTTAAAATTGATACCATGGGCCGAAGTGCGTTTTAAACTGTTAAAAATGCATTCACCTGCATCGTTATAAACACTGAGTAACAATGTTCTTTGCGAGATGAGCATATATGTAGTATAGCCGAAAGCGTTTGATATCCTGTCGACAGTGTTCCTCACCCTTTCGCTGCTCGCGCCCGAAGCCATCAGGAGCAGGGCGATATGAAGCAGGGTGGTACCTAATTCATTGATATTGTTGTTTTTTTGATGATCTGACATACTTGCAACAAAGATACCCCGATGATTGCTGCCAAAAACTGATATAGAGCACTAAATGGTGTGATTGTCCATTTTTATGAGATCAGGGCACTATTATAGATATGAAAAGCGAATGCCCGTTAAAAACAATTAATGTTAATGCGCTTAGCGCTCATTGTAAATGAAAATATTTACATTTGGGCAATACTTGCACGGGGTGCTTAACCATAAAAGTTAATGCTGAGAATATACCCGGGAAACCTGATACGGATAATACCGGCGTAGGGATGCTTGACTCTTCTTGTTTTTCGGCGTTGCTGTTAACCTGTAAGTCTTATCCCTGCATTGTTTTATACGGCAGCGGCAAGGCTTTTTAAATTTAACAGCATACCCCGATGGAGATCGAAAAACACAAATTTAACGTCATAACACAAAGCCTCACCAATTGGCAGGGCCGCCAGGAATGGTTTTTTAACCGCGAACATACCGACACTTACGAACAGTGGTACGAAGGGCGTTACAAGCGTGCCGAAGTTTGGCAAAAGAAGGTGATGGGCCAGTTATTAGGTAAAGACCCGCGCGTTAAAGAATTGCTGGAGTTTGGTTGCGGCACTACCCGTTTTACCCGTTGGTGGCATGAGATAGGTATTGAAGCTACCGGCGGCGATCTATCCCCGTTCATGCTTGGCCAGGCGGTGCACTTGTTTAATGGCGACCTGGTAAATGCCGATTCGCATTTTATGCCTTTTAAGGATAATACTTTTGATGCCGTTGCCTTTATTACAACGTTTGAGTATTACCGCGACCCGGTACAGGTAATAAGAGAAGCCGCACGTGTGGGTAAGCACGGTATAGCGTTTGGTATGATGAACCGTAACTCGCCTAAAGTGTTAAGGCGGCGAGTTCAGCAGCTGTTTGGCAAAAACCCGTTTTATGTAACGGCTACATTTTACACACCGGCCATGTTAATTGAAAAGATAGAAAAGGCATTAGCAGGCCGGGAATATAGTTTGGAATGGACCTGTACCGGTTTGCCCGAGTGGTTCCCGGTTCAGCAATGGAGTGTGCCTGTCGGCGATTTTTTTGGCCTGTATGTTAAATTTTTAGATTGAGCTTAAATGTCTTTGTCAGGAAAAATAAGTAACGGCGGCTTCGAAGATATCATATTGCCCAATTGCGGTTATGCACGGCCCGAAGTTTTAAGCGGCCCCGCTTTTGGAGTGGATGTGGCGCTTGTTGAATTGCCCGGAGGTATGGGCCTGGCCCTCACCAGCGATCCGCTTTCGTTGATCCCCTCGTTGGGCTTGCAGGAGTCGGCGTGGTTATCGGTGCATTTAATGGCAAATGATATGGCTACTACAGGCTTTGCTCCAATGTACGCGCAAATGGTGTTAAACCTTCCGCCATCAATAAGCGAAGCCGATTTTACTACATACTGGCAGTTTATACATCAGTATTGCAATGATATAGGTGTTGCCATTACTGGCGGGCATACAGGAAGCATTGAGGGGCAAAATTCAACCATAGCCGGCGGTGGCACCATGTTACTCACCGCGCCCCTGAACCAGATATTGATGAGTAAAAAGGCGCAGGCCGGTAATGTAATTATTGTTACCAAAGAGTGCGCCTTATCATCAGCCGCAATATTGGCAATGAGTTTCCCGGAAACGGTAAAAAATAAGCTGGGTAACGAAATTTATCAGCAGGGCTGCGAGCTGTTCTATCAAACCTCGTCGTTAACCGATGGCCTGGTTGCAGCAGCAACGGGTATTAACGAAGTTACGGCCATGCACGATGTTACCGAGGGCGGTGTATTGGGAGCGATATATGAAATGGCCATAGCATCGGGCAATGGTGTTTGTGTACAAAATGAGTTATTACCCATAAGTGAACCGCAACAGCGTATTTGCCAGCTGTTTGATATAGACGCTCGCTTTTGTATCGGGGCAGGTGCTATGGTGATGGCGGTAAAAAAAGAGTATGCCCAAAATGTGCTGCATCGCTTACAGCAAAACAACATCAAAGCAACCGTAGTAGGCGAGTTTACAGATAAAAGCAAGGGCTATAAATTGGCAGAGGCCGGTGTTGAAACCGATATGCTTTATTACAGTAAAGACCCTTATTGGGAAGCATTTTTTAAAGCATATAAAAACGGATGGAAATGACAGGACACAGATATAGCATAACCGGTGGTATTTACCTGGTATTAAACCCGGCTATTGATACAGGTTTGTTGCTTGCTAAATTGGCAAATGCCCTTACGGGAGGCATAGACGTAGTACAAATTTGGAATAACTGGGCTGCTGGTGCCGATAAGCCGGAAGTGATAAAAGCTATTGCTGAGCTGTGTATTCCATACCATGTGCCGGTGCTCATTAACCAGGAATGGCAATTGCTTACACAAACTAAATATTTACAGGGTGTGCATTTTGATGCGATCCCGGGGGATTTTGCAGATATTAAACAAACTATTGGCAAATCATTTTTAGCAGGAATTACCTGCTCCGGCGATCTGGATACGGTGCGCTGGGCCGATGGTAATGGGTTTGATTATGTATCCTTCTGCTCCATGTTTCAGTCGGCATCGGCCGGAACCTGCAGTATTGTATCCCCGGCAACGGTAACAATGGCGAGGGAGATCACAGCGATGCCTTTGTTTGTTTCGGGCGGCATTACGCCCGAAAACGCGCAATCGTTAAAAAGCGAAACAGCATTTGACGGAGTGGCGGTTATTTCGGGCATATTAAGTGCCGATGATCCTGAACAAAAAGTTAAACAGTACCATAATGCATTAAGCGTTAATAAATAATTTATGAGACTAAAAACGATAGAGAAACTTTGCTGCCCGTTTGATAAGCAGGATCTGAACCTGCAAATACTGGCAAAAGATACAGATGGAAATGTTATTGAGGGTATGTTGAGTTGTACAACCTGCCAGCGCAAGTACCCCATTGTTTATGGTGTGCCTATCATGTCGCCGGATGAATACCGCCAGATAGAACTGGAACAGCCCATTATAGAGCAATGGAAACTTGATTACGGAATTACCGATACGCAATTATTGCCGGAAAGCTGAACCGACAAAAACAAGTTTAAAGCATAAAATAGCCTCTTAACTTTCGCTAAGAGGCTATACTGTTTATCAACTTAAGGGGTAATGGTCCATTGCTGGTTATTACTGGTGTTATTGCCATAAAATTCCATAATGGCGCCGTTGGTATTACCGCCGCCTGTATCCAGGCATTTTCCATTGGTACGATTAACCAGTTTATAATATGAGCCTACAGGGATAAGCACCCATTGCTGGTTGGTAGAAGTATTGCTTGTCCATTGTACTATAGTTGAGCCATCAGTGGTATGGCCGTCACTATCCAGGCATTTGCCGCTCGACACGCAAGTTAGTTTGTAATAGCCCCCGCTATAAGTTAGGGTCCACTTTTGGTTGTTACTGGTAGATGACGACCATTCGCCTACGCCGGCACCATCTGTAGTTGCTCCTAAATTGTCCAGGTATTTACCATTCGCCCGGTTAATAAGGTGGTAGGTTCCGTTAGCGATGGGCTGGGTAGTTGCCGAGTAAGTGAGCGTACCAAATCCTAACTGATCATAACCGCCGCTGGTGCTGCCATAATCGCCGCCGCCACCTTCGGGCCTTATATTGGTTGCATACTGGCTGCTGTAGGTTGCCGGTACACCCATTACATTGGCAAAATGGTTATAGATCAGCTCCCAACTCGGCCTGATATCGCCCCTGCCTGAAGCAGAAATTACCGTTTGGGATTGAGGCGCGCAGGTTGTTCCATTACCCCAGTTATAAGTAGTAAAAGGCACTGTATTGCCAAGGTTGTAGCTGGCAGTATACTCAGACACGGCCAGCGCTTTGTTGGTTTCATACCCAAAAAGATCCTGGCCCTGGTTATAGGCCATCTGGCAAAATGCGCCCAAAAGCGAAATGTCAAGGCATTGGTGTCCCTGGTCGCGACCGCTTTCCTGCCCCTGCCCTAAATTACCGGCATATAAAAATGGTACAGCGTGGTCAATGGAGCCATTACCGGCACCGGTTTTAAAATAGGTTACCGCTTCATCAAATTTGGCGCTATCGTCACATAAAATACCGATGGATAGGATGGATGCCATGCTGCACAGATCCCAGTTGGCCCAGTAGTTTGTGATACAGGCGCCGTTATGGTTAACCAGGAAATCATGGTTCATGGGGTAAAATATATTCAGCATCATGTTTTTAAATGCTGTAAAATCTGCCGCTGCCCAACCACTGTATGAGCGCATAATTTCGGCGGCGTTGGCAAATTCATAGCCATATATCCCGGCGGCAAGCCAGCGGTCGGCACTGCCCTGGATAGAGGTCAGCGTTGATGACCATGCATTCATTATAGCAACTGCCTTGTTGCCGCATGAGGTATCGCCGTTAATTTTCCACCGTAAGGCATTCTGATACGCCGCGGCGATATCGTTATAAAGCTTTGAGTAGTTTTCGGGCGAGCCTGTTCCCCTGTAAACAATAGCCACCGGGCCCTGCATGCTATAGGTAGATAAAGAATGCGAGTTAGCGGTAAGCTTATTCCAGCCCGAAAGCCAGGGCTGCGTACTGCTGTTTACCATGTTTTGCATCCTGATAAAATCAGACTCGGTATGTAGCAGCCCCGGATGGATATAGGTGGTACCCGAGCCGGCGAAAGAAGCACCGGCAAGTGATCCGGATGGTGAAATTGTTTTTTCGTTACCGGAGGAGAGCGAAGTGGGTTTCTGGCAGGAACTGATAAATACTAGTAACAGGCAGCTTAGGAGCATTGCAATTTTTGTTTTCATTTTTTCATGAATTTTAGGTGTATATTGATTTGAATTGGTTTTTTCTGAAAATTAGCGCATAGCACTATCTGCCATATTATACAGCACTGGCACAAGGCAGTTGTGTGAACATATGGTATAGCCCTTAGAGAAATCTAAGAGGCTATACTGTTTGTTATTTTAAGGAACAATGCTCCATTGCTGGTTGTTACTGGTGTTGTTGCCATAAAACTGCATAATGGCGCCATTGGTATTACCTCCGCCTGTATCCAGGCATTTTCCATTGGTTCGGTTAACCAGTTTATAATAAGATCCTACGGGGATGAGTACCCATTGCTGGTTAGACGAAGTATTGCTTGTCCATTGTACAATGGTTGAGCCATCCGCGGTATGGCCGTCGCTGTCCAGGCATTTGCCGCTCGAAACGCAGGTTAGTTTATAATAACCCCCGCTATAGGCCAGGGTCCACTTTTGGTTGTTACTGGTAGATGATGACCATTCGCCTACGCCGGCACCGTCTGTAGTCGCGCCTAAATTATCCAGGTATTTTCCGGTCGTGCGGTTAATGAGGTGGTAGGTTCCGTTAGCTATGGGCTGGGTGCCCACAGTATAGGTAAGCGTACCGAAACCAAGTTGGTCAAAACCACCGCTGGAAGTGCCATAATTACCACCTCCGCCTTCGGGCCGTATCTGGGCCGCAAATTGGGCGCTGTATGTTGCCGGCACACCCATTACATTAGCGTAGTGGTTATAAATAAGCTCCCAGCAAGGCCTGATGGTACCCCGCGAGTTAGTTGATATTACCGTTTGATTTACATTATCGCAATTATTATAGGTATTGTACGGAACTGTGTTATTTAAATTGTAAGACGCGGTATATTCCGACAGGCCAAGCACTTTATTGTTTTCGTAGCCAAAAAGATCCAGCCCCTGGTTAAAGGCCATCTGGCAAAAAGCGCCAACCAGCGAAATGTCGAGCGTTGCATGTCCCTGGTCGCGCCCTGCTTCCTGGTTTTGGCCGAGATTGCCAGGGTGAACATAAAATACGGCCCTGTCTATATTTCCGTTACCAATACCGCTTTTAAAATAAGTGATGGCCTGGTTAAACTTGGCCTGGTCGTCGCACAATATTCCTATTGATAGTATGGTGGCCATATTACACAGATCCCAGTTGGCCCAGTAATGCGTATCACAGGTGCCGTTATGCCTTACCAGGAAATCATTAGCTACAGGGTAAAACACATTGAGCATAAAGTTTTTAAATGTTGTAAAATCGGTGGCCGACCACCCGCTGTACGACCGCAGTATCTCGGCAGCGTTTGCCAACTGATAGCCGTATAATCCCGATGCGAGGTCGGCGTTAGAATCGCCCGAAATAGCTACACATGTACTTGCCCATGCGTTCAGGATAGATACCGCCTTATCCGCATAAGCGTTATTGCCCGATATGGACCAGATAAGCGCATCCTGGTAAGCGGCAGCGGCATCGCGCATAACGTGCACATAATTTCCGCCGGTACTGGTACGGGTAATGGTATCATTTGGCCCCGCCATAGTATAGGTAAGTGAGGCATAAGAGCTCGCGGTTAACAGATTGTAGCCTGATGTCCAGGGTTGCGCACCGGCTGCTACCTGTATCTGCATCCTGACGAGATCCGCTTGTGTATGCAACATACCCGGGTGAATAAACGGTGCGGTCCCTGTAAAGGAAGCGGTAGATTTTCCGGACAAATCCGGGCTTTTGCCATTATTAGATAATGGAGATGGCTTTTGGCATGATGTGAGTACAATTAACAAAAGGAGATTCAGGAGCAGTACAATTTTTGTTTTCATTTTTCATAATTTAGGTATACATTGATTAGTTGGTTTCTTCTAAAAATTAACGCACGGCGTTACCTGCCATATAGCATCTAAATAGTTAGGGATAAATTGCCGTATCAGGCAAGTCAAAAAGCGGGGAAAGCTTTTAGGTTATAATTGTAGGCCAAATGTATTGCTAAGATTATTTGGAAAGGGGGGATGGATGGGTCAATTACAGGGGTGAAAAAGCGGGCTTTATGATTAAACGCTTCAGGCCGGGATGGCTAAATAACCCTCACTTTACCAATAAATTATTGGTAATAGCGCTTAATCAAATGCTTTTCTTCGTAAAATGTTGTTATTGAAATACCTGTAAATTTATACCTATAACTTAAAGCAGGGGTATTCCGGTCGAGTATGAAAAAAATGGGGTCACAACTTATGCCGCGTATTATGGTTTGCTTTGCTTTAAGCTTCGGATTATTATACGTGGGATTGGCTTATCCTCAAACACCGGGTACACAGCCGGCAGATACCGCTAAGGCTTTATATTGGGATGGCGACGCTGCCTTAGGACCTATGGTATTTAAAGTACGTGAAACCGACAGTTTGGGTACCATATCTGTAGTTGACGACCCTGTAGCTGGTAAAGTATGGAAATTATATAAGCCAGTGAAGAACCATCGTACAGAAGTACATGCTGCAAGTGGGTTTGTAGCCGATGAGGGCGATGATATTTACATTGGCTGGCGCTCCAAACTGGATATACCGGAATATGCGCCAACTTTTGCCGTTTTTCAATGGAAAGCCTATGGCGATAATATGAAGCAAAATTTCCCCTTGGTGTTTAAAACGCTGGTAACCGGCGAAATTCAATTGCAATATGCTACACCACAAAAGGTTCATATCGGTATATGGGCAACGCCTTTAACCCCTGGGGTATGGAATGATTTTGTGCTCCGTTTATATATCTCCCGGGATCCTGCAAAAGGTTTTGTTGAATTTTGGTATAACGGGGTACAACAGCCGCTTGCCGGAAGCTCGCCGCGCTATTATGGGCGAACACTTGATGCCGGCCATTGCGACCCCAAATGGGGCGTATATGGCGGCGATCTTTATACTATTACTAATTATGTGGCCGCGCTTAAAATAGGCCCAACGTATAACAGTGTGGCGCCAAAACATTGATTGTACCAGGGACAGGATGCCTATGCCTTTTTAACAAATTCCGATTTTAGTGCCATCGCGCCAAAGCCGTCTATCTTGCAGTCAATGTTATGGTCGCTGTCTACCAAACGGATATTCCGCACTTTGGTTCCTGCCTTTATGCTTTGCGATGTACCTTTTACCGGCAGGTTTTTTACGGTAACCACCGAATCGCCGTTTTGCAAAATATTGCCATTGCTATCCTTTACAACAAACCCATCTGTGGCGGCAACCTCTTCTTCTACGTTCCATTCGTGGCCACATTCAGGGCAAGCCAGTAAGCCGTTCATTTCATACGTATAGGTTGATTTGCATAAGGGGCAGGGAGCGAGTTCCATAATATTATATTTCGACAAAGATAACCAAATGCAATCAGCAGATTATGATTTAGCTCATTTAAAACACGAACCCGTAGTATATTTACCCTTAAGCAAAAACCATTACTTCATTTTAACAACAACTTTTCCTTTGGCCCGGCCACTTTCAACATAGGCCATGGCTTCCTTGATCGATTCGAATGGGAAAACTTTATCCATAACCGGTTTTATTGTGCCGGAATTTATGAGAGCGGCGATTTCTTTTAACTGATCTCCGTTGGCCCTCATAAACAGAAAGGAAAAGCCCACATTAAGGCGTTTGGCTTTCTTCCTAACACCCGAGCTCAAAAGGCGCGTAATTAACTTCACGTACCAGGGCGCCCCGATTTCTGCTGCAAAATCCGGGTCAGGCGGACCGGAAATCGAAATGAGCTTTCCCCCAGGTTTTAATACCCGCAGCGACTTTTCAAGTGTCTTCCCGTCCTGGCTGTTTAAAACCAGGTCATAATCTTGTAGAATTTGCTCAAAGTCCTCTTTCTTATAATCAATAACAATGTCAGCACCGAGGCTTTTCACTAACTCAATATTGGCTGTACTTGTAGTTGTGGCTACAGTTGCACCCAAATGTTTCGCCAGCTGTATGGCAAACGTGCCCACACCGCCCGAACCTGCCTGGATGAATACTTTCTGTCCTTTCTTCAGGTTCCCTTTTTCAATCAGTGCCTGCCAGGCGGTCAGGCCCACCAGGGGGATGGATGCTGCTTCTACCATGCTCAACGTTTTTGGCTTAAGTGCCAAATCAGCTTCGTTAACCGCAATAAAATCCGCGAAGGTTCCAATGTGATGATCTGCCGGTCGCGCGTAAACTTCGTCGCCAACTTTAAATTGTTTCACCCCGGCACCAATTTTGGTTATAACGCCTGCCACGTCATGTCCCAAAACAAAGGGTGTTTTATAGGGCAGTATGAGTTTGAACTCTCCGCTTCTTATTTTGGAATCCAGCAGGTTTATACCGGCAGCGTGTACTTCTACCAACACTTCGTTTGCCTGTGGTTGCGGATCAGGCATTTGCCCGATACGCCCGCCATCCTTGCTTTTATACTTGTCTATGATGAATGCTTTCATTTTTTGATGTTATTGCCAGTGTTTGTGATCCTATTTTGAAGCGTTAATCGATTTCAGAATGGATTTCTCGAAAACCTTATAGGCAAAATGTTGAAGCAGGAGTACGATGGATGATCCCTTTCCGACAGGGTAACCAAACGTTGGATTTTTTTCCTTTACCGCCCGCAGTAAAGTATCGATAACCGGCGTAGGTTCAGGTGCGTCATCAAATGACTTTTTGGTGTACGCGGTGACCTTTTGCCGGAACTGATCATAATCCCTGATCGTTCCTGCCGCCACAGTTGCACTTTCGCTGATATTGGTTTTGAAACTGATCGGCTCAACCATAACCACCTTGATGTTAAACTGGTTCAATTCAAACCGGAGCGCTTTAAAATAGCCTTCGAGGGCATGTTTTGAAGCCGCGTAATAGGCTACATTCGGCAAGCTCACCAAACCCAGCAGTGACCCTATTGTGATTATTTTGCCATGTCTTTGCTTCCTGAAATAAGGCAGCAACTCGTTAGTTATTTTGATCGTTCCCCAAAAGTTGGTCTCAAACTGTTGTTTGCCTAATTCAATAGGAGTTTCCTCGGCAAGTCCGTTTACTAAGTAACCCGCGTTGTTGATCAGCACATCCAGAGTTTTGATCTCGCTGAACAATTGCTTGCCGAATGACGCTATAGAATGATCATCATTCAGATCCAGTTGCAATAGCTTAAATGGCAGTTTTGCCTGGTGTTTTTCCGGATCCCGGCTTGTGCCGATCACCTGGTAACCGTTTTCGTGTAGCTTGTTCGCTATAAGTAGCCCAATGCCCGATGAGGCACCTGTAACTAATACTGTTTTTCCTTTTAATTCCATGATTTCTTTATTTTAGACTTTTTAGTATATTTTATCTTAAAAAAAAATTATAAAGCATAACTGTTTAATTCAGCTTTCAGGCTTTGGATCAGGCCTTGCATAGGCTTGGCTGTATTCATCATCCGGCACAATACAAGCCCACCCTCTACCGCCGCTATCGCTTTAAAAGCATATCCAACAGTATCAAGCTTATCCGTAAACTCCCCATGCTCAATACCCTGCTTTAAAATACTCACAAACAATTCCTGCCCCTGCCTAAGTACATTGGCTACCTTTTCTTTCACGGCAGAGTTAGTATCATCGGCATCTACAGCCATATTAAATACCGGGCATCCACCTTGAATATAGGTTTCCAGCGGATCTTTATAATAGTCCAGATAAGCAAACACCTTTTCTTTAGCTGTTTTTCCCCTGTTGATGTCCTGCATCAGCCTTTCCGAATTATTTTGCAGCATATAATCCACAACCTGCAACGCCAGGTCTTCCTTATTTTCAAAGTGTCCGTATAAACACCCCTTGGTTAATTTAGTAGCCTCCAGCACATCATCTATGTTAGCGCCATATATACCTTTCCGGTTAAAGATAGGGGCCGCTGTTTCCAGGATAAATTGTTTTGTTCTTTCGGCTTTAGTTAACATTTTGAATAATTTTAATGGAACAAAAATATACTATAAAGTTTATTTAGAAAATAAAATGTACTTTATAGTATATTTATGACATAGCTATGATATTTGAAAACAGCTATTAATTACCCACCCCAACAGGTCATGCCGTCCGTTAGCTAACGGATTGGCACCCCATCAGCAGGGTAACGACAAGCGGCAAAGCGACCAATAAACCTTTAACCGCCGTAGCTTTAGCGTAGGAGGTAACAAAAGTTGCCATTTTCGCAATACCAGCCCCCGAAGCAGGTAGGTATTGGGTGGAAAAGGTGGGTATTTGTCGGTATATTTTACACCCACCATTATCAAATTTGCAATTTAACCAATAACTGAACCCCTGAACCAACGTACAAACAGGGTGGAAAAAGTCGGTATATTTTCATCTCTCACCCACCATCTCAGCTCGCCCACCATGTCATTTCGAACGAGCATAGCGAGGAGAAAACTTTACGAACATTTACAGCACCGCGAGGGGCGCTTTGTGAAGTTTTCTCCCTCTGGTCGAAATGACAAGGGGGAATAAGTAAGAAAAAACAAACAGCTTTTCCATCTTGATTCCTGACTCTTGATTCTTGCCTCTGTTTTCAAAGGGGGAATACCTGTCTGCCGACAGGCAGGAAGTAAGAAATATTTAAGATGTCTTTACTCCTTGTTCCTTACGTTTTGCTCTCTTTTACAAACTATACAAGATACGAAATTTTGGTGGGATTGGCAAAATATAATGGTTATAAAGAATCCGCTTGCCCAAGGTGGTTTATTTATTTAGTTATAAAAACTTGTGAGCTTTTATATTTTTATAAGCCAAATAAAGAAACAGAAATGGATTTGGTCTATATACCGCCGGGTGATCAATTTTTCCGTCTTCACTTGGCTCAACAGATAGTGTGATCCGACCCAGTTCTATCCGGGTATAATCCTTGAGAAAGTCCTCTTTTATCCGATAATTGACATATAAATTTTGATCATACTCATTTTTCAATGTGAATAGGTAATCCTTATCTTGTTCAAAGTCCCGTTCAAAAACATGCACTGGATCGAGTAAAAAAGGCATGGCGTGCTGCATCAAATAATGGGCTTCCGAATCACTGTCACCACGGTTCCTGGAAACTTCTGTAACCAGCCTGTAGTCCGATGGATAGGTACGCCAAGCGTGTTCCAGTGCTTTTTCCATATCTGCGGGACGTGCGAAGAAACGCTCTAAATTATACACAAGTACCATCAGCGGGTAAAATACCAGATGCCAGTCATGGCGCAGATATTTAAAATAGGTATTAGGCAAAGCATAATATTGGAACCGTTGAAAATTTCGAATACGGATATCCCCGGCATCAATGAGTTGGTTAATTACGTAAGAGACCAAATCGTAAAAACCGTCATGTTTATCGAGACGAAACCTGTCATGAAACGTTCTATCCAATTGACTTTTATCAGGGAAATAACGAAAAAAATCATCCCGTGCTAATAATAATGACTTTAATGACTCTTTCAAATACCGGGTAATATCGAACTTAAATACTTCCGATGAATAAAACTTATCGATATAGCCGTTAAACTCAACACCGATGCCATAACGATGGTGAAACATCTGCTGAACGTTATTGACATCGCAAACAAAAATGATTTTGTCGAAGCCAAATTTATTAGATTCGGTGACTTCTTCATAATGTGCTGAAAATACATTGAACAACCGGAATACGTGATCAGGGTCTAGACGGTCCAGGTCATCAATCAGCAGAATAGTTCGTACTGGTTTTTCGTTGGCCTCCGTTTCTTCTTCCTCTTTTTCGGCATTGATCACCTGCTGCTTTTTCGCCTTTACCCTTTCCAGCATCGAAATGATCAGTTCAGTAATATGATCGGCCTCGTGCGCATGCCCGGTTTTATCCCGGAACGAACGTACATAGGCATTAAGCTGGGCCAGTTCAGAAGTTTCCATTTTTCCTTTAAATTCTGAAAAATCGCTCAACAATTTGGTAACCTCGTCAACCGCTTCTTTCTCCGGCACCGGAGCACCTGTAACGGCTTTGGCTGCTTTTAGAATCAGTTTTAGCGGAAGATCGGCCTTCATGTGGTGCATAACGAACATCTGGCTAAGCAGCAGCCAGGAATATTCTTCCTTTTCCAATTGAATATCATCCGGGTACTGACTCAATAGTTCATAAAGCAGATCATATTTGATCAGTTCAAAAACGTCTTGGTTTTGTGCTATGGCATAATTCACCGGGTAAAGCTTGAGCACGACCATATCGTCTTGCGCCACAAAATAGTTTTTCAGAAAGGTGCTTTTCCCGGCGCCAAAAGGTGCGGAGAACAGGATCCGTTCGTTAAAGTCATCCCGGATATGTTCGTCAAAAACAGCGGATAAGCTTTTAGTTTCTATTATTGGGATTTTTGAAATAGGCATGCAACGAAGGTCTGGGTTTAAAGGTTCACTTCAGATTTTGAAGTTACATTTTATTTTGCTATACTTGTATATCAGACCGCAAGCTATGCGTGCGCTACACTCAATTGGTTTCGTTAAATCCGGGCCAATTCAAACTTAACATCGTAAACTTTTATCGGGCTATTTATAATCGGTCAAAATAAATGATCGGTCAAATTATTTATTCAAAATCATGGAAACTAAGGAACAATTGTTAGCCACGCTAGATGCAACAATAAAACAAGTTAAATTTAAAGTGGTAAAGGCGTTTGTTATCATTGCACAAGATGTGATAGACAAGATTAACCGTAATGAAAAGACGAGTGCAGAAGACTTGCGGCAGTTAAGGGAGTATACTGAAGCAATGGACAACTTATTGGCAGATTTCTTTCAATTGCTGCAACTGCAAAATACGCCAGTTTTTACTGCGCATGAGCAGGAAATCACGAAGACTCTTGCAGAAAAAACTGATAAGGAATTGCTCGATTTTAGAAATGCTTATGAGAATGTGGCCTTGAAAGTTAACGGTCTTCTTCAGCAAATTAATGCCAGGAATTAGGCTTGAAGCAATTAACAGTCTTTACTGACGATAAGAACTCCCGTCTAAGCCTCCCCTTGCTTTCTGTAGTCCCAATGCTGGCGCACGCGTGTCGCGTGTGTCTAACCCAAAAAAGCAAAAAGCCTGTCAGTACTAACTAACAGGCTTTTTTGTGGTACCAACTGGGATCGAACCAGTGACACATGGATTTTCAGTCCATTGCTCTACCATCTGAGCTATGGTACCGCTCCCTTTGGGGACTGCAAATGTAGTGTGTTTTTTTATTTATAGAAACTTTTTTTCAAAAAACCTGTAAGCCGTTAAAAACGAGGCTTTTTATTTAAAGCGCTATTTTTAAAAAACCTTTTGCAATTACAATCATTTAGCTAATTTAGATTTTAAATACTATGCATGCATAATGATAGCACAGATCATCTTTATATTCATACTGGCTGCAGCCATATACCTGTTCAGTAAAAACGTTGCCAAAATACGGCGCAATATTTTGCTTGGGCGCGATACCGACCGCAGCGATAACCCCGCCCTCCGCTGGAAAACCATGGCCAAAATTGCCCTGGGGCAAACCAAAATGGTGAAACGCCCTGTTGCTGCTATCCTGCACTTTTTTATCTATGTGGGGTTCATCATCATCAATATCGAGGTGTTGGAGATACTGATCGACGGTATCTTTGGTTCGCACCGGGTGTTTTCGGTCCCTTTAGGCGGCTTATATGGTTTGCTGATAGGCTCGTTCGAGGTATTGGCGTTGTTGGTGCTGGTGGCTTGTATCGGCTTTCTGTGCAGAAGGAATATTATACATCTTAAACGTTTTAGCGGCGTAGAGATGACCACCTGGCCAAGATCGGACGCTAATTATATCCTCATCATCGAGATACTGCTCATGTCGGCCTTCCTCACCATGAACGCCGCCGACCATAAATTGCAACTGTTAAACTTTGGGCATTATATACACGCGGGCAGTTTCCCGGTAAGTAACCTGTTGGCGCCCTTGTTACCAAATAGCACCGCCTCGCTCGAAGTTATTGAGCGCGGCTGCTGGTGGTTCCATATCATCGGGATACTGGCGTTCTTAAATTACCTGCCTTACTCCAAGCATTTCCACATCATACTGGCGTTCCCCAATACGTATTACTCAAACCTTAACCCTAAAGGTAAGTTCGACAATATGGCTTCGGTAACTAACGAGGTAAAGGCCATGATCGATCCTTCGTTTACGCCACCGGCAAGTGAAGTGAGTCGTTTTGGTGCGAAGGATGTTACCGACCTGACCTGGAAAAACCTGATGGAAGCCTATACCTGTACTGAGTGCGGCAGGTGCACGTCGGTTTGTCCCGCTAACCAAACAGGTAAGCTGCTCTCTCCGCGCAAGATCATGATGGATACGCGCGACAGGCTAACCGAGGTAGGCGAGGGGATAGATAAGCAAGGAAAGGATTTTAAGGACGATAAGGCGCTGTTGGATAATTATATTACCCGCGAGGAGTTATGGGCCTGTACAAGCTGTAATGCCTGTGTAGAGGCTTGCCCGGTTAATATTAACCCGCTCCACATTATTATGGAGATGCGGCAATATATTGTGATGGAAGAAAGCCAGGCGCCGGCCAGCCTGAATAACATGTTCAGCAATGTAGAAAATAACGGCGCCCCCTGGAAATACAGCAATGCCGACAGGTTAAACTGGGCGAAGGAATAATGTGCAGATGTGGGTATGTGTATATGTGCAAATGATTTGAATAGTTAGATAAGAGAAATGTCAGAAGATACAGCAGTTGATGCTAAATATAAACAGTTTGTAGAGCAATCCACCGCCGCCAAATTGGTTTGGGGATTGAAGGATAAGCAAGGCTGGGCCAATTCGTACTCGGATGGGGGAGAGGAGTTGGATGTGATCCCGTTTTGGTCGGACAAGGCACAGGCCAAAGCTTGCGCCAGGGAGGATTGGAAGGGTTACCTGCCAACCTTTATAGCCTTACCCGAATTTTTAGAAAGCTGGTGTGTGGAAATGGCCGAAAACAATGTGCTGGCAGGCGTTAACTGGGATGCCAATATGTTTGGTAAAGAGGTTAACGGACTGAAACTGGCCCTTGACATATTGGAGCAGGCAGTCGCATCAGGCACCGAACTTAAGTTTTTGAACTATGATAGTGCAGAAGCATTTATTGCCGAAATAAGGACCGCGTTTGAATAATGTGCAAATGCGGAAATGTGCAGATGCCTGCCTGTCGGCAGACAGGTGCAAATGAAGAAATTAAAAGAATAGATCTGAATGGAAGAAAATAAATCCGAAATCGAAATTCCGACATCCGACATCGCAAATACATCCGACATCGGACATCCGACATCAGACATCCTCCATGTTCCAACCATGGCCGAAATGGTGGCGGCCGGTAAAGAGCCGGATATATTGTTTTGGGTTGGATGTGCCGGTAGTTTTGATGAGCGCGCGCAAAAGATAACCCGCGATATTTGCAAAATACTGCAGCATGTAGGTATAAGCTACGCGGTGTTAGGTACCGAAGAAAGCTGCACCGGCGACCCGGCGAAACGATCCGGCAACGAGTTCCTGTTCCAGATGCAGGCCATGACCAACATTGAAGTGCTGAACGGTTATAACATCAAAAAAATAGTGACCGGCTGTCCGCATTGTTTTAACACCATAAAAAATGAATACCCGGGTTTAGGCGGCAATTACGAAGTTATCCATCATACCCAACTCATCCAACAATTAATAGATGAGGGCAAACTAAAGGCCGAAGGCGGTGAAAGTTTTAAAGGAAAAAAGATAACCTATCACGACCCATGTTACCTTGGCCGCGGAAACGGGGTATACGAAGCGCCGCGTAAAGCGCTGGAAATACTGGATACCGAACTGGTAGAAATGAAACGCTGTAAAAGCAACGGCTTATGCTGTGGCGCAGGCGGCGGCCAGATGTTTAAAGAGCCCGAAAAAGGAACGAAAGATATCAACGTAGAGCGCATTGGCGATGCCATTGAGATAAATGCGCAGGTAGTGGCTGCGGCTTGCCCTTTTTGCATGACCATGCTGCGCGACGGCGTAAAGCATTTTGAAAAGGAAGCCGAGATACAGGTGCTTGATATTGCCGAGATAACGGCCCGTGCCAACGGCTTATAAAGATTGTTTTGTTGTTTGTTTGATTGAGTTGCCTCCCGCCTGATAACCGGGAGGCTTTTTTATACAAGCATGACAACGGTCAATAACTGCACCATTAATATTTTGTAAATTTGCGGTATGAACTTTTCTGAAAACTCACGCGTCTGGATATACCAGTCAAACAGGGAATTAACTTCGGCCGAAGTTGTCCGGATGGAACCTGTTTTAAACAACTTTGCAACCGGGTGGACAGCTCATAATCACCAGCTAAAAGCTAAAGCCGAAATACGGTATAACCGCTTTATTGTTTTGGTGGTCGACGAAAGCCAGGCCGGCGCCAGCGGCTGCTCTATCGATAAATCGGTTAACCTGATGAAAGCATTGGAACAGGAATTAAACATTAACCTGTTCGATCGCTTTAACATCGCTTATCGTACCGAAACAGGTATTGCTTCGGTAGGGCGCCATGAATTTGAAGAACTGATAAAGCAGGGTGATGTAACTGCCGATACCATTGTATTTAATAACCTGGTAGCCACAATAAAAGACCTGGAGACCAAATGGGAAGTGCCGTTTAAAAGCAGCTGGCACCAGCAGGTGTTCGGTAATTTGGTTACCGCCTGAAACAAAATATAACCGCATAAAAAAACCCGCTCTCCTTTCGGAAAGCGGGTTTTTTATTTCGATTAAAATCGCGGCTAACTAAACTTTGATCTCAACTTCAACGCCACTTGGCAACTCTAATTTCATCAGCGCGTCAACAGTTTTTGAATTTGAACTGTAGATGTCTAACAAACGTTTGTAAGAGCATAATTGAAATTGCTCACGTGCTTTTTTGTTTACGTGCGGTGAACGCAAAACAGTGAAGATTTTCTTTTCAGTTGGCAAAGGGATTGGTCCGCTTACCACAGCGCCGGTAGGTTTTACCGTCTTTACGATCTTTTCGGCAGACTTGTCTACCAAATTGTAATCGTAAGATTTTAATTTAATTCTGATTCTTTGGCTCATTTTGTTTTTGTTTATGGTTACCGTAAGAGCTATTAATTACGGGTCCCGGTTTGTTTATTTGTTATTGAGTTATTGGTTATTAAGTTACTGGCTAACCAATAACTTAATAACCTAACAACTTTGTTTACGCGTTAGCTTGTTGCTTTTTGCCTTTAGCTTTTGCAACAACTTCGTCCTGTACGTTACGTGGTGCTTCAGCATAGTGATCAAACTCCATGGTTGAAGTAGCACGGCCCGAAGTGATGGTACGTAACTGGGTTACATAACCAAACATTTCAGAAAGTGGCACGGTAGC
>Ga0070659_100001058_pt1 | contig 20125 bp, 18 predicted proteins | sample KBSC23metaG_FD_64666 | JGI IMG/M metagenome (GOLD analysis project Ga0070659, IMG submission 64666) | Corn rhizosphere microbial communities from Kellogg Biological Station, Michigan, USA - KBS C2-3 metaG | ecosystem: Host-associated > Plants > Roots > Rhizosphere > Soil ... | reverse complement strand
CGCTGCCCGACATCGGCCGGCGCTTCGGCGGTCGCGATCACACCACGGTGATCCACGCCGTCCGGCAGATCGAGAAATTGCGCGCCAGCGACGCCGAACTCGACGCCGATATCCGGCTGCTGACTCGGCAACTGGAAGGCTGATTACCCGCTAGATTTGAAGCTGGCTTCCCAGCTCGACGACGCGGTTGGTCGGAAGCCTGAAGAATTCCATCGCGCTTTCGGAGCTCTTGAGCATCAGCGCGAACAGCCGTTCGCGCCACAGCGCCATGCCCGGCACCTTCCGCGAAGGGATGAGCTTCTGGCGTCCCAGGAAGAAGCTGGTGCTCATCATGTTGAAGGGCTCGCCGCAGGTATCGATCCGGGCGAGGTCGCCGGGAATGTCAACCTCTTCCATGAAGCCATAGTGGAGGATGACGCAGAAGAAGCCCTGGCCGGCGTCATGGATCTCGATCCTTGTGTCGTCGGCCACGTGCGGCACTTCTTCGACCTTCACGTTCAGGATCAGCACGCGGTGGTGGAGCACCTGGTTGTGCTTGAGGTTGTGGAGCAGTGCGGCCGGGACCGTGTCGGCCGAGGTTGACAGGAACACTGACGTGCCGCGGACGCGGTGCACGGAGGCCGCCGCCGATTTGATGAACACCTCGAGCGGGAGCGCGGCCTCGGACAGGCGCTGACGCATCAGCTGCCGCCCCTTGGCCCAGGTCGTGAGAACGGTGAAGCTGATTGCCGCGATAAGGAGCGGGAACCAGCCGCCATCGGGGATCTTGGTGATGTTCGACGCGAAATAGGCGCCGTCGACGAGGAGGAACAAGGCGGTCGCGCCATAGGCAATCACGCGATTCCAGCGCCACACATAGACCATCATGACGCCCAGCATCACCGAGGTAATCAACATCGTGCCGGTGACGGCGATGCCGTACGCCGAGGCTAGCTTGCCGGATTCCCGGAAGCCGAGGACCAGGATCAGTACCATTACCAACAGGCCCCAGTTGACTGCCGGGATGTAGATCTGGCCGCGCGCCTTCTCACTCGTATGCTCGGTCTTAAGACGCGGCAGGAAGCCGAGCTGCACCGCCTGGTGAGTTACCGAGAACGCGCCGGAAATGACCGCCTGGCTGGCGATGATGGTGGCGATGGTGGCGAGGAAGACGAGCGGAAGTCGCAAGGATTCCGGTGCGAGCAGATAGAAGGGATTGATCGCCGCCTTTGGATCGCCGAGCAGCAGGGCGCCCTGGCCCATGTAGTTCAGAACCAGGCAGGGGTAGACGAGCACGAGCCAAGAGAAATTGATCGCCTTGCGGCCGAAATGGCCCATGTCGGCGTACAGCGCTTCGGCGCCGGTTACGCAAAGGAACACTGACCCCAAAGCCAAGAAGGCGAGCTTCGGATTGTATCCGAAGAATTTCGCGGCCCAAATCGGATTGAGGATGCCGACGATCTCGGGGTGATGAAGGACGTTTATCAGGCCGAGAACCGCGAGCACCGCGAAATAAAGAAGCATGATCGGGCCGAAGATATTGCCGACCTTCGCGGTGCCGCGCGCCTGGACCAGGAACAGCGCGATCAGGATGCCGATCGAAATCGGCACGACCGCGGGTTGAAGCGAGGATTGCACAATCTCCAGACCTTCGACCGCGGAAAGGACCGAGATCGCCGGAGTAATCATGGCGTCGCCATAGAACAGGCAGGTCGCCAGGACCCCAAGGAGGACCAGCGTCGGCGTCCACCTCTTTTTGCCCTCGAGATTGCGCGCGATCAGCGACAGCAAGGCGAACGAACCGCCTTCTCCTTTGTTGTCGGCGCGCATTGCGACGCTGACATATTTGAACGTGACGATCATCATCAGCGTCCAGAAGATCAGGCTCAGCACGCCGAAGATGTGCAGGCGGTCGACTGCCAGCGGGTGCGGCCCGAGGAAGCTTTCCTTCATGGTGTAGAGGGGCGACGTGCCGATATCGCCGTACACGATACCGATCGCGCCGAGCATCAGCTTGGGCAGGGTCTCCGCGGGGCCGTGATGATGTTCGTCGGCATCGTTGGCGGGCAGGATATTGTCAGCGCTAACGTCGTTCACGGGCCGCCATGTGGGCCTGGAACGCGTAAAGATTCCATGTGGATTGAGGTACATCCCAGAGAGAGCGGAGCATTAATTCCGACCGCAACCTCTCGACGAAACGATGTTGTGGGCGCAACTGGGAGGCATGGCCTTCAACGATCTATCGGCCCCGCCTTCGCCGCCGCCATCTACGCGCATTCTTGACTCGACTCGAGCTTCTGCGGGCTCTTTCGCCCTGGTTGCCGGCTCCACACTCCTTGGCCTGTGGATCGCGCCCCGCTGGGGCACCGGGCCGGTCGACATGCTTTACCTACCCGCCGTGCTCGGCGCCGCAGCCCTTTGGGGGCTCGGCCCGGGGCTTTTCGCCGGGATTATCTCGACTCTTGCCTACAATTTCTTTTTCACGGCGCCCGTCCACACCCTTCGGATCGACCGCGTCGCGGACGTCGTGACCGTGACGGTTTTGCTAATTGTCGCCCTGGTCACCGGGCGGCTTGCGGCCGGAATTCGAAAGCAGGCGCAGATCGCTGATGCCCATGCGGCCCGCAATGCGGTCATCGCCGGTTTTGCGCGGCGGCTCCTTTCATGCAGCAGCGAGCAAGACATCGCGCGGGTGACATGTGAGGAACTGCGGCGTCTGTTCGACTGCAATGCCGTGATCGTCAGTGGACTACCGACACCCGAGGTCGTGGCCATGGCGCCCGACGGGAACCGCCTGACGCCCAGCGACGTCACGGCCGCCGTGCTTGCCATCGACAGCTCGGAGGCTGCGGGCCGCGGCACCGGGCGCGTTCAGCCGGCCGAATGGGCGTTCCATCCAATCCGGTCAGCTGGCGGAACGCTCGCCGCCGCCGGCCTGGCGCGTGATGATGGAGCGCCGGCGGTCGAGCCGGAGAATCTCGAGCTGTTGACAAGCCTGCTCGACCAGATGGCGCTCGCGCTGGAGCGTGCCCGGCTGGAGAAAGAGGCTCGCGACTTCGCCGCGACGCGGGAACGCGACCGGCTTCGCGCAACGTTGCTGGCGTCGATCGGCCAGGACCTCCGGCCTCGCCTTACCGCGATCGGGACCGCCATACGCGAGCTTCGGCGGACCGACTCGGGTGATCGCCAGTTGATCACGTCCATCGGCACCGAGACGTCCCAGCTCGACCGATACATCGCCAACCTGGTCGAGCTTGGCGAGGAACGCGACGACGAGCCGATCAGGGCTGGCGAGGTCACGATCGACCTGTTTCACCGTCGAGTCTCAAAGGCTGGAGAGCCGGTCCACCTCACTCCCAAGGAGTTTGCCCTCCTGGCCGAGCTTGCCAAGCATCGCGGCCGAGTGCTCAACCACCCCCACCTCCTTCGAACGGTCTGGGGCCCGGCCCATGAGAATCAGACCGACTATCTTCGGGTCGCCGTCCGGGCGCTCCGCCAGAAGCTCGAGGCCCAGCCTTCGGAGCCCGCGCTGATCGTCAATGAGCCTGGCGTCGGTTACCGCCTGAGCGTGTAGAAAAAGCCCGCCACGCGGGTGCGCAGCGGGCTCTTTTCAGCGTCTCAATTCTTACGACCGAACCGGTGGCCGCGTCGGAATGGTGATCTTCACGGTTTCGCCATTGCGACCCGGGAAGCCGGTGAACATCGCCTCGACGAGGCTCGGGATCACGACGTCGAGCCGGTTCGTTTCCGACCGCGCCTGGGCGCGGCCATCGAACAGCGGCGCGTTGGTTCCGGCGGCGCGGATGTGGAGGTCGATCTGGCTGTGATATTCGACGTAGGAGTCGATGCCGCTGCCGTAGCCGCCATACCAGAAGGGGTCGTCCCAGCCCCAGCCCCAGCCGCCTCCCCAGCCCCAGCGCGACCGGTAGAAGGGCGAGCCCCAGCCGAAGCCGCCATAGCCGTAACGGCTGCGGTAGAAGGGATCCTCGACGATGCGTGTCTGGCCGTTGTCGACGCCATAGCCGAACTGGACGATCATGTTGGCGCTCTGCGCGTTCGCTGCCGGTTGGAAGCCGCGCGCCTGGAGCTGCTGCGCGACGAAGCCGGCATAGCGCTGGAACTCAAGGCCGCCATTCGCCGCCATGCCGCCGGCGGGAACGACGAAGAAAGTCTGGCCCTGCGGCGCAGGCATGGCCTGGTAGCGTGAAACGGTGGTGTTGATCTGCTGGGCGCAGGCGGACAGGCCGAGCGCGGCGGCGCCAAGCCCAAGCGCCGCAATGAACTGACGGATACGCATGATGAGACCCTTCGGCGGGAAAGAAGAGGATGTTGAGGGTCCCGCCATAGCACAAACAGCTGTGAATGCGCGATGAAGCGTGCGGCGGGGCGGACGAGCAGAGCCTAGCGGCTCAGCCAGGCCTGGGCGAGAAAGTTGAGCGCGGCGACGCCGGAACCGACGAGCAGCGCGTTGACGGCGAGGCTGAGCACTCCGGCAATCGCGGCGATGATCACCAGGGCGCCGTCGCGGTAAATCAGCGCCAGGCCGAACAGCAGGATCGCGGCCGCCGGGGCGATGTGAAACAGGGGGATGGGGATCGCCGCAAGCAAGCCAAGGAGGAAGCAGACGATGCCGATGACCCGCGCCGCGGTCGGTCCCGTCAGGGTCGCCATGCGCGGCCTTAGGATCCGCTCGATGCGCATTTCATAGGGTTCCAGCTTGGTCACAAGCCGCTGGAGCTCGGTCTTCCTTACGCCGCGCCGGTTGATCCTCGCCGGAAACCACGGGCTCGCGCGCCCCGCCACCAACTGCGCGGAGACGATCAGCAGCGGGATGGCGAAAAAGACGCTGGTGCCCGGCGGGAGCGGCAACACGTTGATCGCGGCGAAGATGAACAGCAGTCCGCCCCAGGCGCGCGAGTGGAGCTGCGCTGCAAGCTCGGTGAAGGACAGCCGCTCGGCCTTCGTCTCCTCGATGATCTGCGCGAGCCGCTGCGACAACGGCAACGGTCGGGACGGGTTATGGTCGGTCGAGTCCACGGGCCAGGCAGCTATTTGGTCAGGCCTACGGCCGTCTTGGCCGCAGCCAGGGTAGGCGCGCCAAGCTCGGTCGCCCGAGCCGCCCCGTCCGCGAGGATCCGGTCGAGCTCGGCAGGATCGCGGCGGAGATCGCCGAGCCGCTGGCGGATCGGCGCGATCAGGTTGACCACAGCGTCGGCCAGCACCGGCTTGAACGCGCCGAAACCCTGTCCGGCGAAGCGCGTGAGAACCTGCTCGACGCTCTCACCGGTGATCGCTCCATAGATGCCGACGAGATTCCTGGCCTCCGGTCGGTCTTCCAGGCCGTCGGGGGCCTCCGGCAGGGGCTCGGGGTCGGTCTTCGCCTTGCGGATTTTCTGCGCGATCAGATCGTCGCCGTCGGTGAGGTGGATGCGGCTCATTTCCGACGGGTCCGACTTCGACATCTTGGTCCGTCCATCCCGAAGGCTCATCACCCGGGCCGCGGCGCCGCCGCCGATGAACGGCTCGGGCGGAACGAACAGCTCGACGTCGAAGTCGGTATTGAACTTGAGCGCGATGTCGCGGGTCAGCTCGACGTGCTGTTTCTGGTCTTCGCCGACCGGGACGTGCGTGGCCTTGTAGAGCAGGATGTCCGCGGCCTGGAGGACCGGATAGCTGAACAGGCCGAGGGATGCCCCTTCCCGGTTCTTGCCCGCCTTGTCCTTCCACTGCGTCATCCGGTTGAGCCAGCCGATCCGGGCGGTGCAGCCGAGGATCCACGCGAGCTCGGCGTGGGCCGGTACCGCGCTGTGTGCGAACACGATCGACTTGGCGGGATCGATTCCGCTGGCGATCAGCGCAGCAGCCATTTCGCGGACGTTCGAGCGAAGCTCGGCAGGGTCGACGTCCACGGTCAGCGCGTGGAGGTCGGCGAGGAAGTAGAGGCATTCGGCCTCGTCCTGCATTCTCACCCAGCGCAGGATCGCGCCGAGCAGGTTGCCGAGATGCAATCCGCCCGTCGGCTGGATGCCCGATACGACCCGGATCGCGGAATTGGTCATGCGTCTTTGGCTCGCCGTTTCAACAGAAGCTTCACATCGTCGAGCCGGAAGGCGCCGGTCAAGAAGCAGGCGATGCCATAAACAGCCACGCCGGCGCCGACCAGCGCAAGGAGACCGGTCATGCGGCTCAGGATGGATCCGGTGAGGTACGGGTCAATCAGCGGCGTCACGAAGAACAGCATTCCGCCCATGATCAGCGAGGCGACCGCAAGCCGCGGCACGCGCCGGCGGAGGCGCGCATCGGTGTGGAAATGGTCGCGCTTGCTGAGCGTCCGGTAGAGCATCCAGACGTTGAGGGTCGAGGCAAGCGCGGTGGCGAGCGGCGGCCCGACGTGGCCGTAGCCGTAGCGGCCGAGGAGGGGGATCAGGATCAGGTTGCCGACGAGGTTCACGCCGACCGACTGGACCGCGTAACGAACCGGGGTCTTCGTATCGTGCCGTGCATAATAGCCGGGCGTCAGCACCTTGACGAGCACGTAGGACGGCAATCCCAACGAGAATGCGGCCAGCGCCCAGCTGCAGCGGACGCTGTCGACGGCCGTGAAATGGCCGTGCTGAAACAGGCCGCGGATAATTGGCTCAGAGGCGAAGACGAATGCGATGGTCGCGGGCAGGGTAAGGAACAGCGCGAGCTCGACGCCGCGGTTCTGCGTGTCCATCGCCTCGGCGTCGCGCTTCTGGCTCAACTGGCGCGAGACCGTCGGCAGGAGGATGGTGCCGAGGCCGATCCCGATCAGGCCGAGGGGCAGCTGGTTCAGGCGGTCGGCATAATAGATGTAGGAGATCGAGCCCGGGTCGAGCAGGCCGCCCGCGAGCGCGGTCGAAACGGCGAGATTGATCTGGACGGCCCCCGCACCCAGGGCAGCAGGCAGGATCAGTCGCAACAGCTCGCGCAAATCGTCGCTCATCCGCGGAGGCCGGATCCGAAGGCTGACACCGGCCTGCCTGCAAGCGAGCATCAGCCAGGCCAGCTGCAGCACTCCGCCAACGGTTACCGAAATCGCCTGCGCCCTGGCGGTGACATAGGCGCCCTCCGGACCATGGCCGTGAAAGAACCAGAGCGCCACGATCATCGCGATGTTGAGCAGGATGGGCGCCGCCGCGTTGACCCAGAACTTGTGGAGCGAATTCAGGATGCCGCCGAGCAGCGAGGCGAGGCTGATCAGCATCAGGTATGGGATCGTGATCTGTGACAGGCTTACCGCGAAAGCGAATTGATCTGGTGTCGGGTTCTTGAAGCCGCCCGAAAGTCCCCAGGTGATGGGCCAGGCGAAGATCAACATCAGCAGCGTGAAGACGAGCAGGACCGGGAAGAGCACCGCCAGGGTCTGCTCGGCGAAGCGGACGCCGGCCTTGACTTCGTCAGCTTCGCCAACCTTGCGGTTGAACATCGGAATGAACGCCGCCGAAAAGGCGCCTTCCGCGAAGAGCGCCCGGAACATATTCGGCAGGCGGAAGGCGACGAAGAAGGCGTCCGAGGCGAAGCTCGCGCCGACAAAGCTCGCCTGCAGCGTGTCGCGGACCAGCGCCAGCACCCGGCTGACGAGCGTGAGGCCGCCGACGGATCCCAGCGACCGGGCAAGGTTCATCGGCTAAGGCCCCCCGCGGATTCGAAACCCTCAGGCTTCGCCAGTGCCGTCCCCGCTGACCTCGGCAAGGCCCGGCTGCTGCCCTTGCTGCTGCTGCGCCTCAACCTGCGCCATATAGGCGCTGGCGAAATCGATCGGGTCGAGCAGGAGCGGGGGGAAGCCGGTGTTTGCTATGGCGTCGGCGATGACCTGCCGGGCGAACGGGAACAGCAGTCGCGGCGCTTCGATCAGCAGGAACGGCGGAAGCGCCTCTTCGGGGACGTTGCGGATGCCGAACAGTCCCGCGTAGCTGAGGTCGATGACGAAATGGACGCCGTTGTCGGACCTCGCGGAAATATCGAACTTCAACGTTACCTCGTGGGCGCCTTCGCCGGCGGCCTGCACGTTGAGGTTGAACTGGACGTCGAGATTTGGCTGGACCTGCCACGAATAAACTTCGGGCGCGCTGGGATTCTCGACAGACAGGTCCTTCACATATTGGGCGAAGATCGAGACCTGCGGCTGCATGTCGGTGTCGGCGCCGTTGCCGCCGCCATTGGGTTCCTGGTCCGCCATTTATGCTGTCCTTACAGATTGTTGTGCTGTGCCGTATCCGCCACCAGAGGCGCGGCGTTTCAGGTCGGTGCGACTAGCAGTCGAGATAATGGGGCGCAATGCCGCCTTCGTGCGTTGGGTGGTGTTGGAATCTTTACCATAAGCACACTATGTTGGTTGGCTGAAACACACAGGAACCCACGTTGACCGTCATTGTCATTCTGGCTCTGGTCGCTCTTTTCATCGGGCTTCGCCTTTATAGCGTGCTCGGCGAGCGCACCGGCCATGAGCAACAGCCCATTCTCAAGCCGGCCGATCCAGACGCCCGCGCGGCCCCGCAGGTCTCACAGCCGGTTGCTCCGCAGCCGGCCGCCCCGGAAGCGGGCGATCTGGCGTACGTACCGACTGCGGGTCCGGGAGTGCGCGCGATCCTTGCTGCGGACTCGAGCTTCGACGTCGCGCGGTTCCTGGAGGGCGCCAAGGCTGCCTACCAGATGATCCTGGAAGCCTTCTGGAAGGGCGACCTGGAAACCCTTCGCAGCCACGTCGAGCCCCACATCTATGAAGCGTTCGCAAGCTCCGTCGAGCAGCGCGAGAAGGAGGGGCACAGCCTCGACAACCGGCTGGTCGCGATCGAGCAGGCGGTCATCTCTGAAGCAACCCTGGAGCGTGGGATCGCGCTGATTACCGTCAGGTTCGAGGCCGACATCGCCGCCGTCACCCGCAACTCGGACGGCCAGGTCGTGGCCGGGTCGCTCAGCGACGCGGTGCAGACCCGGGACCTGTGGACATTCCGCCGCGATACCGGGTCGCGCGATCCCAACTGGCTGCTGATCGAGACCGACGAGGAAGAGTGAAGCTGATCCCACGGGCGCTCGCGCTCGTCTCTCTCGCTTTGCTCGCTGCCTGTGCCGCCCGGCCGACCCAGCCGCCTGAAGTTCCGACAGCGCCGTCGCAGGCGCCGACTGTTCCTGCTCCAGCGCCAACACCCGCACCTCCGCCGCCTCCGATCGGCCGCAATGCCGTGTCGACTGGCATAATGCTCGAGAGCCCGCAGGTGCTTGGTCGCGAGCAAGCTGCAAGGGCGCTCAGCGCCTTCCGGATCAGCTGTCCCGTAGTGACCGCGCGCACTGACCCTTCGGGCCTGACCGTCGGAAGCGACTGGCAGGGCGTCTGCGCGCAGGCCGCGAGCCTTGATCCGACCTTCGCTCCCGGATTCTTCTACTACGGCTTCGACTGGGTGAGGGTAGGCGAGGGCCGGGCCTTCATGACCGGATATTACGAGCCCGAGATCGAGGGATCACGAACGCCGCAGCCGGGCTACGTGCCGATCTACCGCGCACCCTCCGATCTCGTCCGTTGCACCAAACCCGATGGGACCACCGGCCGTGGGCGCATCGACCAGACGGGCACCTGCGTCCTCTATTACACCCGGGCCGAGATCGAGGATGGCGCTCTAGCCGGCAAAGGTCTCGAGCTCGCCTGGGCGAAAGACCCGGTCGACCTGTTCTTCGTCGAGATCCAGGGTTCGGGCCGAATCCGCTTCGAGGATGGCAGCGTGATGCGGCTTGCCTACGCCAACCAGAACGGCCGCGAATATGTCGCCATCGGCCGGCTCTTGCGCGATCGCGGCATCCTGCCGCCCGGCGGCGCCAACATGCAGGCGATCCGCGACTGGATCAGGGCGAACCCCGATCAGGGCCGGGAGCTGATGCGCGAGAACCTATCCTATATCTTCTTCAAGGAACTGGTCGGCCCCGGACCGCCCGGCGCGCTTAACGTTCCGGTCACCCCGCGGGCAACAGTCGCGGCCGATCCCAACTATGTTCCCTTGGGAGCGCCGATCTACATCCACCATGCGGACCGTCGCGAGGTCGACGGCCTGTGGGTGGCGCAGGATGTCGGCGGTGCGATCAAGGGGCCCAACCGCTTTGACACCTTCTGGGGATCGGGCGCGGAGGCGGCGACAATTGCGGGCGGCATGTCCGCGAACGGCCAGTCGCTGATCCTCGTGCCGAAGGGTGTGGCGGCCCGTGCGCTCCCTCAGCCCTGAGGAATCGGCGCTCTGGGCGCGCGTTGCGGCCACCATTCGCCCGCTGTCGAGAGATCCGGTCGTCCCGATTTCTACAACGCCCGCGCCGCGTCCGAACCCGCAGCCCGCGCTGAAAGCCAAAGCGGCAAGGCCCGTACAACCCAAACCCAGGCCGCGGCCAGTCGCGGACCAGACGCTCGATGGCAGCTGGGACCGTAGGCTCATCACGGGACGTGTCGATCCTGACCGGGTCCTCGACCTTCACGGGTTGAGCCTCGACCAGGCCTGGTCAGCGATCGATCGCGGCCTCGATCAGGCACTCGCCCGCGGCGACCGCGTGCTGCTGCTGATTACCGGCCATTACCGGCCGGGCGAGCCACCGGTTCAGCGCGGAAAGATCAGGGCGGCGGTTCACGATTGGCTGGCCGCGTCTCGCCACGCTTCCGGCATCGCCGCAGTGCGCGGCGCGCACCGCCGACACGGCGGGGGCGGCAGCCTCTACATCGTATTAAAACGTAAACTATCGCGCCGATGACAGTTTCTTAACCTCGATTCATTAACGCGGGTGGACAGGCGGGTGAATCCGCCCCGCGAGGCGCATTAGGCACAATGACCGCAGGCACGGCCCAGAAAATCAGCAACGCGGTCCTCTCCTGCGTCGCCGGCTTCGCGTCCTTCCTCTTTTCGCTGGTCGCGCTCCTCTATGTGACAGAGTTCGACCAGAAGATGCTCGCAGCGCTCGTCGCCGGAACCTTCTGCCTGCTGGTCAGCTACATCGCGGCCGAGCGACCCAACAGCGAAAGCGCCCGCGCCCTGACATCGCTCAGCGAGCGGCTGCTTGCCGTGGAGGACGGCGATCTGGTGTCGCCCGCGCCGCCGCTGGTTCAGCAGAACATGCCCAAGGTCGCCGCGGCGATCGACAGCCTCTTCGCCGAGGTTCGGGCGTCGATCGAGAATGCGCATGCGCTCGGCATGTACGATCCGGTCACGTCGCTTCCGAACCGTCTGCATTTCCGCTCGGAGGCCGACAAGCTAATGAGCGAGGTCCTCGAGGGCGAACGGTCGGCCATGCTGTTTGTCGACCTCGACCGCTTCAAGCTGGTCAACGACAGTCTCGGCCACGCCCGTGGCGACCAGTTGCTGATCATGGTTGCCAATCGGCTCCGCGTGGTCGTCAACGCCGAGTTCACCGGCAGCGCCCGCACGCGCCCACTTCTGGCACGCCTTGCCGGCGACGAGTTCACGATCTTCTTCCCCGAGATCGAGTCGGTCGCGGAAATCGAGCGCGTCGCTCGCCGGATCGTCCTCGCGATCGCCGAACCGTTCGAGCTGTGTTCGCACAGCGTCGATATCGGCGCCTCAATCGGCGTCGCCCTTCGGCCCGAGCACGGCGCGAGCATCGAGGCCCTCATGCGCGCCGCCGATATCGCGATGTACCGCGCCAAGGCGCTGGGCGGTGGCCAATATTGCCTCTTCGACAGCGATCTTGCCGCTGACCATCAGCAGAAGATCGAAACCGAGAAGGCGTTGTCCGAAGCGGTTCTCCGCGACGAGTTCGTGCTGGCCTTCCAGCCGCAAATGAGCCTGGTCACTGGCGAAGTTTCGGGTGCTGAGGCGCTGTTGCGGTGGAATCATCCGCGCGACGGCCTCCGGCTCCCCGGCACGTTCATTCCGGTCGCCGAGCGCACGGGCCTCATTGCCGATATCGGAGAATGGGTCATCGAAGAGGTCGCCTCGACCCTCGCCAGTTGGCAGCGTGACGGCTTCGACGGGCGCCTCGGCTTCAACATTAGCCCGCGTCAGGTCGAACGCCCCGACTTCTTCGTGAAACTCCGGCATGAGTTCGCCGACGCCGACGTGCCGCTGTCGCTGATCGAACTCGAGTTCACCGAGAGCGCCGCCATGGAGGTCAGCGCCAACGTGCTCGAGGAGATCGCGACGCTGCGCAACGACGGCGCCCGCATCACCATTGACGATTTCGGCACCGGCTATTCGAACCTTGCGCGGCTTCGCGCCATGCCGCTCGATCGGGTCAAGCTCGACCCGTCCCTCATCGCCGACATCGAGGTGAGCGAGAAGGCGCGAGTGATCGTCCAGGCCGTGATTCAGCTGATCAAGGGCGTCGAGTGCGAGATCGTGGCCGAGGCAGTCGAAACCGCCGCGCAGGCCGACATGCTGCGCGCGATGGGCTGCGACACGGTCCAGGGTTATGTGTTCGCGCCGGCGATGATGGAGGAGGAGTTCCTCGCCTGGATCGGCAGCGGCCGCGGTGCGACCGTAAAGTCGGTCGCCTAAGCGAGCACCTTCCGCACGATACGCTCGTAGATGCGCGACAGCGCGCGAATATCTTCGACTGCCGCGCACTCGCCGACCTTGTGCATGGTCGCGTTGGGCAAGCCAAAATCGACCACCGGGCAAAGCTGGATCAGGAAGCGGCCGTCGGACGTCCCGCCGCTGGTCGATAGCTCGGGCTTCGCGCCCGTCTCTTCCTCGATCGCCGCGACGACGACATCGTAGAGCGGCCCCGGAGGGGTCAGGAACGCTTCGCCCGAGATTCGCGCCGTCACCTTGGCGCCGGGCGCTTCACGCTCGGCGATCTCCTCGACCAGCTTCACCAGGTCCGGCCCGCGTTGGAGATTGTTGAAGCGGATGTTGAGCTGCGCCGTGGCGTTGCCAGGGATGACATTGCTGGCATTGGTCGGCGTCGAGACCGCCGTGAATTCCAGGTTGGACGGCGGGAACTGCTCGGTCCCGTCGTCCAGGTGGAGCTCGTCCAGTGCCGCGATCACGCGGGCGAGCGGCGGCACGGGGTTGGTCGTCCGGTGCGGGTAGGCGACATGGCCCTGAACGCCCGGAACCTCGATCCACATGTTGACCGAGCCGCGGCGGCCGATCTTCACCGTGTCGCCCAGGCGGTCGACCGACGTCGGTTCGCCGATCAGGATCATGTCGGGTCGGATATTGCGCTCGTTGAGCCAGTCGATGATCCGCGGCGTGCCCCAGGTCGCATAACCTTCCTCGTCACCCGTGATGAGCAATGAGAGGGTCCCGCCGCTCGGACCCAATCGCGACAGCGCAGCGACATAGGCCGCAATCGCGCTCTTCATGTCGTTGGCGCCGCGTCCGACGAGGATGTCCTCCACGATGTCCCCGGCGAACGGATCTCCGTTCCACCCTTCTCCGGCCGGCACGACGTCGAGATGGCCGGCAAAGCCGAAATGCGGTCCACCATCACCCCTGAGCGCGACCATATTCTCGGTCGGCCCGTCGGGCGGCTCGCCCATCACCCACCGGTGCACCGTGAAGCCGAGAGGCGTCAGCGCGGCCTCGAGCAGATCGAATACCTCCCCGCTGGCGGGGGTGACGCTGGGACAGCGGATCAGCTCGGAAGCGAAGGCGACGGGGTCGATCAGCGACGTCATTCCCGCTGCCTAACAGGCCACCGCTCGCAGACAAGGAGGGCTCGTTGGAAGAACGCGTGTTGTTGCAACCACACGGTGACCGGCAAATCCCTCTGACGGTGAGAAAAAGGGGGCTTGCTTAGCCGCTACAAATGTAGCACGCTGCAATTGTAGCGCGATAGGGTCGCGCCGTGGCAGGGAGTTTGCGATGCTCGTGTGGCGTTCGATCCGGGCATTTCTGTGCGCAGGTGCCAGTATTTCGGCGATCTCGCCGGCGCTGACCCAGCCGGCGCCATCGGCGGTTCCCGTGACCAGTGCCAAGCGCGTCTACACTCCGGCAGACTTCGCCCGCTTCGCTCCCAAGACCGCCTATGACATGCTGGCGCAGGTGCCGAGCTTCACCATCCGTGGCGCGGATACCAACGAGCGTGGCCTCGGTCAGGCCTCCGAAAACGTCCTGATCAACGGACAGCGCATCAACGACAAATCGGGCGGCGCTATCGATCAGTTGAAGCGCACCTCCGCGACCAGCGTCGAGCGCATCGAGATCGTCGAGGCTGGAAGCCTCGGCATCCCGGGGCTCGCCGGCCAGGTCGCGAACATCATTCTGAAGACCCAAGCCAAGGGCAGCGGCCAGTTCAGCTGGAACCCCGGCTTCCGGGCTCATTTCACTAAGCCGCAGTACGACAATCTCACCGTCAGCTACTCGGACAAGACCGGCCCGCTCGATTATACGGTTTCAGCTGCCGCGCTTTCTGGCCGGGGCGGGCTTGGCGGCCCGGTGTGGATCACGGACGCCAACCACAACCTCATCGAGACGCGCGATGAGGTCTATCACAGTGAATATCATGAGTTCGTGTTCAAGACGAAGCTCGGCCTCGACGGTCCCGGCTCCTCGCTCGGCAACCTCTCGCTCAATTACAATCCCTATTGGAGCCCGCAGTTTCTCGGCGATACGCGCGTGCTCGCGTCGGGCGAGCTGCGCAGCCGGACCAATCGGCAGCGAAGGCCCGGCTACAATGCGGACGTCAACAGCGATTACGAGTTCGCGCTGGGTCCCGGCCGCCTGAAGGCGATCGGGCTTTATCATCGCGAGCACGCGCCCAACACGACCACGCAGATCCTTCGCTTCGACAGCACTGGCGCGAACTCGACCGGCACGCGCTTTTTCCGCGATGCCCGCTACCTCGAATATATCGGGCGCGGCGAGTATCGCTGGAAGGGCGGCCGCAACGACTGGCAGGTCTCGTTTGAGCGAGCCTATAATTCGCTCGATCAGCGCGGCACCTTGTCCCAGCTCAATGCTCAGGGGCAGTTCGTCGAAGTTCCGTTCCCGCAGGGGACCGGCAAGGTCACCGAAGTGCGCTACGAGGGCATTGCCTCGCTCAGCCGGCCGCTCGCATCGAATCTCGACCTTCAGGTCGCCGCCGGCGCGGAAACCTCAACCCTCGACCGGGTCGACGACGATCAGCCGGCACGCAAGTTCTTCCGGCCCAAGGGCAGCGTAACTCTTGCCTGGCGGCCGGCGAAGGACTGGGACGTCAGCCTCAAGCTTCGCAGGCGCGTCGGCCAGATCGACTTCCTCGATTTCCTCGCCCAGCCGCAGCTCAGCCAGGATCGCGAGAATGCCGGCAATCCGGAGCTCGTCCCGCCCCAAAGCTGGGAAGCCGAAACCGAGTTCGCGCACGACCTTGGCAAATGGGGCAAGACCCGCCTCAACCTGCATTACTACAAGGTTACCGACATCATCGACGTCATTCCGATCGGGACGGACGGGCAGGGGATCGGCAATCTCCCGAACGCCGTGAAGGCGGGCGCCGAAACCACCAGCACCTTTCTGCTAGACCCGATCGGCTTCAGAGGCGCCAAGCTCGACTTTAACGCCGGCTTCGAATGGACCTCGGTCAAGGACCCGCTGACCGGCGTGCATCGTCCGATCAGTGGCAACTACGATCGCTGGGGCAGCGCGGAATTGCGCCATGACGTTCCCCGGACGCCTTTCGCGTGGGGCGTCAACGCCCAATACCAACATTTTGCGAAGAACTATTTCCTGACCGAGATCATCCGCGAGCTAGATATCCCATTGGCGTTCGGCGCGTTCGTCGAGCACAAGAACCTGATGGGGCTGACGGTCCGCGCCAGCGTGTTCAACGTCTTCGGCGGGCGGCACGGCCTGCACACCGTCCGCCGGGTCGTCTATTCCGGCTTCCGCGACCGCGCTCCGATCGCTTTCTACGAGAAGCATGACGACCTTGTCGGGCCGCTCTTCAACTTCTCGGTCAAAGGCACCTTCTAGCCGCCACGGTTGTTCTGCTATCGGGCGTCCATGCCCAAGATCAACCTGTCCTCGCTCGAACAAACCAATCGCACCGGTTACCCGCCGCCCTTCAACGAGCCCGTACAAGGCCGCTGGCAGCGCAAGGTCGGCGAGGCTGCGGGCCTGACTGCGCTTGGCGCCAGGCACGTGGTGCTCGAACCTGGCGCCTGGTCGAGCCAGCGTCACTGGCATGACACCGAAGACGAACTGCTCGTGATGATTTCGGGTACGGCGGTGCTCGTCGAGGACGGTGGGGAGACGGAGCTTGCTGCCGGCGACATCACCGCCTGGCCGATGGGCGAACGCAATGGCCATCATCTCGTCAACCGCGGTTCCGAGCCTTGCACGTTCGTGTGCGTTAGCGCGGGCAAGCCGGGGCCGGGCGGCTATTCGGACATCGACATGATGTGGACGGCTGACGGGCAATTCGTTCACAAGGACGGCACGCCCTACGGAGACGCGCGGACGCTGTCATCGACGCCCTAGGCGGCCTTGCCTGCCTCATATTGCTCGATCACCCACGGCTCGTCCTGCGCCTTGTCGATCCATTCCGCGACGTGCGGGTGCGACAGTACGTGCTTCATGTAGATCCCGGCGAAGTTGGGCACGGCGACCCCATAGGTGATGAAGCGTGTCACGACGGGCGCATACATCATGTCCGCGGCGCACCAGTCGCCGAACAGGAAGTCGCCTGTGCCGCCGAAGCGGGCGCGGGCCTGCGCCCACAATTGCAGGACGCGGTCGATTTCGGTGCGGACTTCGTCGCTGAGTTCCCTCGGCGGGAAGCTCTTGCGAACGTTCATCGGGAGGTCGCGGCGCAAATTGGCGAAGCCGGAGTGCATTTCGGCCGACATCGAGCGGGCGACGGCGCGGGCACCCTCGTCCTCCGGCCAGTAGAGCGCGTCGCCATAGCGGTCGGCAAGGAATTCGATGATCGCCAGGCTGTCCCAGACGACGATCTCGCCGTCCCACAGGATCGGCACCTTGCCGAGCGAGGGCGCAAACTCGTCGCCTTCTCGCCGCTGGTCCCAGTCGGCGTCGAACATCGGCACGACCAGCTCTTCGAACTCTTCGCCCGACTGCTTGCACGCCAGCCAGCCGCGCATCGACCAGCTCGAATAAGCGCGGTTGCCGATAATCAGCTTGAACAAGACGCTCTCCCCAAGGGTCAGCTACGTGGTGGCCGCTTCGAGGATCGCGGTCCTTAGCTCGGCGATCCCGCTACCTGTTTCGCTCGACGTCGTGAAGATGGAGGGATGCGCAGCTGGATGCTTCGCTGCCTCGACCATTGTCGTCTCATAGAGTGAGCCAAGCGCAGAGGGCTTCACCTTGTCAGCCTTGGTCAGGACGATGTGATAGCTGACCGCGGCGTCGTCGAGCATGCGCATCATCTCGCGATCGACGTCCTTGAGGCCGTGGCGGGAGTCGACCAGCACCAGCGCGCGCTTGAGGACGGTCCGGCCGCGGAGATAGTCATTCATCAGGTGCCGCCAGCGCTTGACCATTTCCTTCGGTGCCTCGGCGAAGCCGTAGCCCGGCATATCGACCAGCCGCAGGTGGAGCGGCTCGCCAACCTCGAAGAAATTGAGATCCTGCGTCCGTCCCGGCGTGTTCGACGTTCGCGCCAGTCCCTTGCGGTTGGTGAGCGCGTTCAGAAGTGAGCTCTTGCCGACGTTCGACCTGCCCGCGAACGCGATTTCGGGCACGTCCGGGTCTGGCAGGAACTGAAGGCCCGGCGCGGACTTCAGGAACTCGACCGGGCCCGCAAACAGCTTCCTTGCGCGTTCGGCCAGTTCCTGATCCGCGGCCTCGTTCATGTGTGGACCGGGTGCGTGTCCGACAGGTGCAGCCCGTACTTGCGATAAAGGTGCCACTGCTGCGCGATCGTAAGCACGTTGTTGGTCATCCAGTAGAGCTGCAGCCCGGCCGCGAAGGGCGCCATGATGAACACCAGGAACCATGGCATGATCGCGAATATCTGCGCCTGCGCCGGGTCCATCGGCTGCGGGTTGAGCTTCATCGACAGCCACTGCGTCGCCCCGACCAGGATCGGAAGCACGCCGATGGCCAAAAAGGCGGGCGGCGTGAAGTGCAGCAGCCCGAACAGGTTGACCGGCGTCAGCGGATCCGGCGCCGACAGGTCCTTGATCCACAGCACGAACGGCTGATGCCGCATCTCGACGCTGACCAGCAGCACCTTGTAGAGCGCGTAGAAGACCGGGATCTGGAGCAGGATCGGGAGGCAGCCCGCGGCCGGGTTGATCTTCTCCGCTTGGTAGAGCTTCAGGATCTCCTGCTGCTGGCGCTGCTTGTCGTCCTTGAACCGCTCCTGCAGCGCCTTCATCTTCGGCTGGATCTTGCGCATCGCCGCCATCGACGCGAACTGCTTCTGCGCGATCGGGAACATGATCGCGCGAACGATCAGCGTCAGGCAAATGATTGCGACGCCGAAGTTGCCGGTCGCGTGGAAGAGCCCCAACAGCAGGTTGAAGATCGGCCGCATGAACCACTCGAACCAGCCCCAGTCGATCGACTTGGACAGCTTGAGGATGCCGGCCTCTTCGTAGCGGTCGAGCCAGGCCTTTTCCTTGGCGCCGGCGAACAGGCGCGTTTCAGTCGTCGATGTCTGGCCCGGACCGACATCTACCGGCGCGAGTGCGTAATCCGCCTGGTAGCCGCCGCTAGGGCTGCGGCGGAATTCGGCGTTCATGGACGACTGTGGAACGAGGGCGGTAAGCCAATATTTATCGGTGAAGCCGAGCCAGCCGGAAGCATTGTTGAACGGCTGCGGTCCCTCATCATCGAGAGTCTTGTAATCGACGCTATAGTCTGCGTTGCCGCCGAACAGGCCGATGGGCCCGACATGATTGGTCCAGCTGTCGGGGTCGTGTGACTTCTGAGCGCGGCTGACTAGGCCGATTGGCCGAATATTCAGCGGCTTGGCCGACCCGTTGGTCACGCTTTGCTGGACCGTGAACAAGTAGCCGTCATCCACGCCGATCTTGATCTGGTAGCGGGTTCCGTCGACGGTCTGGCTCGTCAGCGTCACGGGCTGCCGCGGCTTCAGCACCGGCTGGTCTGCCGTCCAGGTCGCGTCGAGTGGCGGGACCTGGCCTGTGCCCGATGCGACCCAGCCGAACTGAGCAACATAGGCGCCAGGCGTACCAAGCGGCGACAGCAGCCGGACCGGCGCTGAATCCTTGGAGATTGTCTGGCGCTGATTGAGCAGCACCAGGTCATCGATCTGGGCGCCCTTGAGGTTGATCGACCCCGACAGCGATGACGACTGGATCCGCACCCGCGGCCCAGAGGCGAGTGCAGTGGAAACGCTTTGGACCTGTTTCGGAGTGGCGGGCCCCGCCGGCTGTGCGCTCGGTTGCGGCAGTGGTTGCTGCTTGCCGCCCTCGACCTTGGTGCTCGGCGGGTTGGCGGTCGGAAACCAGCGGTTCGCCGCCCAGGTCCAGCCGATCAGCACGAGCGCGCTGAGCACGACCGCCAGGATCAAGTTCTTGCTGTCGTTCACTGTCCAATCGATCCTTACGGTACGGGGTCGTAACCTTGCCCGCCCCACGGGTGGCAGCGGCCGATGCGTTTGAGGGCCATCCAGCCCCCGCGGGCGGCTCCATAGCGTTCTATTGCCGTGATCGCATAGGCCGAGCAGCTTGGCTGGTAGCGGCAGCTCGGCGGAAGCACCTGCGACGGGCCCTTCTGCCACGCTTTGGCAATCAGGATCATGAGCTTCGCGATCATGGCTTGCGCAGCCGGTCGAGGGCCTGGCCGAGCTCCGAGCGAAGTAGCGCAAACTCGCGTTCGATCCCCTTGGTGCGCCCGATCATCACATGATCAGCGCCGGCAAAGCCCTTTGCCGGCACGACCTCTCTCGCGAGCGCGCGGAAGCGCCGCTTCATGCGGTTGCGGACGACGGCGCCGCCGATCTTCTTCGTGACCGTAAAGCCGACACGCATCGCCGGGTCCGCGTCTTCGCGGTCGCGGACGAGCAGGATGAAGCCGGGAGTCGTGGCGCGCAGCCCTCCGTTCGCAGCCAGGAAATCGGCGCGACGGGTGATGGTGATTAGGCGCTGAGCTTCTTGCGACCGCGGGCGCGGCGAGCGTTCAGCACCTTGCGGCCGCCGACGGTCGCCATGCGGCTGCGGAACCCGTGACGCCGCTTGCGGACCAGGTTGCTCGGCTGGAAGGTGCGCTTCATCGCTCAT
>Ga0070659_100001057_pt1 | contig 20126 bp, 18 predicted proteins | sample KBSC23metaG_FD_64666 | JGI IMG/M metagenome (GOLD analysis project Ga0070659, IMG submission 64666) | Corn rhizosphere microbial communities from Kellogg Biological Station, Michigan, USA - KBS C2-3 metaG | ecosystem: Host-associated > Plants > Roots > Rhizosphere > Soil ... | reverse complement strand
TCCGCGCATCACCAAGGACGGCGTCACCGTCGCCAAGGAGATCGAGCTCAAGGACAAGTTCGAGAACATGGGCGCGCAGATGGTGCGCGAGGTGGCCTCGAAGACCAACGACATCGCCGGTGACGGCACGACGACCGCGACCGTTCTCGCGCAGTCGATTGTCCGCGAAGGCATGAAGTCGGTCGCGGCCGGCATGAACCCGATGGACCTCAAGCGCGGCATCGACCTCGCGGTCCAGAAGGTCGTCGCCGACCTCAAGGCCCGCTCGAAGGACGTTTCCGACTCCAAGGAAATCGCCCAGGTCGGAATCATCTCGGCGAACGGGGACAGGGAAGTCGGCGAGAAGATCGCCGAGGCGATGGAGAAGGTCGGAAAGGAAGGCGTGATCACCGTCGAAGAGGCGAAGGGTCTCGAATTCGAGCTCGACGTCGTCGAGGGTATGCAGTTCGATCGGGGTTACCTGTCGCCCTACTTCATCACCAACCCCGAGAAGATGCAGGTGGAGCTCACGGATCCGTACATCCTGATCCACGAGAAGAAGCTGTCGAACCTGCAGGCGATGCTCCCGATCCTCGAAGCCGTGGTTCAGAGCGGCCGTCCGCTGCTGATCATTGCCGAGGACATCGAGGGCGAGGCTTTGGCCACGCTCGTCGTCAACAAGCTGCGCGGCGGCCTCAAGGTCGCGGCGGTGAAGGCTCCGGGCTTCGGCGACCGCCGCAAGGCGATGCTCGAGGACATTGCGATCCTCACCGGCGGCGAGATGATCAGCGAGGATCTCGGCATCAAGCTCGAGAGCGTTACGCTGAACATGCTCGGCCAGGCCAAGCGTGTCACGATCGACAAGGACAACACCACGATCGTCGATGGCGCCGGCGCCAAGGAAGGTATCGAGGCCCGCGTCGGAGCCATCCGCCAGCAGGTCGAGACGACCACCTCCGACTACGACCGTGAGAAGCTGCAGGAGCGGCTGGCGAAGCTCGCCGGCGGCGTCGCGGTGATCAAGGTCGGCGGCGCGTCTGAAGTCGAGGTGAAGGAGCGCAAGGACCGCGTTGACGACGCGCTCCACGCGACCCGCGCCGCGGTCGAGGAGGGCATCGTCCCGGGCGGCGGCACCGCGCTGCTCTACGCCACCAAGGCGCTCGAGGGCCTGAAGGGCGAGAACGACGACCAGACCCGCGGCATCGACATCATCCGCAAGGCGCTCCAGTCGCCGCTGCGGCAGATCGCCGAGAACGCCGGTCACGACGGCGCGGTCGTTGCCGGCAAGCTGATCGACGGCAATGATGCGACGCTCGGCTTCAACGCCCAGACCGAGGAATATGAAAACCTCGTGGCTGCCGGCGTGATCGACCCGACCAAGGTCGTTCGTGCGGCGCTTCAGGACGCGGCTTCGGTCGCGGGCCTGCTGATCACCACCGAGGCCACTATCGCCGAGCTGCCGGAAGACAAGCCGGCTCCGGCGATGGCCGGCGGCGGCATGGGCGGGATGGACTTCTAGGTCCTGAAGCTCAGTCGGTTGTGTTCGAAGGGCCGGGGCGTTGCTCCGGCCCTTCTTCGTTGCCAGCCATGTTGTCGAGCAGGTCCTCGGCTTCGTTGAGCTGTTGCGTCTGCTCGGCGGTGGGCTGGGGAGGGCGCTCGTCCCTGCAGGCCGCAAGGAAGAATAGAACGCCTGCGAGGAACTGCTTCACTCGGGCAAAGTACCACTTTGCCCGACAATAAAAAAAGGGCCGCCCCGAGGGACGGCCCTTTCCTTAAATGCGCGTGTGAACGCTTACTTGTTCTCGACAGCCGCCTGAGCGTTGTCGACGGCGTTGCCGGCGTTCTCGACGGCGTTGCCGGCGGCGTTGAGGGCCGCATCGGCGTTCGCCGTGGCGTCCGTCGCAACGTTGACGTCGGTCGAAGCGGTGTTCTCAACCGCCGTCTCGTTCGCCGCATTATTCTCGGCTGTGTTCTTGGTGCACGCGGCGACGCCGAGCGCGAGGACCGCAACGGTCACGATCGCAAGCTTCTTCATGAGTCTTTCACTCCCTTAAAATGCCCCTGGGGTGGGCACGCCCGGGCCTGCGCTGCGAGTCGTCAGGCCAGGTCGGCGGGAATAGCGACAATCCCTACCACCGCACAAGGGATTATTTCGTAACCGTGAATTGACCATATAAAGATATCTTTATATCCTTATGTTGTGAGCGTGACACTCCCCTTGGCCGACCGATTCCAGGCGCTCGCCGATCCGACGCGCCTGCGGATCATAGCGCTGCTGCGCCTGATGGAATTGTCGGTCGGCGAACTCGCGCAGGTGCTCGGACAAAGCCAGCCGCGAGTCTCGCGCCACCTCAAGATCCTCGCCGATGCCGGCGTGCTCGAGCGGCGCAAGGAAGGCAGCTGGGTATTCCTGACGCTCTCCGACCCCGAGCGGGTCGAGCCGTTGTTTGCGCTCCTCGACCAATGGGCCGACACGGCGACCCACGTGCTGTTCGCTGCCGACGCGGCGCGCACTGAATCCATCCGAAGCGAGCGCGTGGAAGCCGCGAACCGTTATTTCGCGGGCCACGCCGAGGTCTGGGACCAGATCCGTTCCCTGCACGTCGCCGAAAGCGAGGTCGAGCGCGCAATCGAGGTGGCGCTTGGCAGTCGTCCGCTCGGCCGGCTCGTCGATATCGGTACGGGCACGGGGAGGATGATCGAGCTGTTCGGACGCCAGGCTGCCCACGCCATCGGCATCGACCGCTCGTCGGACATGCTGCGCGTTGCTCGGGTCAAGCTGGAGGCCGCGGGCATCGCGTCGAGCCTGCGTCAGGGGGACATGTACGCGCTCCCGCTCGCCGACCAGAGCGCCGACAGCATCATCATCCATCAGGTGCTCCATTATGCCCACTCGCCCGCCGCCGCGATCGCCGAGGCCGCTCGCGTCCTCGCGCCGGGCGGGACGCTGCTGGTCGTCGACTTCGCCGCCCACGAGCGCGAGGAATTGCGGGAGCGCGACGCACACATTCGGCTGGGATTCGAGGACGAGGTGATGGCCGGCTGGTTCAATGCCGCTGACCTTGAGGTGGATCAGGTGCGCCATCTCGCCGGCGGGGAGCTGACCGTGACATTGTGGCGAGGCGTCAAGCGCGCGGTGCGTCAACGGAGGGCGGCATGAACGCCTTCGAATCCTTGGGAAGGCATCTCCCGTTGTTCGCCGAAGCTCGCGGCGACATCCAGGTCAGCTTCGAGTTCTTCCCTCCGAAGACCGAGAAGATGGAGCAAACCCTGTGGGAGTCGATCAAGACTCTCGAGCCGCTCCACCCCCGCTTCGTCTCGGTGACCTACGGCGCCGGCGGTTCGACCCGCGAGCGCACGCACGCGACCGTCGAGCGGATTCTCAAGGAAACCGCGCTGACGCCGGCAGCGCACCTGACTTGCGTCGCCGCCCGCCGCGACGAGATCGACGAGATCGCCCGCGACTATTGGCATCTCGGTGTCCGCAACATCGTCGCCTTGCGCGGCGATCCGCCCGAGGCGGGAGCCAGGTATCAGCCACATCCCGACGGCTATCGCGATGCAGCTGACCTCGTCGCTGGCCTTAAGCGCGTCGCCCCGTTCGACATTTCGGTTGCTGCCTATCCGGAAATCCATCCCGACTCCTCATCGCGGCAGTTCGACCTCGAGAATCTCAAGCGGAAGGTCGACGCCGGGGCCGACCGCGCGATCAGCCAGTTCTTCTTTTCCCCTGACTGCTTCTTCCGTTTCCGCGACGAGGCCGCCGCGGCTGGCATCGAGGCCGAGATCGTTCCCGGCATCCTGCCGGTCTCCAACGTTGCGACAACCCGCCGCTTCGCGGCGACCTGTGGCGCCTCGATCCCGGAGTGGCTCGACGATCTCTTCGAGGGCCTCGACGACCTTCCCGCGGCGCGGCAGCTGATCGCCGCGACGGTTGCCGCCGAGCTCGCCGGCCAGCTTTACGCCGGCGGCGTCCGCCACTTCCATTTCTACACATTGAACCGCGCTGAGCTCAGCTACGCGATCTGTCACCTTCTCGGAGTCCGCGCCAAATGAGCGCTTCACAGTCCCTCAGAGCCGAAGCCGCCAAGCGCATCATCATCAAGGACGGGGCTTACGGCACGTCGATCCAGGCGCGGAAGCTGCAGACGGCCGATTATTGCGGGCCACTCGACCTGCCGAAGGACCAGCGCGGCAACAACGACCTGCTCAACATCACCAGACCCGACGTGGTTCGCTCGATCTGCGAGAGCTTCGCCGACGCGGGCGCGGAAATCCTCGCCACCAATACCTTCAACGCGAACGCTATCAGTCAGGCTGACTATGCCGCCGAAGCCCTGGTGACGAAGATCAACATCGAAGCGGCGCAGATCACGCGCGAAGTCGCCGACCGTTATTCAGCGAATGACGGCAGGCCGCGCTGGGTCGCGGGCGCGCTCGGGCCAACTAACAAGACCCTGTCGCTCTCTCCCAACGTCAACGACCCTGCGTTCCGCGAGGTCGATTTTGACCAGGTGAAGACGGTCTATCGCGAACAGATCGATGCACTCGTCGGAGGCGGCGTCGATTTCATCCTGATCGAGACAATCTTCGACACGCTGAATGCCAAGGCGGCGGTGATGGCAACGATCGAAGCCGAGCAGGACCTCGGGCGCGAGCTGCCGTTGATGATCTCGATGACCCTGACGGATCTCAGCGGGCGCAACCTCTCCGGCCACACGGTCGAAGCCTTTTGGGCGTCGGTGCGCCACGCGCGCCCGGTCACCATCGGGCTCAATTGCTCGTTCGGCGCCGCCCAGCTCAGGCCCCACCTGTCTGCGCTGTCGGCACTCGCCGACACCTTGGTCATGGCTTATCCCAACGCCGGGTTGCCCAATGAGCTCGGCGAATATGATGAAGCGGCGGAGCAAACGGCTGCGCAGGTCCGTGACTGGGCCGACAACGGCCTGGTCAACATCGTCGGCGGTTGTTGCGGGACGACTCCCCTGCACATTGCCGCAATTGCCGGGACGGTGCGCGATTGCACGCCGCGTACCGTCCCGGCTCCTCGTTCCGGCACCTTGCTGGCTGGGCTCGAGCCGATGCTGATCGCCGCCTGACCCATGGAGATGATCCGCGTGAATGAGGCCGGCGCAGGCGCGCGCTTTGTCAATATCGGCGAGCGCTGCAACGTCACGGGGTCGGCCCGATTCAAGAAATTGATCATGGCCGGCGATTACGACGCGGCGGTCGAGGTCGCGCGCGACCAGGTCGAGAACGGCGCGCAGATCGTCGACGTCAACATGGACGAGGCGCTGCTCGACAGCGAGCAGGCGATGACCATCTTCCTCAAGCGCATTGCCGCCGAGCCTGACATCGCCCGGGTGCCGGTGATGATCGACAGCTCTAAGTGGAGCGTGATCGAGGCTGGGCTCAAGTGCGTTTCCGGCAAGCCGATCGTAAACTCCATCTCGATGAAGGAGGGCGAGGGACCGTTCCTCGAACTCGCGCGCAAGTGCCGGTCCTACGGCGCCGCGGTGGTCGTGATGGCCTTCGACGAAGTCGGCCAGGCTGATACGGCCCAGCGCAAGGTCGAAATATGCGAACGCGCATACAAGCTGCTCGTCGCCGACGGGACCGATGCCAACGATATTGTGTTCGACCCGAACATCTTTGCGGTGGCGACCGGGATCGAAGAACATCGCCACTATGCGATCGACTTCATCGAAGCCGCCGCCGAAATCCGCCGCCGGTGCCCCGGCACGCACATCTCGGGCGGACTGTCGAACCTGAGTTTCTCGTTCCGCGGCAATGAGCCGGTGCGCCGTGCGATGCACAGCGTGTTCCTCTACCACGCCATCCCCGCGGGCATGGACATGGGCATCGTCAACGCCGGGCAGCTCGACGTCTATGACCAGATTGACCCGGAGCTGCGCGAGGCCTGCGAGGACGTGATCCTCGATCGTCGCGATGACGCGACCGAGCGGCTTATTACCCTTGCCGAAGCCTATAAGGGCACTGACGAGGCCGAGGAAAAGAAGCTCGCCGAGTGGCGCTCGCTGCCGGTTGCCGAGCGCCTGTCCTACGCATTGGTCAAGGGCATCGACGGCCATATCGTCGATGACACCGAAGAGGCGCGCCAGCAATTCGCCCGCCCGATCGAAGTCATCGAAGGGCCGCTCATGGACGGCATGAACGTGGTCGGCGACCTGTTCGGCTCGGGCAAGATGTTCCTGCCGCAAGTCGTGAAGTCGGCGCGCGTGATGAAGAAGGCCGTCGCGCATCTCATCCCCTTCATCGAGGAGGAGAAAGAGAAGACCGGGGTCACGCAGGGCAAGGGCAGGATCGTGATGGCGACCGTCAAGGGCGACGTTCACGACATCGGCAAGAACATCGTCGGCGTGGTCCTGCAGTGCAACGGCTTTGAGGTGATCGACCTCGGCGTGATGGTGCCGTGGCAGGACATCCTCAAGGCGGCCAACGACAACCAGGCCGACATGATCGGCCTGTCAGGCCTGATCACCCCCTCACTCGACGAGATGGTCACGGTCGCGGGCGAAATGGAGCGGTTGGGCCTGAAGACGCCGTTGCTGATCGGCGGAGCGACGACAAGCAAGGCGCATACGGCACTGCGCATCGATCCCGCTTACAAAGGACCCGTGATCCACGTGCTCGACGCCAGCCGCGCCGTAGGCGTCGCTTCGAGCCTTGTGTCAGACACGCAGCGTGAGCCGCTGATCGCCAATACTGCGGACGATTACGACAAGCTCCGCAAGTCGCGTGAGCGCAGCGGCCAGAGCGAGCTCTCGAGCCTCGACGAAGCCCGCGCCAACGGCTTTCCCTTTGATCCGTCGGGCCAGGCTCCGGCGCCGCAATATCCCGGGCTTCACCATTTTGGCGATTGGCCTCTCGCGGACCTCAAGGCGTCAATCGACTGGACGCCCTTCTTTCGCGCGTGGGAGCTGGCCGGGACCTATCCTGCGATCCTCGATGATCCGGTCGTCGGTGAAAGCGCGCGCAGCCTGTTCAAGGACGCGAACGCGATGCTCGACCAGCTGATCGCCGAGCGCTGGGTGACACCCAAAGCGACGGTGGGTTTGTGGCGCTGCAAGCGCGAAGGCGACGACGTGCTCGTGCTCGCCGGCAACGACTGGACGCGCGTTCCAATGCTTCGCCAGCAGGTGAAGAAGCGCGAGGGGCGCCGGAACATGTGCCTTGCCGATTTCATCAATCCGGACGGTGAGGATTGGATCGGCGGTTTCGCGGTAGGCATCCACGGTCTCGAGCCCCATCTCGAGCGGTTCAAGCAGACCATCGACGATTACGACGACATCCTGCTGAAGGCCCTCGCCGACCGCCTGGCCGAGAGCTTTGCCGAGGTGCTTCACGCGACCGTCCGCAACCGGCTGTGGGGCTATGCCGATGAGCATTTCTCGACGGCGGACCTGATCCGGGAGAAGTTCGTCGGTATCCGTCCAGCGCCGGGCTACCCGGCTTGTCCGGATCACAGCCTCAAGCCGGTGCTGTTCGAGATGCTGGGCGCCAATCCGGGCGAAGTCACGCTGACCGAAAATTTCGCCATGCTGCCAACCTCGGCGGTGTCGGGCTTCTATTTCGCGCACCGCGACAGCCAGTATTTCGGTGTCGCCCGCATCGGCCGCGACCAGCTCGAAGACTATTCCGGGCGCCGCGGCGTTTCGGTCGAGCAGGCCGAGCGCTGGCTGCGCCCGAACCTCGACTAGTCGCAAGACTCACTCTAGCGCCGAAACGATGCTGCGGCGCCTGCTCCTCTTCTTCGCGCTGATCCTTGGCCCCTCGCTCGTCGAGGCGCGGGGGATCGAGCCGGCGCTCGTGGCCGAAGGGCCGGCACCGCCCGGCAGCGAGGTCGAACTCGCTATCCACATGCGGACCAATCCGGGCTGGCACGGCTATTGGCTCAATCCCGGCGATGCCGGCCTGCCGATGAGCGTGCAGTGGCAATTGCCCAAGGGCTTTGCCGCCGGGGCACTGCGCTATCCGGTCCCCACGCGGCTGACCGTCGCGGGCCTCATGAACTACGTCTACGAGCGCGATTATGCCGTGCTCGTCAGGCTGAAGGTTCCGCCGGGAGCTTCCGGCACGGTGCCGATCCGCGCCGACGCGCATTGGCTCGCCTGTACCGACAAGATTTGCGTACCCGAGCAAGGCCAGCTCACGCTCGACCTGCCGGTTGGTACCGGTGCGCCGAACCGCCAGCAATTCGACGCATGGCGTCACGCTTTGCCTCAGCCCCTCGCGACCCTTGGCCATTTCGAGGTCGATGGAGACAAGTTGCGGGTTGCGGTTCCACTGCCGGCGAGCGTCGCGATCCGCGAACCCTATCTCTTTGCGATCACCGACAATGCCGTCGACTATGAGGCGCCACAGTCGTTCAAGCGCTCGGGCGATTGGGTCGTGGCCGAGCTTCAGATGAAGGAACGGCCTGCTCGATTCTCGGGCGTGCTGGCGTCGTCGGACGGGCGCGGACTTGAATTCAACGCAGTGCCAGGCGCAATCCCCGCCGGCGGTGCGACGCTGACCGGACTAGGCTGGACCGCAGTCGCGTTGGCGGTCCTCGGGGCGATCGCCGGCGGCATCCTGCTGAACCTGATGCCGTGCGTTTTCCCGATCCTGGCGCTGAAGGCCCTTCACCTGTCGCGAGCGGGCGGTGACCCGCGAGAAGTCCGCTCCGACGCGCTCGCCTACGTTGCCGGGACGACAGTCGGCACCGGGGCTTTGGGCGGGGTCCTGCTCGCGATTCGAGCCGCCGGGGCGGAGGCGGGTTGGGCATTCCAGCTGCAGGACCCGCGCACGATCATGCTGCTGCTCCTGCTCGCCGTGGCGATCACCGCCAACCTGGCCGGCTTGTTCGAGCTTCCAGTCCTCGGCGGACGGGCCCAGCCGGCGGGAAGCTTCGGCACCGGTGCGGTGGCAGCCTTTGTGGCGACGCCCTGCGCTGGGCCGTTCCTCGGAGCCGCCCTCGGCACTGCGTTGCTGCTGCCAGCGGTCGGTTCGGTCGCCGTGTTCGCGGCGCTTGGCCTGGGCCTCGGATTACCGTTCCTGGCGGTTGCGCTCGTCCCGGCGCTCAGGCGCTCGCTGCCGAAGCCGGGCGCCTGGATGGACCGCCTCAAGCGCTTCCTCGCCATCCCCATGGCAGCGAGCGCCGTCGCCGCGCTGTGGCTGCTCAACCGTCTCGCTGGAGACCGTGCCTTGTTGATCGGCGGGGTCGTCAGCTTCGGTCTGCTGTTCGCAGCGTACGAGGCGGGCCGCTTGCAGCGCCGCGGGAAGGGCGGTGCGTGGGGCGGTGCCGTGGCCGCATTGGCGCTTGCCGTCGCTGCAATCGCCATCGTGCCGCAGCGAACGACCTCGCATGCCGTCGCCGGAGCGGAGCCGTGGAGCGAGGCTCGCGTCGCCCGCTATCTCGCGCAAGGCAAGCCGGTGTTCGCCTATTTCACTGCCGACTGGTGCCTCACCTGCAAGGTCAACGAGGCGGCGGCGATCGACCGCAGCGAAGTCCGCGATGCTTTCAAGCAGGCAGGGGTGACGGTCCTCGCCGGAGACTGGACCAACGGCGACCCAGCGATAACGCGATTCCTTGAGACCCGGGGCCGCGCCGGCGTGCCGCTTTACCTGTGGTATCGCCCGGGAGAGGCGCCCGAAGAGTTGCCGCAGGTGCTGACCCCGGCGATGCTCATTGACCGCGCTCGGGGCGTCCAGAAGCGCTAGACCAGACCTTCTTTCCTGCCACCCAGGTTTCCAGCACCTGAGTTTCCGCGAGCGATTGCGCGTCAACCGCGGTCGGATCGCGGTCAACGATGATGAAATCGGCCCATTTCCCGGGCGCCAGCGAGCCGATCTTGTCCTCGGCAAAGCCTGCATAGGCCGCGCCCAGCGTATAGGCGCGAAGCGACTGTCCAAAGGTCAGCCGCTCCGACGGGATCCAGCCGCCCGGCGGCCGGCCGCTCATGTCCTGTCGGCTGATCCCCGCCGCGAGGCCGGGGAAGGGGTTGGGCGATTCGACCGGGAAGTCGGTGCCGAAGGCGAGCCGCCCCCCGATCTTGAGCACCGTCTGCCAGGCATAGGCACCGCCGAGGCGATTGGGACCGAGACGCGCTTCGGCCATCAGCCGGTCGCTGGTCTGGTGGGTCGGCTGCATCGAGGCGATGATCCCGGCCGGAGCCAATCGCGGGATGTCGACCGGATCGGCGATCTGGAAATGCTCGATCCGCCAGCGGCGGTTCGCGCCATACTTCTTCGACAGCTGCTCGTAGACTGAGATGACCTGGGCATTGGCGGCATCGCCGATCGCGTGCGTCGCGACCTGGAACCCCGCTGCCGCGGCCTTGTCGGCCAGGGCGAGCATCTCGGCATCGGAGTGGAACTGCAGCCCCCGGCTATTTGGCATGTCGGCATAGGGTTGCTTCAGCCAAGCGCCGCGAGAGCCCAGCGCGCCGTCGGCGAAGAGCTTGATGCCTGCGGCCCGCAGATGATCGCCGTAGAGCCAGCCCGTCGGATGCGGCACCGCCGCCATGGATTCGGTCCCGGCGAGGTAGGCCATCAAACGTACGTTGAGGCGCCCGGCCTCACCGGCGCGGCGGAACGCCTGCCAGTCGGCGACCCGCGTGCTCATCGAGCCCACCCCGGTCACTCCAAAACCAAGTAGTATCTCTTGCGCCTTGTCGAGAGCCCGGTCGTTCTCGGCGTCGGTCGGCTCGGGAATGACCTTGTCGGCGAGCTGCTTCGCGGCGTCGACCAGCACGCCGTCATGGATTTCTCCGCCACGGGGGGATCGAGTCGCCGCCGTAATGCCCGCTGCCTTCATCGCGGCGCTGTTCAGCGCGTAGGCATGGCCATCGACCCGCTCGAGCACGACTGGCCGGTCAGGCGAGACAGCGTCGAGGTCGGCGGCCGTCGGGAACCGCTTCTCGGGCCACAGCTCCTGGTTCCAGCCGAAGCCGAGGATCCACTTCGCGTCGGGATGTGCCGCGGCATAGTTCTTCAAGCGCTGCTGCAGTTCGGCCAGCGACGCCGTGCCGGTGACGTCGAGGCGAAGCGCGGCGAAGCCGAGGTCCGTCACATGGCCGTGGCCATCAATCATGCCAGGAAGCAGAGTGCGGCCTTCGCCGTTGATCATGTGATCGAACCGGCTGAGACGTGGCGTGCGATTGGCGAAGACCTGCTTCACCCGCCCGTCGTCGCCGATCAACACACTTCCGAAATGCTGGATGCTTCCGTCAGCGCTCGCTTGAATTCCATTGATGTTGCTGATGAGCGTGTCGGCGGGGGCGGGAGAGGAGAGCAGCGCTGCCATGAGCGCGATGAAGGTCTTTCGCATGGCGCGTGCTTAGCATTGTCGCTGGACAAGTGAACCGCTAGGCCCCTGACCCATGCTCCAGCCCCCGACAATCGACGACATTCGCGCGGCAACAAAGCGTATCGATGGTGCCGTCATCCGCACTCCGATGCTGGTTAGCCGCACGCTGTCGGAGGTCATCGGCGCCGAGGTGTGGCTGAAGTTCGAAAACCTCCAGTTCACCGCCGCCTACAAGGAGCGGGGAGCGCTCAACAAACTGCTTCAGCTGACGCCCGAGGAACGGGCGCGCGGAGTCATTGCGGCTTCGGCCGGCAACCATGCGCAGGCCGTTGCCTACCATGCGAAGCGGCTCGGCATTCCGGCCGTCATCGTGATGCCGGAGTCGACGCCGACTGTGAAAGTGACCCAGACCGAGGGTCACGGCGCCAAGGTCGTCCTCTATGGCCAGATCGTCGACGATGCCTTCGCCCGGGCGCGCGAGCTGGCGCTGGAGAATGGCTATGTGTTCGTCCATGCGTTCGATGACCCGAAGATCATCGCCGGCGCGGGTACGGTCGGATTGGAGATGCTCGAGGACGCGCCCGATCTCGATACGATTATCGTTCCGATCGGCGGCGGCGGCCTCATGTCCGGCGTTTCGATCGCCGCTCGATCGGTAAGGCCGGACATCGAGCTGATCGGGGTCGAGGCCGAGCTCTATCCGTCGATGAAATGCGCCATCCAGCATTGCAACATGCCCTTAGGCGGGGACACGCTGGCGGAGGGGATCGCGGTCAAGCAGCCCGGCGAGCTGACTTCGCGCATCCTCGGCGAATATGCCAATGACGTCGTGCTGGTCTCCGAGCGCGACCTCGAACGTGCTGTCGCCATGCTCGTCGGCATCGAGAAAACGGTCGTTGAGGGTGCAGGTGCGGCTGGGCTGGCGGCGATGCTCTCCGAACCTGAGCGCTATAAAGGCAAGAAGGTCGCGACGTTGCTGTGCGGCGGCAATATCGACACGCACTTGCTGGCGAATGTCCTGGTGCGCGACCTGGTTCGGCAAGGCCGTATCGCACGGCTTCACGTCGCGGCGCACGACCAGCCCGGTGCGCTCGCAGCGATTACCGCCAAGGTCTACGAGGCCGGGGTCAATGTCATCGAGATCAACCACAGCCGGATCTTCACGCGCTTGCCCGCCAAGGACACGATGATCGAGGTCGAGTGCGAAGCCCGAGACCCTGAGTCCATCGACGACGTGGTTGCGCGACTCGAAGCTGCCGGATTCCGCGTCGAGCGCGCCTTGCTCGACTGATTCCCCTCAGTAGTGACCGCCAAGGGCTGTCCCTCCGGGGGACAGTTAATGCCCTCCGTCGAATTTGCGGCTGCCGAAGTCTTTTCTTCGGCGTTCACCAGTCGCATAAAGAGTTTCGTAACCGTTCAAGCGAGGCAGCCGGGGTTGAGCGCACCATTCCGCTTCCCGAAGTTTTTTGTGACCAATCCGTCGCCGTGTCCGTATCTTCCGGGCAAGGTCGAGCGGAAGGTGTTCACTGAGCTCAGCGGGCGCCACGCGAGCGAGCTGAACGAGGCCCTCGGCCGCATCGGGTTCCGCCGCAGCCAGTCCGTCGCCTATCGCCCTAGCTGCATAGAATGTTCGGCGTGCGTCTCGGTCCGGGTCCTCGCCGCCGAATTCGAGGCGACCGCTACGCAGCGCAAACTGCTCCGGCGTCATGCCGACCTCGAGGTCAGTGCCTGCAAGCCGTGGACGACGGACGAGCAGTACCAGCTGCTCCGCCGCTACCTCGCGGTGCGGCACCCCGGCGGCGGAATGGCCGAGATGGACGAGAGCGACTTCGCCGACATGGTGGAGCAGACGCCGGTCCGGACCTATGTCATCGAGTATCGCGAGCCGTCGGTGGGCGGGCGTCCCGGCCGGCTCGTCGGGGCCTGCCTCAGCGACCAGCAGGCCGACGGCCTCAGCATGATCTATAGTTTCTTCGACGTCGGGCCAGATGCGAGGAAGGGCCTCGGCACCTTCATTATCCTCGACCATATCATCCGGGCGGCCCGCGCCGGGCTGCCGTACGTCTATCTCGGCTATTGGGTCGAGGGCTCCAACCGCATGGCCTACAAGACCGGCTTCAAGCCGCTGGAGCGGCTAGGGCGCGACGGCTGGCGGCGGATGGACGAGCTTCAGGGCGACCTTCCGCTTGGCGAGCCGCTGACGCTCCCGGCGCGGCGGGCAGCGAAACGGCTGGTCGAGGCTTAGCGCCGCGTTCGCGGATGCCTTCGATCCGCTGGGGATGGTCGGATCAGCATTACAGCCAATCAGGACGTGCGGTCGGCCGACGAGATGCGGTTCTCGCTGCTGATAAGCTCAAGCCGCACTACAGGCCCGCCCTTTCTGAAGAACTGGATGCGGTCGCCCGTCGCCGGCATCTCGAACAGATCGCCACCGAGGTAGGTCAGTGCAAAGGCCGGCCTGCCATCCCGCTGATAGATGAGCTTGCCATGTTCGAGACGAATGGTGCGGAGGCCGAAGCGGCCAGTAAAATCCGCCCACCTCGGTTTTTCGTTTGCCGGGTCGAGGACCCAGGTGCGCTTGTTCGCCGGGTCGAGCACGACGGTAAGCTTGCGGATCACGGGAAAGCCGACATTGATCACAGTATCGAAGAATGCGATGGCTGGGTCCTTGACGGTGTACGGCCCGATTTCGACTGAACCGGCGAGGTTGCCTCCGAAGATATCTTGCTCGGCAAGCGCCGAGACGGCCTTTCCGACAATCTTGGCCGGCGCCTTTAGAGCGAAGGATTTCAGCGAAGCAGCAGGAAGTGAGAGGGCGCCGTTATGGCCCGTGTCTAGCACCGCGTCGTACACTTGGCCGGCGATGCGGATCTCGGCTGCGGGGATATCTTCCTTGTAGGGATGACCCGGCCCGGGAGGAATGAAACCGCTGTCCTTCGAAATGATCCTGAGGCGGTTGAGCCCGGCTTCGACGACGACGTAGCGGTTCCCGAAACTATACGGGCCGAATATCCCGACTTCGTCCCCGGAACGAGCGTCGGGCAGCCGAACCACGTTGATGTCGAGCGGTACCCCGCTGAGCGTTGCGCCTGCCACCGCCGCCGTCGGCACCGCGATCGATTTCTTGCTCGCGTCGTCAACGAGGTTGAACTTCCCGACGATCTTGAGCCCCAGCCGCCGAGCCAACTCGGCATCGAGAATGTTCTCGGTGGTTCCAGTGTCGAAGACCACGGGCATCGGCGCGCTGTCGCCGATCGTCAGCATCGCCAGCGGCCGGACTGTAGATACGTAAAGCGGCACGATCTCGCTCGGTTTCGGAGCGGCGGATGCCGGGATTGCATTCACCACGGTGAGCATTGAAAGGTGGAACCACAGTCGAGGAATCCTCATAAGCTCTCCACAATATGATCCGATTCGTACCAAACGATTGGGAGTTCGGCAATGGCCGTTGAACGCGAGTTGACCGAGCTCGAGGGGGCAGTCCTGACCGAAATCACCTTTCGTGGCTGCAACACCGCCTACAAGGTACGGCGAGCATTCCAGCTTTCACTGAATGTACATTGGCGGGGCAGCGCCGGGGCGGTCTCGCCCGCGATTAGACGGCTCAGGTCCGCCGGATTGATCGCAGCTGCACCGCACCCGAGCCGGAGGGGTCAGGTGATTTCGCCAACCGCCGACGGAAAGGTGGCGCTGGAGCGATGGGCAACATCGATCGAAGCGGCGACCAGTCTGGGACTCGACCCCTTTCGGCTGCGCACAGTCGTTTGGGACTTCCTCAGCCCAGCAAAGCAGCGAGCCGTGTTCGCAAAGCTCCGCGAGACATTGCTGGCGGATCTCCCCGCATTCCGGGCGCGCGTCGAGGACGATCCGGTCGGCCGACGCCAAACCGAATTGGCGATTATGGTGATTGAAGCGCGGCTCGCCTGGCTAAGAGCACGTCGCGACGACGAATAATCGAGCTAGATGCTGCGATTCGAATGCCGCTCCGCAAGCGCCATCGCGCTAACAACGCCGGCGGCGAACAAGGCTCCTTCGAGGATGCTGGTGACGGTTCGAGTGATCGGACCGAACGACGCCTCGCCGAACAGCTGGCTGATTTGATCGAGCCGAAGTCGGGAGCCCGGGACCTGCCGTGCGAGAAGGTCGAGGCTGCCAAGCATCAACCGGCCGCCGAGCAGCGCGACCGCGAGACCGGCAAGGCCGCCGCATGCTGCTCCCACCAATGCGCTCGCACGAACCGATGTGACATGGCGCGCCAGCCACATGCCCAGGCCCGTGCCACCACCGATGAGCAGTCCCTCGAACGCGCCGGTGATCTCACCGGGAGACTGGCCGACGAGGAGGCTGAACGCGTCGAGTCCAAGCATTTTTACTGTTGCGCCGATGATGACGCCGCCGGCCGCGCCTCCGGCGACGACCCACGAGCCGTAGCGTCGGGTGAGCGCGAGCCCGGTGGCGACCCCGGCCCCGCCGAGCAGGGCGACGAGGATCGTGATGCACAGCAGGACGAGCAGGACGGAAGCGGCGCCCATGCCGGGCTGGAGCGGCTGCGACGCGCCGATGAAGCCGTAGAGAAGCCCGCCGATGAAGCCGGCGATCCCGCCGCCGATCGTTCCGGCGATGGCGAGGAGCAAGGTGCCTTGCCACGAAGGCGTCGCGGCAGCGGCCGGGACCGTCCGCGGCCCGTCAGCCTCCATGCAGTCCACGGCCGCGATGAAGCGATAGCCGTGCTTGGGAACGGTCTCGATGAATCGCGGCCGAGCGGCATCGTCGCCGAGCTGCCGGCGGAGTGTCCTGACGCATTGGGTGAGTGCTTCATCGGTCACGGGGACGCCGCGCCAGACCTCGTCGAGGAAGCGGTCCTTGGAGACGAGCTTGCCGCTCTCGCGGACCAGCAGCGCGAGGGCGTCAAAATAGCGGCCGTTGAGCTCGACCGGATTGCCGCCGCGTTTCAGCTGACGGTCGTCGGGATCCAGCACGAATTGCTCGAAGACGAAGCTTCCGGCCATCTTTCAGCGAAACCTCATGCTTTGCTCATGCCCTTCATCGGCGCTTCCGGCAGACAGAGCGCATAGTCATGCATGGAGAGGCGCGAATGGCAACAGACGGACAAATGATGAGGCATGGCGGCAGAAGCCGCTGGACCTGGCTGGTGTGGGGCGGGGCTGCGCTGCTGTTGTCGCTGCCATTCTTTGCGATGCGCTTCACGAGCGCGGTCAACTGGAGCGCATCCGATTTCGTGGTGATGGGGATCATGCTCGGCGTCGTGTGCGGCGCGATCGAGCTGGCGGCGCGGTTTTCCGGAAACTGGGCCTACCGGGTCGGCGTCGCGGCAGCGATCGTGGGCGCATTCCTGATCAGCTGGGCCAACCTCGCGGTCGGGATCGTCGGCAGCAACGATAATCCGGCGAACCTGCTGTTCTTCGGCGCGCTGCTGGTCGGCGTCGTCGGATCGGTCGTGGCGCGGTTTCGGCCGACGGGCATGGCGGTGGCGATGTTGGCGGCGTGGGCAGCGGTCGCTCTGGCCTTCGTCATTGCCGTCATGGGGCAGACCGACGAGCCCTTCGTCAGCCACTGGAACGAGCTGCTCGGCACGATCGTCACGTCGAGCCCGCTGTTGCTCTCGGCGTGGCTTTTCAAGCGAGCCGCGCGGGCATGAAAAAAGGCGGGGTCTCTCGACCCCGCCTTCTCCCCGTTGCCCCCTGTTGAACTATTAGGCGACCGCGGCCTGCGGCTCGGTCGCTTCGTCCTCTTCGGCCTCGCGCAGCACATAGCCGCGGCCCCAGACCGTCTCGATGTAATTGGCGCCGCCGCAAGCAAGGCTCAGCTTCTTGCGCAGCTTGCAGATGAAGACGTCGATGATCTTGAGCTCGGGCTCGTCCATGCCGCCATAGAGATGATTGAGGAACATCTCCTTGGTCAGCGTCGTGCCCTTGCGGAGCGAAAGCAGCTCCAGCATCGCATATTCCTTGCCGGTCAGGTGCACGCGGCTGCCGTCGACCTCGACCGTCTTGGCGTCGAGGTTCACGGCGAGCTTGCCGGTGCGGATGACCGATTGGCTGTGACCCTTCGAGCGGCGGACGATCGCGTGGATGCGGGCAACCAGCTCGTCGCGGTGGAATGGCTTGGTGACATAATCGTCGGCGCCGAAGCCGAGCGCGCGAACCTTGGAATCCATCTCGCCGATGCCGGAAAGGATCAGGACCGGAGTGGAGACCTTTGCCGTCCGCAACTTCTTCAGCACGTCATAGCCGTGCATGTCGGGCAGGTTCAGGTCGAGCAGGATGATGTCGTAATCATAGAGCTTGCCGAGATCGAGGCCCTCTTCGCCAAGATCGGTCGTGTAGACGTTGAAGCCCTCGGTGCCGAGCATCAGCTCGATGCTCTTGGCCGTGGTCGGCTCGTCCTCAATCAGCAGCACGCGCATTGCTGGTCCCCCCGGTTCAGGCCCAGAGCGTAACTCGCCCTTAACGGCCTTGAAGCGTCCATTAACCATTCGAGGTCTGAAGGGAAAAGGTTAATATTTCCTAACACGCTGGATTCCTTGGATTCGTTGCAAAGGAGTCACAAATCCCTCCACAGGCGCTAAGGGAAGCCATGCTCTCCGACCGCATCCTGTTCATCGACGCCGAGGCGATGGTGCTCGATAAGCCCGCGGGACTGCCGGTCGACGCGCCGCGCCGTGGCGGGGACAGCATCGCTGATCGTATCGGCGAATTGAAATGCGGCTTCCAGCGCCCGCCGACGGCAATGCATCGGCTCGACACCGACACCAGCGGCTGCCTGCTGTTCGCACGCACGGCGAAGGCGCGCGCCGCGTTCCAGAAGATGTTCGAGACGCGGGTGGTCGAGAAATATTATCTTGCCGTGGTCGCGGGCGAGATCGGCCAGGAGCGGGGGGTCATCGAAGCGCCGCTCGCCAAGGTTTCGAGCGCAAGGGCCGGGTGGAAGATGGTTCCTGACACGCATGGCCTTGAAGCGACAACGCACTGGCGGCGGATATTCGTTCGCGACGGGTCCACATTGGTCGAGTTTCGTCCCCTGACGGGACGCACGCATCAAATCCGCGCCCACGCACGCGAGGCATTCGGGAAGGGAATCGTCGGCGACCGCGTCTATGGGGTGCCGGGCGGGGCGATGCTCCTGCATGCCTCGCGGCTGGTCGTGCCGCGCGAGCGCAAGGCGACCATCGACGTCACGGCGCCGCTCCCCGCGCATTTCGGCGAGTGGGGCCATGCGGCCTGAGGACGTCCAGATCCCTGAGGAGGCGCTCAGCGAAACCTTCCTTGCGGCGACCGGACCGGGGGGGCAGAACGTCAACAAGGTCGCGACGGCGGTGCAGCTGCGCGTCGACCTGTTCCGGCTCGGGCTTCACCCCGACGCTTATGAGCGGCTGAAAGTCATCGGCGGCAGCAGGATCACGGGCTCGGGCGAGTTGCTGATCACCGCTCGGCGCTTCCGCACACAAGAGGCGAACCGCACCGACGCGAGGCGGAGGCTGGCGGAGATCATTGCCGCTGCCCATATGGTACAAAGGAAGCGCAAGGCGACGCGGCCGAGCAAGGCGGCGAAAGCCCAGCGCGTCGAGAAGAAGCGCCAGCGCAGCGCGGTCAAACAGGGGCGCGGAAAGGTGACGTTCGATTGACCTACGACTTCAGGATCGCCGCCGCAGACGCCGGCACCATGTATCGCGACCTCGCCAGTGCGCTGGAAGGGCTGGTCAGCGGTGAGCCCGACGCGGTCGCGAACATGGCCAACGCTGCGGCTCTGATCTGGGAGACGCTGCCCGACCTCAACTGGGTAGGCTTCTATCGCAATCTCGACGGGGAGCTGGTGCTCGGACCATTCCAGGGCCGGCCGGCGTGCATCCGGATCCAGTTCGGCACCGGCGTCTGCGGCGTCGCCGCGGAAACGCGGCAGGTCCAGCGGGTCGAGGACGTTAACGCTTTTCCGGGCCATATCGCGTGTGACAGCGCGTCCAACAGCGAACTGGTTGTCCCAATCATCCGCGACGGCGAGCTCCTCGGCGTGCTCGACATCGACAGCCCGAAGCACGCGCGGTTCACCAAAGAGGACGAGGCCGGCTGCGTGCGCTTGGCGGAAATCCTCGCGAAGGTGCTTTAGCTCAGCTGCTCCAGCCGCTCGTCGGTTAGCGATCCGGGAATGATCATGACCGGGCAGGGGAGCTGGCCGGCGTCGTTGCCGGTGAAGTTTGCGACCAACGGTCCCGGTGAGCCGCTCGGCGCAGCACCCAACACAAGCGCGGCAACCTCATCGCGGCCCTCGAGATAATCGCGCACGGTCCGCACCGCCTCGCCCTGGCGGATGATGATTTGCGCATCGATTTCGGATTCGTCGAGGATCTCGCCGATCGCGGAGCTGACCACGCCCTCGATTCGCAGACGCTGCTCTTCCTCGATGGCCGCCTGGACGCCGCCGAACTGGACGAAGTCCTGCGGCTCGACAATTCCTAGCACCTCGATGTTGCCCCCGGTCTTGGCGGCGCGTCGTGCAGCAAAGCGCAACGCGACGCGCGATTCCGCGCTGTCGTCGACGACGACCAGGTAGGTGCGTTTGGCCTCGGCCCCCATTCAGGAACAGGTGCTGCGGCAACCTGCGAGCAAAGGCAAGCCGCCGGCTAGAGTTTCGGCGCAGGCTTGACCGGACCCGCCGCATTGGCTTTGAGCCGCGCGAGCCTTTCAGGACAGATCCTCATGCCGATCGAACTCAAGATGCCCGCCCTTTCTCCGACCATGGAGGAGGGCACGCTCGCCAAGTGGCTGGTCAAGGAAGGCGACGACGTCAAATCGGGCGACATCCTGGCGGAGATCGAGAC
>Ga0070659_100001056_pt1 | contig 20135 bp, 18 predicted proteins | sample KBSC23metaG_FD_64666 | JGI IMG/M metagenome (GOLD analysis project Ga0070659, IMG submission 64666) | Corn rhizosphere microbial communities from Kellogg Biological Station, Michigan, USA - KBS C2-3 metaG | ecosystem: Host-associated > Plants > Roots > Rhizosphere > Soil ... | reverse complement strand
CAGGAAAAGATGGGCAAGCTCACCGCCGGCATGCCGTTGCCGGGCGGCTTGAAATTCCCGTTCTGAGGCTCACACGCCTGTGGCCGTATCTGCCCTCGAGGCGTTGATCAGCGCCCTCCAGCTCTTGCCGGGGGTGGGGCAGAAATCGGCCCAGCGGATGGCATTTCACCTGCTGCAGCACGATCGGGTGGGCGCCGAACGCATTGCGACGGCGCTCGACACGGCGTTGCACGACGTACGCCATTGCGAGCGCTGTCACACGTTCACCGAGGCCACGGTGTGCAGCACCTGCCTCGATCCCACGCGCGATCCGGCCTTGCTTTGCGTGGTGGAGACGCCGGCCGACCAGGCCGCGATGGAGCGCACCGGCAGCTACAAGGGCTTGTACTTCGTGCTGATGGGGCGCCTGAGCCCGCTCGATGGCGTGGGGGTGGGCGACATCGGGCTGCAAGCCTTGATGGACCGCGCGGCCGATGGCGTTGTGCAGGAAGTCATCGTTGCCACCAATTTCACTGCGGAAGGCGAGGCGACGTCACATGTGATCGGCGAGGCGCTGAAGGCACGCGGTGTGCGCGTGACGCGTCTGGCGCGAGGTGTGCCCATCGGCAGTGAACTGGAATATGTGGACCTTGGGACGATTGCGCATGCATTGGTAGACAGGCGGTGAAGGGGCGTTCCCCATTGGCCTCTCCGCTTGCCTTGGTTCGTTTCGGGCATCTCAACGCAAGGCGTCAGGAGCGAATGATGATCGTTGAGCGCATCTACATCAGCCCGGAGAAGGGTGCTGCACAAGTTGAATGTGAGCGGATAACGCTCCGAAGAGGAATGGGTGTTGTCGGCGACAGGCACTACGGCGTTAGCAAGCACCCTGGACAGAACCTCACTCTTGTCGAAGCCGAGGAGATTGAGCGCTTCTGCAGCGAGCAAGCGCGAGTTCAGGACCTATCTCTGACCCGTAGGAATCTCGTTACCAGGGGAGTTCGTCTGAACGATCTTGTGAACACCGAGTTCACGGTTGGAAACGTGAAGTTGCGGGGGGTAGAGATTTGCGAGCCCTGTGTGACTCTGGGCACCGCGCTGAGCAGCGAGTCGCTTGCTGCACCGTCTGTCATCCAGCGTTGGGTTGGGCGCGGAGGGCTCCGCGTTGATGTGCTCAGTGATGGGGAAATCGCTCTTGGAGCGCAGGTTGAAACCGGGCCCTGACCTCGGGCACGATTTCTATCCAAGCTCGCCGCCGCTGCCATTTTCGCAGCGATGAGTTGAAGGCCGACGCCGTGGCGGTGTGCATGGAGCCACGTGTGTCGGTGCTGAGGTGATCAGTGCTTCTTCTTTTTCACAGCGCTGTCGGCTGGCGCGTGTTTCTTGGAGGCGCTTGCCTTTTTCCTCGTTTCTGCGGCCTTTGACGGATGGGCGGTCTTGGACTCACGTGTTGCTTTGGCGCTGGCGCTCTTCCCGTGGGTTGGTGAGCGGGACGCATGCACCGCGGCGCGGCCTCGGGCAGCCTTCTGGGCCAGGAACACAACAATGGTTTCGCCCGGACGGAACTTGGCGGACGCGCTGGTCTTGTTCCACTGCGCCACCTGGTGTGGCGTGACGTGGTAGCGCCGGGCCACGGTGGCCACGGTGTCGCGCTTGCCGGCGCGCAGGGCCACGCGGCGCAGCGGGGGCACGTCGGGGGTCAGTGAGAGGGCGGCGTTGTCGGCAAGCTCGGGGGAGACGTCTTGCTTGAGCGATTGGGCGCGGGGCACGAGCAGGGTGGAGCCGGCTTTCACGAGCATCGATGGCGGGATCTTGTTGATCTCGCGCAGTTCCGATTCCTGCATGCCCACGCGCTTGGCAGCCTCGGCCGGGTGCAGCGTGCTCGGGGCGACCCAGGCGGTCCAGGTGGCAAGCGGGCCCCGGTGCAGGCCGACGTTGCGGATGAACTGGCTCGCGTTGTCGTACGGCAGCAGCAGTTGCGGCGTGCCTGCGGCAAGAATCACCGGCTTGTTCATCTGCGGGTTCAGCGTGTGGAACTCTTCACGCGAGACGCCGGCCAACGCGATGGCGAGCGCCACATCGATGTCGCGTTCGATCGGCACGCTCAGGAAATACGGATGGTTCTCGAGCGGGGGCAGCGTGATGCCGTAGTCGGCCGGTCGCGCGATGATGTTCTTGACCGCCTGCAGCTTGGGCACGTAGTACTGCGTCTCGTCGGGCATGCGCAGGCTCATGTAGTCGGTGGGCAGGCCCATGCGCTGGTTGCGCTTGATGGCCCGCTGCACGCTGCCTTCACCCCAGTTGTAGGCGGCGAGCGCGAGCTGCCAGTCGCCGAACATGCCGTACAGCTTGCCAAGGTAGTCGAGCGCCGCGCGGGTGGAGGCGAGCACGTCTCGGCGATCGTCGCGGAACACGTTCTGGCGCAGTTCGAAGTATTTGCCGGTGGCGGGCATGAATTGCCACATGCCCGATGCCTTGGCCGACGAAACCGCCTGCGGATTGAACGCACTTTCAATGAAGGGCAGCAGGGCGAGTTCGGTGGGCATGCCGCGGCGCTCCACTTCTTCGACGATGTGGAACAGGTAGCGGCTGCCGCGGGTGGTCATGCGCTGCACGTAGTCCGGCCGGGAGGCGTACCACTGCTCGCCTTTCTGGACGAGCGGCGTATCAAGGTCGGGGATCGCGAAGCCGCGGCGCACCCGGGTCCACAGGTCGGCATTGGCTGCGGCAGCGTTCAGGTCGACCTTTTCCCCTGGGCGGAGCGGATCGATGGGTGTGGAGGCCACCTGGGACGATTGGCCGGCGCTGGCCGCCGAGGCGGGCGGCGCTGCCGAGGCTGCGGCCGATGCGGCAGATTCCGCGGCGCGAACGATGTCGGAGACATCGTCCGCAGGACCGGTGGGTGGCGGTTCCATGGAGGCACACCCGGCCAGGCCCAGAGACAGGAGGAGGATGGCGCAGGCGGCCGGGCGCCGCAGGACGGAGAAAATTGTCATTGGAATTCGTTTTTCCATTGGCGGAGGGCGGCCAGCACATCGGCCCCGTTGTGGCTCGCCGCGCCATGGCGGTGGGCGGCTTCCACGACGGCCGGCTGGTCGCAGCGGAGGAACGGGTTGATGAGACGTTCCTGGCCGATGGAACCGGGCAAGGTGGGCAAGCCCCGGCTGCGCAACTCTTCGCAGCGGGACGTGTAGGCGAGCAGGTCGGTATTGTGAGGTTCGACCGCGCGGGCGAATTTCAGGTTGGACAAAGTGTATTCATGGGCACAGCAGACCCGGGTGTCGGCGGGCAGCCGAGCCAGGCAATCGAGGGACTGGTGCATCTGCGCCGGCGTGCCTTCGAACAGGCGGCCGCAGCCGCCGGAGAACAGCGTGTCGCCACAAAAGAGGAGCGGTGCGGCGTCCGCCGGATGGTGCACGTAGGCGATGTGTCCGGCGGTGTGGCCGGGCACATCGAGCACCTCGAACGACATGCCCAGGGCCTCCACAGTGTCGCCCCCCGACACCGGTGTGTGCGGACCGGGAATGGTTTCGCGCGCAGGCGCGAACACGGGGCCGCGAAGGCGTGCGCGGAGGCCGGCGAGGCCGCCGACATGATCGTTGTGGTGATGAGTCACTAGAATCGCTGCGAGGACCAACCCGTGGGCATCCAGCGCCTGATGCACTGGGGCGGCGTCGCCCGGATCGACGACGAGCGCCTGCCGGCCATCGTGGAGCATCCAGATGTAGTTGTCGGCAAAAGCAGGCAGTGCAAGCAGGTTCATGACAGAACTCGTCATTATAAGTTTGGCGCAATGGCTCGAGACGCCCCCCGGCCGGTATTTGCTGGCCTGGGAGCAGGCGCAGCTTGACCGCAGTGTGGCCGACATTTTCGGGTTTCATGCGCTGCAGCTCGGTTTTCCGGAGCTCGATGCCCTGAGGGACAACCGCATGCCCCACCGTTGGCTGGCGGCCGGGGCACCCGAGGCGCCGCCAGTGGAGCCCGGGAACCGGGCCGAAGTTCCCGACGGAGGGCGCGGTCGCGGGCATGCCCGTGCGCAAGTGGTGCTTCAATGCGATTTCGATGCCCTGCCGTTCGACAGCCAGAGTCTCGATCTCGTGGTGCTGCCGCATGCGCTCGAACTCGCCCGCGACCCTCATCTGGCACTGCGCGAAGTGGAGCGGGTGCTGATGCCGGAGGGCAAGGTGGTGATCCTCGGCTTCAATCCGCGCAGCCTCTGGGGCATTCGGCAGTGGCTGGGGCGCTGCTGGCGGCAGATGGGGTTTCGCCCACGGGAGGCCCTGTTCCTGCCGAGGCAAGGCGAATTCATCGGCTACCGCCGCATGCGGGACTGGCTGCGCCTGCTCAGCTTCGAGGTCGAGGCGGGGCGTTTCGGGTGCTATGCGCCGCCGTTGCGCTCGCAACGCTGGCTGGCCCGGTTCGCCTGGATGGAGCGCGTGGGCGAGCGCTGGTGGCCCGTGTTCGGGGCGGTCTATTGCGTCGTGGCCGTCAAGCGGGTGCGTGGCATGCGGCTCGTGGGCCTCGTGCGGCAGCACCGGATGGCGGTCAAGGCGGCGCAGACCGTGGTGAGCCATCGGCAGTCCGGCGAACCGCACGCGGGTCTTGCTGACAGCCCCTGACGGCGTCTTCGGCGACACTCGAACATCGTCCTTCGCAGCGAAGGGCCTTTTTTCTTTCTGAACACGGGATTTAGACACGATGAAATGGGTCGCTTACACAGACGGGGCCTGCGCGCCTTCCAATCCGGGACCGGCGGGCTGGGGTGCGGTGGTCATCGCGCCGGACGGCCACACGGAGACCGATCATTTCGGGTTCATCGGGCCAGGCACCAATCAGATCGCCGAACTGACGGCGGCGTTGGAGGGTCTCAACCGGGTGCCGGTGGGCGAGGCGGTCGAACTGGTCTCTGACAGCCAGTACGTGCTCAAGGGTTTGACCGAATGGCGGTCCGGCTGGGAGCGCAAGGGCTTCAGGAATTCGAAGGGGGAGCAGGTGGCCAACCTGGCCCTGTGGAAGCAGTTGTTCGCAGCGGCCGACGCGAGGACGGTCACCACGCGCTGGGTTCGCGGCCACAACGGCGATGTGTTCAACGAGCGTGCCGATGCGCTGGCGAACAAGGCGTTGGCCACGCGATCCCGCAGCGGGGGGTGAGCATCGTCCTCCGGCGGATGGTCGGGCGTCCTGTTGAAGTGACGCCGGAGCGGTTTGTCGATGAGGATCAAGCGGTTGCATGCCCTCGTGGCGGTGGTAGGGCTTGCGGGCATCAGCGCCGCGGCCTGGGTTTACCAGCGCCAGGACGATGTCCCGCGCCCGGCCGCCGCGCCAGCCGCCACCGCTGACGGGCCGGCTGCGGTCGAGGTGGCGCGTGCCGCATCCATGCGCCTGCTCGACCAAACGCAGGCGGTGGGCTCGCTGAGGTCCCGGCAGGGAGTGATGCTTCGGCCGGAGACGAGCGGCCGCGTCGCCCGACTCGGCTTTGCCGATGGCGCCCCGGTGCACCGGGGCCAGATGCTTGTGCAGCTCGACGACACGTTGCAGCGGGCGCAGCTCGCGCAGGCGCGGGCACAGGCGAGCATCGCCCGCACCAACCTCGAGCGCAACCGCGACCTTGCGGCACAGAACTTCGTCAGCCGCAGCGCCGTGGACCAGAGTGCCGCAGCCTTGGAGGTGGCCGACGCGCAGGTGGCGCTCGCGCGGGCCCAGGTGGCCCGCATGCGGGTGCTGGCGCCGTTCGACGGCGTGGCGGGCATCCGCCTCGTCAACGTCGGCGACTATGTGAAAGACGGCGCGGACCTGGTGAGCCTGGACGACGTGGCCGCCATGTATGTGGACTTCCGCTTGCCGGAGGGCGTGCTGTCCCGGCTCAAGGCAGGCCAGGGCGTGGAGGTCACGCTCGATGCGCTGCCCGGACGAGTGTTCCAGGGGCGCGTCGAGGCGTTCGATTCGCAACTTGATGCGAACGGCCGCTCGCTGCTTGTGCGCGCGAGCATCCCCAACGATGAAGGCGTGTTGCGTCCGGGCATGTTCGCGCGGGCCCGGCTGGTGTTCTCGGCGCGAGAAGGTGCCATCGTGGTGCCGGAGGAAGCGCTGGTACCGCAAGGCGGACGGCAGTTCCTCGTCAAGGTGGTGGAGGGCCCTGGCGGTCTCAGAAGCCAGCGGCTGGAAGCCCGGCCTGGTTTGCGCGTGCCCGGCAAGGTCGAAATCCTGCAAGGCCTGCGCGCCGGTGACCTGGTGGTCACGGCAGGCCAGGGGCGCCTGATGCGAAGTGATGGCCTGCCCGTGCAGGTGGTCTCGGCGGGCGAGGCGGCGGCCTCCGTACCGGGGTAGGCGGGCACACGGCGGCGCTGACGGGACCATGAAGATCGTCGACGTCTCCATCCGGCGCCCGGTGCTGGCCACCGTGATGTCGCTGCTCATCGTCCTGGTGGGCGCGGTATCGTTTTTTCAGATGCAGGTGCGGGAGTACCCGCGCATCGACGAACCGGTCGTCAATGTCACCACACGGCTGACGGGGGCGTCGTCGGAGGTCATCGAATCGCAGGTCACGAAGACGCTCGAGGATTCCATTGCGGGTGTGGAGGGCGTGGACATCATCACGTCGATTTCCCGCAGCGAGCAAAGCCAGATCACTGCACGCTTCAAGCTCACCAAGAGCCCCGAGGATGCGGCCGCCGATGTGCGCGACCGCGTCTCACGGGTGCGGGCCAGGCTGCCCGATGACATCGATGAGCCGGTCATCACGAAGGTGGAGGCCGATGCCACGCCGACCATCTGGCTCGCGTTCAGCAGCGATTCACTGTCGCCGCTCGTCATCACCGACCTGGTGAACCGGATCGTCAAGCCCCGGCTTCAAACGGTGCCGGGCGTGGCCGATGTGCAGATCAACGGTGACCGCAAGTTCTCGATGCGGGTGTGGGTGGACCCGGACAAGCTCGCTTCGTACCGCTTGACGGTGCAGGATGTGGAAGATGCGCTGCGCCGCCAGAACCTCGAGGTGCCCGCAGGACGCATCGAGAGCGTGCAGCGCGAATTCACCGTGACGGCCCAGACGGACCTCACCACGCCTGCGCAGTTCGCCGAAGTGACGCTCAAGACCGTCAACGGGTATTCGGTGCGCCTGCGCGATGTGGCGCGTGTCGAGGAGGCCGCGGCCAGTGAACGCTCCAGCGTGCGCCTGAACGGCACGCCGGCGGTGGCCATGGGGGTGATCCGCCAGGCCACGGCCAATCCGCTCGATGTGTCGGCCGGGGTGTACGAGGTGGTCCCGAAGATCCGGGAGGCGTTGCCCGAGGCGGTGAAGGTGCAACTCGCCAATGACAATTCGGTGTTCATCGACCGCTCGGTCAAGTCGGTGTATCGCACGATTGTCGAAGCGGTGTTGCTGGTCGCGCTGGTGGTGTTCGTGTTCCTCGGGACGCTGCGGGCATCGATCATTCCGCTGGTCACCATCCCGGTGAGCCTCATCGGGGTGTTCGGGATGATGGCGCTGGCCGGGTTCACGATCAACACGCTCACGCTGCTCGCGCTGGTGCTGGCGATCGGCCTGGTCGTGGACGATGCCATCGTGATGCTGGAGAACGTCTTTCGCCACATCGAGACCGGGTTGCCACCATTGAAGGCCTCGCTGACAGGCTCGAAGGAGGTGGCCTTCGCGGTGCTGGCGATGACGATGACGCTTGCCGCCGTGTTCGCGCCGCTGGCGTTCACCCCCGGGCGCACCGGGCGGCTCTTCGTCGAATTCGCGCTGACGCTGGCCGGTGCGGTGATCGTCTCGGGCTTCACGGCGCTGACGCTCACGCCCATGATGTGCAGCAAGCTGCTGCGCCGCGACCCGCATTCGAGCCGTCTGGACCGCCTCATGGCCTCGTGGCTTTCGCACCTGACGGCCCGCTACGAGCAAGGGCTGCGCTGGGCGCTTGCCCATCGCTGGCTGGTGCTGCTGGTGATGGCAGGCTCGGCGCTCGCGAGCGCCTGGCTGTTCACCACCGCCAAGCGCGAACTGGCGCCGCTCGAGGATCGTGGCGTCATCCTCGCCACCGTCAATGCCCCGGACGGTGCCACGATGGCCTACACGGACCGCTACATGCGCGAGATCGAGAAGATGGGGATGGGCTACCCGGAATTCGATCGGGTGTTCATCGTCACCGGCAATCCCACGGTGTCCCAGGGCGTCGCGTTCATGCGCACCACCGACTGGCGCGAGCGCACCCGAAGCACCCAGCGGCTTGCCCGCGACCTGCTCCCGAAATTTTCACAGCTGGCGGGCGTGAACGCCTTCCCGGTGACCCCGCCGTCGCTCGGCCAGGGCTTTCGCGAGCGGTCCGTCAACTTTGTCATCGTGACGTCCGATTCGTACCAGAACCTGTCTCGCGTGTCTCAGAAAGTGCTGGCGGAGATGAACCGCAACCCGGGGCTCGTTCAGCCCGACACCGACCTGCGCCTGAACAAGCCGGAGATCTTCATCCAGGTGGACCGCCATCGCGCGGCCGATGCGGGCGTGGCGGTGGACCAGGTGGCCCGCGCCATCGAGACGATGCTCGGCGGGCGCAATGTCACGCGGTACAAGCGTGAGGCCGAACAGTACGACGTGATTGTGCAGACTGAGCAGCGGGGGCGGGCCACGCCTGAAGACATCGATCGCATCTTCGCACGGGGCCGGGGCGACGCGATGATTCCGCTGTCTTCGCTCGTCACCGTGAAGGAATGGGTCAGCCCGCGCGAGCTCAACCATTTCAACCAGCGGCGTTCGGTGGCCTTGACGGCGAACCTGGCACCCGGCTATTCGCTGGGCGAGGCGCTCCGGTTCATGGATCGCACCGCCGCGCGGGTCCTCGAGCCGGGGTATGCCACCGAGCTCAGCGGCGTGTCGCGGGAATATCGGGCGTCGAGCGGCGCGCTCGGCCTGGTGTTCGTGCTGGCCCTGGTGTTCATCTTCCTCGTGCTGGCGGCGCAGTTCGAAAGCTTCATCGACCCGTTCGTCATCATGTTCAGCGTGCCGATGTCGATGCTCGGTGCGCTCGGCGCATTGCAATGGTCGGGCAGCACGCTCAATGTGTATTCACAGATCGGGCTGATCACGCTCGTGGGCCTCATCACCAAGCATGGCATTCTCATCGTGGCATTCACGAACCAGTTGCGCCAGCAGGGGCTGGACACGCTCGAGGCCGTGGTCCAAGGCGCCTCTCGGCGCCTGCGGCCCATCCTGATGACCACCGGTGCGATGGTGCTCGGGGCCTTGCCGCTGGCGCTGGCCAGCGGGGCAGGTGCCGAGAGCCGCCATCAGATCGGCTGGGTGGTGGTGGGCGGCATGACGGTGGGTACGCTGCTGACTCTCTTTGTCGTGCCCACGGTGTACGTGCTGATGGCGCGCCGGAAGGTGCCTGGGGAGGTGGAGGACGCTGCGTTCTCTTGACGCTGGCTTGTTCATCTCGTGAGCCGGGGCACCTGGGTGCAGCGAGCAGCGCCATCTCAGCCCATTGCAATGGCGTCTGCCTTACTATAAAGTAAGGATGGCAAGGAGTGCAGCAGATGACTACCGCAACCATCACGTCCAAAGGCCAAATCACCATCCCCGCGAATGTGCGTCAAGCACTCGGCGTTGACATGGGCGATCGAGTCGAATTCGTCGAGATCGAGCCCGGCCAGTTTCTGTTCGTGGCCGCGAATCGGTCCGTGACGGAGCTCAAAGGCATGTTCGGCAGGCCCACCAAAGTCGTGTCCATTGAGGACATGAATCGCGCCATTGCATCTCGTGGAGCGTCCGCAAGATGATCGGCTTGGACACCAACGTGCTGGTCCGCTACATCATGCAGGACGACGCCAGGCAAGCAGCCAAGGCGACAAAGCTCCTTGAAGCACTGACGGCGCAGGCCCCGGGCTTCATCACGATCGTGTCGGTCATCGAATTGGTGTGGGTTTTGTCGTCCTGTTACGACTTGCGCCGCGATCAAATCGTGCAAGCCCTGGATGTGATCCTTCGGTCCGAGCAAATCGTCGTCGACCAGGCCGAGCATGTGATTCGCGCCCTGAGAGCCTACGGTGCGGGCAAGGCTGATTTTGCGGACTGCCTGATTGAGCGCACATCCGCGGCAGCCGGTTGTACTCAGACGATGACTTTCGACGTGGCCGCTGCGAAGACGGCTGGCATGGCGCTGATTCAATAGCCGAGGCGTCGCAGCTCTTCGGGGGTGTTTGCGTTGGCAAACGCCGTGGCGTCTTCGAACAGCACCACCGCCACGCCTGTGCGTGATGCCCAGGCCCACGGACTGGCGCCACCTTCGGCCACGAATGCGGCGAGGCTCGATTCCAATGAGCGCGCCAGCAGGCAGAACACCGGTTGGTGCTGCAGCGTGCCGTTGTCGCCGTGCGTGGCGGCCATCGCGATGCCTCCGGGCGCCACGGCCTCGCCCAGTCGGGCGGCGAGGTCGGCGGGAAAGTCCGGGGCATCGCACGGCACGGCGAGAAGCCAGTCGGTCGTGCAATGCCGCAGGCCGGCGAGCAGGCCGGCGAGCGGCCCGGGATGGCCGGGCATCGGGTCTGCCAGCACTGGCACGCCGAACGCCTCGTAGGCCGACCGGTTCCGGTTGGCCGATACGAGGCAGGTCGCGACCTGCGGGCTCAGCCGATCCAGTGCAATGCGGGCGAGCGGCTGGCCGCGCATCGGCTGGAGGCCCTTGTCGACCCCGCCCATTCGGCGGCCCATGCCGCCGGCAAGCACGAGGCCCGTGATCTGGTGGCGCGGAATCATCCGCCGATGTAGTGCATCTCGGCGCGGCGTGGGCCGTCGGCCGGGGCCGCCGGCAATGCGGCGCGCAGTTCGGAATAGCGGTCTGCGCGCCCGCGCCAGATCGCCGCGATGGCACCGGTGAGTTGCGCGTCGGTGCAGCCTGCACGCAGCAGTGTGCGCAGGTCATGGCCCTGGGTGCCGAACAGGCACAGGAACAGCCTGCCCTCGGTGGTCAGGCGCGCCCGGTTGCAATCGCGGCAGAAGGCCTGGGTGACGCTCGAGATCACGCCCACCTCGCCCTGGCCATCGCGGTAGCGCCAGCGGGAGGCCGTTTCGCCCGCCCGGGAAGCGGCGACAGGCTCGAGCGGGAATTCGGCGTTCAGTCGGGCGATGACGTCGGCCGATGGCAAGACTTCATCCATTCGCCAGCCGTTGGTGGCGCCGACGTCCATGTATTCGATGAAGCGCAGTACCACCGGCGTCCCGCGGAAGTGGCGCGCCATCGGCAGCACCTCATGGTCGTTGGTGCCGCGTTTGACGACCATGTTGACCTTGACGGGGCCGAGGCCCACGCGGTGTGCGGCATCGATGCCCTCGAGCACGTCGGCAACGGGGAAGTCCGCATCGTTCATCCGGCGGAAGGTGGCGTCGTCGAGGGCGTCGAGGCTCACCGTGATGCGCTGCAGGCCGGCGTCCTTGAGCGCGCGCGCCTTCCGGGCGAGCAGGGATGCGTTGGTGGTGAGGGTGAGGTCGAGGGGCCGGCCGTCGGGCGTGGGCAGGGCGGCCAGCATGCCGACCAGGCGTTCGAGGTTCTTGCGCAGCAGCGGTTCGCCGCCCGTGAGGCGGATCTTGCGAACGCCCAGGTCCACGAAGACGCGGGCGGCGCGGGTGATCTCCTCGAAACTCAGCAGCGCGTCATGGGGCAGGAAGGCGTGGTGCTTGTCGAAGATTTCCTTCGGCATGCAGTAGCTGCAACGGAAGTTGCAGCGGTCGGTGACGGAGATGCGCAGGTCGTGCAGCGGGCGCCCCAGGGTGTCGAGGAGCGGGCCGCCGGCGAACGGCGTGCCATCGGCAGGGAGGGGCGGGGTGCTCGCCAGCACACGGTGGTCGGCGAGCGGAATCACTTTGGCGACCATGGCCTCCATTGTGCCGCCGCTGGGCGGAGCCGGCACGTCAGCTGGGGTCGTTGAAGGTGGAACGGGTGGGCGTGGGTGGAGTCGCCGGTGCCGGGGGGGCGGCCGGCGCCGTGCTTTGTGGCGGCGAGGCGCTGTCGATGCCGGGCGCGCGCCGGGCGCCCGTGAAGCGCTTGGACCAGTACGAGACCCTCATGTCTTCGACCCGAACGCTGCTGCCGGTACGCGGCGCGTGGATGAACTTGTCTTCACCGACGTAGATGCCCACGTGCGAGAACGTGCGGCGCAGTGTGTTGAAGAAAACGAGGTCGCCCGGCCGAAGGTCTTCCCGCTTGACGGTCAGGAGCCCCGCGGCGGTGGCTTGCTCGTCGGCGCGGCGGGGCAGGATCAGGCCCAGGCTGTTCTCGAAGACGTAGCGGGTGAAACCACTGCAGTCGAAACCCTCTTCGGCATTGTTGCCGCCCCGCACATACCGCACGCCGAGAAAATTCATGGCCGAGATGACCATGCTGGAGGCCGAGTCGCGCACCTTGCCGACAAGACTCGGGCTTGCGGGCGCGGCCATTGGCAACGGGCCGGGGGGCGGATTGGCAACGAACGTGGTCGCCAGGCCACGCTCCTGCAGCAGCGCGGCGACCGGGTCGGCCGGCACCTGGGGCGCCGCCTGGACCACCGTGCACAGCATGGCGCCCGCGAGCGAAAGGCCCACGGAGCGGCAATAGATGTGTTGTCGCTGCGGCATGGCGGCGGAGCATAGGGAAGGGGACAAAGGGCGTCAACCTCGAAAAGTTTCCGTGAACCGGCATTCAACACGGCCGTCAGCCGTTGCTGCCGAGAGGCACTTTGTGAGGTTTTCCGTGATCAATGCACGATGTGCATGACCACCGTGGGGCAGGCGCATGCAAAGATCAGCTGTGTCGGCGTGACACAAATGAACGCAATTTCGGCGGCGATTCCGTCAATCGTTCACAGCGGTGGTACGGAGGGCGGCGTCCTTGTCCCCTCCCGGGTTCCTTCAACGGCGTCCTGCACCGAGGCCGCCAGCACCGTGGCGTCGGCATCGGCCCGCGTGATCCAGCGAAGGCCGAGCAGTGCACTGATCTGCCGCAGCAGGTGATCCACTTGCACCGGCTTGCTGAGGAAGGCATTGGCACCTGCATCCAGGCTTTGCTCGCGTGTTCCACGCGATGCGGTGGCGGAGAGCGCAATGACCGGGATGTCGGTGAATCCAGGCATGGTCCGCAGGCGTCTCACGGCCTCCAGGCCATCCATCGGCTTCATCACGATGTCGGTGATGATCAAGTCCGGCTGGACCAGCTGGGCTTGCCTGATCAGCTCATCGCCGTCGGTTGCAAGGTGCATCTGGAATCCGAGGGAGCCGAGCAGTTCCTCGAGCAGGACGCGGTTGGGTGCAACATCGTCGGCGATCACCACCTTCTTGCGCGGCCCCAGGTGGCCGATCACTTCCGGGGCATGAGGCATGTCGCCCGGTTCCTCCGGTTCGAGCACCGGCACCGTGATGTCGAACCAGAACCGGCTCCCTTTGCCGCGCTGCGTCTGGAACTCGATGTCGCCGCCCATGAGACGCACCAGTTCGCGCGAAATGGTGAGCCCGAGCCCGGTTCCCATCGCGCGCTTCGAAGCATCGCCCGCCTGCTCGAAGGGGAGGAAAATCCGTGAGGCTTCTTCGGGCGCAATGCCGACGCCGCTGTCGTCGACTTCGATGCGCAACCTGGCCTGGTCGTCCTTGGCCTCCAGGCACGTCACCCGCAGGCGCACGAAACCGTGGTCCGTGAACTTCACGGCGTTGCCCAGCAGGTTCAAGACAACCTGCTGCAGCCGCTTCGGATCGCAACGTGATGTGCGCGGCAACCCGGCGTCCACCTCGTGAATGAACTCCAGGCCCTTTGCCTGCACGGCCATGGTCATCGTGTCGGCGATGAGTTCGAACAGTGATCTCAGGTTCACGGGGCAGGGCTGCAGCTCGAACTTTCCTGCCTCCACGCGGGCCAGGTCGAGGGCGTCTTCGATCAGCCGCTGAAGGTGCTGGCCGCTCTCTTCCATCAATTGCAGATGGCGGCGTGGCCGCTCGCCGAGGCTCGTGTCACGCTTGAGAATCTGCGTGAAGCCGAGCAGTCCGTTCAGCGGGGTGCGCAGTTCATGGCTCATGCTGGCAAGGAAATCGGTCTTGGCACGATTGGCCATTTCGGCTTGTTCCCTGAGTTGCTGCGCCGCTGCGAATCGCTCGCGCAACTGCTCCTTCTCGCGCAGCTGAAGTTCGAGCATGTCCACTGAATGTTGCAGGCGCTCGACTTCTCCCCCCTCGGGCAACTCCGGCAGGTGTTCCGCTTCGGCTTGTGCACCACTTTCGCCCGCATAGCGACGCGATCGCTCCGCGGCATCCCGGGCCATCCGGTGCAGCGCTTCGGTGGCCCGTGCCATGGGCGACGCGATGCGATGGCCCAGCCACCAACCCGCGGGCGCGAGCATCGCGGCCAAACCGGCACTGATCGCAAGGACGCGGGTCACCGCTTGCGCATAGCGCTCCTCGATGGGCTGATGGGAGTAGGCCATGAGCAGATCGCCCATTTGCTGGGCATCCGAGGAAATGAGCGGCAGACGGACCAGCGTGGACGATTCGTCCTGGATGGTCACGTCGGCCAACACCGGCTGCTTGCCCACCGATGCCAGGGCAGCCGCGTGCTGGAATTGCTCGCTGGGCCCGACACCGGCACCCATGGGAAGCTTCTTCGGATCGGACGACACGAAGACGCGCTGTTGCGCATCGAGCACGACGACGTCGCACCGATAGCGCACCCCCTCGGCGGCGGTCACTGCCTCCACCGCCTGGAACGCCTCCCACACATCGTCGCGCGCCATTTGCACCACGAGGCTGCGCGCCAGCGATTGAGCGACCGAAGACGCATGGCTGTGAAGATCATCCAGCAGCCAGCCGCGCAACGAGAGGGCGATGGTCAGCGAGATCGCCAGCGCGGTGACGAGCGAAATCGCAATGACCAGCACCGCGACGCTGGTGCGATGGCTGAATTGTCGAAGATGCAATCGGATTCCCACACTGCTGACAGTCACCTGCGACGTGAGGCCATGATCTCCACCAGCTTCGCAATGCCGTCGAAGACATCTTCCCTGAATGGGCCGAAAGCCGTGAGATTCAGCGCTGCAAGCAGCGCCTTGCCCTCCGTCGAGTTGGTCATGCCGATCAAGACGTCGCGCAGGCGCACCTCGACGTCCATCGGCAAGGTGCCGCGCACCGCCAGGGGCGGAAAACCGTACTTGTCACTGCGCCACGCCACCCGGGTGCGCCTGGTGAGTTCGGGGTCGCTCAATTGCAGCGTCTCCCAGACGTAGCCGTCGACGGAGCCACCGTCCGCCAAGCCCGAGCCCACGGCACGGACGACATTCGGGTGACCCCAGGTGAAAAAGGTGCGACCGAAGTGATGATCGGGATCGATGCCCTCCTTGACGAGCGTGGCCCGAGGCACCAGGCAGCCGGAGTTCGAATCCGGGTCGGAGAAGGCGTAGGCGCGTCCGCGCAGGTCGCGCAGGTTCGTCGTGGTCTTGTCGTGCGCCGGCACGATGAGGTAGGACCGGTACCAAGGCTCACCCTGCCAGAGCGGCAGGACGAGTCCACGCAGATACTGGCGGTTGACCACCCAGGGATACCCGCAAATCCAGGCCGCATCGATTTCGCCGCTGCGAAGCAGTGCCATGACGTCGCGGTAGGCGCGGCGCTCGATGAATTCGACCGGCATGCCGAGTCCGCCGGACAGGTAGGGCGCCCAGCGGCCGAGGAAGCCGAGGTGGTCGTTCAGGAAAACCGGTGTCGTCCCGAATTTCAACCCGTCCGGAGACTGGCACTTCATCGGAGCTGGGCAAGGCGCGGGCACCGCTCAGCAGACCGAGGCTGCCGAGAACGCCGGCTTGCGCGCAGGTGCGGACGAATTGCCTTCGGTTCATGACCCGTTCCGTCTTCATCGGGCGTCTTACAGATTAGCGAACGGGCCATGGTGCGGTGGGGGTACAAACCCTCTCCATTCATTCCGCTTCCGCCCATTGTTCGCCGTCGGACCGCGGCGCCCGCTTGAGTCGGGATGGGCAGTGCGCCGGGCCGAGGTCTCGAGCCTGCAAGCCCTCAGCAAACTTGCGTGAACTTGTGCACGGGGCCTGTCCGGCGTGTTGCCAGGTGTCATGGCGGTGACCAAATGTCGGGACTACCATACATGTAATCTTAGTTACTGCCAAAGGCACACCCGTCGAAAGGCGGGGTCGCAAAGCTTCCGGTCTGCCGGCAATGCCATCGCATTGCCCACGACAGCGGGGCCGCCAGACACCCAGGCACGCACCCGTCTCGCGGGAATGCGTGTCCTGCTCGCCGGGCGGCCCCGATTCACGGGGGCTTCGAGATCCCCGTTCACGACAGATGGCCCGTCCGCGGTGGCTTCGCGCGCACCGTGGCTTCGGGCCAGGGCGGATCGCGAAAGATGGGTTTGTCCAGGCCGGCAGTTGAGTCTTGCGACCGTGGTCGCAGGTTCATGAAGCCGGAACAGCACCGGACATCCCCCTCTTTCCAAGCGATACCCCGCCCGTTCTCAAGCCGAAACTTCGGTCCGCCGATATGTACGCGTACGGTTAACAAGGATACGAAGGGGAGAAGGCATGGGCTTCGAAGTCGCAACCGGCATCCAGGCGGATCTGGCGTTGATGCGCGCGGGTGCACAGAGCCTGACGGACAGCGTTGCGATCGCACCGGCGTCGAACCCGTCCCCGGGCGTGGCCGGCAGCTTCGCGGGCAGTCTCGTCGATGCGGTGCACCGCGTGGACGCGATGGAGCACACCGCATCCGAGAAGATGGCCGCGGTGGACAGCGGCCGCAGCGACGACCTCGTGGGCGCGATGCTCGCCAGCCAGGAGGCGAGCCTGTCGTTCTCGATGCTGATGCAGGTTCGCAACAAGGTCATGGGTGCGGTCGAAGACCTCATCAAGCTGCCCTTGTAAGCCGACGGGACGTTCACCGTGATCGCTGCCCTCAAGACGGGACTGGACAGGATGCGGGCCCGGCCCGCCGGCCTGCCCTCGGTGCCGCCTGCGCTGCTCAAGAGCCTCGGCCCGCTGATGGTGCTCGCGATCGGGCTCACGGCGCTGGTGCTGATGTACCTGTGGCAGGACCAGGCCGGCTACAAGCCGGTGTTCGGTGCGCGGGAGAAGGTGGCCGCGGCGGACATGATGGCGGTGCTCGATGCGGAGCACGTGGCCTATCGGCTGCATCCCGAGACCGGCCAGGTGCTTGTGCCCGAGGCGCAGCTGGGCAGGGTGCGCATGCTGCTGGCGGCCAAGGGCGTGACGGCCAAGCTGCCCGCTGGCCTGGACCTGATGGATCGCAACGATCCGCTCGGCGTGAGCCAGTTCGTGCAGGACGTGCGCTTTCGGCGGGGACTGGAAGGCGAGCTGGCGCAAAGCATCATGACGCTCGATGCCGTGGACAGCGCCCGGGTGCACCTGTCGATCGCCAAATCGTCGTCGTTCGTGGCGAGCGACGGCGAAAAGAGTTCGGCTTCCGTCGTGCTGGCCCTCAAGCCCGGCCGCACGCTCAGCCCGGAGCAGATTGCGGCGATGGTCAACCTCGTGGCCGGCAGCGTGGCCAGCCTGTCGCCGCAGCGGGTGAGCCTGGTGGACCAGGCCGGCAACTTGCTGTCGGCGCGCGTCGATCTGTCCGAAGGCTTCGACGTGCAGGCGGGCAGCGACGCCGCCCGCCGCTTCCAGGAGGAAGCGCGGCGCAACGTGCGCGACCTGCTCGCGCCGGTGCTCGGCGACGACAACTTCAAGGTGAGCGTGACGGCGGATGTCGACAACGACCGCATCGAGGAAACGCACGAGAAGTATGGCGACGATCCGAAGGTCACGAACGAGGCGCTGCGCAACGAGCAGGACCGCAACGCGATGGCCGTTGGCGTGCCCGGCTCGCTCAGCAACCGGCCGGTGGCCGTGGCCGCCTCCGCCCCCTCGGATGGCAGCACGGCGCAGAAGAACGCGACCTCGCGCCAGTACGCCTATGACCGCAGCATCACGCAGATCAAGCGCAGCCGCGGGCGGCTGCACAAGCTGAGCGTGGCCGTGGCGCTCAATACTGCCGCGGCACCAAAGCCCGAGACGGGCTGGACGCCGGAGGAGGTCGCGAACATCGATCGCCTGCTGCGCAATGGCCTGGGCATCGATGCGACACGGGGCGACAACCTCATCGTCTCGACGCTGGCCTTTCCGGCGCGTCCGGTGGCCGGGCCCTGGTGGCAGCAGCGTGACAACGTGATCGACATCGGCAGCAGGCTCATCCCGGTGGTGGGGGCGCTGCTCGGGTTCCTGCTCATCGTGCGTCCGCTGTTCAAGCTGCTGACACGTCGCCTGTTGCCGCAGGCGGCCGCGGCAGCGCCGGAGTTGCCGCCGGTGCGCGAGGCGCCCCCGCTGGCCGCCCCCGCCGGGGAGGCGGCGCCCGCCGCTGCGCTGCCGAACGGGCAGGGCGCCACCGCGGCCCGGGCGGCGATGCCGGTGGTGCCGCTGCTGGAGAACTACGACCTGCCGCCGGCAGGCTCTCCGGTCGATGTGATGGTCGACCATTTGAAGGTCCTGGCGAGCAAGGAGCCCGAGCGGGTGGCCGAGGTCGTCAAGCAATGGGTGCAAAAGCATGGCCGAGCCGAATAAATCCACCGAGGTTGCCGTGGTCAGCGGTGTGCCGATGACCCCTGTCGAGCAGGCCGCCATCGTGCTGTTGAGCATGGGGGAAGAGCCGGCCGCCGCGGTGCTGCGCTGCCTGTTGCGCGAGGAATTGCTCGAAGTGACGCAGGTGATGTCGCGCATGAGCGGCATCAAGGTCGAGGCCGTGAAGACGGCGATGCAGCGATTCTTCGACGACTACCGCGAGCAAAGCGGCGTGCACGGTGCATCCCGGGCGTACCTGAAGCGCTCGCTCGACCTGGCCTTGGGCGGAGACATCGCCGGCAGCGTGCTCAACAGCATCTATGGCGACGCCATCCGCCCGAAGATGGCGCGCCTGCAGTGGGCGTCGCCGAAGTGGCTGGCCGAACACATCGTGCATGAGCATGTGCGCATGCAGGCCGTCTTCCTGGCTTTCCTCCCGCCGGCACTGGCCGGCAGCGTGATCGATGCGCTGCCTGCCGAAGGCCGTGATCTGGTGCTGCTCAATGTGGCCCGCCTGAATGAAATCGATCATGAGCTGCTGGTGGAACTCGAAGAGCTGGTGGCCCGCTGCCTCGGCAGCCTCGGCACGCAGAGCGCCAGCGTCGAGGGGGTGCGCCAGGCGGCCGAGATCCTGAACCGCCTGCCGGGCGATCGCCAGCAGATCGTCGAGCTGTTGCGGGCGCATGACCCGGCGGTGGTGTCCGAGATCGAGCTGAGCATGTACGACTTCTTCATCCTGTCGCGCCAGCCCGAGCCGGTGCTGCAGCGGATCATCGAGGCCGTGCCCATCGAGCAATGGGCGATCGCGCTCAAGGGCGCCGAGCCCGCCATCCGCAACGCGGTGCTGCAGTCGATGCCGCGCCGGCAGGCGCAAGGGTTCGAGGACACGATGCGCCGCTCCGGGCCCGTGCCGCTCAGCCGCATCGAACAGGCACGCCAGGAGATCATGGCCGAGGTCAAGGCGCTGGCCGATGCGGGCGAGATCGAAGTGCTGTTGTTTGCCGAGACGGTGGTCGAATGAAAACCTACCGCCCGCACCGCTTCCCGCCGCTGCCGGCGCGCACGGCCAGCGCTCTCGTGCCGATGCAGGCCTCGGTGGCCGACGGCTTCCAGCAAGGCATGGCCCAGGGATATGCCGAAGGGCATGCTTCGGGGCTGGCCGACGCGCGCGCGCAGGGCCTGGCCGAGGGGCACCGTGAGGGGCTGCGGCAGGGCACCGAGGAAGGCCGCCGGCAGGCCGAACTGGCGTTCGAGGCTGCCGCACGGCCGCTGGATGCCATCGTGGCCGAATTGAAACGGCTTCATGCCGACTATCAGCTCGCCCAGCGCAAGGAGGTGGTGGAGCTGGTGGCCCGGGTGGCACGCCAGGTGATCCGCTGCGAACTGACCCTGCAACCCACTCAGCTGCTGACGCTGGTGGACGAGGCGCTGGCCGCGATGCCGGCCACCCGGGAGCAGATCGAGGTGTACCTGAATCCGGAAGATCTGCAACGCATCCGCGACCTGGAGCCTGAACGGGCCCAGCGGTGGTCGCTGCTGCCCGATGCCCGGCTGGAGACGGGCGAATGCCATGTGCGGGCTGGCGA
>Ga0070659_100001051_pt1 | contig 20160 bp, 16 predicted proteins | sample KBSC23metaG_FD_64666 | JGI IMG/M metagenome (GOLD analysis project Ga0070659, IMG submission 64666) | Corn rhizosphere microbial communities from Kellogg Biological Station, Michigan, USA - KBS C2-3 metaG | ecosystem: Host-associated > Plants > Roots > Rhizosphere > Soil ... | reverse complement strand
TGCGGCAGGAAGACGATGCGGAAGTGGTCCGGCGAGTGCCAGTTGAAGCCCGTGCCCTGCACCAGCAGCACACGCTCTTCTTCCAACAGTTGGCGGATGAAGGTCTGGTCGTCTTCGATCGGGTACACAGCCGGGTCGAGGCGCGGGAACATGTACAGCGCCGCCTTCGGCTTCACGCAGGTCACGCCCGGGATCGCCGTGATCAGCTCGTGCGCAAGGTCACGCTGACGACGCATGCGGCCGCCCGGCGCCACCAGGTCTTTAATGCTCTGGTAACCGCCCAGCGCGGTCTGGATCGCCCACTGGCCCGGCACATTGGCGCACAGGCGCATCGACGACAGCATGTTCAAGCCTTCGATGTAGTCCTTGGCCGGGCGCTTGTCGCCCGACACAACCATCCAGCCCGCGCGATAGCCGCACGAGCGGTAGCTCTTCGAGAGGCTGTTGAACGTGACCGTCAACACGTCTTCCGACAGCGAACCGATGGCGGTATGCACGTTGTCGTCGAACAGAACCTTGTCGTACACCTCGTCGGCGAAGATCACCAGGCCGTGCTCGCGCGCGATGGCAACGATGCCCAGCAGCAGCTCATCCGAATACAGCGCGCCGGTCGGGTTGTTCGGGTTGATGACGACGATGCCCTTGGTGTTGGGCGTGATCTTGGCGCGGATGTCGTCCAGATCCGGCATCCAGCCGTTGGACTCGTCGCAGATGTAATGCACCGGCGTGCCGCCCGAGAGGCTGGTCACGGCGGTCCACAGCGGGTAATCGGGGGCCGGCAGCAGCAGTTCATCACCAGCGTCGAGCAGCGCGTTGGTGGCCAGCGAAATCAGTTCCGACGCACCGTTGCCCAGGTAGATGTCATCCAGCGTGACGTTCTTGATACCCTGCTCTTGCGTGTAGTGCATCACCGCCTTCCGCGCCGCGAAGATGCCTTTGGAATCCGAATACGCCGCCGAATTCGGCAGGTTGCGGATCATGTCCTGCTGGATCTCTTCCGGGGCATCGAAACCGAACACGGCGAGGTTGCCGATATTCAGCTTGATGATCTTGTGGCCCTCTTCCTCCATCTGCTTGGCCTTCTCGAGCACGGGGCCGCGAATGTCATAGCAGACGTTGTTGAGCTTGGCGGATTTCTGGATCGTTTTCACGGGCAAGGCGGCGAGTAGCGACGTCGAACGGGCTGGGATTGTGGGGATTCTGTCGTGCAGCAAAGTGGCGACGGTGACGCCACACAGCGGCAGGCACCGCTGCGCGACTCCTTGCCGGGCATCGCTTGTGGCGCGGCGGGCGAAGGAGAGAAAAAGATATAATTTAGCCCATTATGACAGACTTAGGCGGGCATTTTTGCAACGCAGCGAGACTCGCCGTCCGCCTGCGACAAGGCCGCCTGAAAGTCTGAAACCTAGCGCCTTGCCTGTATGTCGCCGTACGCGCCGCAGCCATCGCGCCTGATGGGATTCCCGCCTTGAAGCTCCATTCATCGGATTCATCCACCGTTCTCAATACCGTTACCGGCTATGGCGACGGCTATATCGAAGTCAACAAGGTGCGTTACGAGCACTCCGTGCTGGTCATGCCCGAAGGCGCCGTTGTGCCCTGGGACGTGGCCCGCTTCGAAGACCTGACGCCCGACCATTTCGCCCGGCTGCTGGAAATGGGCGCGGAAGTGGTCATTTTCGGTACCGGCAACAAGCTGCGCTTCCCGCACCCACGCCTGACCGCGCCGCTCACCGAAAAGCGCATCGGCGTGGAAGCCATGGATATCCAGGCCGCCGGTCGCACATACAACATCCTGATGCTGGAGGGCCGCAAAGTGGCCACCGCATTATTGATCGAACACTCGTGATCGAACGCGCCTGACCGCATGCCGATCGACCGCTCGACCAACGCGCCCGCCCTGCCCTGGCGCAATGCTTCCTTGTGGCTGCTGGCCGCGGCGTTCCTGGCCGTCTGGCTGGGCACGCTGGGCTACCGCCATCTGATCCCCACCGACGAAGGCCGCTACGCCGAAATCGCCCGCGAGATGTTCACCTCCGGCGACTGGGTGACCATCCGCTACAACGCTCTGAAGTACTTCGAGAAGCCGCCACTGCAGATGTGGGGCACGGCCCTCGCCTATACGTTGTTCGGCATCAGCGACTGGCAGGCGCGGCTGTTCACGGCGCTTTCCGGCATCGTCGGCATTGTTTTCACGGTGCTGGCAGCCGCGCGCTGGTGGGGCAAGCGAACCGCCGTCATCACCGGGCTGGTGCTGGTGAGCGCGCCGATGTGGAACGTAGGGTCGCACTTCAACTCGCTCGACATGGGCGTGGCGGGCTGCATGACGATGGCACTGGGCGCGCTGCTGCTCGCGCAACACCCGAGCGCCACACGTGCTCAGCGGCGCGGCTGGATGTGGGCGTGCTGGGCGTCGATGGCGCTGGCGGTGCTCAGCAAGGGCCTGATCGGCGTGGTGCTGCCGGGCTTCGTGCTGGTGGTCTATACGTTCGTCGCGCGTGATTGGGCGCTATGGAAGCGCCTGCACCTAGTGACCGGCCTGATCGTTTTCTTTGCCGTTGGCGCCCCATGGTTCGTGCTGATTTCGGCCCGCAATCCAGAATTTGCGTGGTTCTTCTTCGTGCACGAGCATTTTCAGCGCTTCACTTCGACCGTGCACAATCGCAACGCGCCGCTCTGGTATTTCGTGCCGCTGCTGCTGGCGGGGTTCCTGCCATGGCTTGCGCAGTTGCCGGGCGCCGCACGGCTTACCTTCGCCCGTGGCAAAGGTGAGGCAAGCAGCGCTGCCAATGGCTTCCGCCCCACGCTGATCCTCGGCTTGTGGGCGATCCTGATCTTTGCGTTCTTCAGCATCTCAGACTCGAAGCTGCCCGGCTATATCTTTCCGATCATCCCGGCGCTGGCGATTCTGGCTGCGCTGGTGCTGGAACACACGAGCGAGCGCGCTTGGCGCTGGCAACTCAAGGCCTTCCTGGCGCTTGCCGTGGTTGGCCTGGCGGCCAGCGGCTACGTGGCGACGATGTCCTCGGACATGTACCCGAACGCAGTTTTCTCGCGCTTTGCGGCGTTTCTAGCAGTGGCGTTTGCAGCAGGAGCGGCCTTCACGTGGCTTGCGCTTCGCCTGGCGAGCCAACGTTTTGAGAGCATGGTTGCGTTTGCCTGCGCGTGGTTCCTGACCTTCACGGCGGCCATGCTTGGCCACGAGGCGTTCGGACGTTCGATGTCGGGTATCGATCTCGTACCGGCCGTCAAGCCGTGGCTCAAACCGGACGTGCCGTTCTATGCGGTGGAGCGTCTGGACCATACAATGCCGTTTTATCTCGGCAGGCCCACCGTCATGGTGCAGTCACCCGACGAGCTGGCCTTCGGCGTTGAGCAGGAGCCGACCAAGTGGGTACCGACCACCGAGGCGTTCGTGACCCGCTGGAAGGAAGGCGGCCAGGCCGTCGCCATGATGGGGCCTGGCACCTATGACCAACTGGCGGCTCGGGGCGTACCGATGATCGTGATTGCCCGCGATGCCCGTCGCGTGATCGTCCGGCGCAACTAGGTTTCACCGCGACGGATTGTCGAAAGGGGCGTGCAAGCGGATTTGTCGTAACATGCGCCCCGGCGGCAGGATCACGGGGAAACCGCCGCTGTTGCTCAAACATCAAAAGAACACATGAATCTGGTCACATTCGGGCTGATCCTGACAGGCGTCATGCTCAATGCCTGCGCCCAATTGCTGCTCAAGGCGGGCGTCAACAACATCGGCCACTTTGCGTTTTCGGCCGACAACATCGTGCCAATCGGCATCAAGCTTGCAACCCAGTGGCCCATCATCGGCGGACTGACTTGCTACGTGATTTCCGTGGTGGTGTGGATTCTCGGGCTGTCGCGCGTGGATGTGACCATCGCGTACCCGATGCTCTCGCTCGGCTACGTGGTCAACGCCTTCCTGGCGTGGTATTTGTTTGGCGAAGTGCTGTCGGTCCAGCGCCTGATCGGCATCGCCATCATTCTTGTCGGCGTGCTTGTGCTGGCTCGCTCCTGAGCGGCGCCTGAGCCAACCCTGCCCAACCCTATCTGCACAGCCATGACGCAAACCAACGCCACTGCTGAACAACCGTTCCTGCCCTTCGTGCGCCCGAGCATCGATGAGGCGACCATCGCCGCCGTGGCCGACGTGCTGCGCTCGGGCTGGATCACCTCGGGCCCGAAGGTAGCCGCATTCGAAGCCGCGCTGTCGGAATACTTCGGCGGCCGCATCGTGCGCACCTTCGCCAACGGCACGGCCACGATGGAGGTCGCGCTGCGCATTGCGAGCATCGGCCCCGGCGATGAGGTCATCACCACGCCAATCTCGTGGGTGGCTACGTCCAACGTGGTGCTGACGGTCGGCGCCAAACCAGTCTTCGTCGACATCGACCCCGTCACGCGCAATATCGATCTGGATAAGGTCGAAGCCGCCATCACGCCACGCACGAAGGCGATCATCCCGGTCTATCTGTCAGGCCTGCCGGTCGACATGGACCGCCTGTACGACATCGCTCGCCGCCACAAGCTGCGCGTCGTGGAAGACGCTGCGCAGGCCATCGGCTCGCGCTGGGGCGACAAGCGCATCGGCGAAATCGGTGACCTGGTCAGCTTCAGCTTCCAGGCCAACAAGAACATCACCACCATCGAAGGCGGCGCGCTCGTGCTGAACACGCCCGAAGAAGCCGTGCTGGCAGAAAAATATCGCCTGCAGGGCGTCGTGCGCACCGGCTTCGACGGCATGGAAGTCGATCTGGTGGGCGGCAAGTTCAACCTGACCGATGTGAACGCTGCCATCGGCCTGGGCCAGTTCGCACAGCTTGAGAACGTGACCGCGCGCCGTGCTGCACTCGCCCGCCGCTACTTCGCCGCCATGCGCGCGGCCGACATCGAATCGTTCGGCGTCGAGCTGCCGGTGGAAGACTTTGCACACACCAACTGGCACATGTTCCAGATCGTGCTGCCGCTGGATCGCCTGAAGGTCGATCGCGCCGGTTTCATGGCGGGTCTGAAGGCGCTGGGCATTGGCGCGGGCGTGCACTATCCGCCCATCCATCTGTTCAAGCTGTACCGCGAACTCGGCTGGAAGCCGGGCATGTTCCCGGTGGCCGAACGCATCGGCCGCGCTATCGTCACGCTGCCGATGTTCGCCGGCATGGAAGATTCCGACGTGGATCGCGTGGTCAACGCGGTCCGCCAACTTTGCGCCCAGTACCAATAAGCCAATAATGAAGACACCCGCTCTCTCGGTCGTCATTCCTGTCTACAACGAAGAAGATGGGCTCGCCGCGCTGTTTGCGCGCCTGTATCCCGCGCTCGATGCGCTCGGCATTTCGTATGAAGTCGTGTTCGTCAACGACGGCAGCCGGGACCGCTCCGCCGCCATGTTGGCCGAGCAATTCCGTGCCCGTCCCGACAGCACGCGCGTCGTGCTGTTCAACGGCAACTACGGCCAGCACATGGCTATCCTGGCCGGCTTCGAACACGCTCGCGGCGAACGCGTCATCACGCTTGATGCCGACCTGCAGAACCCGCCGGAAGAAATCGGCCGCCTGATCGAAAAGCTCGACGAAGGCTACGACTACGTCGGCACCATCCGCCGCGCCCGGCAGGACAGTTGGTTCCGCCGCACCGCATCGCGCGCCATGAACTCGCTGCGCGAGCGCATCACGCACATCAAGATGACCGACCAGGGCTGCATGCTGCGCGCCTACAACCGGACCATCGTCGACACCATCAACCGCTGCCGCGAAGTCAACACCTTCATCCCGGCGCTGGCCTACACCTTCAGCAAGAACCCGACCGAAATCGAAGTCGATCACGAAGAGCGCTTCGCGGGCGAATCGAAGTACTCGCTGTACAAGCTCGTGCGCCTGAACTTCGACCTGGTGACGGGCTTCTCGGTGGTGCCGCTGCAGTGGTTCTCGGCGATCGGCATGCTGCTGTCGCTGGCCTCGGCGGTGCTCTTCATCCTGCTGGTGATTCGCCGCTTCGTGCTGGGCGCGGAAGTCCAGGGTGTGTTCACGTTGTTCGCCATTACCTTCTTCCTGATGGGCGTGCTGCTGTTTGGCATCGGGCTTCTGGGCGAATACATCGGCCGCATCTATCAGCAGGTGCGCGAGCGCCCGCGCTATCTGGTGCAAGGTGTGCTGGAAGAATCTCCGCATCTGCACGAGGCCGGCGCGGCTGACCTGAAGACGGGTTCGCAGCGAGGTGTCGCATGAGTTCTGACATTCGGCGCCGCGCCGTCGTCTTCGCATATCACAACGTCGGTGTGCGCTGCCTGCGCGTGCTGGCTGCGCGCGGCATCCAGGTCGAACTCGTTGTCACGCACGAGGACAACGCTGCTGAGAACATCTGGTTCGGCAGCGTGCGCGCTACCGCACAAGAATTGGGTATCCCCTACATCACGCCGGAAAACGCCAACGGTGAAGACCTGCACGCCCGTATTGCGGAGATCGCGCCGGATTTCATTTTTTCGTTCTACTACCGGCACATGATCCCGATGTCGCTGTTGAGCCTCGCCAAGTTTGGCGCGTTCAATATGCACGGCTCACTGCTGCCGAAGTATCGCGGCCGCGTGCCAATCAACTGGGCGGTGCTGCACGGCGAGACCGAAACCGGCGCCACCCTGCACGAAATGGTCGAAAAACCGGATGCCGGTTACATCGTCGACCAGACCATCGTGCCGATCCTGCCGGACGACACCTCGCACGAAGTCTTCGAAAAGGCCACCGTCGCAGCCGAGCAAACCCTGTGGCGCGCCCTGCCCGCGATGATTGCCGGGCAGATTCCGCAGCACCCGAACGTGCTCGCCAACGGCAGCTATTTCGGTGGCCGCAAGCCTGAAGACGGCCGTATCGACTGGTCCAAACCGGCCCAGCAGGTCTACAACCTGATCCGTGCCGTCGCGCCGCCCTACCCCGGTGCCTTCACGGATGCCGGCACCGAGCGCTATGTCGTCGCGCGGGCTCGTTTGGCACATCAAACCTTTACGAATTTGCCGCCGGGCTTGCACGTCGTGGATAATGCGATGTTCGGCGTGTGCGGCGATGGGGGAGCCATCGCCATTCACGAGCTCTGGCGCGTCGAGCCCCAGGCTGCGAGCGGAACATCCGTTGTAACCGCGCAGCAGCTCGCCAGCCAGCTCGCCCTATCCTGATCTTGAGTTTGCCTTCATGAAAAAAGTACTGATCCTCGGCGTCAACGGCTTCATCGGCCACCACCTGTCCAAGCGCATCCTGGAGACCACCGACTGGGAGGTCTACGGCATGGACATGCAGACCGAGCGCCTGGGCGACCTGGTCAACCACCCGCGCATGCACTTCTTCGAAGGTGACATCACCATCAACAAGGAGTGGGTCGAGTATCACGTAAAGAAGTGCGACGTGATCCTGCCGCTGGTGGCCATCGCCACGCCGTCGACCTACGTCAAAGACCCGCTGCGCGTGTTCGAGCTGGACTTTGAAGCCAACCTGCCGATCGTCCGTTCGGCCGCCAAGTACGGCAAGCACCTGGTCTTCCCGTCGACCTCCGAGGTCTACGGCATGTGCACCGATTCGGAATTCGATCCGGAAGCCTCGTCGCTGGTCTACGGCCCGATCAACAAGCCGCGTTGGATCTACGCCTGCTCCAAGCAACTGATGGACCGCGTGATCTGGGGTTACGGCATGGAAGGCCTGAACTTCACGCTGTTCCGCCCGTTCAACTGGATCGGCCCGGGCCTGGACTCGATCTACACCCCGAAGGAAGGTTCGTCGCGCGTCGTGACGCAGTTCCTCGGCCACATCGTGCGCGGCGAGAACATCAAGCTCGTCGACGGTGGCAGCCAGAAACGCGCCTTCACGTATATCGATGACGGCATCGACGCGCTGGTGCGCATCATCGCCAACAAGGATGGCGTCGCCTCGGGCAAGATCTACAACATTGGCAACCCGTCGAACAACTACTCGGTGCGCGAGCTGGCCAACATGATGCTGGAGCAAGCCGCCAAGATCGACGAGTACAAGGACACCGCCAAGCAAGTCCAACTGGTGGAAACCACCTCCGGCGCCTACTACGGCAACGGCTACCAGGACGTGCAGAACCGCGTGCCGAAGATCGCCAACACCATGGACGAACTCGGCTGGAAGCCGACCACCACGATGAAGGACGCGCTGGCGAACATCTTCGAAGCGTATCGCATGCACGTGGCCGACGCTCGCAGCCTGGTCGAAGAAGGCAACGGCAACAAGTAAGCAACACCCCCGCGCAGGTTCATGGCTCTCATCGTTCTCAAGATCGACGTCGACACCCTGCGCGGCACCCGCGAAGGCGTGCCCAATCTCTCGCGCATGCTGCGTGAGCACGAGGCAGGCGCGACCTTCCTCTTCAGCCTCGGCCCGGATCACACCGGCTGGGCGCTGCGCCGGGCGTTTCGCCCCGGGTTCCTCAAGAAAGTTTCGCGTACGTCCGTGGTCGAGCACTATGGCTTGCGCACGCTCATGTACGGCGTGCTGCTGCCCGGCCCCGACATCGGCCGCAGAGCCGCCGCCGAGATGCGCGCCATTGCCGAGGCAGGTTTTGAGACCGGCATCCACACCTGGGACCACGTGCGCTGGCAAGACAACGTCCGCCAGCGCGATGCGGCCTGGACAGCCCGCCAGATGGGCGCCGCCCACGCGCGCTTCGAGCAGGTTTTCGGCAAGCCGCCCGTCACGCACGGTGCCGCCGGCTGGCAGATGAACGACCACGCCTTCCGCCAGATTGACGCCTGGGGCATGGCCTACGCCTCCGACGGCCGCGGCACGCATCCGTATATCCCGAGTGTTGACGGCAAGGCGCTGAACCACGTGCAGTTGCCGACCACGCTGCCCACGCTGGACGAGCTCATCGGCGTCGGTGACATCACCCTCGACAACGTCGCCCGGCACATCCTCAAGATGACCGAGTCCGACCGCGACCAGGTGTTTACCTTGCACGCGGAACTTGAAGGACAGAAACTCGCCCCGATCTTCCGCGAGTTGCTGCAAGGCTGGCGTGCGCAAGGCCATCGGCTGGGGGCGATGGGCGACTACTACGCGATGCTCGATCGCAGCACCCTGCCCGTGCAGCCCGTCACGTGGGGCGAAGTTGCCGGCCGCAGCGGCAGCCTGATCGTTCAGCCGGCCTGACCCCAAGGTCCCCGGTTCAGCGGCGGGCGCTGGGTTTCACCTTTGCCCGTCCACGAGCTTGCAGTCTTTCCCCCGCGGTTTTCCGGAACACACCATGCCCGTCTCTCTCGACCAGCCTCTTCCCGATTTCTCCGCACCGGCCACCAGCGGCATCACGTTCTCGCCGGCATCACAGCGCGGCAAGATCGTCGTGCTGTATTTCTATCCGAAGGACAACACGCCCGGCTGCACGACCGAGGCGATGAACTTTCGCGATCAATACGACGCCTTTGAAGCCGCCGGCGCCGTGGTATTCGGCATCTCGCGCGACAGCCTGAAGTCGCACGAGAACTTCAAGGCCAAGCTGGAAATGCCGTTCGAGCTGATTTCCGACACCGACGAAGCCGTCTGCAACCTCTTCGACACTATCAAGATGAAGAAGATGTACGGCAAGGACGTGCGTGGCATCGAGCGCAGCACCTTCCTCATCGACAGCAAGGGCGTGCTGTGCAAAGAATGGCGCGGCGTGAAGGTGCCCAACCATGTGGATGACGTTCTAACGGCGGTGCGCGCGCTGTAACCGAGCCGGCACATTTGCCTCCACCCTGCGATGGAGGCAATCAGTCAACCGAGCCAGCCACGAATCGTGGATGCCATCACATCGGTAGAAATCCCGTAGCGGTCGTGCAGCGTCGGTAGCGCGCCAGCCTCCAGGATGCGCAGCGCAACGAAGCCAACGACGGGTCTCGGCTACCCCTGGGCGTCTTCCCGCCCTTCCCCTCTTCCTGCGCGTCGAACGCGGCCCGGGCCACATCGATGTCGGCGATATGACGATCTTCGAACCGGGCGAGACACCCATCGCACTTCGGGCATCCGGCACACAAGACGCCGTGTTCGTATTGGGTTCCGCCGTGCCGCATCCGCACGCGCTGCGCTGCGCTTGGGCAATTACTCAGTGCATACGTCTAGGCAGGCGCTTGAGATTGGCGAGCACCGGATTGCCGAGCTTGCTCAGGCGCTGCGGAAGGCGGGAGATCAGCGCACCGCTTCCGGCACAATCCCCGTCTTCCGCTGAGTGCCGAGTGATTACGCGTCGATGCGGTTGAACAACGTCGCAAAATCGACCGTTTCAGCCGGCTTGGCGTCGAGATGCAGCGCAGAGATGTACTCGCCCAGGTGCTCGGCCATGAGCCGGGCCGCACGTTCGGCGTCGCGCTGCTCGACCGCATCCAGAATGGCCAGATGCTCGTCATGCCCGCAGTTCACGCGGGTCGGTGATTCATACAGACCGATCAGCAGCGAGGTGCGGGCCACGAGCGTCCGCAGCATGCCCGTAACGATCGCATTGCCTGTCGCCTCGGCCAGTTGGATGTGGAAATCGCCCGAGAGGCGAATCCAGTCGCGCCAGTTGCCCGACGTGCGGCTCGCATGTTCAGCGGCGGCCAGCGCGCGTAGCTCAGCCAGCTGATGCGCCGTGGCGCAACGCGCCAGTTCGCGAATCGATCCAGTCTCGATGATCATCCGTGCGCCGAACACCTGGCGGGCCTCCGCAGCGTCGTGCACGGCAATCGTCGCGCCGCGGTTGGGCTGCAGTTCCACCACCCCTTCGTGCGCCAGCTTCACCAGCACACGGCGCAGCGTGCCGCGCGTGATATCGAAGGCTTTGCAGAGCTGCGCCTCCACCAGCCGCGTGCCGGGCGGCAGCTTCTGTTCAAGGATGGCGTCGTACACCGCGTCGGAGATACGGGCGTCGATTTCGGCGTTATTGCGCCGCCGGGTTACGGTCGTGGATGAAGTCGTTGGCTTGGGCATGGCGCCATTCTAATCGGCGAATAAACCAAATGGATTGTGCACAATTTTGAGGCCGCAATGGCCGCCGTTGGTGCACCTGCGGTCATGCTGCTTCCCTCGCTTTCTGTCCGTATCCCCTTTTCTGCACCACCGTAAAGCGAAATCCCTCTCCAGCAGCCTGGCACGCTTACTGCATACAGTTTTTTGCGTGATTGTGCACAATCAAAATCGGCTTTGTGCTCAACGCAAAGAGATGTGCGATGCCAGGGGCGACCTTCGAATGGGGGTTCGCCGATCCAATATCAGGGGGAATCACCGCAATGAACACCACAACCAAGCTGGGCGCCGCTGCCCTGGCATTCGGACTTTCCGGCGCGGCTGTAGCACAGGTCGCGCAATCGAGCGTCACGCTGTCGGGCGTCATCGATACGGGCGTGAGCTGGACCAACCACGCCGGCAACGGCTCGCAAAGCCTGACCGGCGTGTCCGACAGCATCCTGGGCGTATCCAACTTTGGCTTGAGCGGCAAAGAGGACCTGGGCGGTGGTGTGAACGCGCTGTTCAACCTGCAGGCCGGTTTCAACCCGAGTAACGGGCGGATGTCTTCCAACGGCACGCTGTTCTCGCGCAACTCGTATGTCGGGCTGAGCTCATCGTCCGGCACGCTCACGGTCGGCAAACAGTGGAACTTCAACGACGACTGGCTCGTCGGCAGCGTCTTCAAGGGCGGCTACAACTCGGGCTCGATCTTCAAGTTCAGCGAGTTCGATGCAGTCAGCGAGCTCTACAACAACACGGTCAAGTACGTGTCGCCATCGCTGGGCGGTGTGCAGTTGGGCGCCATGTATGGCTTTGGCGAAACGGCTGGCTCCGTCTCGCAGGGGTCGCTCTTCAACCTGGCGGCGCGCTACGACGGTGGCCCGCTCTACCTCGCCGCCAGCTATGACCAGGAACGCGACAGCAGCGGTACGGGATCGCTCTACAAGCTGATCACCGTGGGCGGCAGCTACACGTTCGGTGCGGTCAAGCTGCGTCTGGGTGCGGCTCGGGCGGATGTCGGCGGGGCCGGCGCGTTCCAGTCGATTCCGAGCATGTCTGCGCGCAAGGCAACGGCGGTTGAAGGCGGCGTCGACTATGCCTTCACCTCGGCCTTTACCGCGTCGGCTGACGTGCTGTATCGACGCAACACGACGCTCTCGAACAGCTCGACGGTCTATCGCCTGCTGGGGCTGTACAGCCTGTCCAAGCGCACCACGCTGGTGGCCAACGTGGCATATCTGAAGAACTCGGCAAACGCGACGGAAGCCTTGGTCAATACCACCTCAGGCGCCATCGGCGGCGGCGTGGCGGGCATGAGCCAGACCTCGGTGGCACTGGGCGTGCGGCACACCTTCTGATGGCCGATGGCCCCCGCAAAGGCCAAGCCAGTCGCGCCACCTGCCCCGGTATGTGGCGCGACTGCTCGCCAGGTGGCCCTCAACGATGGCCTTACGCACCAGATCGACGCATGCCCCGTATGTGCCCCTACGCGCGCGCCGTGAAATCAGCACACGCGAACGGGCATACCTCTTGCACCGCCCCGACATGACACGCGCACCCACCGCCCCTGCCGATTCTCTCGAACTCGTCGCGCTGACCAAGCGTTACGCCCATGATGCCGTGGCCGTCGACGCCATCAACCTGCGCGTGCCGGCCGGCAGCTACTGCTGCCTGCTCGGCCCATCGGGCTGCGGCAAATCGTCAACGCTGCGCATGATTGCCGGCCACGAGCACGTGACCGAGGGCGACATCCTCCTGGGCCACCGCAACATCACCAACCTGAGCGCTGCCGCGCGCGGCACGGCCATGATGTTCCAGAGCTATGCGCTGTTTCCGCACCTGAGCGCGCTCGACAACGTGGCCTTCAGCCTGAAGATGCGCGGTGTCGGCACGCGTGAGCGCCGCGAGCGCGCGCAGGCCCTGCTGGAGCGCGTGGCGATGGGCCACCTTGCACAACGCCGGCCGGGCGAGCTGTCCGGCGGGCAGCAGCAGCGCGTGGCGCTGGCACGCGCGCTGATCATGGAGCCGCGTGTGCTGCTGCTCGACGAGCCGCTCTCCGCGCTTGATCCGTTCCTGCGCACGAAGATGCGCGCCGAACTGCGGCGCTGGCAGCAGGAGCTGGGCCTGACCTTCGTGCACGTGACCCACTCGCAGGAAGAAGCCATGGCCCTGGCCGATCAGATGGTCGTCATGAACCACGGCCGCATCGAACAGGCCGGCAGCCCTCGCGAGATCTACAACCAGCCGGCCAGCGCCTTCGTCGCCACCTTTATCGGCGGCCACAACCTGCTGAATGACGCCGATGGCCCAGTCGCCGTGCGCATCGACCGCATGGCCCTGCACGCCGATGAGGCCGCCGCCGGCGACCGTCCTCGCGTAGCGGGCCGCATCTGCGACATCGAGTACCAAGGGACACACGTGCTGATCGGCGTGGAGATCTCGCCCGCACAACGCCTGACCGTGAGCCTGCCCGAAACCGACAGCGCCATCGCGCAGTTGGTGATGCAGCAGCCCATCTGGGCCTCGTGGAATGCCGCGCAGGCCCACCGGTTACCGGGCCTCCCGGTTGCTTGAGACCCGAATTCGCACCCGAATCCACATCCGCCGCCTGACGGCTTCAGGCGATGCCTTCACCTTCACATCAGGGGTTGCTTCATGTCTGACGATTCCATCGACTTCAAGTCTGGCCGCCGCACCGCGCTCAAGGGCATGGCCGCCATTCTGGCTACCGGCATCGTGCCCGCCGTCCACGCGCAGGAGAAACTGACCCTGCGCTACCTCGGCACGGCGGTCAACCAGGACAAGCTCATCGCCGAGAAATTCGAAGCCGACACCGGCATCCGTATCCAATACGTGGCGGTCACCACTGACGAGATCACCAAGCGCGCGGTTACCGCACCGAACAGCTTTGACCTGATCGACACGGAGTACTTCTCGCTCAAGAAGATCGTGCCGACCGGCAACCTGCTGGGCATCGACTCGCGCCGCATCAAGAACGCCGACAAGATCACCTCGCTGTTCACCAAGGGCGAAGTCGGTGGCAAGAAGGTCGGCGACCAGGGCACCGCGCCGAAGAAGGTCATGTATATGCCGGGGGCCAATGCCAGCACGTTCTCGGCGTCGCCCACGCAGTTCATGACGTTGATCCCGACCGTCTATAACGCCGACACGCTGGGCATCCGCCCGGACCTCATCAAGCGCCCGATCACGTCGTGGGCCGAACTGCTCAACCCGCAGTTCAAGGGCAAGGCATCGATCCTGAACATCCCGTCGATCGGCATCATGGATGCGGCGATGGTGGTGGAGGCGATGGGCATCCACAAGTACGCCGACAAGGGCAACATGACCAAGCCCGAAATCGACCTGACCATCAAGACGCTGATCGAGGCCAAGAAGGCCGGCCAGTTCCGCGCGCTGTGGAAGGACTTCAACGAGAGCGTGAACCTCATGGCTTCGGGCGAAGTCGTCATCCAATCGATGTGGAGCCCGGCCGTGACGGCAGTGCGCAGCAAGGGCATCGACTGCGTGTTCCAGCCGCTCAAGGAAGGCTATCGCGCATGGGCGGCGGGCTTCGGCATTCCGAAGACGGTGTCGGGCAAGAAGCTCGATGCGGCGTACGAATTCATCAATTGGTTTCTCGACGGCTGGGCCGGCGCGTACCTCAATCGCCAGGGCTACTACAGCGCGGTGCTGGACACCGCCAAAGCCAAGATGGAAGCTTACGAGTGGGCGTACTGGATGGAAGGCAAGCCCGCCGCAAAAGACATCAAGAGCCCGCACGGCGATGTGCTGGCCAAGGCCGGCAGCGTGCGCGACGGCGGCAGCTATGAGCAACGCATGGGCGGCATCGCCTGCTGGAACGCGGTCATGGACGAGAACGAGTACATGGTCCGCAAGTGGAACGAGTTTGTCGCTGCCTGATCATGACGCCCACCGCCCCGTCCGACTCACCTGCCAGCGGCGCCCTACGCCCCAACCTCGGTCCAGGCTTTCAGGCGCTGCCGTTCGCGGCGGTGTTCGTCGTGTTCTTTCTCATCCCGCTGGGGCTGGTCGCCATGGTCAGCTTCTGGGATTTCAACGAGTACGCGCTGCTGCCGACCTTCACCTTGCGCAGCTACGCCAAGCTGTGGGAAGGCTGCGGCCATCTCAATGAATACGGCGATCTGTGCGTGACCGTGTCGACGTATCTGTCGACATTGCGCTTTGCGCTCGCTACGTGGGCGTTGACTCTGTTGCTGGGTTTTGCGCTGGCCTATTTCCTGGCCTTCCATGTGCGCTCGGCCACCGTGCAGACGCTGCTGTTCGTGATCTGCACGGTGCCGTTCTGGACCTCCAACGTGATCCGCATGATTTCGTGGATTCCGCTGCTGGGCCGCAACGGTCTGGTCAACCAAACCCTGCAGGCCATGCACTTGATCGACCGGCCGCTGGAGTGGTTGCTGTACTCCAACTTCTCGGTGCTGCTGGCCTACGTGCATCTCTACACCATGTTCATGATCGTGCCGATCTTCAACTCGATGATGCGTATCGACCGTGCCCTGATTGAAGCCGCGCGCGATGCCGGCGCCAGCGCGTGGCAGACGCTGTGGCACGTGATCGTGCCGCTCTCGCGCAGCGGCATCCTGATCGGCTCGATCTTCATCCTCACCATCGTGATGGGCGACTTCGTCACCGTTGGCGTCATGGGCGGTCAGCAGATCGCCTCGGTCGGCAAGATGATTCAGGTGCAGACGTCGTACCTGCAGTTTCCGCTGGCGGCCGCCAATGCCGTGGTGCTGTTGCTGACGGTGCTGATGATCATCTGGGGCCTGACCCGCGTGGTCGATATCCGCAAGGAGCTTTGATATGGCCGCGCGCTTTCGTGAACCCCGTGCGCCGGGTTTCTGGCCGCTGGCCTGCCTCTTTGCGCTGTTCGTGCTGTTCCTGTACGGCCCGATGCTGACGATCTTCGCGCTCAGCTTCCAGGGGCCGGAGGGCGGCCTGACGTTTCCGCTCAACGGGCTGTCACTGCATTGGTATTGGCAGCTCGCCGAAGGCCTGGGCGTGGTCGACATTGGCGCGGCGTTCCGGCGCTCGCTCGCGCTGGGCGCCGTGGTGATGGCGCTGACGATGGTGTTGTCGCTGCTCGCGGCACTGGCTTTCCGCAAGCGGCTGCGCGGTGGCGGCGCACTGTTCTATGTGACCGTCGCCAGCCTGATCATGCCGTCGATCGTGGTGTCGCTCGGCATCGGCTTGCAGTTCCGGTTGATCGACACCGGCATCAAAGCGTTGCTGGCCGCCTTCGGGGCCACCGAACAAAGCGACAGCTTCGGCAGCATGCTCGGCCTGTGGACATCCGCGCTGGGCGCGCACCTGACATGGACGCTGCCGTTCGGCTTGCTGATCATGTTCGCCGTCTTCAACCGCTTCAACCCGGCCTACGAAGAAGCGGCTCGCGACCTGGGCGCCACACCCTGGCAGACGTTCCGCCATGTCGTGCTTCCGTTGATCGCACCCTCGCTCATCGGCGTGGGCATGTTCGGCTTCACGCTCAGTTGGGATGAGATCGCTCGCACCTCGCAGGCCATCGGCGATGTCAACACGCTGCCGCTCGAACTGCAGGGGCTGACCACCACAGTCACCACGCCGGCGATCTACGCGCTGGGCACGCTCACCACGGTGGTGTCGTTGGTGGTGATGGGGTTGACGATGCTGGCCATCGTGCGGCTACGCCGCCGCCAGCGTGCGGGGCGTGTTGACTGAGCCCGCACCCATGGCAACCGCATCTGTATCGACCCGCCCGCGCAGGCTGCTGGTGATCAACCCAAACACCACAGCCGCCCTCACCGACGACCTTGCGCGTGTCGTGCAAGCAGCACAACCCGACGACGTGGTCGTGACCTCCGTGACGGCGCGTTTCGGCGCGCCTTACATCGCGAGCGAAGCCGGCTATGCCGTAGCCGCCCATGCGACGCTCAATGCGTGGGCCACCGCTCTGCAGCGGGCACCTGCACCCGATGCCGTCATCATCGGCTGCTTTGGTGATCCCGGACTGTTTGCGCTGCGCGAAGTCGCGCACTGCCCCGTCACCGGCTTGGCGGAGGGCGCATTGATGGAAGCCGCCTTGCACGGCACCTGCGCCATCATCACCGGCGGGCACGCATGGAAGGCAATGCTTGAGCGCCTATTGCCGACGCTGGCTCACGGGGATTCCGTGCGCGGCATTCATACGGTGGAGCTGGACGGCGCTGCGCTGCATGCCGAGCCGGAGGCTGCTGAGCGTGTGTTGCTGAGCGCCTGCGCCGAAGTGCTGCAACGCTGGCGTGTCGATGCGATCGTGCTGGGCGGCGCAGGATTGGCCGGGCTCGCTGCACGGCTGCAAAGCCGCGTCTCCGTCCCCTTGATCGACAGCGTGACCGCCGCCGCACGCCAGATCTGGAGCGCGGCAGACAGTCGACACGCTGGTCTGCCTCGCTGGCTGCGTGCCAGTGAAACCGAGCCACACTCAATCGCTGACTCCTGAATTGCTATCGTGACTGGAGGCCTGGACTCCAGGGCGAATGCAGCAGCGATCGCCGTGGCGGGCAACAGACGCTGCTGCGACTGAACCCCGCCCGCCACGTCACCCCTTCCCGATCAGTGCAGCGGACCGAACGCGGCAGCCACCAGTTGGCGCTGTTCCGCCTGATGCGCCCGTACCGACGCATGCGCGCCCGACGGCGTTGCCTTACGGCAAACGCTGACAAGCCGGCTGCCCGGCCGCACACAAGCCTCCAGCGCGTCGCGCACGAAACGCCACGCGCCCTGGTTGGCATCTTCCTCCTGCGCCCAGACAATCTCCCTCACGTTCGGAAAGCTCGCCAGTACGGCCATGAGCGTCTGCTCCGGAAACGGATAGAGCTGCTCGATGCGGATTAATGCCACCTCCGCGCGGGCGTCCTGCTCGCGCTGCGCCAGCAATTCGTAGAAGAACTTGCCGCTGCACAACACCGCCCGCGTGACGGCTTGCGGGTCGGCCACGCTCGCATCCGGCAGCACGGGCATGAAGCTGCCGTCGATCAGATCGCGCACACGCGAATGGGACCGCGCGTTGCCGGCCAGTTCCGTCTTGGGCGACATGACGACCAGCGGCTTTGGCGTTGCCAGCGTGGCTTGCTCGCGCAGCAGATGGAACCACTGGCCCGAGGTGGAGGGCGCGACAACGCGTAGGTTTTCGTCTGCGCAAAGCTGCAGGAAACGCCCCAGAAACCCGCTGGAATGTTCTGGCCCAACACCCTCGTGACCGTGCGGCAACAGGATGGCCAGCGCAGATTGGTTGCCCCACTTGTATTCGCCCGACGCAATGTACTGGTCAATGAAGACCTGTGCGCCGTTCACGAAATCACCAAACTGCGCCTCCCATAGCGTGAGTCGCGTGCGGGTCTGCACGCTGTAGCCGTATTCAAAACCCAGCGCGGCCTCTTCCGTCAGCGGGGAATTGACGACGTCAAATACCCCTTGGCGCGCTCCCACGTGCTGCAGCGGAATGTGCTGGCCGCCCGCGCCGGACAACGCGGCTTGCGAGTGCCATACCGCATGCCGGTGCATGAACGTACCGCGCCCGACATCCATGCCAGACAGCCGGATGCTGTGCCCGTCTTCCAGCAACGTGGCATGCGCTAGGTTTTCTGCCATGCACCAGTCGACGACGTGCGCTTCGTTCTGGACCGCCGCACGCCAGCGCTCGCACAGCTTGCGTACCCAGTCATGCAGCAGCACACCGTCGGGGGGCGTGGTCAGCGTCTGCGTCAACGTCTCCAGGCGCTGCAGCGACAGCGGCTGAAGTTGGCGGCGCGGTGCAAGCGGGGCAACAGCGGAGACGGGGACGGCTGGCGACGCAACCTCAACCGCACCAGCTCGAAGCGCTCGCAGCGCCGCTTCGCGCAAGTCAGCCAGACGAATCGACGCTGCGCTGGCCTCGTGATACAGCTCGGTAACCGTCGGATGCGCGGCGATGGCCGCATGCAGTGCAGGCTGTGTCAACGCAGGCATGTCATGTTCCGAATGCCCCAGGCGCCGATAGCCGATCAGATCGATCACGATATCGGCACCATGCTCCATGCGGTATTCGATGGCGATGCGGGCCGCGCGCAGCACCGCTTCCGGATCGTCTGCGTTGACATGGAGCACCGGCGCATCGACCACGCGCGTCACATCGGTGCAATAGTCGTGGGCGCGCACGTCCATCGGGTTGGGCGTCGTGAACCCGATCTGGTTGTTGACGATCACGTGCACGACTCCGCCCGCCGTGTAGCCGCTGCGGCGCGTCAGGTTCAACGTCTCCATCACGACGCCCTGCGCTGCGAACGCGGCGTCGCCGTGCACGATCACCGGCAGGCAGGGCGTATCGGGATGCTCATCCACGTGCGCACGCGCCATGCCGCAGACGACCGGATACACGCTCTGCAGATGCGAAGGGTTGGGCGCCAGCACCAGCGTGACTTCACCTGCAGCAGTGGCGCGCTGCGCGAGGCCGCCAAGGTGGTACGGCAGATCCCGCTGGGCGATGGCGACATCTGAATCCGGATCAAGGCGATCCAGCATGCCTTGCGCCTCGAAGCCCATCACGTTGACCAGCGTGTTCAGGCGACCACGATGCGGCAAGCCGAGAAAGACATGCCGCACGCCGCAACCGCTCGCTTCCTCCACCAGCGTATCGAGCAGCGGCACCAGGCTTTCGCAGCCCTCCAGAGAGAATCGCTTGGCATGCGCGAAGGTGTCGGCTGCAAGGCGCTCCCACATCTCGGCTGCCAGCAGCCGGCCCAGCAATCGATGCTTCTGATCCGGTGCCAGCGGGGGGGCTTCCAATTCCGCTTCCATGCGGGCGTAGAGCCAAGTGCGGCGCTGGCGCTTGCGAACGCCGCTGCAATCGAGGCCAATGGCGCCGCAATACACACGGTTGAGCTGCCACTCGAGTTCCTGCACGGTGGCCGCCGCGGGCGGTGCAGTGTCGACAGACTCCCGCCTGTGCGCGGGGTCTAGGTCATGGAACTGCAAACGAAGTTCCGGCACGTCGGGCAGCGGCGCGCGCGCGAGCGGATCCAGACGCGCGCGGCGATAGCCCAGTTCCCGATAGGCATCGATCAGGCGGGTGACGGGGGTGGAGAGCGTCGCTGCTGCACTCGCCGGCTGGGCAGGCGAGTCGAGCGCGGCGGACGAATCC
>Ga0070659_100001047_pt1 | contig 20214 bp, 22 predicted proteins | sample KBSC23metaG_FD_64666 | JGI IMG/M metagenome (GOLD analysis project Ga0070659, IMG submission 64666) | Corn rhizosphere microbial communities from Kellogg Biological Station, Michigan, USA - KBS C2-3 metaG | ecosystem: Host-associated > Plants > Roots > Rhizosphere > Soil ... | reverse complement strand
CCTGCCTTGTAGCCCCGAACATAGGACGCATAGAACAGGGTTTCGTCGGTGAACGACAGATCCGGCTTCCAGTCGATCGCGATCCGGCCCGTGGGCTTTTGCCATTCCTGTTCGATCGTCTTGACCGTCGGAATGCCGTAGGAGTCCGAGGTCAGGAGCCAGCTCGGAATTTGCGGAGCCGACTTCTTGTCGACAGTCCAACGCAGACCGCCCGTCAATTTGAGTGTTGGCGTCAGCTTATAATAGACTTCTCCAAACACCGCATAGGAGAGCAGGTTATAAGGGTTCTTGCTTAGAAAGTAATTCCGTCCCATGTCGGTGAGATGGTGGATGTCGTTGCCATCCATCTGGAAGCAGCCGAAGGGTCCAGCCAGGTTATACCTGTTATACGGATTGCTCCATGTATAACCGTTCGGCTCAGCCTGGGTGTTGAATACGTTATGCGAGAAGCAGCCGTTGCCAAGTTCGTTGTCCATCGCGCCGGAGAACAGCAAAAGCCCAGAGTTCAATGTGTTGAAGAAGACATAGTATTTGTCCTCGGTGTCATATCGGAGGAAGTTGGCGCCAAGGCTGAAATTGAACGCGCCCTCGTAATTCGATGACACCCGCAATTCCTGACTGAACTGCTGCGATCGGGCGGTGGACAGGTCGGCCACCATCATCCGGTTCGAGCAGCCTAATTGCGGAACACAGACGGAGCCATCCGGATTGACGATCGGAAAGCTGCCGTCCGATATGAAAATTCCGGGCCGCGTGTTGAAGCGGTTGAAATCCTCGTATGAAAAGAGGTGGTCTCGGGAAAATCCGGTTTCGGACGCCAACGACAGATTGCCGGGCAGATCGAACCGCAACTGTAGCTCTACGGTGTCCGTCGACGCGGTGTATTCCGGCTTTATCCTGGTTTCGATTTCACGCAGGTCGCGTGATTGTGTGGCGGATGTGTACGGGTCAAACGTTGGCACGACAGGCGCGCCCACCGCCGACGCCGTCGGCCCGTAAGGCAGGGCGAAGCCATTCGGCGTCTGGAACGAATCCGGAGAGTAGAGAGACGCTGGCAGGCAGCCCTGCGACCAGCTGGCCTGAGTATATGGCCCGCCGAATACGGAGTCGCCGCTGGCGACAATCGGATTTCCGTTGATCTCGCCCGGACCCGGGTCGCGGCGGCACAATTGCTTGCCTGAACGCAGCCGGTCGTCCTGCTCGTCGAAGTGTTCATAGACGAGATCGGCCGTTATCCAGTCGACGGGTTCCACCCTCAGGCTGACCCGCGCCGACCACAGATCGCGCCCGTCCGTCTGGTCGCCGGTGATGGTGTTTTTCACGAAGCCGTCGCGCTTGGTCCATGCGCCGGCGATCCGAAGCGCCGCCTTGTCCTCTACCAAGGGGAGGTTGATCATGCCTTCCAGGCGGCTCGAGCCATAGTTAGCGATGTCGACAGAGGCTTTGGCTTCGAAGTGGCGCTTCGGCTTGGCGGAAATGATGTTGACGACGCCTGCCGTCGCGTTGCGGCCGTAGAGCGTGCCTTGCGGCCCGCGCAGCACCTCAACGCGTTCGAGGTCGTAGAATTCCTGCTCGAAGAAGCGGTTACGGATGAACGGGGTGTTGTTGAAGGCGACGGCGACCGCCGGATCGACGGTCGCCGAAATCGCCTGGGTGCCGATCCCGCGGATCTGGATGGAGTAGGAGCTGAAATTCGTCTTCGTAAAGGTAAAGTTCGGAACCTGCGTCATCAGGTCAGGTCCGCCCGCCACCTGCGACCGCGTCAGATCTTCCTGAGTAAAGGCCGACATCGCAATCGGCACGTCCTGGATATTCTCTTCGCGCTTCTGCGCGGTGACGACCAGCGCTTGGACCGTTCCCTCAGCGCCGTCCGCCGCGCTTCCGGACTGGGGGTCAGCGGCGCTCCGGATGGTGACTACCCCGCCGGGGGTTTTGTCGGCGATGAGACCCGTGCCGCCTAGCAGCATGGCGAGCGCCTGGTCGGGGGTGTAGCTGCCCTTCAGCGGCGGCGCGGTGCGGTCGCGCACCAGCGCTTCGGAGAAGATCAGCTGCTGGTCGGCGGTGGCGCCGAAGGTCTTCAGCGCCAGCGTCAGCGGCTGGGCGGGCATGTCGAAGTCGTAGGCGCGTGTGTCGGCGGCGTAGGCGGCGCTGGCGACGGCGGCCGCGCTGACCATGGCGCTTGCACCGAGCAGGGCCTGGCGGAATCGGTTGGAATTCATCGGCATGGGTCCCCTCCCCAAGGACTGGAAGTCACGGGGACCTTTGGTTTTTGCCCCCTCATGGAGTCAGGACGCAGCACGTTCGAATTTACGCCGATGAAAATGAATTACCCCGCAGGGGCCCCCTGCAGCACGACGCGATCGCCGGTCCGGGCGGCCTTTACAGGCAGGTAGTAGGTGACGGCTTCGACGAAGGCGTCCAGATCGCCGGCGTCGAATACGCCGCTGACGCGCTGGGAGTTGGCGGCGCCTTCGACCACCACCTTCTTGTCGGAATAGCGGTTCACGCGGGCCGCGGCTTCGGCGAGCGGCTCGTCGTCGAAGATCAGCTTGCCGTTCTGCCAGGCCGTGGCGCGGGTAATGCTCGCCCTGGTGACCCGCGGCTCAGCCGTCGCAATCAGCTGCTCGCCGGTGTGGAGCTCCACCGGGCGCGTGTGCAGGGCGTCCGGCCCAAGCACGGTCGCCTGGCCGCTGATCTGGGTGACGCAGAGCACCGGCGCCGAGGCGTCGACGTTGAAGGCGCCCCCGTTGGCCGCCACCGTCTCGTCGCGCGCCGCGACCTTGAAGGGGCGCAGCGCATCGCTGGCGACATCGAACCGCGCCTGTCCGGCGACGAGTTGAACCTCTCGCGCGCCCCTGGTGTAGCGCACGACGATCTTCGTCTGCCCGTCGAGCGACAGTTTCGAGCCGTCCGCCAGCGTGACCACGCGGCGCTCTCCGAACTTCGTCGCGTAGACGTCCTTGCCGTCGACCAGCGGATAAATTCCGGCGCCCAGTACCGCGGCAGCCGCGATCCCGGCGGCGATCCTCGCGGGTTGCGGCATGCGTACCAGCCAGCCGCGCGGTCCGGCCCAGCGGCCGCTCGCCTGACGCTGGGCGCGGTCGATGGCGTCGCGGCGGGCGCGCATCATCTCGGGGGCTGCGGCGTGTTCCTCGAAGAATCCGAACACTTCGCCGGTGCGCTCGAAGGCTTCCTCGTGCAGCGGGTCGGCCGCCAGCCAGGCGTCCAGCGCCTCTTCGTCGGCCAACGTCCAGCCCGGCTCGTCCATGCGCATGCGCCAGCCGGCGGCCTCCTCGAGGAGGGCCTGCGTCGGCTCGGCGGCGGGGCGGACGGTCGCGTTCATTTCGGACCGAACAGCCGCGCCAGATGGGCGGTCGCCTTTCGCACGTACTTCTCCACGGCGCTGGCCGAGAGGCCGTAAAGCGCGCCGATCTCGCGGTGCTTCATCTTCTCCAGCTTGTAGAGGATGAAGATGTCGCGCGTCCGTTCGCCGAGCTCGTCCAGGGCGCGGAGGACCTCGGCAAGGGACTCCTGACTCATTAGGACGCGCTCGGGCGCGCGAGCCTCAATCAGCGAGGGCGACGCGGTGAAATCTTCGTCGGGGGCGTCGAGGCTGCGGTGGTCGGCGGCGTGGCGGGTTTGCGCTCGCCGGGCCCGGTCGCGGAGCAGGTTGGCGGCGATCGAAAAGAGGAAGACCTCGGCGTTTTCCAGCGGCTCGGCGTCGGGCCGGCGCACGATGCGCAGGAAAACCTCCTGCGTCAGATCCTCGGCCTCCGCGCGGTCCCTCACCCGGCGCAGGAAGTAGTTCATCAGCGCCGCCCGATAGCGCGTGTCGAGCCGCCGCGCGAGATCGGCGGAGGACGGAGGATCGGCGCTGGAGCGGCTCGCGTGCATACGCACGTAAGGCTGGCGGCATCTGCAGGGCTGTCAAGCGGAGGGGCTTTGGGCTGCGGCCAAGGCTGTCAAATACGGCCCCTAAGCACTGACAGAGTCAGGCGGATTCTTTTTTCGAGACCGCCGATATCCGACCCCTTTGCGTAAGGCTTCGCAAGCGTCGCATAGGCCACCGCCGGGAAGGCGGCGACGGGCAGGGTCGCAAGCTCTCCGTGGGCGGCGGTGAGCTCGGCGGCGACGCGGGCGCGCAGGTCCTCGGCGCCCCAGTCGGACGGCAGACGATTGCGTTTCGTGCGCCACAGGCCCGCCAGTCCGAAGGCTCTCGCGGCGCCCCTCACCTGTTCGAAGAGCGCGGAAGGATCGAGCCTGCGGGCGGCGAGCGCCATGACCTGCCCGGCCGTGGCGTCGAGATAGGCGAAGACCTGTTCGTCGCTCCCGAACGGCGCGCGGTCGAGGTCGGCGAGGCGGCCTTCGGGCAGATTTTCGAGGGCGGCCTTGGGAATATCGGCGGCGGCGAGCGCCTGAATCACCGGATGCTTGCGCGGCGGTTTGCCGGCGGAGACTTCCTCGATGGCCTCGCGCCACCAGGTCAGGCGGATTTCGCCCATCAGCGGCTCGCGCACCGCGCTCGCCACCCGCGCCAGCTCGTCGTTGAAGGCGTAGAGCGCGATCACGTCCGCCCTTGCCCGCGCGTCCTCGATGAAGCGGCTGGCCAGCCACCGGTCGGGATCGACGCGGCGGACGATGTCGTCGAGGGTTTGCGGCGTGTCGCTCATCGTCCTGAAACGAAAAAGGCCCGCCGCTGGGGCGGGCCTTTCCGAAGGATCGCCCGGTTCCTACGAGCCGAACAGCGTCTGAGTCATCCCCATCGCCACCAGCATCGGCAGCGACAGCAGCGTGTTGATGCGCGAGAATTGACCGGCGATCAGGGCCGCCTTTGCTTTCGCATCCGCATCGGCTTCCACGAGACCCAGCGCGATCTTCTGTTTCGGCCAGATCACGCCCCAGACGTTGAAGAACATGATCAGCGCCAGCCACATGCCAATACCCATCAGGGTGTTCTTGGGATTGGCGAAATTCTCTACCGCGCCCAGCGTCAGCGTCTGTACGAGGTAGTTGTTGAGGTAAGCCAGGATCAGGCCGGCGACCACCGTGCCCATCGCGCCCCAGCGGAACCAGAACAGAGCTTCCGGCGCGATAAACTTGGAGATGCCCGGTTTCAGCTCGGCCGGGACTTCCGGCATCTTACGAGCCTGCACGAAGTTGAAGTAATAAAGCAGGCCAATCCACAGAATACCGAAGAAGATGTGCACCCACCGCAGGATCGCCTGCCACGTGCGCAGGTCGCCGAAGCCGTTGCCCGACGCCGTGACGTAGGCATAGATCATCACCAGCGCCAGAATGAAGCTGACGATAAGCGTATTTCGCAGGTTCGATAGAAGCGCCGCCATGTTCCCTGTCCCTCGAGAATCCTACCCAGAGCATCAGGTATAGGCCGTTTTGTCGCACCCGCAAACGGTCAGGCGTTCGCCCAAGCTTGATAATAGTTAGCAACGCTCCTAAGTTCGGAGGCGGAGGTGAGTCATGGCCAGCAGCGTCAATCTGGGAATGCAGCTCGAGGGCTTCGTGGACAAGCTGGTGAAGTCCGGCCGCTACAACTCTCGCAGTGAAATCCTGCGCGAAGGCGTGCGGTTGATCCATGAGCGAGAAACCCGGCTCGCCGCTGTCGACGCATCGATCTCACGGGGCTTGGCCGACGCGGACGCGGGGCGTGTCCACGACATTGATGATGTCGCCCGGACGCTCGATGCCCGGTACGGCGGAAAGGCGCAGTGAAGGTCGTCTTTTCGGACGAGGCGCGGTCGGACCTTCAGCGGATCGGCGATTACATTGCGGAGGACGATCCTCACCGCGCTCGCACCTTTGTCGCTGAGCTCATCGAGAAATCTCGTCAGATCGGCCAAACGCCCGAAGCCTTTCAACGTGTACCCCGCTACGCGCGTCAGGGAGTCCGTCGGCGCGTCCATGGCGCCTACCTGATCTTCTATCGGGTGGAGCCCGAGGCGGTCACGGTGATCCACATCCTGCATGGCGCGCAGGATTACGAGGCGCTGCTTTTCCCCGAAAACTAGACCGCGATCAGGGCCGCGGCCATGCGGCGGCCTTCGGAGGCGAGGACGTTGTAGGTGCGGGCGGCGGCCTCGGTGGACATGAACTCCAGGCCAAGGCCGGCGGCGCTGAGCGCGTCGCGCACGGCGCGGGACGGGAGCGCCTGTTTCGCGCCCGTGCCCAGCAGGACGAACTCGACGACGCCGGGGCCCGCCGCGATCACCTCGTCGAAGGCCGCTGGCGTGAGTTCATCCAGTCCGGTCACGGACCAGTGGCGGGGCTCGTCGTTCAGGATCAGCAGCGAACCCTCCCGCCAGGCGCCGGCGACCCGAAAGCCGCCGCCGCCGTAGGCGTCTATGGAGGGGGGCGTGCGCATCGCTACCGGTTGGTGGTCGCGCCCATCGGCTTGATCGGCGCGGCCTCTTCCTCGCCGCGCTTGACGCCCCACAAGAGGATGATAGGCGCGGCCACGTAGATCGAGGAATAGGTGCCAAGCGCGATGCCGAACATCATGATCAGCGAGAACTGGTAGAGCGCCTCGCCGCCGAAGATGGCCAGCCCGCCCAGCGCCAGGATGGCGGTCAGGCCGGTGATGATGGTCCGCGACAGGGTCTCGTTGATCGACAGGTCGATCACCTCGCGCAGCGGCATCTTCTTGTATTTGCGGAGGTTCTCGCGCAGGCGGTCGAACACCACGACGGTGTCGTTCATCGAATAGCCGATGATGGTCAGGATGGCCGCGATGGTGGTCAGGCTGAATTCCATCCGGGTGATGGCGATCAGGCCGAAGGTCAGGATCACGTCGTGGAACAGCGCCGCGACGGCGCCGAAGCCGAACTGCAGCTCGAAACGGAACCAGATGTAGATCAGCATCAGCCCGATCGCGAGGCCGAGCGCCATGATGCCGTTGCGGAACAGCTCGCCGGAGACCTTCGGGCCCACCACGTCGGAGCGCGAGAAGGCGGTCTGCGGGCCGTGGATGCCGACGATGGCGCCCTTCACCTGCTGCACCAGGACGGCCGGGTTGGCGCCGCTCGGCGTCTGGAACCGGGTCATGGCGTGGTACTGGGCGTTGGGGTCGTCAGCGGTCGCGAACGCCTGCAGCTGCACGTCCCCGCGGGCGAGGTGCGCCACCGCCTGACGCGTTGCGCCAAGATCGACCAGCTTCGGCTTGGTCGCGAACTCCAGGACGGTGCCGCCCTTGAAGTCGATGCCGCAGTTCAGGCCTCCACACGGCGGCGTCGCCGGGTAGATGGTGAAGAACAGCGAGGCGACCACCGCCAGCACGGACAGCACGCCGGCCAGGCGCGCCAGCCGCACGAACTGGAAGTGCGTCTGCGTCGGGATGATCTTGATCAGAGGCCACATGGTCTGTCGTCGTCCCTACACAATCGGCAGCTTCTTGGGCCGGCGGGCGCGATACCACATCGCCAGCAGCACCTGGGTGATGATGACCGCGGTGAACACCGAGGTGACGACGCCGATCGACAGCGTCCAGGCGAAACCGCGCACCGGCCCCGAGCCGAACTGGAACATGATCAGGGCCGCCAGGATGGTGGTCACGTTGGCGTCGATGATGGTGCTCATGGCGCGCGAGAAGCCCGCTTCCATCGAGGACAGCACCGGGCGTCCGGCGCGGATCTCGTCGCGCATCCGCTCATAGATCAGCACGTTGGCGTCGACCGCCACGGCCAGCGTCAGGATCAGGCCGGCGATGCCGGGCAGCGTCAGCGTCGCCTGCGTCAGGCTCATGGTGGCGATGATCAGCAGGCCGTTGATCAGAAGCGCCAACACCGAGATGCCGCCAAACAGCAGGCCGTAGGTCAGCAGCATGAAGACCACGATGGCGGTGAAACCGACCAGCGTCGACGTCATGCCCGCCTTCACCGCATCGGCGCCCAGCTCGGCGCCCACGGTCCGCTGCTCCTGAACCGTCAGCTTGGCGGGCAGTGCGCCGGCGCGCAGCAGGACGGCGAGGTCGTTGGCGGTCTCCGTCGTGAAGTTGCCGCTGATCTGGCCGTTGCCGCCGGTGATGGCGCTCTGGATCACGGGGGCGGAGATGATCTTGTTGTCGAGCACGATGGCGAAGCGCTTGCCGATGTTGCGGCTCGTCGCGTCGCCGAAGCGCCGCGCGCCCTGGCTGTTGAAGCGAAAATTGACGACCGGCGCCGTCGTCTGCGGATCGTTGGCCTGTCGCGCGTCGGTCAGCATCTCGCCGGTGACCAGCGCCCGGCGCTTGACGACATAGAAGGGCGCATAGCCGTCGGTGGCCGGCAGCGCGATGTCGTCGGGCGGAATACGGCCGGCCTGCAGGTCGGCCTGGCTGACGGTGTCGTCGACCATCTGGAAGGTCAGCTTGGCGGTCTGGCCGATGACGTTCTTCAGCCGCTCGGGATCGCTCTCGCCCGGCGCCTGCACGACGATCCGGTTCGTGCCCTGGCGGGTGATCGAGGGCTCCTTGGTGCCAAGTTCGTCGATCCGGCGGCGGATGATCTCGATCGACTGGTCGACCGCGCTCATCTCCTGCTCGCGCAGCGCCTGGTCGTTGTAGAGGAGACGCAGCCGCTGGTCGGGCGCGCGGGTGATGGTCAGGTCGATCGCCCCGCTCGCGGTGCGCGTCGCCAGGCGCTGGAGGCCCTGGTAGGCCGCGTCCAGCTTCGTCGGATCGGTGACCCGCACCATGACCGCGCCGTTGGCGACGCCCAGGTCGGTGAAGTCGATCTGGTCGTCACGCAGCGTCTTGCGCACGTCCTCGATCAGGGCGGTCTGCTTTTCCTTGAACAGGTCGGCGGTGTCGACCTCGAGCAGCAGGTAGGAGCCGCCCTGCAGGTCGAGACCCAGGTTCAGCGTCTTGCCGGGCAGCCAGCCGGGCATATGCGCGCGCGCGCTTTGCGGCAGCAGGTTCGGCAGGGTGAAGAGGATGCCGAAAATCAGCGCCGCAATGACGAGCGTGACCTTCCAGCGCGAGAGGTTGAGCATCGGGCGCGCTTAGCCCTTGTCGTTGGAGCTGACGGGCTGGCCCTTGGCGCGGACCTCGCTGACCATGGCCTTGACCACCTTGACGGTGACCCCCTGGGCGATCTCGACGCCGATCTCGGCTTCCTCGACCCGCACCACCTTGCCGATAATGCCGCTGGACAGAACCACCGTGTCGCCGCGCTTCAGGCCGGAGACCATGCCCTGGTGCTCCTTCATCCGCCGCTGCTGCGGCCGGATCAGCATGAAGTAGAAGAGCACGAACAGCAGGACCAGCGGGGCAAGCTGGATCAGAATGCCTTGAGCGCCACCGGCGGAAGGATCCATCTCGTCTCCAATATCAAAGCGGCGGCCGCACCGGGCCGCCAAAGGTGGGCGGAAGCTATGCGCTCCCCTCGCCTTTTGCAATGCGGGGACCGGGCCTCTAAACAGCCGACACGATGGCCGACGAAACGCACCGGATTTTGACGCGTATCGCCGAGGCGCTGGAGCGCATCGCCCCGCCTCGCCCGGCCGAGCCGTCGTTCGAGGGCGCGCGGCTGTTTCGGCACGATCCGCCGAGCGGCGCCTTCGTCCCCGCGCCCGATTTTGAGCTGCCGCTGGACCTCCTCGTCGGCATCGACCGGCAGAAGGCGCGGTTCGTCGAGAATCTGGAGCGGTTCGCGAAAGGCCTGCCCTTCAACCATGCCTTGCTGTGGGGCGTGCGGGGCACGGGCAAGAGCTCGATCGCCAAGGCCGCCTTCATGGAGATCGCCAAGCACCACCCTGCGCTGAAGCTGGTGGAAGTCGATCGCGACGAGGTCACCACCCTCCCCGCCCTGTTCGACCAGCTGCGTGGCCGGCCCGAGCGCTTCGTGGTGCTGTGCGACGACCTCTCCTTCGAGGAAGGCGCCGCCGCGGCCAAGGCGCTGAAGTCGGCGCTCGAGGGCGGCGTCGCGGGTCCGCCGGACAACGTCCTCTTCGTCGCCACCTCCAATCGCCGCCACCTGATGCCGCGCGACCACCACGAGGGGCGCGGCCTGATCTCGGCGGCCGAGGACGCGGAGGAGGAAGTCAGCGTCTCCGACCGTTTCGGCCTGTGGATCGGCTTCCCGGCCATGGACCAGGCGGCTTACCTCGCCGCCGTCGGCGCCTACGCCGAGCGCTTTGGCCTGGCGGTGAAGGACCTGGACCGACGAGCCCTGCAATGGTCCCAACTGCGCGGCTCCCGCTCAGGCCGCGTCGCCTGGCAGTTCATCCGCGATCTGGCGGGGGAGTTGGGGAAGCAGATATGAGCCTTCCCCCTGGAGGGGGGAAGGGTTTGGGATGGGGGTGGCGCCGCGTCCGCCGTTGCTGCTCAACCAAATATTTCACCGTCATCCTCGGGCTTGTCCCGAGGACCCAGAAACGCAGGCTGGGCAAGCCCGTCATCGACTGCTCAGCTTCGTTCTGACACGGCGGTGCGTCTGGGTCCTGGGCACAAGGCCCAGGATGACGAGGTGGGTTTGGGGCGCGCGCCTCGTCCTGAATCGCTTCCACCCCCATCCCCGACCCTTCCCCCATCCAGAGGGAAGGGAGAACTAGTGAGGCAGCACCAGTGTCGGGTCGACCGGGCGGGCCTTGTCCTGCGGGGTGGGCGCGTAGCGGACTTCGAAGTGGAGCTGCGGCTGGACGACGCCGCCGGTGGAGCCCACCTGGCCGATCTGTTGGCCCTGGCCGACCATGTCGCGCATCTTCACGTCGACCCGGCCCATGTGGGCGTAGGCGGTGACCCAGCCGCCGTCGTGCTTGACCAGGACGAGGTTGCCGAAGCCCGGCACCTGGTCGCCCGCGTAGACGACCTCGCCCGCTGCCGCGGCGCGAACCGGCGTGCCGGCGGGGGCGGCGAAGTTGACGCCGTCGTTGCGCTGGCCGCCGATCTTGGGGCCATAGCCTGAGATGATGTCGCCCGTGACCGGCTGAATGAATCGTCCGGCGCCGGCCGCGGCGATCTCGTTGTCGGTCGGCGGCGCGCTGCTCTGGACCATCGGCGAGACGCCCGGGGTCACCGGCCGCATGGTGGTCGTCGGCGGGACATAGGGCGACGGGGACGGCGTATAGGGCTTGCTGACCGGCGCCGTGGGGACCGGAGCCGTCACAGCCGGCGCCGTGGTGCGCGGCGGCATATAGGGCGATGGCGCGGGCGTGTAGGGCTTGCTCACCGGCGGGGCGGTGGTGACCGGAGGCGTCACGCGCGGCGCGGGCTGTACCTGCGTCACCGGCGGCGTGTAGGGCTTCGGCGCCGGCGTCACCGTCGTCGTGGTGGTCACCGCCGGAGCTGTGCCGAGCGGAGCAGGCGAGACCGTCGTGGCCGCCACCGGCCGGGCAGGCGCCGTCAGGGTGGTCGTCGGCGTCGTCTGGCTCTGGACCACCGTCTGAACAGCGCTCGGCGCGGGAGCCGGAGCGGGCCGCATGACGGTGCGGGTGGTGGTCACCGTCCGCTTGCCCGCGCCCGTGTCATGATAGCCGCTGGGCAGGACCAGCTTCTGGCCGGGGCGCAGGCCCGCGTTGACCGAGACGTCGTTCTCGTCCGCCAGCCTCGCGGCCTTCACGCTGAAGCGGCGCGCGACCGCGTAGAGGGTGTCGCCGCTCTCGACCACATAGGCCTTCGACTTGCGGCTCGGCCCCGACAGCGTGTCGCCAGGATGGATGCGGTAGGGCTTGCGAAGGTCGTTGTCCTTGACCAGCTGGGTGCGGGTCGTGCCGAGCTTGCGGGCGATGGAATCGATGTGGTCGCCCTTCCTCACCACGTAGGTGGCCGGCTTGCCCTGGACGGAGATCACCTTGCCGTCGGCGATCGGCACGGTTTTCGTTTCCGTGACCTGGGTGGGGACCATCTGCACCAGCGCGGGCGCGGCGACGGTCGGCGCCGGCGTGGCGGTGGTCGTGGTGGTCAGCGGCGCCAGTGTCGAGGACGCGACAGGCGTCGGCGTCGGCGCGGTCGCGGCGGACGGCGGCGGAAGGGCCGTGCTCTCCACCGGCGCGGTGGCGGTGGGAGCCGTCGCCGCGGGCGCGTCGTCGCTCGTCGCCATCGGCGTCGATTCGACGATCGGGAAATTGGGCGTCGGCATGGTCAGCGGCTGACCGGCCGGCTGGCCCGCCTCCGTGGGGTATTGCGGCGTCGTGCAGGCGCCAAGCGCCGCCGTCGCCAGAACCATGACCGATGCCCGGGTCCAGAAGTGCGTCATCCGGCGCTCCCTTCCTAAACTTCACTGAGGTGGCCTGCCGAGCGTTAACCGCCCGTTAAGCACGTTACGAAAGTCCCCCGACTTTTTTTCGTCCCCTCCACTCAGAGCTCGCGCGCGACCCCGTCTAGCAGGGGTACGAAGCGCACGTCGCCGAGCAGCTCAACCTTGAACCCGCCCTTGCCGTCGCCTGCGTAGCGGCGAAGGCTCTGGACGGGGCCCTTGCCGATCGGCGCGACCAGCACGCCGTTCGGTTTCAGCTGGGCCAATAACTTCTTGGGTTCTTCAGGCGCCGCCGCGGTGACCAGAATGCGGTCAAAAGGCGCCTGTTCGGGCCATCCTTCGCCGCCGTCGCCGAAACGGGTGATGATGTTGGTCAGCTGGAGCGTCTTGAACCGCTCTTCCGCCTCGCGAAGCAACGTTCGGTAGCGCTCCACCGTGTAAACGAGCCGCGCCAGTCGGGCCAGGATGGCGGTCTGGTAGCCGGACCCGGTGCCGATCTCCAGCACCCGGCAGCGCGGCTCGATGGTCAGCGCCTGGGTCATCGTACCGACGATGAAGGGCTGGCTGATGGTCTGGCCGCAGGCGATGGGAAGCGCGGAGTCCTCCCAGGCGCGTTCCTTGAACAGGTCCGGCGTGAACAGCTCGCGCGGCGTCTTCTCGATGGCGTTGAGGACCTTCGGGTCCGTCACGCCCTGCGAGCGCAGCGCCAGGATCAGGCGGGCGTGCCGGGTCTCGGGGGTGTCGTCCTCTTGCACCTGCGCCATGCTCATAGTTTCGGCGGAGCCCCGCCCAATACGCCCTTCAACGCATGCACCGTTTCCATGTGCGTGAGGTCAATGTGAAGGGGGGTGACCGAGATTTTTCCGTCGTAGATGGCGCGAAGGTCCGTTCCTGCCGGCGGATTGGACAGTTTTCCGCGAAAACCCATCCAGTAGTAGTCGCGCCCGCGCAGGTCGGTTCGCCGCTCGGCGTGCATGTGCTTGAAGTCGCGGAAGCCCTGGCTGGTGACCTCGACCTCGGTGACCGCTTCCGGTTCGACGTCGGGGAAGTTGATGTTGATCGTCACGTCGCGAGGCCAGCCGACTTCCATCAGCCGGTTGATGACCGCCGGTCCGTGCGCCTCCGCCGTCTCGTAGAGCGGCTTCTCGCCATCGTGGAAGATGCGCATGGCCTGACTGAGCGCGATCGAGGGGATGCCGAGCGCCATCCCTTGAAGGGCGCCCGCGACCGTGCCTGAGAAGGTGACGTCCTCGGCGAGGTTCTGGCCCCGGTTGACGCCGGAAAGCACGAGATCGGGCTTGGTGTCGCCCAGCAGGTCCTGCACCGCCAGTTCGACGCAGTCCGTCGGCGTGCCGGAGACGGCGAAGCGGCGCTCCGCCATCTGGCGCACACGTAGCGGGATCGACAGCGTCAGCGCCCGGCTGGCCCCGGACTGCTCGATCTCCGGCGCGACCACCCAGACGTCGTCGGTCAACGCGCGGGCGATCCGCTCCAGACTCTGCAGCCCTTCCGCGTGAATACCGTCGTCGTTGGTGCAGAGGATGCGCATTCCCTACACCGTCATCCCGGCCGGAGCGCGTAGCGCGGAGAGCCGGGACCCAGGATCGGTGCACCGCCTCCTGGGTCCCGGATAGCCGCTGCGCGGCTTCCGGGATGACGGAGTTGGGCTCATGGCGCAGGCTCCAGATGAGTCACGCCGCCCATGTACGGCTGCAGCACCTCCGGCACGAAAATGCGCCCGCCCTCGTCCTGATAGTTCTCCAGCACCGCCACCAGCGTGCGCCCGACCGCCAGCCCCGAGCCGTTCAGGGTGTGCACGAACCGCGTCCCCTTCTCGCCGGTGGGGCGGTAGCGGGCGTCCATGCGCCGGGCCTGGAAGTCGCCGCAGTTCGAGCAGGAGCTGATCTCGCGGTAGGTCTTCTGCGAGGGCAGCCAGACCTCCAGGTCGTAGGTCTTGCGCGCCGTGAAGCCCATGTCGCCGGCGCAAAGCAGCATGGTGCGGTAGGGCAGCCCGAGCTTTTGCAGCACCTGCTCGGCGCAATTCGTCATCCGCTCGTGCTCCTCGTTGGAGCGCTCGGGCGTGGTGATCGAAACGAGTTCGCACTTCACGAACTGATGCTGGCGGATCATGCCGCGCGTGTCGCGGCCGGAAGCGCCGGCTTCCGAGCGGAAGCATGGCGTGAGCGCCGTCAGGCGCAGCGGCAGCTCCTCCTCCGAAAGGATCTGCTCGCGCACGATGTTCGTCAGCGACACCTCGGCGGTGGGGATCAGCCAGCGGCCGTCGGTGGTGCGGAAAAGGTCCTCGGCAAACTTCGGCAGCTGGCCGGTGCCGAACACCGCCTCGTCGCGGACGAGCAGCGGCGGGTTGACCTCGGTGTAGCCGTTCTCGCCGGTCTGCAGGTCGAGCATGAATTGGCCGAGCGCGCGCTCTAGCCGTGCCACCTGCCCCTTCAGCACCACAAACCGGGCGCCGGACATCCGCGCGGCGGCTTCGAAGTCCATGCCGAGCGGCGCGCCGAGGTCGACGTGGTCGCGGGGGTTGTTGAGGCGGGCGGGCTCGCCCCAGTTCCGCTGTTCGGCGTTGGCGGTCTCGTCTTCGCCGGGCGGGACTTCGTCGGCCGGAATGTTGGGGAGCTTGGCGAGCATGTCGCGCAGCTCCGAGCCGATGGTCGCCTCGACCTCCATGCCTTCGGCCATGCGGGTCTTGAGCTGCTCGACCTCGGCCATCAGGGCCGCCGCGCGGTCCTCGTCCTTCTTGGCCTTGGCCATGCCGATGAGCTTCGAGGCCTCATTCCGGCGCGAGGCGGCTTCCTGCACGGCCGTCTGGGCGGCGCGCAACTTCGCATCCAGCTCAAGGATCGCCGGCGTCTGCGCGGACAGCCCACGCAATTCCCAGCCGCGGTCGTAGGCTTGCGGGTTCTCGCGGATGGCTTTGATGTCGTGCATGGCGCGCCCTGTCTAAGGCGCGTCGCGGGCCTCGCCAACCGTCCACATCGGGATTCAGGAAGCGGCCATGCGCTTGCGATGAAACCAGGCCGTCATCAAGGCGGCGACCGCCAGGCTGACGGCGAAGAAGTGGAATTCCTGGTGGACCACCGCGACGAGCACCGTCAGCGCAATACCCGCAACCGCGGCGACGATGCAGGGCCCGACCACGGGCATCCGGCTCTTTCCCAGCGTCGCGGCCAACAGGGCGAGGCCGAATACGATGCCGCCCACCCCCATCGAATACCAGATCAGGTAACCCCCGACATAGGCCGGCGCCCATGGAAAGATGGTTTCTCCGACGACCACATGGACCACGCCGATGAAGGCGACGATCATGGCGCCGCTCGCCGCGAGCGCCTGGTAACGCGCTTGTTGCTCAGTCATCGACGCTCCCATCCGGCTGAAGCCTGACCGGGGTAATCTCCGAGTTCCTTCCGGGCCTGCCAACTCGCGTTAGACTCAGATTACCGAAACCGGCTCCGCGCCGTCGATGTCACGCTTGCGCCGCCGCTCGATCAGCCAGACGCACCAGATCGACACCTCGTAGAGAAGGCAGATCGGCACAGCGAGAGTGATCTGGCTGATGGGGTCGGGTGGGGTCAGGATGGCGGCGACGACGAACACCGCCACGATCGCGTAGCGGCGGCCGGCTCGCAGCATGCTGGAGTTCACCAGCCCCGCCATCCCGGCCAGCGCCAGCACCACCGGCAGCTGGAAGCAGAGCCCGAAGGCGAAAAGCAGCGTCGTCACCAGCGTCAGATAGTCGGAGACCTTGGGCAGCAGCTCGACGCTGATATTGCCCGCGTCGACGATCTGCTGGCTCAGCGAGAACCACAGCACGAAGGGCAGCATCACGTAGTAGACGAGCGCCGCGCCCATCAGGAACAGCACCGGCGAGGCGATCAGGAACGGCAGGAAGGCCTTGCGTTCGCGCTTGTAGAGGCCCGGCGCCACGAACCGGTAGAGCTGCCAGGCCAGGATCGGGAAGGTCAGCACCAAGGCCCCGAAGCCGGCCAGCTTCAGCTTGGTGAAGAAGAACTCCAGCGGCGCCGTGAAGACGAGCTTCAGGCCCACCGCGTGCGGCACCTCCTTGAAGCCGGTCAGCGCCAGCAGCAGGTCGAATGGCCCGTGATGGCCGCTCTTCTGCGCCGCCAGCAGGCCGGCGCCGACCTCGAAAGGGTGCAGCAGGAAGACGTAGATCTGCCTGGAGAAGGCGAAGCAGACGATGAAGCCGACGAACAGCGCCGAGACGCAGACGATCAGCCGCTTGCGAAGCTCGATCAGGTGGTCGAGCAGCGGGGCACGGGAGGCTTCGATATCGGCCTCGTCCGGATCGTAGGGGTCGCTCAAGCCTCCGCCTCCGGCTTCTTCTTGCGGGGCGCCCGGGGCTTCTTCGGTTTCGGAGCAGGCTCAAGTTCGGCTTCGATGACCGGGGCAGGAGCGGATTCGCCCGTCAGGCCGGCGTGGATGTCGGCGAAGACCTGGTCGGCCTCGACGTCGGCCAGCCTGGCCGGATCGTAGTAGCGGCCCGAGCGCATGGCCTCGACCTCGCGGCGGAGTTCATCGAGTTCGGATTGCCGGGCCATGTCCTCGAAGCTGGCGCGGAACTCGTTGGCCATGGCGCGCAGCCGCCCCAGGAACTGCCCCAGCTTTCGCAGCATGACGGGCAGGTCCTTGGGCCCGACCACGATGAGCGCGATCGCGGCGATGACCAACAGTTCGGTAGCGCCGACTTCAGGCAGCATGGGGCGGGCCCGGTCGGAAGGTTACGGTTGGCGCAGGTCTTCCTTTTCCGCGTCGGTGCGCGGCAGGCGCGAGCCGGACTTCTCCGCCTCCTGCGGGTCTTCCTTCAGACCCTCGCGGAAGGCGCGGATGCCCTTGGCGGCGTCGCCCATGATCCCCGACAGCTTGCCCTTGCCGCCAAACAGCACGAGCACCACCACGAGGACGATCAACCAATGGATAGGCCCGAAAGTGCCCATAAGGATAACTCCTTGAAGTCCGTGCGGACGCCTTGGCCCACAATATAGACCGATGCAAGGCCGGGGGCCACGTGGGCCGGCCTCGCGACGGAAAGCCCTACTCTTCCTCGCCCGCGAAGTCGGTGACGAACTCGGGCGTCTCTTCCAGGTCCAGCGGGTCCTCCTCGGCCTGCGGCTGCGAGGGATCGGGCACGTTGAAGCCGGCCGGCAGGTCCATGGAAAGCAGGCCCGCCGCCTTCATCTCCGCCATGCCGGGCAGGTCCGCGAGGCTTGCCAGCCCATAGTGTTCCAGGAACAGGTCCGTCGTACCGTAGGTCACCGGCCGTCCCGGAGTGCGGCGTCGGCCGCGCATTCTGACCAGCCCAAGCTCCAGCAGGACGTCCAGCGTCCCCCGGCTCGCCTGCACGCCCCTCACCGCCTCGATCTCGGCGCGGGTGACGGGCTGGTGGTAGGCGATGATGGCCAGCGTCTCCTGCGCGGCCTTGGAGAGCTTCTTCGCCTCCTCCCGCTCCTCGGTCATCAGCCAGGCGAGGTCTTCGGCCGTCTGGAAGCGCCAGCGGCCGGCCACGCAGGCCAGTTCCACGCCGTGACCGCCGTAGCGGGTCTGCAGCTCGGCGAGCGCGCCCTCGACGTCCGCGCCCTCGGGCAGGCGGCGTTCCAGCTCGTCGACGCTCAGCGGCCCGTCGGCCGCAAACAGCAGCGCCTCGAGCTGGCGGACGGTCTCGAACAGCGCGTCGAACGCCACGCCTGTCACGCGGCCTCCTTGCGTTTGCGCAGGTACAGGTCGGCGAAGGCCTCCAGCTGGCGGGCTTCCAGCGCGCCTTCCTTCACCAGTTCAAGCGAGGCCGACAGGGTCGACGCCAGGTACGATGGCCGCCCCGGCTCGCCCGTCTCGCCGCTCGGCATGGGCGCAACGGCCTGAAGCGCCGTCCAGCTGGCCAGTTCGGGCAGCATGACGCGCAGCCGGTCGCGGGCGTCGTCGAGCGGATAGGCGCTGGGGCGCGAGGGGCGGTAATGGCGCGCCTGCTCCTTCTTGCGCTGGGTGATGTAGGCGCTCATCAGCTCGTAGAGGTTGCCCTCCAGCCGCCGGTGGGCGACGACCTTGATCGCTTCGGGATCGCCGCGCGTGAAGACGTCGCGCTTCAGTTGCGGCAAGGCCTTCAGCATCTCGACCGAGCGGCGCATGGCGTCCAGCTTGGCGATGCGGAAGGCCAGCTGCGCGGCGACCTCCTCCGCCAGCGGCTCATCGCCCTTCGGCCGCTCGGGCTTGGGCAGCAGCAGGCGCGACTTCAGGTAGGCGAGCCAGGCGGCCATCACGAGGTAGTCGGCCGCCAGCGAGAACCGCCGCTGCCGCGCTTCCTTCACGAAGGCGAGGTACTGGTCGGCCAGCCGCGTCACCGACAGCTGCAGCAGATCCACCTTCTGCGAGCGGGCCAGCGCCAGCAGGACGTGCAGCGGGCCTTCGTAGCCGTCGATGTCGACGATCAGCGCCTCGCCGTCCTGCGCGGCGTTGTCGGCGGCCTCGAAGTCGAGGATGGGCTGGAACGGCGCGTTCATGCGGCGAACCTCCCTTCGAAGGCGGCGTCGAGGCGGGCCCGTCCCGCTTCCACGTCGAAGGGTTCGGGGATTCGGGCGAGTCGCGCCAGCGCCGCGTCGGCCCGGCGGTGGGACTTACCCACAAGCGCGCCGGTCGCCTCGGCCACCGGCTTCATCTCCGCCATGTCGCCGTTGCAGTGGAGGACGATGTCGCAGCCCGCCTTCAGCGCCTGCCGGGCCCGCTCGCGGAAGTCGCCCTGGAGCGCCTTCATCGAGAGGTCGTCGGTCATCAGCAGGCCGTCGAAGCCGATGACCTCGCGGATCAGCCGGATCGCCTTGCGCGAATGCGTGGCCGGCCGCTTGCGGTCGATGGCGTCATAGACCACGTGCGCCGTCATCCCCATCGGCATGTCCGACAGCGCCTGGAAGGGCGTGAAGTCGCGCGCCGCGAGGTCTTCGTAGAGGGCGTCCACGATCGGCAGGTGCTCGTGGCTGTCGGCCTTGGCGCGGCCGTGACCGGGGATGTGCTTGATCACCGGCAGCACGCCGCCCGCGATCAGCCCCTCGGCGGCTGCGCGGCCGAGGCTCGCAACCTCCTCCGGCGTCTTTCCATAGGCGCGGTCGCCGATGATGTCGTGAGAGCCCGGCGTGGGCACATCCAGCACCGGCACGCAGTCCACGTTGATGCCGAGCGCGCGCAGGTCATGCGCCATCAGCCGCGCGCCCAGCCGCGTCACCTCGCGCCGGACCAGCGGGTCGTTGGTGGCGAGCTCTCCATAGGCGCGACCGGGCGGGTACTTGCGCCAGTGCGGCGGCTGCAGGCGCGCCACCCGGCCGCCCTCCTGGTCGATCAGGATCGGCGTGTCGGCGCGGTCGGTAAGGGCGCGCATGGAGTCGGTGAGCGCCCTCACCTGCTCGGGGCTTTCGATGTTGCGCTTGAAGAGGATGAACCCCCACGGGCGCACGTCGCGGAAGAAGGCCCGCTCTTCCGCGGTCAGCTCAGGGCCCGAGCAGCCGAGGATGCAGGCGGAAATCATCAGCGGACGAAGCAGCTCTTCCCGGCGGCCTTCAGCCTGTTGCAGTAGGCGATCGCCGCTTCCTTGGTCGTGAAGCCGGTCACGGCCGTGCGGTAGAGGGTGGCGCCGTTCACCGTCACCGGGGTGATCGCCTTGCCGTGGCCGCCGCCCGCGATGGCGGCCGCCTGCGCCAGCGCCTGGTTGGCCAGCGCCGTCGAGGAGACCGCGCCGATCTGGACGACAAAGTTGCCGGGGGTGACGGTGGTCGGAACCGGCGCGGGCTTCGGCGCCACCGGTTTGGGCGCCGGAGCCGCCTTGACCGGGGCAGGCTTCGCGGCGGCGGGCGCAAGCACGGTGGACTGGGAGCCGGCCGCGCTGTCGTCACGGTTCATGACGTAGACCTGCGGCGTCGGCGCTCCGTCGTCCGTCGCCGCGGCTGGCGGCTGGGCGGCGGGCAGAGCGGCGGCCTGCACCGGCGTCGTGGGCCGCGCCTGCGGCTGCTCGGGC
>Ga0070659_100001046_pt1 | contig 20216 bp, 17 predicted proteins | sample KBSC23metaG_FD_64666 | JGI IMG/M metagenome (GOLD analysis project Ga0070659, IMG submission 64666) | Corn rhizosphere microbial communities from Kellogg Biological Station, Michigan, USA - KBS C2-3 metaG | ecosystem: Host-associated > Plants > Roots > Rhizosphere > Soil ... | reverse complement strand
AAGACTTTGCCTGATTGAGCAGGGCGATTTTTTTTTCATCGAGGTCGATGCCGATCACTCTGAAACCTGCCGCGGCGATTTCCATTGCGAGCGGCAACCCAACGTAACCGAGCCCGATAACCGCCGCTGTCGCATTCCGGCTCTGGAGCTTAGCTTTTAATTCGATCAATTTACGAGACCTCCCATGTTTTGACTGAGGTTTTGCTCGCAGCGCGCATCACTTTAAAGTCTTGCGGGCGAATGTTGTATTTTTCCAACAGCTCATACAGATTGACTCGGCTGATCCCCAGTTCCCGGGCCGCGCGGCTCACGATTCCGCCGTTACGGTGCAAAGCCTTTTTAACAAAATCCGTTTCGATGGCTTTTTTTGCGAATTTGAGATTGACGTCGGTTGGAATTTGATCCAGCGCAAAGCCCAGATCACTTGGTTTGAGAATGGCGCGCGAACTGAGGACAACCGATCGGCTAATCAGGTGCTCCAGCTCTCGGACATTGCCTGGCCAGCGATACATAAGCAACGCGCCTTCGGCTTCCGGAGAGAGCGCGACCGGCGGCTTACGATGCTCCTTGCAAGATTTTTTCAAGAAGTATTGTGCCAGCGGAATGATGTCTTCTTTGCGCTCGCGTAGCGGCGGCATCTCGAGTGGTACGACTTTCAATCGATAGTAGAGATCCTCGCGAAATAAATGGTTCTCCATGTCTCTTTTAAGATCACGATTTGTTGCCGCAATGATTCGCACGTCGAGTTCCATAAGCTGCGTTCCGCCGACGCGCTCGATTCTGCGGTCCTGCAGGAACCGCAGAAGCTTTACCTGTAGCGGCGGCACGAGCTCGCCGATCTCGTCTAAAAACAATGTACCGGTATGCGCTAGCTCGAACTTGCCCCGCTTTTGAGCGTGAGCGCCGGTGAATGCTCCCTTTTCGTGGCCGAACAATTCACTCTCGAGCAGATTTTCCGGGATGGCTCCGCAATTTACCACGACAAACGGATTGTTCTTCCGTTGACTGTGAGCATGAATCGCTTGAGCAACAACTTCCTTGCCGGTGCCGCTTTCGCCGCAAATTAAAACGGATATGTCGGAGACTGATACACGCTCGATAAAGCGAAATATTTCTTTCATGCATTTTGAGCTTCCGACCATGCCGTAAAAACCGTCGCCCATAACTTGTGCATTTTGATTGATTCGCTGCTGCAGATTGTGAACATGGAAGGCGCGCTGAATGATCACTTTTAGCTCATCCAGCTTTACGGGTTTGTCATAATAGTCGAAAGTGCCCAGCTGAACGGCGCGCAGGGCGCTTTGATCATCTTCCTTTCCGGTGATGACAATAACCCGTGTTATGGGTTCGTCTGAAAGAATTTGTTCGAGCAGACGCATGCCGCCGAGCTCTGCGGAGTTGTGGGGATCCAAGGAGAGATCAAGTATTACGACGGGCGGCTTCTCCCTTTCAAATAGATTTAGCGCTTCGCCTTCCATCGAGCTGGTGAACACCTGATAATCAGATTCCAGCGCCCAACGCAGTTGCTTCAGAATATCTTCGTCGTCGTCAACGAGAAGCAGTTTCAGATTTGACATTTCCATTTATCTAGCTGTGTTAGCAGGGAGATCTATTTCTACGGTCGTCCCGGCATTGAGCTGGCTTTTAATACGGACCTCTCCACCATGAACTTCAATGATGGATCGGGTGTGACAGAGACCGATACCCAACCCATTTTCTTTAGTTGTCCGAAATGGCCGAAACATGGTTTCAAGCCGGTCTGGAGATATGCCGCACCCGCTGTCACGAATCGACGTCGTGATCGTATCTGCGTCGTCTTGGAAGACCGCAACGTCGACTTCACCTTCCCCGCTGGGCAGGCTTTGAATTGCGTTTAAGATTACGTTAGTGAACGCCTTTCGCAATAAGTCGGGATCTCCTCTAATCGCCGGCAAATTTTCCATCGGTGGGAATTCCGTGTGAATGCTTAAGCCATTTCTCTGACCGATTTTGAGTTCGTCGAATGTATGACTGATCACTTCCAAAATGTTGATTGGCTGCTGCTTTAAAGAGAATTGACCGCGCCGGACCGAGAGGCTGGCGATGAGATTAATCATTTGGTCCGTTGTGTGGTTAAACGTGGCAAAAGCATCCGCAACAAAATCGACATTGTCATGCAAATTTTCGGCGTTCTCTAACGTCATGCTTTGTACTGTAGCAAGGTTTTTAAGATCATGAAGTACAAACGAGGCACACCGGTTAAATGACTCCCATTCTTTTGAAATCAAAAGGTCTTGTGATAACTCGTGTGTCAGAATCAGGTGACTCATTTGACTGCTGAGGCTCAGTAAAAATTGTTCATCTTCCACCGACCAATTCCCATCTAGCTCACCGCTTATACCCAAAAATCCTAGCACGTCATTGCCTCTCTGAATCGGCAAGACGCGTTCAATCCCAAGTTCGCAGAGCGGCTGTAAATTGCGAATAGGGAAGTTTTGCTCCGCGAGCGAACCTTTGGGTAAACGAAAGATCAAGTTGCCTGATTTTAAACCGGCTCCATTGAGCCGCAGGCCCGAAACTGATCCGTTTGAAGCGGGGCCAAGTATGGCGTACGCGAAGTCAAACTCGGCAGTCGCTTGACAGCGAACCCAGAACGCCACCTGGCGAACCGACATTGCCCCAGCAATGAATTTGGCAATCTTCGGTAAGAGATCTTGAATTTGCGGTGAACCGGTCGAGATTTCGGAGAACTTGATCCAGAGATCTCTATAAACGTACTTGCTCTGGGAAAACAATCGCCTGATGAATGCTTGAATTCGCATATGCCGTTCGGCGACGCAAAAACTAGAGATATGCAGCGCCGAGCTTCTGATCGCTCGGCCTTAATTTGGTTATTACACTAATCGATCCAGCGTAGAGCAACGGTTATGCCACAGAGCGCATCTGTAACGACCTGGATCTGTTATCTCGATCTGAATGCCAAATCCGAAAAAAAGATAACAATTCCACTACTTGATCTTCGCATGACTCGATAACTAATCGGGCACTTTACAGTGCGCCGCACAAGCCCAGAAATTTTTTGAAAAGACATTTGCGCCCGAGCAGAGGGGTACTCGGCGTGGCAGGAACTTTTTTCTTAGAATTTTCGCGTCTCGCACCCAGGGTTGTAAGAGGAATTTACAGAGTCCCAGGGAATATTAGGTGAGATACAAGCGGAAAGTGTCGCTAAACGTATAGGAATGCAAGTAAGCTGTACGGTTCTACCTTTCCCTGTCGAAATGTAAGAATCCATAACAAACCTTGCAATGGCTGAGGGCTTATGGCAAAAATGCGAGCTGATTTTACTTTCTTAAGCTGTCCGCTTCGGTCTCGGTTCGCTATCGGATTTTTATGGAAAGTGCCCGATCTAATCGTCTGATAGAACTACGTCGCCCCAGTACTCACAAGTTCTTTGAGTTCATGGCTTCATTGCCCTGTGTGAGCTATGAGCTAGATCAGCATTTTATTCTTCATAAGATTTCCGCGAACGTCGTCGATCTTCTCGGTATCCGGCAAGAATCTCTGCTCGGGAGCCGAGCGCTTTGGCACGAAAGGCTCTTTCCGGCAGACCGTGACCGCCTTACAGCACGAGTCAATGAGCTCATTCCTGGAGCATTCGCCTCAGAAATTCACCGAGTTATAAATGATCGCGGATTGCCTGTTTGCGTGTCGCATAGCTTTTGGAAGATCAATACTGGGAATCATCCGTCCATCCGCGGATCGATGATTCCGTTGACATCCGAGGTGCGAACAAAATTTTTAGAGACTGAGACAATTTCGCAGTTTATACACAAAATCGGCAATCATTTTCAGTTGATCAGTCTTCTGATTGGCTCCATCAGACGAAATCGGATTCCTAGTTGCGAAGTCGATGCGCTTGAGGAGAGTGTCCAGCGTGCTGTTGAATTTACCCGTTCGTTTTCTAATTTCTGCCAGGTACCAGTCCAATCAGCACCGGTCAATCTCGGTGAAATTCTCGTTTCGGCGACTCAGTCTCTAGCTCCGCGATTTGCTGAAAAAACAGTGCTGTTTAATGTTTCGCCCGACCGGTCTTGTGATGGAATTTTTCTTTTGGGAGATTCATCTCTGCTAGAGCTCGCATTTAGTTCCCTTTTGGAAAACGCGCTAGACGCCACAAAGCCCGGCGATGTTGTCACGATCGAATCGAAAACCGAAGCGCTGGGACCGCTACCTTCCTCGATCGCGTGGATAAGCGTTACCGATACGGGTTGCGGAATGAACGGAAGCGTTCTGGAAAAAGCTGCGGCGCCTTTTTTTAGCTGCAAGCGGGATCGAAATGGACTCGGACTCACGATGGCAATGCGTGTATTCGAATTGCACCGAGGCCTAGTAAACATTTCCAGCGAAGAGAACCGTGGCACCCGGGTCGATATCGTTCTTCCGGTCTCCAGTACGGCAGTAGCCTCAGAGCGCTGAGTGTAAAGCTATGTATAACGTCTTAATTGTTGAAGATCACGATAGGCTCCGCGAACAGCTCGGGCAATTTTATGAGCAGGAAGGTTTCCGAGTGACGACGGCATCCTGCGGCGAAGAGGGGGCGCAAAAGCTTGCGGAAGAGAAATTCGCGATCGTTGTATCGGATGTCAAAATGCCGGGCATGGACGGTTTTCAGTTGGCTCATTACGTTCGCGAGAAGTATCCGGACACCGATGTCATTCTTATCACCGCTTTCGGCAATATCAAACAGGCCGTCGAGGCCATGAAGCTGGGGGCGAGCGACTACATTACTAAACCGTTCCAGCCCGAAGCGATTCGTTTGGTTAGCGAGAAGCTAATAGAGAAACGGCGTTTACTTGAAGAGGTGCGTGAGCTGCGCCAACGGGTTCAAGAGGAGCATCAACTTGAGAATATTCTAAGTAAGAGCCCGAAAATGCTAAAAGTTTTCGATCTGATACGCTCCTTGGCAGAAACAGATTCTGGCGTGATGATCACGGGCGAGACCGGGACGGGAAAAGAGCTCGTGGCGCGTGCAATCCATAATCTGAGCCGGCGCAAAAGCAAACAATTCGTCGCGATCAATTGTGGCGCATTCCCGGACACCTTGTTGGAAAGCGAGCTGTTCGGTTATGAAAAGGGTGCTTTCACGGGAGCGGTGCAGAGCCGGGCTGGAAAAATCGAAATTGCTGATGGAGGTACTTTATTTCTCGACGAGATTGAGACAATGGCCCCACCTATGCAAGTGAAGCTGCTTCGCGTTCTGCAGGAGAGAGAAGTAGAGCGGTTGGGCGGAAATCGCAGGCTGAAAGTCGACATGCGTGTAGTTGCCGCAACCAACGTGGATCTAAAAATATGTTTAGCGCGAGGCACCCTGCGAGAAGATTTCTATTACCGAATCAACGTGATTCCGCTGCAGCTTCCGCCGTTGCGCGAGCGGCTTGAAGATTTGCCAGTTCTGATCAACCACATCTTAGGTAAGCACCCGGTTGCACAAGAGAGGAAAATCAAACAGGTCTCACCGAGAGTGCTCGATCAAATGCTCGCTTACGGGTGGCCCGGAAACATACGAGAACTCGAGAATATCCTTGAACGCGCTATTGTGAAATGCCAAGGGGAAATGATTCAAGATGTCGATCTGCCGCCGCCACCGCAAAGAGTGCTCGATCGCCACTACATGGCGAATGGCGATGGTGAACTGTCCCTTAAACAATGGCTACTGCGCAGCGAAAAAGAATATCTCAGGAGCTTGCTGATTAAATATAAGGGTGCTGTTTCCTTGACGGCCGTTGAAGCGAAGGTGGATAATAAGACACTTTACAGAAAGATGAGAAGGCATGGGCTGCACAAGGAATCGTTCAAAGATCTGGGCTAAACGCGTCTTTTTCGTCCCGCTCGTTATTGCCTTAGTATCTCCGTCATATCTCTGGGCCGCCTTCGGCAGCCAATTTTCTTTTTTGACGGGTGAGGAATACAGCGACAATATTTTTTTTTCCAAGAACAGGGAGCACGATTTTATTACTGTCTTCACTCCCACCCTCACGCTCCTTTATGCTCCTGAAGGTCAGGTCATACCAACTCTCAGTGCTGAAATCAGCCCTAGCTATCAACTTTATGCGCGCCACAGCGATTTGAATAATTTCGACAATGTGTCAGCGAAGGCCGGTTACACGTATCAGTACTCGCCGGTACTGAGTTTCCATCTGTCTGATGTTTTTCAACGCCAGGGCGAAACCCGCCCGGAAAATTTTTTTCGACCAAATGATTTGCTGGTCGGTCCGACTTCGCCACCGCCGGTCGGTAAAGTCGTGACTCCGCCATTATCTGAGAATGTTACAAGTCTTATTTCGTCCGGAAAGCAAGCAACCAATTTTGTTTCATTTGGGGGCTCATATTCGTATCGCCCGAACATTAGCTTTATCGGAGGATATACGAACCAATTCACTAATTTTATCGACGCGGGCGGCAAAGACGTCTATCATACTATCGTCGCTCGCGGAGTTTACAATTGGCGGCAGGACCACAATCTTCATGCTGGTTATAAACTATCGATATTTGATCTGCGAAATGGCGATAGCGGTACGGTTCACGAATTTGATATCGGGGATGATTATTTCACCAACTATACTCTCCAACTGACTCCAACACTTTCTTTAGCAGCCAGCAGTGGACTGTCGATCAATACTGCCAATAGTGGGCCTCGAGTCGCGAATAACACCAGCGTTACGATAACCAAACTCTGGGAAACTGCCGAACTAAATGGTGGAGTAAGAAAGGGTCTAACGCCGAGTTATGGTGTCTCTGGAATCTCGGATACGACCAGTCTTTTTACCACGTTTAACTGGCGTATTACCGAGAAGCTATCGGCAAATTCCTACGCAATTTTTTCATATTTCGATACTGACGATGTCAACTATAAGACGCTCCAGGCCGGTCTCGGTCTCGGATATATGTTCACGAGCTGGTTAGCGTCTGGACTGAATTATACGTTCAACTGGTTGGATTCGGGCGCGGGAGCAAATAAAACTGATTTACTTGAAAGAGGAACTGTGAAGTCGAATATTGTCTTTTTATCTCTAACGACTCGGTTTGACGTATGGCCGAATGTCGGTCTGGCGCGGGATATGAATTCATCTACATTGACCCCCGTCTTGGCACCACCTTTCCCTGCACAACGTCCTCAATCAAATCCATGACCATCCGCCGCGCAGTTCAGTCCTTGTTATTACCCCCATGGGCGTAATTGCCCGCTTTTTTTAACCCCAAATCACCTTAGGGCAAAATCACATCAAAACTTTTCGTGGGCGCCCGTAGAATAGCGATGGGGCGCCGAAAGCCAATCGGTTTTTCGTTTACAATTTATTGCTTGTGGGGCGCGGAACTTGCGTAGGGCGCTGCTCTATGGCTCGCCATTGACTTTTAATCTTTGTCGAGTTCGTGAAGGAAGGTATGAAAAATAACTTATCGATCGCTTCTGTTGCGATAGCTGCGGTCCTATTTGGGTGCGCAACCAAGGATTTGCGGGTACAAGAGTTTCAGGTAGCCGCCGGAACTCCCGACCCGAGTAAGCCGCCGGAGCAGTTCTATTTGATCGGAGCGGGCGATACCTTGAACATCAATGTCTGGAAAGAGCCAACGTTATCGGGAACCGTCAAAGTTCGTCCCGATGGCTACGTCACTCTGCCACTCATAAACGAGGTTCAAGTTGCTGGGCAGACCACTGCAAACCTCAGGAATACGCTAGAAGACAAATACAAAGAGTTTACGACCGATCCATTTGTCACGATTCGGGTAGAAGCGATTGCCTCTAGCGAGGTTTTTTTGGTGGGCCAGGTAACCAAAGCCGGAGCTTTTCCGCTCAGTGGTAACGAAACACTCTTACAACTGTTGACACGTGCCGGTGGGCTCGGGATTTTTGCTGATCGCAGCAATATTCGTGTTGTGCGTAGAGAAGGTAACAGGGTCACCGAATATACGGTTGACTATGATGCTATCATAAAAGGCGATCTTAAACAGGATGTGCTGTTGCGTCCGGGCGATAGGGTTATCGTCCCATAGTTAACAACCTTAGCGTGGAGCTTGATGAACGGAATGGCTGATTTTGATATTTCCGGCTTGCTCGGTAGCCTATATCGGCGCAAGTATTTCGTTGGTTGTGTAGGAGCCGTAATTTTTTCCTTGGGTCTATACACGGCTGCAATTCTTCCGAACATTTACCAATCCAACAGCCTGATATTGGTCGTTCCGCAGAGAGTTCCCTCGACTTTCGTCACCTCGACGATCACAACTGATCTTGGCGAGCGCATGCAGTCAATCATTCAGGAAATTCTCAGTCGCACCCAGCTGGCCAAAATTGTCCAAGAATTTGATCTTTATCCGTCCAGCAAAGTATCGTTCAGCGTGGAAGATCGCGTTGAGAAGCTCCGTAAGGCGATAAAGGTTGAATTGCGGCGCAATAACGTTTTTCAGCTATCATTCGAATCACAGGAACCCGAAAAAGCGCAACAGATTACCGCTCGGATTGCATCACTTTTTATCGAGCAAAACCTGCAGATCCGGAAACAACAGGCTGTCGGCACCAAATCGTTTATGAACGCGGAAGCAGACCGTTTGCGCAAAGAACTTGAGGAACAGGAAACAATAGTTAACCGGTACAAGGCCGCGCATCGTTACGAGCTACCCGAGCAGTTGGACAGCAATTTACGGACACTCGAGCAGCTTCGACGTGAGATGGAAGCAAGCAATGTCCGCTTGACCGCACTGCAAGAACGAAAAGGTATTCTGCAAAGACAAAGCGCTGAATCCGACATGTCTGTGACGGATCCAGTGGCTGGAGCGTTGCTGATACCACCGGAAGATGGCAGCCAGAACCTACAACTTCAAATGAGAAAAAAAGAATTAGAGTCTCTGCTGAAAAAGTATAGCACTAAGCATCCCGATGTCATTCGGATCAAAAGAGAGATTGAGGCGCTTGAGAGTGAACCGCGCGATTCCCTTCCCGGCAAAATTTCAACGATCGTCGCGGCGCCGACCGGCAATCCATTGAAGCAGGTACTAAGGACTCAAATTCTGGATATCGATACTGAAATTCAAAGTTTGCAGAAGCAGCGTGACCAGATTGGCGTTCAAATCGGCATGCTGCAGTCGCGGGTCGATGCCACTCCGATTAGAGCAATAGAGCTTTCGAAAATCACCCGGGGATACGAAATTACTCTCCGGAAGTATCAAGATTTGTTGGGCAAGACGCTTGAGTCCGAATTGTCAGAAAACATGGAAAAAAAGCAGGAGGGCGAGCGTTTCCAACTCCTTGATGCGGCCAATTTTCCGCTCAAACCACTCCGTCCGAACCGACTGATGATCGTCTTAATCGGCTTGTTACTTGGTTTGGGAGGCGGATCGGGCTTGGCTATCGTCTGGGACAATTGGGATACATCGTTTAGAAAAAGTGACGATATCAATGCCTATGCCAATGTGCCGGTGCTCGCTACGATTCCAGCTTTAATGACTCGCGGCAGCGTTATTGAACAAAGAAGGTCGCAAAGCGTGTTAGTCCTGGCTTCCATAGGCGCGCTCGTGGTCGGAGCTGTTTTCGTGCGAATCTTCGCGCCGATGTATTTCTAATTTTTTATGGAACATTTATATCAACGTCATTTTGGCTTAGCCCGAGCGCCTTTCAATGTCACTCCTGACCCAAGTTTTCTTTACCTCACTTCAAGTCACCGTGAAGGCCTGGCGCAACTTCAATACGGTATCGAAGCACGCCGAGGCTTCATCGTCCTAACCGGTGAAGTCGGTACCGGAAAGACAACACTGATCCAGACATTACTCAGGGAAATTGCCGAGCGGACGCATACGGCACTCCTTTTTAGCTCGATCGCCAATCCGCTTGAGCTGATGCGCTATGTTTGTGAAGAATTCAAGTTGGTCGAGCCTCTCGAACACATCCGCGATTTTCACGATTATATTTATTTGCTCAATGATTTTCTGTTGCGTCGGTATCGGGACGGAGAAAACGTATCGCTGATCATTGATGAAGCACAGAATCTGCCGTCCGACGTTCTGGAAAGTGTACGACTGCTGTCAAACTTCGAAACCACCGAAGACAAGTTACTGCAAATCTTACTTGTCGGCCAACCCGAGTTGAACGATCGATTAAACGCTCCGCAACTCCGTCAACTAAAGCAGCGAATCACCTTACGCCATCATCTCCGTCCTTTGACAGTCAATGATTGTCAAGAGTACATCGTCAGCCGGTTAAAGCATGCCGGGGGAAGCCCGGCTCTTTTCACGCCGAGAGCCATTGAAGCAATTTATCATTACTCCGGCGGACTGCCCCGGCTCGTTAACGTGATTTGCGATAATTCAATGATTAATGCCTATGCCCTCGATCTACGGCAGATTGATCCGTCGCTCATTCAAGAGGTCGCTGAAGACCTAAATTTGTCCGGTTCGCTTCGGCCTCTCCCCGTGCGACGCGATATTGCTCCGCGTACGGAGCGACTGGGACTACAGCCGGAAATTGCAAAGCCGCAACCGGTACAGCTCGTTAAACCCAATCGAGTCAGCAACTTCTCGGATGAGCCGAACCATGATGCGAATAACCGTATTGTGCCGCAGGAATTTTTTGTTTGGCTGAGGGAAGCTTTGCTAGACGCTATGGGACCGATGGCCCACATTGTACTGTCCGAGCATATCAAGCTCCTTGGCGGATCCTTGGATCATTTTGCGCGTGATAAGATTGGCGCATTGATTGATTCGGTGAGCCGGGAAATCTTTGACCAATCCATCAGAACGAGATTCTGCCAAAGCATGTCGGCGAAAATCAGTGGACTGCCAAGTGCTTAAGGATTTTTAACCTGGATTCCAACAGTCTCACGCGGAACTGCGATATCCGGCAGAAAATATCAATTTTTTCCCAGTTCCAGATTCGATGAGAGACTGTAAGGAGAAACCTGAATGAGCAGAGTGTTTGAAGCATTGAACAAAGCGTCTCATGAGAAATCTCAGACAGATACGAAGCTGAATGGCATTCATCCGTTGAACAATGAAACGGTTGCGTTCGAAAGCTTTTCCTTCAATGGAGAATATTCGTTCGGGACCAATGGTTATACCGACCAAACTCCTGTGCCACCAACAAATGGCACGACTAGGTCGAGATCTTGGCGGGAGAAGTTGGAGGAGCTGTGTTTTGGCTGGGATCTGCGGCGCTATGCAACGCATCCTATAGTGGCGCTAGAAGAGGAATCCTCGGCGGCTGAGCAATACAAGATTCTCCGTGAGCAATTCAAGCGTCTGCGTACCGAGAGCGGCATCCGAACTATCGCGATTACCAGCCCCGTCAAAAAAGACGGCAAGACGACTGTCGCAGTCAATTTAGCCGCATCAATTGCATTGGATTACGAACAAAAAGTACTGTTGATCGATGGGGATTTGAGGGCACCGAGCGTACATCGTTTTTTTAAAGCGGAGAGCTCTCCAGGGCTGACCGAGTATCTCAGCTCTAACTCGGCTGTAGGAGTAAAGAGTCTAATCAGGGACACTCATTTGAATGGTTTGCAGGTGATTCCTGCCGGCAAGCCATCGCGGTTTTCAGCAGAGTTACTTGCTAAAGAGAGAATGAGACTGATGCTCGATGAGATTCACACCAAGTTGCCGGGCCACATGGTGATCATCGATTCACCGCCGGTTCTCGCAACCTCCGATCCTATGGTTTTGAGCAGGCACGTCGATGGCGTGATGATGGTCATCCGCGCCGGCAAAACACCGAAAGAATATTTATCCAAAGCCCTGGGTGCGTTCAATTCAGGGAAGGTTTTGGGAATCGTGTTGAATGGCGCCGATTATGGCCTTGACTCAAAGTACTATTACTATTCCAGCAATGGTCATGGCTAATCCTTGAGGATTTTTTACAGATATTTTACCCGGTTTGATTTTCTCTTGTTGCTGGGTGATATAGCGTCAGTCGTCGCCACTAGCGTGTTTGCCCGAGCTATTCTCGACCAGTCGCCTGCCGACGGCTATAGTAGGTGGCCCGCTTTTCTGCTTCACGGAATTGTAATGTCTTTCGTGGTTGTCGTCGCGTTCTATTATTCGAACTTATATGCAATCGATCAGACACTCTCATTTCAGGAACTCACGAATCGATTTATCGGCGGCGTGGGCGCCTCGTGTATCGTCATTGCTATTATCAGTTATCCCATCCCCAATTTTGGCAAATCGATTTATGTGAGCGAAATGCTTATGATGATACTTGCGCTGGTAATTTGGCGGTTCGGTTTTATGCGAGTGCTCAAGCAAGCCGCGATCCGCGCAAAAGTCTTGGTTATCGGCATTCGCGCCATTGGTAAAATCGTCGCTGAAGAATTGTATTTAAAGCGTAAGCTAGGAATGGAAGTAATCGGCTTCGTCGGTAGCGAGGCGGGGTCAATCACATTGTCCTACGGAAATCCGAAGAAAGTCGAGCTCCCGGTTTTTGCCCCCTCTTCTTTGACCGGACTCGTAGCTAGTAATCATGTGGACCGAATTCTGTTGGCCGGTACGAGCGATTGTCCCCAGATGTGCTACCGAGAGCTGGTGAACGTGCGTGCCATGGGCATGCCCATCGAGGATTGTCATTCATTCTACGAGCGCCTATCTAGTAAAATTTCGGTCGTTGATTTGCCGCCCGAATGGCTCGCTTTATCCCGCGGATTTCGGCGCGATCGGTTCATCTTGGCGGTCAAGCGAATTATTGACGTGATAGTTGCCTTCGTCGGCTTGGTGGTTGCCGCTCCTCTCGCGTTGCTTACAGCGATTGCCGTCAAAGTAGAAAGTCGGGGCCCGATTTTTTATCGCCAAGAGCGCGTCGGGCAACATGAGCGGCCCTTCACGCTAATCAAGTTTCGATCAATGGCAGACAATGCGGAAGCGAAACTGGGACCGGTTTGGGCGGTACAAAATGATCCTAGGATTACACGGGTCGGAGCAATTATTCGGAAGCTCCGGATTGATGAAATCCCGCAAATGTTCAACGTTTTGAAAGGTGAAATGAGCTTTGTCGGACCGCGTCCGGAGCGCATTTTTTTTGTTGAACGTTTGAAACAAACCATTCCGTACTATGATTTACGGCACTCGGTGAAACCAGGAATTACAGGCTGGGCTCAGATCAGCTATGGGTACGGGGACAGCGAGCGGGATGCGGTCGAAAAATTGCAGTACGACTTGTACTACATCAAACATATGTCGCCGGTGTTCGACCTGCAAATAATTTTCGAAAGCCTAAAAGTTATTTTGTTCGGTTCCGGTGCACGTTGAGAACAAATGCTTAACGCGCTCACCATCGACGTTGAGGATTATTTTCATGTCCAGGCGTTCGCCGATGTTATCTCGTCCGCGCATTGGGACGAGTACCCCGTTCGAGTTGAGCGAAACACTTTCCGCTTATTGGAAATATTAGGGCGCCGTAATGTTAAAGCAACGTTTTTTATCCTCGGCTGGGTTGCGGACCGCTGCCCCGCGCTAGTTCGTGCGATCGTCGATTCTGGGCATGAGATAGGAAGCCACGGCTACGGCCACCGGATGCTTACCCGCGGCAGTCAAGCAAACTTCCGTGAAGACCTTATACGAGCAAAATCGACCATTGAGGATCAAACCGGCTCGCGCGTAACTTGTTTTCGCGCACCCAGCTATTCGATCACGTCAAAAACCTTATGGGCACTGGAGATTCTTGCTGAATTTGGTTTCGAATACGATTCTAGCATCTTTCCTATACGGCACGACTATTATGGAATTCCTGATGCGCCGCGTTTCCCGCATTATTGGTCCCTAAAAAGCGGCGCGCGCCTCCTGGAATTTCCCCCGTCGACCGTACGGATTTTGGGTATTAACGTTCCTATAGCGGGCGGTGGTTATCTTAGGCTTTTGCCATACAAGGTCACCGCTTGGGCCATCCGGCGCTTAAATCAAAAAGAAGATCAACCTGCTATGGTTTATTTACATCCGTGGGAGATTGATCCCGATCAACCGAGACTCGTTGCGTCTTGGAGCTCCCGATTTCGGCAGTACCAGAACTTGCAAACGACTGAAAAAAAGCTAACGCGTCTCCTCGACGACTTTTCGTGGGCTCCCATGTCGAAAGTGTTGTCCGGCTACGGACGGCCTATTCCATCGGTCAACTAGGTCACTATGTCAATTAAGATTCTCTCGGTGGTCGGGGCAAGACCCAACTTTATGAAAATTGCGGCGATCTGCGAAGCCGTTCGAGAATACAACGCGACTAACAACTCTTTATCGATCGACCACGTACTTGTTCACACGGGGCAGCATTATGACGCCAACATGTCGGACATGTTCTTTAACGATCTCGAACTTCCCAGCCCGAATCTGTTTTTGGGAGTCGGTTCAGGATCTCACTCAGCTCAAACAGCGAAAATCATGGAGGGTTTTGAAAGAGTTCTTTTGGTCGAGAAGCCTGACATCGTGATTGTGGTTGGTGATGTAAATTCGACTTTAGCATCCGCGCTGGTAACAAAAAAAACCTCCTGGACAAACCAAACCGGCAGAGACTTCATTCCCAAACTGGTGCATGTGGAAGCCGGACTACGAAGCTTTGACCGAACTATGCCCGAGGAAGTCAATCGGATCGTGACTGATGCTTTGTCAGATGTTTTGTTTACGACCGAAGAAAGCGCCAATGAAAACCTCAAACGCGAGGGTGTGCAGGCGGAGAAAATTCATTTCGTTGGGAATGTGATGATCGATACTTTGTTGCGCTATCGATCGAAGGCGAAGGAATCGACGATTCTTAAAGACTTGCAATTGTTTGACAAAGATCATGCTAAGCCGTACGCGATTTTGACGTTACACCGGCCCGCGAATGTTGATGATCGCGAGACACTGATCAAAATGCTCGATGCATTTTTGCAAATATCCCGAGATATGCCGCTGGTTTTTCCAGTCCACCCGCGGACTCTGAAGCAAATTCAAGAGGCAGATCTGGGAGATTATTTTGTTGATCATTTCATAGATCGGCCGGAACCATGGGATTCCCGAGTCAGAATTCGACTGCTGCCGCCCCTGGGCTATCTCGACTTTCTTGAGCTTATGTCGCTAGCACAAGTCGTATTGACCGACTCTGGCGGAATCCAAGAGGAAACCACGATTCTTGGTGTTCCGTGCATCACCCTGCGTGATAATACCGAAAGACCGGTAACTTTGACCCATGGTACGAATGTCCTAGTTGGCTCCGATTGTAAAAAAATCATTGAGGAATTTACCCGTGTTGTGCGAGGTCAGCGGGAGATTCCATCAGCGCCACAACTGTGGGACGGGCACGCTGCTCGGCGGATTATTCGAATTCTCGTCGAAGAGGAAAGAAGATCCGCTGGGCCGTCCGGAGCCGAAGTTCAAACGATCGAGTCACAACATCCTGATTAGAATCTTCTTCAATTCGATTGAGCTTAATTAGCGGGATCAGTGCTGACATAACCCAGGTATCTGCACGGCATTAGCGTTGAATAGCGGGACTGTATGGTGCGTCCATCATCCTGTGCCAACTTGCCAGCATACAATTCGTTTGTGCAGTCTGCCACATGAAAATATGCGTCGGTCTGCGCGAGTGGCGGAAGCATGCTTCAGCGAAGTAAGACTTGAGGCGCCGAGGGGAAATGCATGCACCGGCGCATGCCTACAATGGCCCCGAAATGCTGCTGCGCCACGGGCTCGCCTTTGCCGTTCCCCCCACATTCGTGGTAATTAAAAAAGAATGGGTGATGTTCGAATCAAAGGCTTAGTTTTAAGCGGTGGAAAAGGAACGAGGCTGCGGCCGCTCACCCACACGGCGGCCAAACAACTCGTACCGGTAGGAAACCGACCGATTCTTTTTCATGTGCTTGACAACCTCAAAAACGCAGCGGTTAAAGACGTCGGCATAGTGATATCACCGGACACAGGGAACGCAATCCGAGAAGCTGTCGGTGACGGACGCGCGTGGGGCATGAACCTGGAGTTTATCATGCAAAGTGAACCCCTGGGCCTTGCCCATGCCGTCAAAGTAGCACGTTGTTTTTTAGGCACTGATTCTTTTGTGATGTATCTCGGCGACAACTTGATCGGCTCCGGAATCAGTAAACATTTAGAGAGATTCGTATCCTCTGGAGCAGACGCATCGATCTTGTTGAAAGATGTGGACAACCCTTCGAGCTTTGGTATCGCTGAAGTAGACACTGATCAGCGGGTAATACGCCTCGTCGAAAAACCCAAGAATCCGAAATCTAGCCTAGCTTTGGTCGGCATCTATTTCTTCACTGAGCAAATTCATAAGGCGATCACTACGATTGCCCCCTCTTGGCGCGGTGAGCTCGAGATAACCGATGCGATCCAAGCGCTTCTCGACTCTGGGGGAAAAGTCCTGAGCGATGTTGTTCAGGCATGGTGGCTCGATACGGGGAAAAAGGATGATTTGTTGAGCGCTAACACTGTAGTTCTCGATGAATGGATTAAGCGCCGCATCGACGGTGAAGTCGATGCGCAATGTCAGATTACCGGCCGTGTACAACTTGGAGCGGGCAGTCACGTCCGCCAGAGCACGGTCCGTGGTCCGGTAGTTATCGGTGACAACGTTTTAGTGGAAAATTCGTTTATTGGCCCGTTCACTTCGATTGGTAATGGCTGCCGGATCATCTCATCGGTGCTGGAGCATTGCGTTCTTTTGGAAAACGCGCGAATTGAGCACGTTGATCGTCTAGAGGATAGCTTAGTCGGCAAGAACTCGGTGGTTCTAAGGGATAATAAAATCCACCAAGCTTATCGACTTATGATCGGTGACGATTCCGAAGTGCTGCTCTGATGCCGTTTCGTTTTAATCCGACCGACATTTCCGGTGTGATCGTTATCGACCCGCCTGTTTTTCCTGATGACCGCGGCTTCTTTATGGAAAGCTATAAGCGCTCCGAATTTGCCGCGGGCGGGATTAACGAAACGTTCGTTCAATGCAATCAGTCGAAGTCCGCGAGAGGAATCCTGCGCGGGCTGCATTATCAGAAAAACCCCAAGGCGCAAGCGAAGCTGGTGCGCGCGTTATCTGGCGAGATCTATGACGTGGCGGTCGATCTGCGGAAGGGAAGCTCAACCTATGGCAAATGGACGACTGTAATCCTATCGGCGGAAAATAAGAAAATGCTTTTCGTGCCTGTTGGGTTTGCCCACGGGTTGTGTGTGACCAGTGCCGACGCAGAGATGCTTTACATGACAACGGAAGAATATGCCCCGGATCTCGAGGCCGGCGTTCTCTGGGATGACCCAGATCTTGCCATTGAGTGGCCGGTTGCGAACCCAGTTCTTTCGGCGCGCGACCGCGCGTGGCCCCGGCTGCGTGATGCCGACAATACTTTTTAGTACAGCCGGAAAGGGGCCGGTGAGCGGCTGGCAGAGGGCTTGGTTGATGGAGCGATACTGGACAATTGCGACTTGCCGCTTTGGATTGACACTATGACCTGTGCCCCATACGGTTCGTTAATGTTATGAAAACCATCGTAGTGACCGGCGGCTGCGGATTTATCGGCAGCAATTTTATCAGGCTCGTGTGCGCCGAGACGAACTGGCGCATCGTCAACTTTGATAAGCTCACCTATGCCGGCAATCGGGACAATGTCTTGGACCTCCCAAAAGAGCGTATCCGGTTCGTTCAAGGAGATATCTGTGATCAGGATCTGGTCGGCAGAAGCATCACGGAAGAAAGTGTCTGGGCACTTGTGAATTTCGCCGCCGAGTCGCACGTCGATCGAAGTATTCTCGACTCCTCGCCGTTTTTGCAAACCAATATTGTTGGGACCCAAACGTTGCTGGAAGCGATTCGTAAAAACCCAGTGGAACGGTTTCTCCACGTTTCGACGGATGAAGTGTATGGGGACAAAGAGGGGAAAGCCCCGTCCAGCGAAGGAGAGGCGCTCTTGCCCAGCAGTCCCTATGCGGCAAGCAAAGCCGCGGCAGATCTTCTATGTTTTTCTTACCATCGCACCTATGATGTACCGGTTATCATTACGCGGAGCACGAATAATTACGGTCCGTATCAGTTTCCGGAAAAACTGATTCCGCTGCTCATTCGAAACGGATTGAATGAGTTTGACCTTCCCGTGTATGGCGACGGCAAGCAGATCCGCGACTGGCTCTACGTCGAGGATAACTGTCGGGCAATTTTAAGTATACTCGAAAAAGGCCAAGTCGGTTCGATTTACAACATCGGCACCGGGGAGGAACGCACCAATCTCGACGTCGTTCATGCGGTTTGTGCAGCAATTGCGGAGCGCCGTGGGACGGACCTGGAGCTTCAGCAGCGTATCCGCTCCGTAACCGATCGGCCTGGGCATGATCGACGCTACGCCGTAGATCACTCTAAGATTCGAAAAGAAATCGGCTGGCGGCCGCAAGTGGATTTTGCGGACGGTATCAAAAAGACGGTGGAATGGTATTTGACGCATTCGGATTGGACCGAGAGGGTAACTTCAGGCGAATATCGCAATTATTACGAAGCTGTGTATAAACGGGGGTGGGGCAAAGACGAGAGCGCATAGCAAGGCGGTGCGTGCTGTGCTGGTTGCTGCGGCCTGCTCCTCTATGCTCTATGCTCCATGCTCTTTGCCCTTGCCAATCTGGCAACTGGTCATCAGTGCTCATTGCTAAGTTCTAATGGTTCCCCAAAGTATCATAGTGTTCGGCGCCACCGGCCAACTCGGCACGGATCTCGTTGAAGTTCTCCGCCACGAGAACAATTTCGAGGTGTTTGCCGTAAGCCATCAAGACGCGGATTGCACCGATCGCGAGGCGGTGCGGCGAATGTTCGCCCAAGTGCGCCCTGATATAGTGGTCAACTGCGCCGCGTTTGTACGGGTTGATGAATGCGAAGAACGCGTGGACGACGCCTTTCGAGTTAACGCCGTGGGCGCCTTTAACGTCGCCAAAGCCTGCGCCGAGATCGAGGCGCTCTGTGTTTTTATTAGCACCGACTACGTCTTTGACGGGGCGAAAGATAGTCCTTATGCCGAGTCGGATATCCCAAATCCGATAAACGTATATGGTGCTTCGAAGCTCGCCGGTGAATATCTGACCCGCCTGGCCGCTCGGCGCTGCTTGATCGTCAGAACGGCAAGTTTGTTTGGTAAAACTGGGGCACGCGGCAAAGGAGGCAATTTTGTCGAGACTATTATCAAGAAAGCTAAAGCCCACGAGCCAATAAAGGTGGTCAATGACATCAGCATGTCTCCTACGTACTCGCGAGACGCAGCAAATGGTTTGGCGGCGTTGTTGCGCAATCGAGCGACTGGTCTGTTTCACATGGCAAACACAGGGGCGTGCACTTGGTACGCGCTTGCAAAGGCGATTTCGGAATTTGCCGATCTCGGCAATGCCATTCATCCCGTCTCGAGCAGTGAATTTGGACTGAGGGCGGCTCGCCCGAAAAACTCGGCGCTTATAACCGAGCAAACGGGTTTTCAGTTACCTCCGTGGAAAGACGCCCTGAAGGCCTATTTAGTAGAAAAAGGTCATCTCCGTTACTTCAGCTAAGCGGGGCAGTCTGCTGTTACCGTGGCTAGCGTCGTTATTGTCGTGCCCTGCTATAACGAAGAGAAGCGTCTCGATCTTGCTAGCTTCCATGCTTTTAAACATCCCTCACATTCCATCAAGTTTTTGTTCGTCAATGATGGCAGCTCCGATAACACCTTGCCGGTGCTCGAATCATTGCGAATGTCCAATTCGGACCGATTCATCGTTTTGAGCCTGCGACACAACCAGGGCAAAGGGGAAGCGGTGAGACAGGGCATCATGGCGGCGCTCGATTCCCAACCCGACTATGTCGGATTTTGGGACGCGGATTTGGCAACACCGCTTAATACCATTTCGGAATTCATCGATTTCGCTGAAAAGCGGCCGGAAGTCTCGATGATCATTGGTGCCCGAGTCAAGCTGCTTGGCAGAGAGATTCAGCGGAAATCGAGCCGGCATTATCTGGGGCGAATCTTTGCTACTGTGGCTTCTGCAGTACTAGGCTTGGCAGTTTATGACACGCAATGCGGCGCGAAACTGTTCAGAATGTCGCCGTTGGTCACAGATTTGTTTCAGCAACGATTCCAATCGCGGTGGATCTTCGACGTCGAAATTCTTGCCCGATTCATCAAAATAAGCGCGGACAAAGGGATCCCGCAGGCCGATCGCTTAATCTACGAATTTCCATTAACGGAATGGAGAGATATCGCGGGTTCCAAGGTGCG
>Ga0070659_100001044_pt1 | contig 20232 bp, 24 predicted proteins | sample KBSC23metaG_FD_64666 | JGI IMG/M metagenome (GOLD analysis project Ga0070659, IMG submission 64666) | Corn rhizosphere microbial communities from Kellogg Biological Station, Michigan, USA - KBS C2-3 metaG | ecosystem: Host-associated > Plants > Roots > Rhizosphere > Soil ... | reverse complement strand
GGAGGGATTCGAACCCTCGATACCCTTTCAGGTATGACGATTTAGCAAACCGTTGCCTTCAGCCACTCGGCCACGTCACCTTGTTGATTTAGCTCGGGTTTTCTCCCGCGCCCCGAGGCGTTGCGCGGACCGTTCGCTGTCGCGGTCCGCCAGACGTTCCCGGGGACGCACTCCTTAGCCGAAAGTCGGGTCGCCAAGCAACGACCGCTAACGGATTCCGGCCATGACAGCGGCCGCGGCCGACGGGAGGCTCTGACGGCCGCGCGGGCCTCGGCAGGGCCCGCCCGGTTCTGCAAGGAACCTGAGCGCGGCCAGCCCGTTCCGGCGCCGCTAGCCCGCGGTCTTGAAATGCCCACGCGGGGGACGCCTTGAACGCTTCCTCCTTCGGAACGAGGAGGGGCGTTCTTGGGCGCTCAGCCGCTCGACCGGAGGGCGGGATCGCGGTCCGCGCCGCGACCGAAGGCGCTGCGGACAAGGTCGCGGACCGCGAACGGACCGACGACCCAGCCCAGCGGAAGCAGCGGGGCGTAGAGCAGGCCCCAATAGCCATTGTCCGGCCGCCCCACGACCAGGAAGGCCGCCATGTAGCCGCCGACGATGAGGGCGCAGCGCGCCGCAATCGCGTTGCGCGCGCCGACCAGGCCGGCAAGGCCCAGCCCCACCGCAAAGGCCACGACCACCGGCGGCACGAGATTGAGCGCGACGCTGCGGTGCGCGGTCTCCAGCACGAAGCGCAGGCCGCCGAGCGCGATCCAGCCCGAGGAGATGAGGTCGCCGGGGCGATAGAGGGCATGGGCGTAGCTCAGGTGGACAGCGTAGAACCCCGCGAAGACCGCCGCGCCTAGGATCCATCCCGCGAGCTCGGACCAGCGGCGTTCCCAGAGCGCGAACGCGGCCATGGCGAGGAGGTAAGGCAGGGCGATCTCGCGGAATAGGCAGGCCACCACCCCGAGAGCCACCGGAAGCATCCACCGGCCCGGCCGATAGAGCGCGAGCGACAGCGCGATGAACAGCGCGGCCCAGGCCTCATGCAGGAAATAGATGCGGTTGACGCCGGCGATGGCGACGCCGGTGCCGAGCGCCGCCATGGCGATCACGCGCGGCGTGGCCGTTACGCCTTCGCGCTCCAGCGCCGAGCGCATGGCCAGCGCCACGACCAGGGCCAGCCCGACGATGGTCGTGCGCCGCAGGAGGTCGAAACGCAGCAGAGCCAAGAGCCAGGTCAACGCGGGCTCGCGGAAGACCTGAGGCGGCGCCGTGGGATAGCCGTTCGCCCGATGCTCGGCCGAGGCGGCGGCGTAGTAGCCCTCTCCGGCCCCGACGCGATCGGCGATCGCCTCGTACAGCGTCGTGTCGTTGTAGCCGCGGATGGGTGAGCTGGCCGGGATCGCCTGGGGAAGCAGGGCGCCGAAGATGACGAGGCCGGCCATCATCGCCAGCACCAGGGCGGCGGGCCACCTCGACCAGGTCGAAAAGCGCGTCATGGCCAAGGCTTACAGGCGCCATCCTGGTCGCGCCACGCCGGGTGAGCGGCGGAGTTTGGCGGGGATGGGGCGCGCCGCGAGAAACCGAAGCGCAGCCTCTTCGTTTCTGGCCGCATGAAGGACGCGGCATGAAGGATATGGAGCAGACCGTGGCGATCATGGTGTGGGGCCGCCGGTTTCGCGCGGCATGGCGCGTCGAGGACGGCGAGGTCGTGGTCGCCAGCGATTATGGCGAGGACCGCGAGCCGCTGAACGGGGCGCAGCCGCAGCCGGTGGCCGCGCGGCTGCTCAAGGAGATCGTGCTCAAACGGGCGCGCTGACGCCGCAGCCGCACGCGACGTAGGGGGCGAAGGCATCGCCCGGCCCGCCGGTCAGCCCTGGGCAAGCCACTCGCGGGCCTGGCGCTGCGCCTCGGCGACGTCGTCCGAAGCCATCTCCTCGGAAATTTCCTTGCGGTAGACCTTGGCTTCGACCGAACCGCGCATGGCGGCGAGGTTGAACAGCATGTGGGCCGAGACATAGTCCAGCGGCGCGCCGCCCTGACCCGTCGAATAGAGAAGGCCCAGTCGGAAGAGCTCGTCCCCGGTCGCTTGCGGACCCGGGAGGGGCAGACCTTGTTGGGCGACTTGCAGTTGCGCAAGCATGACCTTTGTCCCTGTTGCGGCCGGTGGGCATCCCGTTCTGAGAACCCTGGTCGGCCATATCGGGACTCACAAAACAGGACTTGCGCTGAACACATGGTTAAGGTCGCTGTTGTCTCGCCTTCATCTTGCCGCAGTGGTTAAAAGGTCGCAGGCAACACCTCGGCTGTCCTTGCGTCGCCTGGCCGACGGAGCGCGTCCGTTCAGGCGCAGTTCAGGCGTGTCTGACATTGTGAGCGGCGACGAGGACGCGTTTTTTGAGGACGATTGGCGAGATGCGACGCCTGATCTCCGTCCTGGCCGCAGCCGCCATTGTAGCCGCACCGCTGGCTACGGCCGGCGCGGCCATGGCGAAGGACCATAACGGCGGCGGACGCCCGGAGCAGCGTGGCCATGGGCCAGGCGGCGGACGCGGCTGGCATGGCGGCGGCGGTGGAGATCGTCGCGACGGCTATCCCGGCGGTCAGCGTGGCGGTGAAGACCGCGGCGGCGGCGGACGGTGGGAGCGGCAGGAGCCGCGCTACGAGCGGCGCGATGAGCGGGCGGATCCCCGCTATGGGGGCCGCGCCTACGGGCCGCCGCCCGGCGCCTACGAAGGCGCGCCGCGCCGCGGGGGCTACCTGGGACGCGGCGGCGGCGAGGTGATCCAGGATCCCGGCCGATTCCGCCTGCGCGCGCCGCCCCGCGGTTACGAGTGGGTGCGCACCGCCGGCGGCATGGCGCTGGTCTCCCAGGCCACGGGCCAGGTCTTCGACGTGGTGCCCTACTAGGGCGCTCCGAGCTTCGCCTTCAGGAGCTGGTTGATGACGCCGGGGTTGGCCTTGCCGTCGGTCGCCTTCATCACCTGGCCGACGAACCAACCGATCGCCTGGGGCTTTTCCTTCACCTGGGCGGCCTGGCCGGGATTGTCGGCGATCAGCTTGTCGATGATCGCGTCGAGCGCGCCGGTGTCGGAGACCTGCTGCAGGCCCTGCTTCTCCACGACATCGCGCGCGCGCCCCTCGCCGGCCCACATGCGCTCGAAGACGTCCTTGGCGATCTTCGAGGAGATCACGCCCTCCTCGATCAGCTGCACCAGTTCCGCGATCCCGTCGGGGCCGATCGGGCTTTCGACGATGTCGAGCCCGCCGGCGGTCAGCCGCGCGGCAAGGTCGTTGGTCACCCAGTTGGCGGTCAGCTTGGCGTCGCGGCCCTTCGCGGCCTTCTCGAAGAAGTCCGCCCTCGCCTGCTCGGCGATCAGCACCTGGGCGTCGTAGGCGGTCAGGCCGTACTGGGACTGGAGCCGCGCCTTCTTGGCGTCCGGCAGCTCCGGCAGCGTCGCCTCGATCGCCTTGATCCACGTCGGGTCCAGGTCGAGCGGCAGCAGGTCCGGATCCGGGAAGTAGCGATAGTCGTGCGCCTCTTCCTTGGAGCGCATGGAGCGGGTCTCGCCCTTCCCGGGATCGAACAGGCGGGTCTCCTGGTCGATCGAGCCGCCGTCCTCGAGGATCTCGATCTGGCGGCGCGCTTCGTACTCGATGGCCTGCTGGATGTAGCGGTAGGAGTTGACGTTTTTGATCTCGCAGCGCGTGCCCAGGTGGCTGAAATCGCCGGTCTCGCGGAATTTCTCGTAGGCGCCGGGGCGGCAGACCGAGACGTTCACGTCGGCCCGCAGGTTGCCCTTCTCCATGTCGCCGTCGCAGGTGCCCAGGTAGACGAGGATGGTGCGCAGCTTCTTGACGTAGGCCGCAGCCTCTTCCGAGGTGCGCATGTCGGGCATGGAGACGATCTCCATCAGCGCCGTGCCCGCGCGGTTCAGGTCGACGTAGGTGGCGTGCGGATCCTGGTCGTGCAGGCTCTTGCCGGCGTCCTGCTCCAGGTGCAGGCGCTCGATCCGCACCTTGAAGGTCGAGCCGTCGTCATGCTCGACGATCACCTCGCCCTCACCCACGATCGGGTGCTTGTATTGGCTGATCTGATAGCCCTGCGGCAGGTCGGGATAGAAATAGTTCTTCCGGTCGAAGTGGCTCTTCAGGTTGATCTGCGCCTTCAGGCCGAGGCCGGTCTTCACCGCCTGCTCGACGCAGTGGCGGTTGATCACCGGCAGCATGCCCGGCATGGCGGCGTCCACCAGCGACACCTGCTCGTTGGGCCCGGCGCCGAAACCAACCGCAGCCCCGCTGAACAGCTTGGCGTTGGAGGCGACCTGGGCGTGGACCTCCAGCCCCAGGACGATCTCCCACGCGCCGGTGCGGCCTTCGATCAGCTTGCTCTTCTCAGTCATGGCCGCCTCACTACCGCTCCCGGAGGCCCGGCGAAAGCGTGACGCGAGCGTAACTTGCGCATCGGCGAAAAACCGGGCTCAAACTAACCGCGTTATCGCAATCCCTCGGGGAAGACATCCATGAAGACCATCACGTTTGCGGCCCTGGCCGCCGTCGCCGCCCTGGCCGCCGCGCCGGCGTTCGCCCAGGACCCAGCCCCCGCGCCGGCTCCGGCCGCCGCAGCCGGCCCGCTCAGCGTCGAGAAGACCCCCATCGGAACCCTCTGGGCCAACCCGGCCGCGAAGGAAGTCCTGGTGAAACAACTGCCTGAGCTCGAGCAGTACATGGACCAGATCAAGGACATGACGCTCGCCCAAGTCGCCCCGATGAGCCAGGGCGCGATCGACGACGCCAAGCTGAAGGCCATCCAGGCCGAGCTCGACAAGATCAAATAGGTCGCCGTCATGGCCCCGCGCCCTTCCCTGGGGGAAGCGGCGCGGGCGCCACAAAACGCTGGTCCATAGTGTCGCGGGTGCGCTTCTCGCTTGCGTGATCCCCGGGAGTTACGCTCATGCTCAGCGGGCAACTCTCGGGGAAGGAACCCACGATATGAAGACCCAGCTCGTCGCGACCCTCGCGGCCGTCGCGACCCTCGCCGCCCTGCCGGCGCTCGCCCAGGAGCCCGCGCCCGCGGCTCCCGCGGCGGCGCCCGCCGCAGCCGGCCCGTTGTCGGTCGAAAAGACCACCATCGGCGCCCTGTGGGCCAATGAGAAGTCCAAGGCCGTCCTCGAAAAGGACGTCCCCGGCATCGACCAGTACATGGACCAGATCAAGGACATGACGCTCAGCCAGGTCGCGCCGATGAGCCAAGGGGCCATCGACGACGCCAAGCTGAAGCAGATCCAGGCCGACCTGGACGCGATCAAGTAGGACGCACACCGCGTTCAAGATTGAAGGCCCCTCGCCTCGCGGCGGGGGGCCTTTTCTTTGCGCCTAGGTGCTACCACCACTTCTGCGGCCTGGCCCGGAAATCGGCGGCCTTTTCCAGCGCAGATCCCAGCGAGAACAGCGTGCCTTCGTCGAGCGCGCGGCCGATCAGCTGCAGGCCGAGCGGCAGGCCCGAGGCGTCGAGGCCCGCCGGCACGCTCATGCCCGGCAGGCCGGCCAAGTTCACCGTGACGGTGAAGATGTCGTTCAGGTACATGGCGACCGGGTCGTCGGACCTGTCCCCGAGCGCGAAGGCCGCCGAGGGGGCGGTCGGCGTCAGCAGGGCGTCGACCTTGCCGAAGGCCTGCTCGAAGTCGTCGGCGATGCGGCGACGGACCTTCAGCGCCTTCAGGTAGTAGGCGTCGTAATAGCCGGCCGAGAGCACATAGGTGCCGATCAGGATGCGGCGCTTGACCTCGGCGCCGAAGCCCTCGGCGCGAGACTTCTCGTAGGTGTCGGTGAGGTTGGAGCCGTCGACACGCAGGCCGTAGCGCATGCCGTCGTAGCGGGCGAGGTTCGAGGACGCCTCGGCCGGCGCCACGATGTAGTAGGCGGGCAGTGCATATTTGGTATGCGGCAGGGAGACCTCGACGATCTCGCAGCCGGCGTCCTTCAGCCAGGCGATGCCCTGTTCCCAGAGCGCGTCGATCTCGGCGGGCATGCCGTCGACGCGGTATTCCTTCGGCACGCCGATCCGCAGGCCCTTGACGGACTTGCCGACAAAGCTCGCGAAATCAGGGGTTTCGACGGGAAGGCTCGTCGAGTCCTTCGGGTCGTGGCCAGCCATGGAGGTGAGCAGGATCGCCGCGTCCTCGACCGTTCGGGCCATGGGGCCGGCCTGGTCCAGCGACGAAGCGAAGGCGACGATCCCCCAGCGCGAACAGCGACCATAGGTGGGCTTGATGCCGACCGTGCCGGTGAACGAGGCCGGCTGGCGGATCGAGCCGCCGGTGTCGGTGGCGGTGGCACCGAGGCACAGCTCCGCCGCCACGGCCGAGGCCGAACCGCCGGAGGACCCGCCGGGCGTGAGCCGGGCATTGCCGCCCGCCGTGCGCCAGGGGTTGACCACCGGACCCCAGGCCGAGGTCTCGTTGGACGAGCCCATGGCGAATTCGTCCATGTTGAGCTTGCCAAGCATCACTGCGCCATCGCGCCAGAGGTTGGCGGTGACGGTGCTCTCGTAGGTGGGCTTGAACTCCCCGATGATCCTGGAGCCGGCGGTCGAGCGAACGCCCTTGGTGCAGAAGAGGTCCTTGATGCCGAGCGGGGCGCCGTCCAGCCGCCCGGCCGAGCCCGAGGCGCGACGGGCGTCGGAGGCCTTGGCCATCTCGATCGCCTGTTCCGGCGTCTCCAGCACAAAGGCGTTGAGGCTGCGCGCGGCCTCGACGGCCTCGACGTGGGCCTGGGTCAGCTCGACCGAGGAGAAGGACTTGGCCGCCAGGCCGTCGAGCGCGATCTTCAGGGTGAGCGAGGTGAGGTCGGACATCTACTCGACCACCTTGGGCACGACATAGAAGTTGCCGGCTCGCCTGGGCGAATTGGAGAGCACCACTTCCGGGTCGCCGCCCTCGGTCACCACGTCGTCGCGCATCGGCGCCGGCATATGGACGGCCGAGGTCATCGGCTCGACGCCGTCGGTGTCGACCTCGCCCAGCTGCTCGATCCAGTTCATGATCCCGGAGAGCTCCTTGGCCAGGGTCTCCAGCTTCTCCTCGGGCTCGGCGATCCGCGCGAGCCTGGCGACCTTGCGCACGGTCGCCACATCGATGGCCATGGGGCCCTCCTGTGACTGAGGCCGTGGGTTAGCCGCGCCTGCCTTCTTTTTCAATGTCGGCTATGGGAGGGCATGGCCGTCGTCGATCTTCTCGAGCTCCCTGCCCTGCTGCCGCCCCACGCGCCCATCGTGGGGCTGGACCTGGGCGAAAAGACCATTGGCGTGGCGGTCTCGGACGCCACGCGTACGGTGGCGAGCCCACTGGAACTGATCCGCAAGGTGAAGTTCACCGAGGACGCGGGCGCGCTCTTCAAGCTGATGGAGAGCCGCGGCGCAGGCGGGATCGTCATCGGCCTGCCGATCAACATGGACGGCAGCGAAGGCCCGCGCTGCCAGTCGAGCCGGGCGTTTGGGCGCAACATCCTGCGCCTGAAGGACATCCCCATCGCCTTCTGGGACGAGCGGATGAGTTCGATGGCCGTCAACCGGGTGCTGATCGACGAGGCCGACGTCACCCGCACCCGCCGCGCCGAGCTGGTCGACAAGATGGCCGCCGCCTGGATCCTGCAGGGCGCGCTGGAGCGGTTGCGGGCGCCAGCGCCGTAGGGTGCTTGACTCCGTACCGGGGTACGGACGCTAGAACGGCTTCGAGGTGAACGGAGGCGATCAGGCATGGTCCAGTGTCGCACCATTGGACGTCTGGCCCGCGAAGCGGGGGTCGGCGTCGAGACCATCCGGTTCTACGAGCGCAGGGGAGTGCTGACGCGCCCGCCCCGGCCGCTCAACGGCGGCTACCGGCACTATGACGACGAGGCGCTGACGACCTTGCGCTACGTCCGCATCGCCCAGGGCCTCGGCTTCACGCTCAAGGATGTTGGGCTGTTGCTGGCGCGGACCGGCGACGGCCCAGGCGCCTTCTGCGACGCGGTGCGCGAAATCGCGGAGGGCAAGCTTGCCGCCTTGCACATTGAGCTCGCCGCGCTCGCCGAGCAGCAGGCGAGGCTGGAGACCTTCCTCGCGGGCGGTCGCGCGCGGTCCGCGACAGGGACCTGCCCGGTCCTCGCCGAGTTTGCATCGCACTCTGGAGACGTCCATGTCGCAAACAGCTAAAGCCGCCGTGGTCAGTCTCGCCCTGCTGGCGACCGCCTGCCCTGCCGCAGCCGCGCCCCCCGACGCGGTGGCCGCCAGCGCCGTTCTCCAGCACGGATATGTCGGCGCCTGGGACCGCGCCGATCCGACGGCCATCGCGGCGCTTTTCGCCCCCGACGGCGACTTCACCAATCCGACGGGCTTCCACGCAACGGGCCGCGCTGCCATCGGAGCCTTCTACGCCCAGGCCTTCGCGGCCGGCTATGCGGGCAGCCACGGCGGATTCAAGCCGCTGAGGGCGCGGTACGTGGCCCGCGATGTCATCGTGATCGACGGAGAATGGTCGATCCGCGACGCCCACACGCCGGAGGGCGCCGCGCGGCCTGGCGAGCAGGGCCTGGCGACCGCAATCCTGGTCCGCAACGGGGGCGCCTGGCGCATCGCTGCGCTCCGCGAGCAGGAACCGCCGAACTGAGCGCCTAGAGCCCGCCCGCGAACAGGTCGACCTTGCCGATCTGGACGCCCTTGGATCGCAGGATCCCGTAGGCGGTGGAGAGGTGGAAGTAGAGGTTGGTGGTGGCGAACACGGTCAGCCACTGGGCGGCCGGCAGGGTGGGCTCCATGCCGGTGCCGAGTTGCACGGTCAGGGGCTCGTCGTCGCGGCCGGCGAACTGTTCGCGCTTGAGCGCGGCGAGATAGGCCTTCGACTCGGCGATGGCGGCCTTGAAGCCGGCGAGGTCGAGGTCGACGCTGAAGTCGGCCGGCAGCGGCAGGCCGGCGGCCCTGGCCGGCCACTGGCGGGCGAAGTTGCAGACCACCATGGCCTGGAAGCGCAGGGGCTGCATGTCCTCGATCAGCCGCCAGTCGAGCATCTCGGCCTCCGTGGCGCCGGTCGCGGCCGCATGCTCGGCGCCCTTGGCCAGGATGCGGTCGAGGGTCGCAAGCTGTCGGGCGAAGAGGTCGACGAAGGTGAAGAGGCTGACGCTCATGCGGGGCTCCCTGGGCGGGAGAATCCCGCCCATGCGGCGGCGAACCTGGGGCGTAGGCGCGGTGAACTCAAGGGGCGCCACGCGGCGCTTCCCTCCCCGCTCAAAGCCGCCTAAGACGGCGCTTTAATGACAACCGCCCCGCCTGGTCTGAACGAGGTCCTGCAACGGACCTTCTCGTTTCCCAAGCGGCATTTCCTGTCCGCCACCGACCTGAACGAGGTCGAGGTCGCCAACCTGCTGGACCTCGCCGACGGGTTCGTGAGCCTGAACCGCCAGACCTCGAAGAAGCTCGACCTGCTCAAGGGCAGGACGCTGATGAACCTGTTCTTCGAGAACTCGACCCGGACCCAGAGCTCCTTCGAGCTGGCCGGCAAGCGGCTGGGCGCCGACGTGGTCAACATGAGCCCACGGAGTTCCTCGATCTCCAAGGGCGAGACCCTGATCGACACGGCCGTGACGCTGAACGCCATGCAGCCGGACCTGCTGGTCATTCGCCATTCGTCGTCGGGCGCGGCCAGCCTGCTGTCGCAGAAGGTGAGCTGCTCGGTAGTCAACGCCGGCGACGGCCAGCACGAGCACCCGACCCAGGCCCTGCTCGACGCGCTCTCCATGCGCCGCGCTTTCGGGCGGATCGCGGGGCTGAAGGTGGCGATCTGCGGGGACGTGATGCATAGCCGCGTGGCGCGCTCGAACGTGGCGCTGCTGCAGATGTTGGGCGCGGAGGTGCGGCTGGTGGGGCCGCCCACCCTGATCCCGCCACAGGCCGAGCGCTGGAACGTCGCCATCCATCACGACATGCGCGAAGGCATCGCCGGCTGCGACGTGGTGATGATGCTCAGGCTGCAGCTCGAGCGGATGGACGGGGTGATGGCGCCTTCGCAGCGGGAATACTTCCGCTTCTTCGGCCTGGACCGGGAGAAGCTGGCCTGCGCCGCGCCGACCGTGCGGGTGATGCATCCCGGGCCGATGAACCGCGGCGTGGAGATCGACTCGGACGTGGCCGACGACCTGGCCGTCAGCCTGATCCAGGATCAGGTGGAGATGGGCGTGGCGGCGCGAATGGCGGTGCTGACCTCGCTGGCCGCTCGCCTGGAGAACGACCGGTGACCTCGCCGGCTGCGCATGGGCGCCCGATCGCCTTCATCAACGTGCGGCTGGTGGATCCGGCCGGCGGCTACGACGGGCCCGGCGCGCTGATCGTCACCCAAGGCGTCATCGCCGACGTGGCCAAGGGGGGCGACCTGGGCGGGCTCTCGAAGGACGTGGAGGTCGTCGATGGCAAGGGCGCAATGCTGGCGCCCGGCCTGGTCGACATCCGGGTCAAGAGCGGCGAACCGGGGGCGGAGACCAAGGAGACGCTTAAGTCGGCGGCGCTGGCGGCGGCGGCTGGAGGAGTCACCTCCATCGTCCTGCAGCCGGACACCGATCCGGTGATCGACGAACCGTCGGTGGTCGACTTCATCGTTCGCCGGGCCCGCGACATCGAGCTGGTGAAGGTGCACGTGGCCGGCGCGGCGACCAAGGGCGCGCATGGCGAGCGGATGGCCGAGATCGGGCTGATGGCCGAGGCCGGCTGCCTCTATGTCACCGACGCCGACCGGCCGATCGTCAATTCCAAGGTCTTCCGCCGGGTCCTCAGCTACGCCAAGGCCTTCGGGGTCCTGGTGGCGCACCGCCCGGCCGACCCCTGGCTCTCGGCGGGCGCGGCGGCGAGCGAGGGTGAGTTCGCCTCGCGAATGGGCCTGCCGAGCGTCCCGGCCATCGCCGAGCAGATCATGCTGGAGCGCGACCTGGCGCTGGCCGAGCTGACCGGGGCGGACCTGCTGGTCGACCAGGTGACCACCGCGGCGGCCTTGGAGAGCCTGACACGGGCACGGGACAAGGGCCTGGCGGTCACCGCCACGACTTCGATCAACCACCTGTCGTTCAACGAGATCGACATCGGCGACTACCGCACCTTCTGCAAGCTGGACCCGCCGCTGCGCAGTGAGGACGACCGCCAGGCGGTGATCGAGGCGGTGGCGAGCGGCCTGATCCAGGTGGTGGTCTCGGCCCACGCGCCGGCGCCGGCCGAGGACAAGCGCCTGCCCTACGACGAAGCCGCGCCCGGCGCGGTGGGTCTGCAGACCCTGCTGCCGGCGCTGCTGACCTTCCACCACGAGGAGCGGATCGGCCTGATCGACCTGATCCGCACGGTGACTTCGGCGCCGGCGGGCCTGCTTGGCCTGGATGTCGGGCGCCTGGCCAAGGGCGCGCCGGCCGACCTGGTGCTCTGTGACCTCAACGCGCCGCTGCTGATCGACGCCGACAAGCTGATCTCGAAGTCGAAGAACTCCCCCTTCGACGGCCGCCGCCTGCAGGGCAAGGTGCTGCGCACGCTGGTGGACGGCCGCACGGTCTACGCCCCTAGGCCCTCGCGCCCGGCGCCAAATCTGTGAAGAAACCTCCTGACCCGCCAGGCGGTTGAGCGGCGGACTGGGCGGGCCAGCGGAGGACGACCATGAACCTTGCGAAGAACGACGCTGCGACCATGCTGGCGGTAAAGGATCTCAGCCGCGCCCGGCGGTTCTACGAGGACGTGCTGGGCCTTGAGAAGATCGACGAGGAAGGCGGCGAGGTGGTCGCCTATCGCAGCGGCGCCAGCACCATCAACGTCTACCGCTCCGAGTTCGCCGGCACCAACAAGGCGACCGCGGTGACCTGGGAGGTCGACAACATCGAAGACGCCATCCGCGAGCTCAAGTCCAAGGGCGTAGCCTTCGAACACTACGCGATGCCGGGCCTGCGCCAGGAAGGCGACCTCTACGTCGCCGAGAACGGCGACATGCGCACCGCCTGGTTCAAGGACCCGGACGGCAACATCCTCAGCCTCTACGCCGACTAGTCTCCAGTCGGGACGACCCCGGCCTTTTCGACCATCAGGATCACGGTGCGGCGCGGCGCGCGCGTCCGGTGGACGACCCCGCGCGGCGCCGTGAAGCCCTGGCCCGGTTCCAGGCCGACAGTCTCGCCCTCGAGGTCGATGTCGAGGTGGCCCTCAACGACGTAGAAGAACTCGTCCTCGGCGTCGTGCTTATGCCAGTGGAACTCGCCCTCGATCACCGCCAGCGCACCACCGCGTCGTTGACCTGGCAGAGGGTGCGGTTCCACCACGGCGTCTGGGCGGCGTCGAGCGCGCCACGTCCATGTGCCGCAAGGGCGCGTAGAGCGCCTTGGTCTCGATGTCGTACGACCCATCTGGGGCTTGGCCCGGCTTGTCCATCGCGGCGGCTCCGTCTAAGCAAACGGCCAGTATCGCCACTTAGCCATATGGCAATATGCCTATCGTCGACGCGTTGAAGGCGCTCGGGAACGACCGCCGCCTGCAGATCCTGCACTGGCTGAAGACGCCCCGCGCCCATTTCCGCGAGCAGGTGGACGGCGACCTGGTGACCGACGGCGTCTGCGGCCTCTTGATCGCCGAGAAGCTGGGCGTGAGCCAGCCGACGCTGAGCGAGCACATGCGCATCCTAGTGCAAGCCGACCTGGTGACCGCCAAGCGGATCAAGCAGTGGACGTTCTACCGGCGCAACGAGGCCAGGATCGCCGCCCTGAAGACGACCTTCTCCGCCGATGTCTGAGGGATAGCGGGCCCACGTGGTGGCCTCGATCGCCGCGCCGTGGCTAGCCAAGCCTCATGACCGAGGCGATCGAGGGCTTGATGACGGGGTTCGGCATCGGCTCAGTCCTTCTTCTGGACTCTCAGTTCATCCAACAGCGTGTCAAGGCGCGCGTAGTTGCCTTCCCATAACGCCCGGTAGCGCTCGATCCAGCGGTTGGCCTCGGCGAGCGCGGCCGCCTCGATGCGGCAGGGCCGGCGCTGGGCGTCGCGGCCGCGGCTGATCAGGCCCGCCCGCTCCAGCACCTTCAGATGCTTGGAGATCGCCGGCTGGCTCATGGCGAAGGGCTGGACGAGTTCGTTCACCGACGCCTCCCCGTCCGCCAGGCGCGCCAGGATCGCCCGGCGCGTAGGGTCGGCCAGCGCCATGAAGGTGGCGTCGAGGCGCTCCGAGGTCATCAGTGAATAACTCATAAGTTTTATAACTATTTGGCTATATTCAGCGCGTCAAGCGATCATCCCGCGTCGGGAAACGGCGGCGCTCGAGTCATTCGCAGGGTCATCGTCAGCGGGAGCGTTGCATGTTCGAGGGCTTGACCTACCTGCAGATCGCCGCGGCGGCGGGCGGCGGCTACCTGCTGGGTTCGATCCCCTTCGGGGTGATCGTGATGAAGGCGGCCGGCGCCGGCGATCCCAGGGCCATCGGCTCCGGCAATATCGGCGCGACCAACGTGCTGCGGTCCGGGCGGCGCGACCTGGCGGCCCTGACCCTGCTGGGCGACGGCGGCAAGGGCGCGGCCGCGGTGCTGCTCGCGTGGCTTGCGACCCGCGGCGCCAGCCTTGAAGCGCAGGCCGTGCTGACCTGCCTGGCCGGCGGCGCGGCCTTTGTCGGGCACATCTTTCCGGTCTGGCTGGGCTTCAAGGGCGGCAAGGGCGTGGCGACCTTTTTTGGAACGCTGCTGGCCGCGGCCTGGCCTGTGGGCCTGATCGCCGGCGCCACCTGGCTGCTGATGGCGGCGGTCTTCCGCATGTCGTCGCTGGCGGCCCTGACAGCGGCGGTCGTGGCGCCGATCGCGGCGATCGCGCTGCATCGGCCCGCCGTCGCGGTCCTGGCCGTCGTGATGGCGGTTCTGATCTACGTCCGCCACTGGGAGAACATCGCGCGCTTGCTGAAGGGCGAGGAGCCGAAGATCGGCGGCGGGAAGAGCAAGCCCGCGTGATCCACGAACTTTCGGACACCGAGCGGCGCGACTGGCTGCGGTTGGCGCGCACCGAGAATGTCGGCCCGGTCACCTTCGACCAGCTTATCCAGCGGTGCGGGAGCGCCGGCGCAGCACTGGCCGCCCTGCCCGACCTTGCGCGGCGCGGCGGGCGGCCAATCCGGCTCGCGAGCGAGGTGCAGGTCGACAAGGAGCTGGCCGACGGCGCGGCGCTCGGTGCGCGGCTGATCGCGGCCTGCGAGCCAGCCTTCCCGCAGACGCTGGCCGCACTAGATCCTCCGCCGCCCATGATCTGGGCGCGCGGGCGCGTGGAGCTGCTGGACCGGGCCTGCGTGGCGATCGTCGGCGCGCGCGTGGCCTCGGCGGCAGGCCAGAGGTTCGCGCGCGGCCTCGCCTCCGAACTCGGCCAGGGCGGCCTTGCGATCGTCTCGGGCATGGCGCGCGGCATCGACGCGGCGGCGCACGAAGGCGGACTTCCCGGCGGCACGGTGGCCGTGCTGGGCGGCGGGGTCGACGACATCTATCCGCCGCAGAACGCCGCCCTCTACGCCCGCATCGCCGAGGAAGGCTGTGTGGTTTCGGAGAACGAGCCCGGCCGCACCGCCGTCGCCCGCGATTTCCCGCGCCGCAACCGGATCATTTCCGGCCTCTCGCGAGCCGTCGTGGTGGTGGAGGCCGAACTACGGTCCGGCTCGCTGATCACCGCCCGCCTCGCCGCCGAGCAGGGGCGCGAGGTGCTGGCCGTGCCGGGCTCGCCGCTCGACCCGCGCGCCAAGGGGACCAACGACCTGATCCGCCAGGGTGCGGCGCTGTGCGAAGGCGCCGACGACGTGCTGCGTGCGCTGGAGGGCCTGCGCGGACTGCGCGAACCGGAGCGCGGCTATGCCGCGGGGCCGGGCGCGGAGCCGGATGACGAACTGCGGCGGCGGGTGGCCGCCCTGCTCTCGCCGACCCCGGTGTCACGCGACGAGATCGTGCGCGCAACCGGCGCGGCGGCTCCAGCGGTGTTCGCGGCGCTGGTGGAGCTCTCGCTGGCGGGCCGCTGCGAACTGCAGCCAGGCGGCATGGTGGCCGTGACCTGACCGCTGCAACATCGCGGCCGCAATATCAGCGTAATGCGACGAAACACTGCCGACAGGGACAGGGTCTAGGACAAGCAGGCCCACTCAAGTCGGAGACTAACCCTATGAAGCTTCAAATCGCGGCGGCGCTTGCCGCGCTCTCAATCGCCGGCGTGGCTCTCGCCCAGGAACCGCCGGCCGGCGGAGGGGACCGTCCCGCGCCTTCGCCCGAAATGATGGCCGCCCGCCAGGCCATGCGCCAGGCCTGCGCGGCGGACATGAAGACGCTCTGCGACGGCAAGCAGGGCCGCGAGGCTATGATGTGCATGCGCGACAACGCCGAAAAGGTGAGCCAGCCCTGCAAGGACGCCATGATGAAGATGCGCGCTGCCCGCCAGCCTCCGGCCGGCTGATCGCCGCCGACTCATCGCAAGACGGCCAGGCCGGCGTTCTTCCAGGGCGCCGGCCTTTTCTTGTCGGACGGTCCTCAAAAAAGGAGCCCCTTAGGGGGCTCGCACGGCCGCGTCTGTAAGGGCCGTTGACAGGCCCTAGGGGCTCCCCCCACTTTCCGCGTCCTTCACCGTGCCGGCCATGAGCCGCACGATCCGCCTACGGAATCCCAGAACCCTTCGCGCATGAACATCGTCGTCGTCGAAAGCCCGGGCAAGGCCAAGCCCATCAACAAGTACCTGGGCTCCGACTACAAGGTGCTGGCCTCCTACGGCCACGTGCGCGACCTGCCGGCCAAGGACGGCTCGGTCAGGCCCGACGACGACTTCGACATGAGCTGGGAAGTGGACGCCAAGTCCGCCAAGCGCCTCTCCGACATCGCCGCCGCCGCCAAGGGCGCCGACAAGCTGATCCTGGCCACCGACCCCGACCGGGAGGGCGAGGCGATCTCCTGGCACGTGCTGGAGGTGCTGAAGCGCAAGAAGGTGCTGGCCGGGGTGACCGTGCAGCGGGTGACCTTCAACGCCATCACCAAGGCCGCCGTCACCGAGGCCATGAAGGCCCCGCGCGACATCGACATGGAGTTGGTCGACGCCTACCTGGCGCGCCGCGCGCTGGACTACCTGGTGGGCTTCACCCTGTCGCCCGTGCTTTGGCGCAAGCTGCCGGGCTCGCGCTCGGCGGGGCGTGTGCAGTCGGTGGCCCTGCGCCTGGTGGTCGACCGCGAGATCGAGATCGAGAACTTCAAGACCCAGGAATACTGGACCGTGGAGGCCGACGTCTCGGCCGGCGGCGACCCGTTCCTGGCGCGCCTGACCAAGCACGACGGCAAGAAGCTCACCAAGTTCGACCTCGGCAACGAGGCGCAGGCCTTTGCGGCGCGCGACGCGGTGAAAGCCGCGAGCTTCACGATCGCCGCGGTCGAGAAGCGCCCGGCCCGTCGCTCGCCGCCACCGCCCTTCACCACCTCGACCCTGCAGCAGGAAGCGGCGCGTAAGCTCGGCTTCAACGCGCAGCGCACCATGCAGGCCGCGCAGCGGCTCTACGAAGGCGTCGACATCGGCGGCGAGACGGTGGGCCTGATCACCTACATGCGGACCGACGGCGTGCAGACCGCGCCCGAGGCGCTGGACGAGGCGCGCGACGTGATCGGCGGGCTCTACGGCCGCGACTACGTGCCGGAGAAGGCGCGGATCTATTCCACCAAGGCCAAGAACGCCCAGGAGGCGCACGAGGCGATCCGCCCGACCAGCCTGGCTCGCAACCCCGGCAAGCTGCGCCTGGAACCGGACCTGGGCCGCCTCTACGAGCTGATCTGGAAGCGGATGATCGCCTCGCAGATGGAAAGCGCGCGGATCGAGCGCACCACCATCGACCTGGAATCCAGCGACGGGAAGACCGCGCTCAGGGCCTCCGGCGACGTGACGCTCTTCGACGGCTACCTGGCGGTCTACGAAGAGGGCCGTGACGATGCCGACGAGGAAGCCGTCTCCAAACTGCCGCCAGTGACGCAAGGGGCGTCCGCCAAGACGCTCGCCACCCGCGCCGACCAGCACTTCACCGAGCCGCCGCCGCGCTATTCGGAAGCGAGCCTGGTCAAGAAGATGGAGGAACTCGGGATCGGGCGGCCTTCCACCTACGCCTCGGTGCTGACCGTGCTGCGCGACCGCGAATATGTGCGGATGGACAAGAACCGGTTCGTGCCCGAGGACAAGGGCCGGCTGGTGACCATTTTCCTGGAGGAGTTCTTCCTCCGCTACGTCGAGTACGACTTCACCGCCGACCTGGAGGAGAAGCTCGACAAGGTCTCGGCCGGCGACCTCGACTGGAAGGTGCTGCTGCGGGACTTCTGGAAGGAGTTCCACCCGAAGACCGAGGAGATCCTGGGCCTCACCACCCGCTCGGTGCTGGACAGCCTGGATGAGGCCCTGGCGCCCTTCCTCTATCCGCCCAAGGCCGACGGCTCGGATGTGCGCGTCTGCCCGACCTGCGGCAGCGGGCGGCTCAGCATGAAGACCAGCCGCTTCGGGCCCTTCGTCGGCTGCTCGAACTATCCGGAATGCCGCTACACCCGCCCGATCGGCCAGGCCGAGGACGGCGAACAGGCCTCCGGCGACCGCGCCTTGGGTGTCGATCCGGACACCGGCATGACCGTCTTCCTGAAGTCCGGCCGCTTCGGCGCCTATGTGCAACTGGGCGACGGCGAGAAGCCGAAGCGCTCCAGCCTGCCCAAGGGCTGGTCTGCCCCGGACATGGACCTGGAGAAGGGCCTGCGCCTGCTGCGGCTGCCGCGCGAGGTGGGCCTGCATCCGGAAGATGGCCAGCCGATCACCGCGGGCATCGGCCGCTTCGGGCCCTTCGTGCTGCACGCGGGGACCTACGCAAACCTGCAGGGCGCCGACGAGGTGTTCGAGGTCGGTGTGAACCGCGCGGTGGCCTTGCTGGCCGAGAAGCGCGCCGGCCGGCGCGGCAGCGGCGAAAGCTCGGCGCTCAAGGACCTGGGCGCCCACCCGGCGGACGGCGCGCCGATCCGAGTGCTCTCCGGCCGCTACGGCCCCTACATCAAGCACGGCTCGACCAACGCCAACGTGCCGCGCGGGACGGATCCGCAGGCGGTGACGCTGGAGCAGGCGGTGGCCCTGCTGGCCGAGCGTGCGGCCAAGGGCGGCGGCAAGAAAAAGCCGGCGCGTGGGGCGAAGGCGAAGGCGGCTCCGAAGGCTGCGGCGGCGGCCAAGGCTCCGGCGAAGAGGGCTGCGAAGAAAAAACCGGTGGCGAAGAAGAAGGCTTCCGCCTAACGCCCTTCCACCGCTGAGCGGGTGTTGGGAGAGTCATCCATGCCAGTCGCGCAGGCCAACGGTCTCAGCCTCTACTACGAGCGCGCCGGCGCCGGCCCGCCGCTGCTGTTCATTTCCGGCACCGGCGGGGACCTGCGGACCAAGCCCAATGTGTTCGACGGGCCGCTGAAGGCCTTCGACCTGCTGGCCTACGACCAGCGCGGGCTGGGCCGCTCGGAGAAGCCCGATGTGGCCTACTCGATGGCCGACTACGCCGACGACGCCGCGGCCCTGATGGGCGAGCAGGGCTGGGACGCGGCGCTGGTGGTCGGCGTCTCGTTCGGCGGGATGGTGGCCCAGGAGCTGGCGATCCGGCATCCGGCGCGGGTGAAGCGGCTGGTGCTGGCCTGCACTTCGCCCGGCGGGGCCGGCGGCGCCTCCTTCCCGTTCCACGAGATCGAGCACCTGAAGGGCGAGGCGCGCGCCCGCCACATGATCCCGATCAGCGACACGCGCCGCGACGACGCCTGGGCCAAGGCCAATCCCGACCAGTACGCAATGTTCGTGGCCATGGGCGCGGCCGACCCCTTCGCGCACGAACCGGGCCACGCCATGGGCGCGCATCGCCAGCTCGCAGCGCGCGCGGCGCACGACACCTGGGAACGCCTGGGCCAGATCGCCTGCCCCACCCTGGTCGCCGCCGGCCGCTACGACGGCGTCGCGCTCCCCGCCACCCAGGAGAAGATGGCCGCGCGCATCCCGGGCGCGAAGCTGCAATTCTTCGAGGGCGGGCACTTGTTCATGATCCAGGACCGCACGGCGTTTCCGGCGATGACGGCGTTCCTGACCGAGGGCTGAGACGGCCAGACGTGCAATCTTAACCGCAAGCGCCTATATGCAACTTGCGCATCGCTGGCCGTGACCGGCCGCGAGGATGGCGCGCTCCCAGATATCTCCCAAGAGATCGCAAGAGCCGCGCCGGGTTTCGCGCGCCCGATCCCATTTCTCAAGAACACGAATGAAAGGTGCTAAGCACCCCCTATGCCTAAACCTAGACAACCGAAATCCAGCCGCTTTCCGAAAGGCCTGCCCGACCGCGAAACCCTGCTGAAATACGTCCGCGACAGCGGAGAGACCGACAAAGCCGCCATCGCCAAGGCCTTTGCCCTGAAAGGCGAGGAGCGCCGCGCGCTCCGTGCGATGCTGCAATCCATGGAGACCGACGGGACGCTCGGCCGCCGAGGCCGCCGCGGCTTCGCCGAAGCCGGCGCCCTGCCCGAGGTCGGCGTCGTCGACGTCATCGACCGCGACCCCGACGGCGAACTGCGCGTGCGGCTGACCAAGGGCGAGGATGCCCCGCTGGTCACCCTCGCCCCGGCCCGCAAGGGCGACACCGGTCCCGCGCCGGGCGTCGGCGACCGCCTGCTGGTCCGCTTCGCCAGGCTGGAGAACGGCCAGACCGAGGCGCGCCTGATCAAGGCCCTGGGCGCCGGCGGCCAGCGCATCCTGGGCGTCATCCGCAAGGCCCGGCGCGAGGTGCGCGTCGAGCCGGTGGACCGTCGCGCCAAGGACAGCCTGCTGCTCACCGATCCGCAGGCGCAGGAGTTGCGCGACGGCGACCTGGTGCTGGCCCAGGCGACCACCGCCGAGACCCGCTATGGCCCCAAGCGCGGCAAGCTGGTCGAGGTGATCGGCCGCGAGGACGAGCCGCGGGCGGCCTCGCTGATCGCCATCCACGCCCACGGCATCCCGACCGGCTTCTCCGCCGCGGCGGAGGCCGAAGCCGAGGCCGCCCAGCCGCCGACCCTGGCCGGCCGCGAAGACCTGCGCGCCATCCCGTTCATCACCATCGACCCGGCCGACGCCCGCGACCATGACGATGCGGTCTACGCGCAATCCGACGACGACCCGAAGAACCCCGGCGGCTGGATCGTCTGGGTGGCGATCGCCGACGTCGCCGCCTACGTCCGCCCGGGCTCGGC
>Ga0070659_100001039_pt1 | contig 20305 bp, 17 predicted proteins | sample KBSC23metaG_FD_64666 | JGI IMG/M metagenome (GOLD analysis project Ga0070659, IMG submission 64666) | Corn rhizosphere microbial communities from Kellogg Biological Station, Michigan, USA - KBS C2-3 metaG | ecosystem: Host-associated > Plants > Roots > Rhizosphere > Soil ... | reverse complement strand
GCGCGGGCTCGAGGTGGTCGAGTTCGCCTGCGGCGCCCCGCACCTGCTGAAGGGCGAGTATTCCGACGAGGTTTCGACCACCGTCGATGCGTACTCGTTCCGCCAGCCGCTCGGTGTCTGCGCCGGGATCACCCCGTTCAACTTCCCGGCGATGGTGCCGATGTGGATGCACCCAGTGGCGATCGCCTGCGGCAACACGTTCGTTTTGAAGCCCTCCGAGCGCGACCCCTCGGCCTCCAACCTGGTCGCTGAGCTCTACGCCGAGGCGGGGCTGCCGGCTGGGGTCTTCAACGTCGTCCACGGCGACAAGGTCGCGGTCGACGCGCTGCTCGACCACCCCGACGTGGCGGCGGTCTCCTTCGTCGGCTCGACCCCGATCGCCTCCTACGTGCACGGCCGCGCGACCGAGCAGGGCAAGCGGGTGCAGGCGCTGGGCGGGGCGAAGAACCACGCGGTCGTCGTCCCTGGCGCCGACCTCGCCTACGCAGCCGACCAGTTGGTCGCCGCCGGCTTCGGCTCAGCCGGGCAGCGCTGCATGGCGGTCTCGGTCGTGGTCGCGGTCGGCGAGGTCGCCGATCCGCTGGTCGAGGAGGTGGCGCGGCGGGCGCGCGAGATCAAGGTCGGTCCCGGGCTCGACCCGTCCTCGGAGATGGGGCCGGTCGTGACGCCCGAGGCGCGGGAGCGGATAGTCGGCTACATCGGCCAGGGTGCCGAGGCGGGCGCGCAGCTGACCGTCGATGGGCGCGAGCTGAAGGTAAACGGTGGCGGCTTCTGGGTCGGGCCGACGTTGATTGACCGGGTGGATGCGGGGATGTCGGTCTACCGTGACGAGATCTTCGGCCCGGTGCTCTCGGTAGTACGGGTCGGCAGCCTCGACGAGGCGATCGGGCTGATCAACGCCAACTCCTACGCCAACGGCGCCGCGATCTTCACCGGCTCCGGCTACGAGGCGCGCCGCTTCCAGCGCGGGGTCGAGGTGGGGATGATCGGCATCAACGTCCCGATCCCAGTGCCGATGGCCTTCTACTCCTTCGGCGGCTGGAAGGACTCCCTCTTCGGTGACCACCACATCCACGGCCCCGAGGGCGTCCGCTTCTACACCCGCGGCAAGGCGATCACCAGCCGCTGGCCCGAGACCAACGCCGCCGGCCCGGCCGACGCCGGTTCGCTGCACTTCCCTACTTCGAGCTAAGCAGGGGAGAAGCTTTAGCAGCGCTCAGCGGCCGGGATGCTGCCGCACCCAGCGCTCGCGCTCGGCGCGCTCGCGCATCCGGCGCTGCGACTCGGCCGCGTTGGCGAGGGTGAAGCTTGCAAGGAATCTCATTTTCGGCCTCCTCTCAGGCGTGAAAACACCATCTATCTACAGTTGCCAGTATGCGCAACACTAGCTAAAATCAATAGCCGGTGTCAAGTGATCTCCAGAAGAAACTGATCGAGCCCGAAGCCGAGCTCCTGGTTGCTTTCGTCAACACCCGGGACGTGGATGAGGGGACGGATTCGATCGCTGACCCAGACGCGTTGCGCGACTGGATCGAGGAGCGGACGGGCGAATACCTGCCGGAGATCGACTCCCAGGACCTTCGCCGCCTGCTGACCCTGCGCGAATCCCTGCGGGCGCTGCTGCGGGCTAACAACGGCGGCGAGGCGGAGGAGAGGGAGCTCGCCCCCTTGCGCGAAGCCGTCGAGCGCAGCCGCTACCGCCCCGTCCTCTCCACTACCGGCGAGCTGACCTTCAAGCCGGCCCGCGCCGACCTGTCCGGCTTCGAAGCCCGCTTGCTGCTGGCGATCGAGCGCCTCCAGTCCCACGGCGCCTGGCCCCGCCTCAAGGCCTGCCCCGACCAGACCTGCCAGTGGGCCTTCTACGACGCTACCCGCAACCGCTCCCGCACCTGGTGCTCGATGGAGGAGTGCGGCAACCGCGAGAAGACCCGCCGCTACCGGACCCGCAAAAGCGCCAGCTAGCGCCAGCCAGCCGGTTCCCGACCGCGACTTATGGGTAGCGTTTGAGCTCAACCACAAGTTCCGCGAGCTCGGGGAGCCCCACCATGCGCCGGATGCCGGTCAAGTCCACCGTCATCGCCGAAGTTGGCTACGAAGACGAAGTCATGGAGATCCGCTTCAACAACGGCGGTATCTACCGCTACTTCAACATCTCTCCGGAGGTCTGCCTCAACCTACTCAGGGCCGACTCCAAGGGCCGTTTCTTCAACCAGGAGATCCGCGGCGGGTATCCCTGCACGCGGATCAGGAAAGGGCGCCCGATCCTGCGACGGAGCTAGCCGAAGGTGAAGTGAGCTCGCTCGACCCGCGCCTCACCGTATCCTGAGCGCATGCCGCGTCCGCCACTTCTCGTCTTGGCAGTCACGGCTGCTGCTTTGTCGGCGGCAATCCCAGCCGGAACGACGTCGGCTGCAATTTCGGAAACCGGACCCATCGTCCGCGTCGAACTCGACCTGAGCACGAGCAATGGTCTTCACGCTCATCTCGAAACCTCCGAAAAGGAGATGGCGACTCTTAAACTTTGGCGTAAGGACCGCGGGGTCACCGAGGTCACCTACGAAGTCAAGAGTGAAGTGACCGAAGCGGGGCTGAAAGTCCGGTTCGGGCGCCTGGGGCTCATCGACGTCGCCTTCACGCCCACCAAGACGCTGAGCGAAACCCAGCCCTCGGAAGGATGCACGGGAGCGCCGCGAACGCTGCGGGAAGGCATCTTCACCGGGACGATCGACTTCACCGGCGAGCGCGAATACGTACGGATCGAAGGGCCCCAGGCCGAAGGGTCGATGAGCGTGATCTCACCCTGGCAGTGCTCCGAAGAAGGGCTGCCGCCCTTCCGAGGCGCCTCGCGGTTCTTGGCGAGGTCTCGGAGCAAGAAGAGGGCGGCGTCGCTGTACGCGGGGAGCCGTCATTGTTCCTGCTTCTTCCTCGCCGGCGTTCACCACGGCAAGAAGAGAGGGCGGAGCATCTTCATCGGAGAGAAGAGCGAACACCGAGAAGGGATGGAGATCTTTCGGGGGACCTACGCCACTGCCGGTGCCTCCGCTTTCGTCTTCGACCACAGGGCAGGGACCGCAACGCTGCGCCCGCCGCCGCCTTTCAGCGGTCACGCCAGCTTCAAGAGCCGGCCCCACGCTCCCGACCGCTGGCGGAGCACGATCCGGGCGCCGCTGCTCGGAGCCGAGCCGCTCAAGACCGACGGCCCCGGCTACGGGGCAGCCCTTTTCCCCGAATATCAATTCGACTAGGTCGACTCCCTCGCTCTAGCGAGAGAGATCTCCTCAGCAGGAGCCGGTAAGGCCGCGGACGCGCCGAATCTTCGTCTGCAGCGCCGCCTTTGAGATCCCATGTTTGCGGGCGTACCGGGCCGGGTTGTACTGGGCTCGGAAGGCGAGCTGGCGCAGCCGCTCCACGGTGGCCGTCGACATCGTCGGCGGGGGTACGTTGGCGAGCGCGTCCGGTCCGAGCAGTTCGGCGATCGCGAGGCGTAGCCTCACCTCGACCGGTGGGAGGTGGGTCGCCTTGGCGATGGCCCCGACCCCTTTGAGCCGGCCCGCGACCGCGGTCACTCGCTTCAGCTCGCGGAGGACGGGCATGGGGTACACCGGCGGCGCCAGCGGTTCCGGGGCTGACTGCGACTGCAGGTGCACTTCGCGCAGGGCCGCCCCCATCAGCTCGAATTCGTTGGTGAAGACGGTTACCGTCCGGTCGCCGGTGCCGACGTCTACCCAGCCCCGTTCATATTCAGCCGCCAGTCCTCCGCCGCGAACCAGAAACACCCGGTAAGGAATGCTGTCGAGGCCGATCGGGTTGCGCTCGCAACTGCTGAAGTTCTGGACCTGGGCCGGGACCGAGCACCCGCCCTCGCCCGGGGGCTGTTCGCAGTCACCGTAGGAGAACGAGGTGTCGGGATCCAGTCGTAATCCGGCGAAGTAAGGCCCAAGCCAGTACTGATCGGCCTGTTCCTGATCTTCAGCGCCGACTTGCCCGCCCGCCGAGGCGGCCGGCAGCAAGGTGCACAGCGCGGCTAATAGAACGATCCAACCAACCCGGAGCACGCGCATCATGCTAACGCCGCCGGCGATCGCCGAAGTCTCAGCAGCTGCACCATCGCCACCGCCGCGTCGGCCGTCGCGCAGAGCAGTGCCAAGTCGCGGAGCAGGGTCAGTTCCGGGGACGTGAAGGTGGCGGTCGAGAGTACGGTCGCTCCGACCACGATCCACGCCGGGCGCCGCAGGCGGGTGGAGCCGGCGCTGAGCACGACCGCCGCCAGGCCCAGCAGCCAGACCATGTATTGGGTGCTGAGCACCGGGCTGGTGACGACGACGAGCAGGACGACAGTGAAGACGAAGTCGCGGCTGACCGCGTCGTCGGCCAGCTCTTCGCGGCCGGATCGGATCGCCTGCCCCCGCAGCCACCACCAGGCCGCCGCGGCGGCCAGGGCAGCGAGGGTCAGCCAGCGGAGCAGGGTCGCGATGCTGTCCGCGGTGGGGGTGGCGACCTCCCAGGCGCCGAAGCGGATCTGGCGCGGATAGGGGTCGCCGCTGACGATCTGTTCGAGTTGCCAGGGGATCGTGGCGACCGCTTCCTCCTGCAGGCCGCGGTCGCCGCCGTGCGAGAGGAAGCCGGCAGGGTCGCCGAAGGCGATCGTCGAGACGACGAACACCAGCGCGACCGCCGCCGCGGCGGCGAGGACGGCCCGGAGTAGCCGCTGCCGATCCCACTCGCCGAACAGCACCAGCACCGGCCAGACCTTGATCGCCGCTCCCAGCCCCGCGAGCGCCCCGAACCAGCCCGGGCGGCGGTGGATGACGAGGAGCGCGGCAATCGCGATCACGGTCGGGACGAGGTCGAAGCGGAGCACGGCGAAGGTCCCGAGTAGCGGCATCCCCAGCAGCCAGACCCAGACGCCGGTGTCGGTTCCCGAGCGCCGGGCGAGCCGCACCAGCAGCAGCAGGCCGGCGAGGTCGACCAGCAGCATCAGCCCGACGAACGCTTCGCCGTAGCCGACCGAGACCAGCCGGGGGATGAGCATCAGCAGCCCGGCGCCAGGCGGATACTGCCATGCTTCTCCACCCGGAAAGGCGTGGTGGCTGGTGAGGAAGTGCGACCAGGTCGCGTAGTTGTTGACGTCCTCGAACCGCGGATGCGGAGTCGCCCAGAACCCGACCTCGGCGACGATCAGCGCCCGGCTACAGAGCCAAACGGCGAGCCAGATCGCGAGATCAGCGCCTGGTGATTTTCGGCGTCTTGCCGGCACGGATCTTGATTTCGATCAGCTGCGCCCCGGTACCTGCTCCGATGCGCAGCTTGATCAGGGCGCCGGGCTGCAACTCGTGCTCGCCGAAGAGGCCGGTCAGATCCGCGCGGTGTTTGCTCACCTTCACCTTCTTGGACTTGAAAGGACAGCCGGAACCGCTGCAACTGACCCGCACCTTGGCGCCTGAGGGGATCCGTTCGAGCAGCATCTTCTTCACGGTGGTCCCGCTGGCGGTCACCTTCCAATGGGCGTGCAGCTTGACCGGTGGCGGGGGTTCCGTCACAGACAGGCGAACTGGGCTGGTGGGCCCGACGGTCCCACCGTTGCCCCCGCCGCCAGACGGGACGACGACGCTGAAGTGGCGGGCAGCCGGGACTTCCGACCCGTTGCCTTCGGCGTCGAGCGCGAAGACGTAGGCGGTGTGGGGACCGACCGCGACGGAGGGGAGGACCCACGGGGAGGTGCAAGGCTGCGGCGGCCCGGAGGCGTCGAGGTCGCATTCGTATCCGGCGACCGTCGAGTCGCTGTCTTCGAAGGCCACTTCGACTTTGACGGGTGAGCCCGCGGTCTCGATCTGCTGGTTCTCGGCGGGGAAGGTGATCGTCGGCAGGGCCGGCGGCGGATTGACGAACGATGCTTCAGCCGTCCGCGTTTCGAATTCGGTGGTGAAGATCACGCATTCGGTCGGAGAGGGTTTTTCATCGCAGGTCCCCCAGCCGTTGAACGTCCATTCGCCGGAAGGCACCGCCGTCAGCGTCACCTGCGTCCCGTCCGGGTAGGCCAGTTCTTCGCAGCTGCTGGAGCATTCTTCGATGCCTTCGGAAGGAGGGCTGAGCTTGACCACGCCCTGCCCGAAGACGACGATGTTGAGTTCAGAGACCCCGATGGCACCCGCCGTGGCACTGCCAAGAGCAAGCGCCAGCGAAACCGACGCCAGCAGGATCGCCAGAAACGACCCGGCGACCCGCGCAGAACGCCTCAGGGCGGCGGTTTTCAGCCTCATACCCATCTTCCTCCTAGAGCGAAAGTCTCGCAGAAGGCAGGGTGTTTACCAAGCGCCGCCAGATCATTTTTGCTCACGGGGGCTGAGCTGCGGTGAGATTCGATCGTCAGGATTGACACGTTGCCGCAGAAAGATTCGAGACACCGAACGGCCTCAGTTGAGCAGTTCGTTGATCAGCCTCTCGATGCTGGCGGCGATTCCGTTTTTCTCCAGCGCCTCCCTTACGCGGGCTCGCGCGGCGGTAAATTTGATCTCCTCAGGCAAGTCGAGCTCCGCGGCGGTCTTCTCCGCCCCGGCTGCTGCCTCGGCAATGGCGGTGTGAAGATCGCTCTCGGGATTGAAGGTCGGGAAGGCGGCGGCGAACACATATTTGTCGACGTGGCGCTTGCCGAACAAGCCTTCGCTCATCAGAGGCTCGATCAGCTGGTGGACCGAGTCGCTGTTGAGGATCGCGGCCAGATAGCGCCCCTCTTCGACCGTCTCGGTCGCTGCCCAGTAGAGGGTGTGGTCGACGATCTCCTTGTCTCCTTCGAGGCGAGCCGCCGCGATGCGTATGCCTGACTTCGTGTACAGGACGCGGTGGCGCTGAAGGGGGAACTGTCCGGAGAGCTTCCCGTAGTAGTCGAGCTGTTCGCGCAAGCTCAACTTCGTGCTCTTGCTGCGGTTGTTCTCCCAGTGCTTTTCCGCCTCACGCCACCAGTTGGCCACCCCGGGGTACTCGTCGATACGAGTGTCCGAGCCGTCAATGAGTTCGGCGCCGGTCCACGGGATCACCGACTGTACGCTAGGCCCAAGGAGGCGGTATGGGGCGACATCGGTGCCAAAGAGAGTCGGGTAGAGGAACTTCACCTCGACATTTCCGGCCAGGGAGGCGATGTCTTTCCACGGTGCCTTCTCCAGTGGACTGCGATGACTGGTCACGTGATGCGTCCCCGTCGGCGTTCCGAGCGGTCCCGCCGGACCCTCGCGAACCGTCAGCAGAACGCGCGGGATCACGACCGCGCCTTGGTAGAAACGCTCTGCGTACGGGGAAAGCGCTCCCTCAGGATCGCCACCGGAAACGTCGGTCTCCGAGCGGGACAAGTGTGAAGCAGCCTCCTCCCAGCGGGTTCCAAGTCGCGCGATCCGGCCTGCCAGGGCCATCGAAGACGGGGGCATGGCGGCCGGTTTAGGGGATCGACACCCGAAGACGACCGCAGCGGGAACCGGGAAGATGTCCGGTTTGACGGCGTGCAGGTCCCACGGCTGATCGAAAGTCACGCCCACAGAGACTCCAGCGCTGTCGTACTTCCCCTTGCGAAAACCCTCGAACTGGCGTCGCGAAAGAACAGCCGCCGGCATGACGAACCCAAATCGGCCGCCCGCGCGCAGGTACTGCTCGGTCGCCCGCACAACGAAAAGGTCGGACAGGTCCTGGTGCGTCGAGACTTTGCCGCCTGCCCAGAGGCCTCGCGCCTCTGACATCCCGCGATAGAGCTGCTGCATGCGCTCCGGCATGAAGCGGTAGGAGAGCCAGGGTGGGTTCCCGACGAGGACATCGACTTGGTTGCCGGGCTGGGTGAACGAGACAGGGCGGGCGAGGTTGCGAACGTAGTAGCCCCAGATATGGTTTCGCCGTTCGTCGTGAAGGTCACAGAGGGCGTTGAAGACGGCGATCAGTGCCTCCTGGTCGTCCGGGTGAACGGCACGACGGCGCAGGATCGAGGTGATGCTCGGCCGGGAAGAACCGCGCTCCCGCGAGGAGGCCCGATTTGCCAGTTCGGCGACGAGCTGGTCAAAGCGGTCGGCGTCGGTGATGACCCGTTCCGGAAAGTGAAGTTCGCGGTCGACCAGCTCGGCTTGGTCAGTCGTGAAGATGGTGATTCCGCCGCGGGCGAACAGCGTCTCGTCTTGCTCCCAGCGGAGGCTGTCGCCGAGGTAGACAGGCACGCTGAACGGCGGCCGCTCGCCTTCGAGGTACTTTGAGCCGATCGCAAGTAGATAAGTGACCCGGGCCAAGGCGACAGCTACAGGATGAAGGTCCATGCCGGCGACATGCGAGACCACGCCGAGGAGCGTCTCTTCCCGCGACATTCCCGCAGCCTCGGCCGCGCGCAGATAGCGCCGGACGGCCCAGAAAACGAAGGTCCCAGAGCCACAAGCCGGGTCTAGAACCCGATGTTCGAGCGGTTCGGTCACTACTGTCTCGACGATGCCCTCCGCCAGCCAGTCGGGCGTGTAGTACTCGCCCAGGTGCTTCCGCGTATCAGCGTCGATCACCGACTCGTAGAGGGTCTTGAGAATGTCGTGGTCGACGTCGGTCCAGTCGAAGCGCGCGATCCGGCGTGCGAGCGCGGCGACGAACCGGTATCCCTCTGAGGCATCGATCGGCCAGTCGAAGAAGTCCGCCTCTACGACCCCGTTAAGTTCCGCTTGTCGGAATTCGTCCCCGGAGAGGAGGGCTTTCGGGTTGACCCCGACGATCGGCAGACCGACCGCGGAGTGGGCGATCAGCTCGGCACTGATCACCAGATAGGTATGCATGACGAAAAGATCGTCGGTATCTGGAAAGTGAGTCCCGAGGGCGGAGGCGAGGAGGCGTGACCAGAGTTCTCGCTTCAGCGCGATCTCAGGTTCCCTCTTGTTCTGACTGTAGATCTCCTTCAGGTCGGCGAAGTCGAGGGCAAAGCTGGGTCCCTCGGCACCGAGCCGCTGGTGGATCTCCTTGGGGGTCGGTTTGACACCGAAGGCGGTGGCCATGACCCCCTCGAGCCAGACGAGCAGCGCCTCGCCGTCCTCATCCGCCCCAGTGAGCCTCAGTTCGTTGACGACCTGGCTCTTGTCGCGCACTAAATGGTGTAGCTCCCAAACCGCGCCATCGGTGAGGATGCCCGCGTAGCGGAGGCCGGTTTCCTCGGTTCGGCTGGCTAGGTAGCCGGCGAGTTGCTCCTGAGCTCGTTTCCTAATCCGCTCGTTGCCAAGGCTCTTCTTAACCTCGATGACCGTGCTCCCAGCCTCGATGTCGATTCGCCGCCCGCCCTCCACCGGAGCCTCCATCACGACGCGAACGTCCTCGTCGTCCAGTTCCAGCCGGTTGTCCAGGAGCACCGCTCTGACGTCGGACTGGATTTCGGCCTCGGTCAGCCCCTGCCGGGCAGCGAGCCGGGTCACTACATCACTCAGCTTCATCACCGTAACGTAGCCTTGTCCGCGGCTGCCAGTGCTCAGGCCCAGCCCATGCGGTGCGGCGGCGGTCCCGAATGCTCTACGACGGTGGACTCTTCGCTCCAGGCGAGGGCTCGGGGCGAGCCCACCGGGGCGACTTCGATGCGGTAGTGATCCGGCGTGGCGGTTCGCGTGAAGCGGACCAAAACATCTCCGTCCTGGTAGCCGGTAAAGCCCTCCGTGAGGGTCGGCATGTAGACACGCCACATGCCATTCCCCTTTTTCAGCCTGGGTGGGCCGTTGAAGGTGACCTGGCGGCCAGCGGCTTCGTAGGTATTCCCACGGTTGTCTTCGAAAGTGAGATGGCGTCCCGCTGCCTTCGAGGGGTCCTCCATGTCCGGGTAGAAGAAGTGGTGACCATTGAAGAGCAGCTCGATCTGGTTGTAGCTCTCGCCCTCCGGCTTTCGCGTTAATTCGATCCAGAACGAGGTAGCTGTGCGCAGCGCCGAGTCGGCTGGCTCCACACTCGAGGTGTTCGGTGGCAGAGGGATCCGGGGTCGCTTCGCCTCGTACTCTGCGAGGAATTCCTCGCTCACAAGATCCGCGACCTCCCACAACTGGTCCCACCACGCGCGAAACGCGACGGCGACGTCATCCGATCTCGTGCCGCACCAGACGAGGATTTGCTCGACGTTCGAGGTGAGTGCGCTCAAGGTGAGGTTCGCGGACGTCGACGCTACAGCCGCCGCATCGCTCAAGCTGTTCTCGAAGTAGAACAGCTTTGGATGAAAGGAAACCTGCGCGTTCAGGCCCGCGTCGGCCAACGCAGCCTCCCCGTAAGGAACCTTAACTTCAGAGTTCTCGGCGTCCACGAGTCGCTGCAGTGCTTTTGGCTGACTGATGCCCCCTTGGATGCCGACCAGCCACTTCGTCTGCGTCGAGTCGAACCCCTCGGGACCGATGACTTTGTTGCGGAACTCCATTACCCCCGCCTCGGTCACAAAAGCGACCCCGGCGAGTAAGACATCGGCTTCGACTGATCTCCAAACCTCCCCCAAAGGATTCTCCCTTGGTTTGACCGGAAGGAACGCGAGCACTAGATGATCATTCGGTCCGCGCCTGCCGTGTCCTCTCTTAGTGTGGAACGGCCACCAAGGCGTAGGGCGCGGGATTAGCAGCGCTCATGAGTATCCGGTTCCGTTAGGTTGACCGCGGCTTTGACCTCGCCCGCCTTGGGACGCGCCGCGCATCCGACTTTGACCACACCCGGGTGGGTCAAGTGTCGGCTACGCGAGTACCGGCGCCTGTGTGGGGGCGCGATCTGATGTCCTTGGGTGCAAACTGCCTGAGCGAACCGGATACTCATGAGCGGCGATATGCGGGGAGTCGGGGCACTTCTGCCGAGAAGTGCCCCGACAGTTTCACACTGCCTCCGGCGAGGCATGACGATCACCTCGGCAGTCAGCCGGCGCGTCTGAGCCGTCAGCGGTCAGGGCGTCAGGACGACGCGGCCGAATGCCTTGCGGCTCTCGATGTATTGGTGCGCCGCGGCGGCTTCGGCGAGGGGGAACGCGCGATCGATCTCGACCCGGAGCTCGCCGCTTGCGACGCGCTGCAGCATCTCGCCGATCATCGGATGGATCCGGGCGTGCTCGACCACAAGCGCGCCGCCGAGGTAGACCCCGCGCAGGGTGTTGTTTTTCGTCCAGAGGGATTGCGCCTCGATCTCCGAGCCAGCTCGGCCGGCCACCCCGACGCTGACCAGCGTCCCCCGATAGGCCAGCACGCCGATACTGTCGCGGAGGTTCTGGCCGCCGATCGAATCGAGGACGACGTCGACGCCTCGGGAGTCGGTCAGCTCGTTGGTGCGCTCGACGAAGCTCTCGGTCGCGTAGTTGATCCCGTGATCGAGCCCGAACTCCTGCAGTCGCTCGAGTTTCTCGTCGCTGGAGGCGGTGGCGATCACGGTCGCGCCCGCCTGCTTGGCGAGCTGGATCGCGGCCATTCCGACGCCGCCGGCGCCGGCGTGGATCAGGGCGGTCTGGCCGTCGGCGAGGTTCCCGGCGGTGAACAGGCACTCCTGCGCGGTTCCGAACGCGACCGGCACGCAGGTGGCCCGAGCGGCGTCCAGCCCAGCTGGGATCGGCCAGGTCATCATCGCGGGGACCGCCCGCCTCTCCGCGTGGGAGCCAATGGCGTTCAAGGCGACCACCCGGTCACCCACCGCGGGTGCATCGACGCCGGCGCCTACCTCGCTGACGGTGCCGGCGCTCAGGTAGCCGACGATCCACGGGACCGCGGGCGGAGGCGCCGCCGCACGGGCAAGCAGGTCCCCGCCCTCGATGCTGATCGCCTCGGCGTCGACCACCACGCAGCCGTCCGGGCACTCGGGCTCGGGCACCTCCTCGTAGCGAAGCACCTCGGGGGAACCGTTCTCGTAGATCACCGCCGCCTTCATCGAATCACCGTCCTTTCGTTCGCGAAGCCATCATCATGACTACATGGCCGACTCCGACCAATGGCCCTCGGTTTCCTACGACGATTGGAGCGAGACCTGCGACACGCTTCACGGGCATACCCAGGTACTGGGAAAGCTCGCCGCGACGCTGGCGCCGCCCGAGCCCCAGCTCCAACATGCCGCGCTGCGCTTGACCGCGCGGGGCTGGGAGACGGCGCCGCTGCCAGCGCCCGACGGCTCGGGGGCGTTCGTCGTCGCGCTTGACCTGCACGCGCACGAGGCTCTGGTCGAGCACGGCGACGGGCGCGTGCGGAAAATGTCCCTCGTTCCCCACCGTTCTGTGGGCGTGGTAGCTCGCGAGCTGCTGGAGGCGGTGGCGGGTCTGGTCGGCGACGTCGAGATCGATCCGACGCCGCAGGAGGTGTCATGGACCGTGCCGCTCGACGAGGACGAGGAGCATGCGAGCTATGACCCGGACCGGGTCACCGCCTACTTCACCGCTGCGACCCAGGCTGCGCTCGTCTTGGCCGCATTCCGGGCGCCCTTCCGTGGGCGGTCCTCGCCGGTCAACGCCTGGTGGGGCTCGTTCGACCTCGCCGTCAGCCTCTTCTCCGGCCTCCCGGCCGACCCTCCCTCCGAGGACTTCATCATGCGCAACTCGATGGACTCCCAAGAGGTCGCCGTCGGATGGTGGCCGGGTGACCCCAAACTCGGCAAAGCCGCGTTCTATGCCTACGCCCACCCGGCACCGGCAGCGTTCGCCGAGGCCGCTCTCACGCCGCCAGCCGCAGATTGGAACGACGAGCTCGGTCTGTACGTCCTCGGCTGGGACGACGTGCGCACCAGCGACGACCCGCACGCATTCGCTCTCGAATTCGCCCGCTCGGCGTTCCAGCACGCCTGCCTAGTTTGCGGCTGGGACGAGGCGCTTTTAGCAAGCACCGAAGGAGCACCACCGCCGGTGAAATGAGGACAACCTGCCTGGCTTTCACTCCGGGCCACACGAGACCTCGACCGGCTAGGTTCAGGCCCGCCCGAAGTGCGGAGCGTTCAAACCGAGTGGGTCGACCCGAGACTTTCGACGATCAATCGGAGTTGAACCGCTGCGGCGGGAAGGATCGGACCCCATGTGCGTCTTTGGCTTGTAGACGCACGAGATCGCCATGCGGCGGTCCTCAACTCGATCCGGAGGTACTCCGAAATGTTCACGTTTCCCAGAAGGCTGGCGCTGCTCGCCGCCCTCGCATCGGTCGCCGTTCTCTCGGCCGCGAGTGGCGCGAGTGCGACGGTCACCCCAGAAGTCAAAAACAACACGCTGACCGTGACGAGCAACAACGACGGCGACGCGATCACGCTCGCCGCAGCCGGCGGCTTCATCACCGTCAACGGCACGGCGACGACCCTCGCCGCCGACGCCAACGCCCAGATCGTCGTCGACGCCGGCGGCGGCAACGACACCGTCGACGCGACCGCGCTCGGAACGAGCTACGGCAGCCTGAAGGTCGACGGCGGCGACGGCGACGATCTGCTGACCGGCGGGGCGAAGGCCGACGTGATCGAAGGCAACGCCGGCGAAGATCGCGTCGTCGGCTTCAAAGGCGAAGACGAACTCTTCGGCGGCGACGGCAACGACGTGCTCGTCTGGAATAACGGCGACAGCACCGACTTCGACGTCGGCGGTGCCGGCACGGACGAAGTCGAAGTCAACGGCGCGCCGACCCTGGGCGACGTCTTCGTTGCCAGGCCCAATGCTGCTGAACCGGGCTCGGTGATATTCGAACGGACCAACCTGGTCAAATTCGAAATCGACCTCCAGGCCGAGCGCCTCACGGTCAACGGGCTCGGCGGCTCGGACAGCTTCCAACCCGACCCCAACGCCCCGACCGGGCTTAACGGCCTGACCAGCCTGACCCTGAACGGCGGCAGCGCCGCCGACGTGCTGGCGGGCGGCGACGGTGCCGACCAAGTCAACGGCGGCAGCGGCGAAGACTCGCTCTTCGGCCGCGCCGGCGCCGACCAGATCAACGGCGGCGACGGGAACGACACGCTCGAAGGCGAAGGCGGCGACGATCGCCTCGTCGGCGCGACCGGGTCAGACACCCAGCGCGGCGGCGAAGGCGATGACGTGCTCGTCTGGAACAACGGCGACGGCAGCGATCCGGAGAACCAGGGTGGCGCCGGGTTCGACCGCGTCGAGGTCAACGGCTCGCCCGCCGCGGGCGATCTGTTCAAACTCGAAGCCGGCGAATCTGGGGCGACCTTCCAGCGCACCAACCTCGTCCCGTTCACGCTGGGAATCTCCTCCGACAGCGAGGTTGTCTCGGTCAACGGGGCTGGCGGCGACGACGAGCTCTCGGTGCAGCAAGAAGGCCAGAAGCTGCTGGTGGCAGCGGACGGCGGACCCGGCAATGACCGGCTGAGCGGCGCCAACGAGGCAGACAGCTTCTTCGGCGGCTCCGGCAACGACATGCTCTCCGGTGGTGCCGGCAGTGACCTCCTCGACGGCGGTGAAGGCAACGACGGGCTGTTCGCCCGCGACCAGGTCGGAGATCTGGTCCGTGGCGGGAGTGGCACCGACAGCGCCCAGACCGACCAGGTCACCGTCGATGCGATCGACGGCGTCGAGGCTCTCGACGCGACCCCGGCGCCCGCACCCGCGCCTCAGCCGCCGGCTGACACGACGGCGCTGCCGCCCAGGGTGGGCAAGGTCGGCGTGATCCGCGCTCACGGGAAGCTGCTCGCCCGCGTTCCTCTCGCCTGCCCGGCGAACGAGGCGGGAGGGTGCCAGACCGTTCTGACCCTGGAGACGGCAAAGGCCGTCAACCTGGGCCGGTTCCGGGCGGTCCTGGTCCTGGGATCGAAGTCGGTCGACCTCGCTCCCGGACAGCGGATGAACGTATCGGTCCGCATCAGCGCCGCCGCTGGCCTTGCCACCCACGGCAAGCTGGCGACCCGGATCCAGGTCGCCAGCTCCGATGCCGCCGGCAACTCCGCGGCCCGGTCGCTGGCCGTCGGCCTGCGGATCCCGCGCGGCTAGTCGAGATGTTGCGGCCGGAGGAGGCACGGGCTTGAGCACGGCGACCGTTGATAGCGTCGCCCCCGTGCCGACCTCCGGCCGCCTTCTCGACCCCGACAGCCTTGGGGACCACATCGATCGCCTCTTCCGCGCGGCCTGGGCACTCTCCGGGTCGCGCGCCGACGCCGAGGACCTCGTGCAGGAGACCTTCGCCCTCGTTCTCGCCAAGCCGCGCTTCCTCCGCAACGAAAACGACCTCGGCTATCTGCTCAGCGTCCTGCGCAACACGTTCATCAGCTCGCGCCGCGCCGCGGCCCGGCGCCTGCGGCCCGAAGCGCTCGCCGAGGGGTTCGAGCCGGTCGACCCGAGCCCGGCGACCCGGCCCGACCTAGCCGCCGAGGCGCGCGAGGTGTTCGCGGTTATCGCCGGCCTCTCCGAGCCGTTCCGCGACGCTCTCGTCGCGGTCGACGTGGCGGGGCTGAGCTACGCGGAGGCGGGCGAGCTCCTCGGCGCCAAGGAGGCGACGATCACCTCGAGGCTGTTTCGAGCGCGGGCGCAGGTGGCCCGCGGGATGGAATCGCCCCCCGCGGGCGTCTTAGAAGATGGAGACCGATGACGCACCACGAAGACGACATCCCCCTGAGCGACGAGGAGCGCGAGCTGGCGAAGAAGGGCGAGGCCCTGATCGCCGCCGCGGTCAGCGAGACCCAGGCGCCCCAGTCGCTGCGCGAGTCGATCGAGCGCGAGCGCCAGCGCGCCCAGTCGGCCCCGAAGGCCTCCTTCTGGCGCCGCCACCGGCGTGCGCTTGCCGGCGCCGGCGCCGCGATGGTGGTGCTCGCGGGCGTCGTCCTCGCCCTTCAGGGGGGCTCGGGCTCCGAGGAATCGGCGCCCTCGCTGGCGGCGCTCGAGGCGGCGACGCAACTCAGGGCGACCCAACCGGCTCCGGCGAAGGCCGGCGGTGACCCGCCCGTCCTGCAGATGCGGGTGGGGGCGATCTCCTTCCCCGACTGGGAGAAGAAATTTGGCTGGAGGGCCGTCGGCAGTCGCGAGGACGAGGTCTCGGGCCGCACGGTCAAGACCGTCTACTACCGCAACCCCGACGGCGCCCAGCTCGGCTACTCGGTCCTCGCCGGCGACCCCCTCCGCGAGCATCCCCCCGGACGCCAGGTCGTCCGCGAAGGCAACACCTACCACGTCGCCCAAGCCGCCAACCACACCCTCGTCACCTGGACCCAGCAAGGCCACACCTGCGCGATCGTGGCCTCCTCAACGGTCCCCCCAGCACGACTCCTAGACCTCGCCGCCTCGCGCAACGTCTGACGGCTGTTCCAAATCCCTGCAAAAGTGAAGTTGCCAACGCGCAGGGACTTCTTAGGCGGATTCGAACCGCCGACCTCCTGGGTGCGATTAGGGCGCTGGTTTACTTGCAGGTCGCCCGAATCCCGCATGGCAAGTGGGTTTGCGCCGCTCGCGCTTCGCCGCCGACCGAGCCCGATATGCGCGGATATGCGGCGATTGCCGGGGTGTTCTGGCAGAAACGCTGATTTCCGCCTGATCGGGGCACCCTCGGTTCAAACCCATGCCATTTTCGGTTTGACGGTCCCGGTGCCGGATCTAATTCGGCCCGGTGTAGTCCCTCGCAATTGGTGACTGCCCGCGACCCGAAGGCGGCAATCCGCTGCCGGCCTAGGCATGGTGGCCGGCTTCATCGACAGACTGGATCAGTTTTCAGTTCGTAGGGTGGGCCTATGGCGGACCACGACTGGATGCTCAGAAACCTCAGAGGGACCCGAGCAACGCCTCCTGGGCTAGCTGCGAACGATCCGCAACGGAGAGCCATCTACAGCGCAGGCCTTGAGCAATTCGAACAATTGCTGGAGGCATCCAAGAACATTCCTCCTTCTGCTCGTCCGCTTCCTCTCTTCTACGCTCTTAGTCAGGCGGGCCGAGCGATTGTGGCTGCTAGAGGAAATGACCCCGAGATCAAAGGGCATGGCCTCTCGCAGGATCATCGACAACCACAGCCTGCCGAGCTTCTGCATCGTCGGATCAAGAGAGTCCCTAAGCAAAGCGGCAAAGATGCGTTTGGAGCCGTCTCTCGTGCAATCGGCTCCCCCGATATAAGCGGATCAGTGGAAATTGGTGCGGTTTGGGTCGCGCTTCCCGGTACGCATCGAGTTATGGAAGGCGCTTGGCGCGAGAGCTGGCGGACTGCCTTGCCAATCTTGGACGAGACGGATCATCGAGCTGTTCAACTAGGCCTGACCGTAGTTCGGGCAATGAGCTTTAGCGGCAACCCGCATGTCAACGAAATCGAAGCTCTTGCGGGTCGATATCCCTCGATACCCGAAAATGCTCACGTACGAGCCCTCCCTGGCAACGCGGACATGGAGCCTGGCAACTGGGGAGTGACCATTATCTGGAAAGCCGAACAACCACTAGAGACGGTGGCCTACCCTGATCCCTCGGTTCCGAATGAATCGAAGAGCCTGCTGCCCACTTTGCCCGACCAGGACGCCGTCTTGGATCCCCTGATGACGTGGTGGATTCTTCTCTTCGGGCTTTCTGTCTTTGCGCGATACGAACCCGAGCTTTGGATGGAGGCACTGAACGTCAACCAATCTCCACTTGCAGTGCCTTTGGAATCAATCCTTCAGCAGGCGCTTCAAGCGGTTCCCGGGCTTCTCCACGAGGAGTTGCTGGTCAAGGTCACCTGATAGGCGCGCAGGCGCACTTTCAGGGGGGAATCGGCTCTGGCAACTCCCAGGGTGGACCGCTTGCTCGAGGGAGGGCCGATTTCGATTGAGCGTGGCCGATCCGCGCGTCGCTTACGCTAGGCCGATGGCAAACGCTTTCATTGATCGGCTCGTGGATTGGCGCGACTTTGAGCGCTTCGTCCATGACATGTACGCCGACGACGGCGATCTCGTTGTTGAGCACAACGTGACGGAGGTCGGGAAGTCGGGGGCGCGCAGACAAATCGACGTGAAGTTCACCCACAAGGTTCGATCCCATACCTACGTGACTCTCGTTGAGTGCAAGCGCTGGAAGTCGAAGGTGGGCCGAGATCGGATCGACGTCTTGGCGGCCAGTATCGAGGATCTAAATGCCTCCAAGGGGGTCATATTCACCACGCGCGGGTTTGAGGAGGGTGCCGAGGCCTACGCAAAGAGCAAGGGCATCGACCTCTTCCTTGTGCGGGATCTGACCGACGAGGAGTGGGGTCTACCTGGCCGGGTCGTCTGGTTCTACATGCATACCTATGCGGCCGAGGCCCGCAATATCAACCCCGTCGCAAAGCTCGCTGCCATCGGCCCCAATCCGCCTACCTCGATAAGCCTAAATATGAAGCTCAGTCGCGACGGTCAGCTCGACGAGTCTTTGACTCTCCGCTCCCTAGAGGACGGCAGTGCCGGCCCCAACCTGCTTTCGTTGATCGTCGAGGCCCGAGATCGAGCGCTTAAACGTCTTTCCCCTTCGATCAACAAGCTGTTTTCTGAAGGCGCAGACGGCGCAACGCAAGCATTTCTAATCCCAATCGACCTTGACCTCACAAACTCACCCCACCGCCAGCTGGTGCAACCGTATGGCTTGGTGCTGATCGAGCGACTGACTATGGACCTTCTCGTGTCGATCCTTCAGACGCGGTTTGAAATGGATCGAGGCAAAGGATTCAATATCGCCTTGGCTGTAGAGAATTACGTAACGCGGGAGCGAAGCGTGGTCGCTCAACGTCGGGATAGCGCCAAAGTCGCTGTGGCCGATCTCCGGAACGATGGGGTTACTGGGGAAGATCGCGACGACGTGCTCGAAAATGGTCAGCTTCTACAGATCTTCACCGAGCCGTGGGTCCAAGTCGGAGAACTCGAGGGCGAGCCACAGCGCACCCTAGGCCTGCGTTTCACTCTCCCGGATCGGGAGACCCAGGTTGAGCAGCCCGAATCCGAGAGCGAGGCGGGGGGCGCCTAAGCAGCTCCGTCCGCTTCTGGCTGGTCGACGTTTGCCGGACGTTCGTTTAGCTCCAGCAGGAGCGAAGTCACCAGCATTAATGCACTCAGCGCGTTTACTTGTCGGTACTGCGGTTCCTTCACCCGATGAGCTGATGCATTGCGATTGAAGTCAGAACGCTCAGGCCTACCGGTAACGGGATGGTACTCCTCTAGCACCTTGCTGACTGCAAGCTGCACCGCAACCCAACGGAATTCCCGAATAGATGCCTCTTTTTCGTTGGCTTCCAGGAACCTTTTACGGACTTTGCCATGGCTCTTCTCCCTGAGATGCTCATGCAACGTGGAGCTTAGGATGCTCGCCGTGAGCGCTTGGGAGGCGGAGAAATAGCCACTGCGGTAAGTCTCTAGCGACTCCGCCGTTGCGTCTCTCAAGGGGAGAAGGCTTGGTTCATCGACTCGGACCAGTAAGCGGTCTAAGTCGAAGAGAATGCGCGGCTCCGCGCTGAGGAGGATTTCACGACGCACCTCCGGGCTGGGTGCCTCCAATAGCTCGACCACGGTCGCCGCCGGCGGGGTCCAAAGAAGACTCCATCCAGTGCGCCCCATCAGGTCGACCGCAGCGAAGACTTGGGGGTTCGTAAGCTCCCGCCAGTTATCCGGAATTGCAGCGTGGAATGCCTCGGCAAAGTACTGCGACGCTTTGAGGGCGTCCTGGAGGAGAGCCGAGCTAGTCTCCCGCAAGACTTTCCTTGCGGTGCGCAAAGCATTCTCGGTGGCTGCATCTGCCAGCACTCGTTGGGCATGTTCGACTATGTCAAACCGAGTGCCTCGAAACTCGCGGAGGAATCTGGCGATCTGCTCGAAATCCATTGCGCCCTATCTAAGTCGCTCTTCTCGTAGGCGGCGTCGTCCAAGGCTTTCTGCAAAGGCTCAAAGAGCGGCTGAACGTCGCTGCCGTAGTGATCAGCCCGCCGCAGATCGGATATTCGCCTCATCCAAGAAGCGACTTCGACGGCGCTGCGGTCCTGGCTGTCGTGCCCCTGCTCCGGCGTAGCTGGTCGCCCCTCCCCTGAACAGGGCATGGCAGAGGTAAAGCCGATGCCGGGCGCGGGTCATAGAGACATACATGAGCCGCCGCTGCTCAACCACCTCTCCGTCACCGGGAACCAGGACGTCCTCAAGGTCGGGAATGACCACGACATCCGCGGACAGTCCCTTTGCACCGTGCAGAGTCATCAAGCGAACCGGCGCTTGCTCGCCGTCGCCGACCTGGGGCTGCTCGCGGTATTCGTGCAGCACGGCGAGCACTTCGCCGAGATTGCCTTCCGGCCCGGTGACGGTTTCGATGACTTGGCGGAACTCATCGCGCCGCTCCGGGTCTAACTCGAGCATTTGGCCGGCTAGCTCCAGGGTCTCAATTGCCGGCTGCTCCGGGTCCAGATCGTCGGCAAAGGCGGCTAGCTCGGCGTAGGCGTTC
>Ga0070659_100001035_pt1 | contig 20335 bp, 18 predicted proteins | sample KBSC23metaG_FD_64666 | JGI IMG/M metagenome (GOLD analysis project Ga0070659, IMG submission 64666) | Corn rhizosphere microbial communities from Kellogg Biological Station, Michigan, USA - KBS C2-3 metaG | ecosystem: Host-associated > Plants > Roots > Rhizosphere > Soil ... | reverse complement strand
CGATCAGGATGCCGCCGAACATCGCCCACGACAGCACCGCAAAGACGTTCTTGTGATCGAACTGGACGGCGCGATGGAACAGTTGTTCGGAGAACAGGATGCCCGATGCAATCGTCAGCGTGAGCAGCACAAAGCCCGCGCCGATCAGGCGAAACAGCAGCTTCTCGAGCGTCAGCAGCGGCGGCAGCAGATCGAGCCAGCGGCTGAGCCAACCCGCTTCAGCCGGGCGGTTGAAGGTGTGCAGGCGGCGCTCAGCGGCCAGCATCAGGATCGCGTGGAACGCCGCCAACGTGAACAGCCCATACGCAACGTTGGCGATGGCGAAGTGCAGCTTGAACAGCGGACTGGCCGCATAGCCGAGAATCTGTGCCCCCGGAAATGCCAGCGGCAGCAGGCTTCCCAGGAGCGCCACCGGCATCACCAGTAGCCCCAGGCCCGCCAGCGAGAAGAACAGGCTCTCGATCCAGAAGATGCCGACGCCCAGCCACAGCATGGCTGACAGCGCATACGCGAAGCCGAACACCATGGAACTGGCCGGGAAGATGGTTTCGTGCAGCAGGAAGCCATGTGCGGCGAGCGCAGCCAGCAACGTCCAGCGCCACCAGCCGGGCGCGGATTCCGCCGTCGGGGGCGGGGGAACGAGCACCGTGGCACCCGGCGGCTGCCCGCCCGCCATGGCTCCAGCAGCAGTCTGGGCCCCAAGCCCACTGCGTCGCGCCCACGCTGCCGAAGCGAGGGTGCCGTAGAGAAGCGCCGTCAGCGCATACAGTACAATCACCATTTGCACAGTTTACCGCAGCGCACCCCAGTTTTGGCTGGGGCCCGCCCCCGCCGAAAGCCTCGTCGGGCGACCAAGCGAAATACGCGCATCAAGCACATTCAAGCCGGCGCGCACATTGCTGCACCGGCCTGCTTCTTCCCAAATGCTGTCCCCAATTCCGGATTCCACACACTGTCATGCTGGATAACCTGACCCAACGGCTCGCGCGCGTGGTCAAGACCATGCGCGGCGAAGCGCGCCTGACCGAAGCCAACACCGCCGAGATGCTGCGCGAAGTCCGCCTGGCACTGCTCGAAGCCGACGTGGCGCTGCCGGTCGTGCGCGAGTTCATTGCCCGCGTCAAGGAAAAGGCGCTCGGCGAGGACGTCATCACCAGCCTGTCGCCCGGGCAGGCGCTGGTCGGCATCGTCCAGCGCGAGTTGACCGCCATCATCGGCGGCCAGGAAGCGCTGGAAGGCGTCGGCAGCAACATCATGGGCGGCCGCGCGGCCGAGCTGAACCTCAACGTCACGCCGCCCGCGATCATCCTGATGGCCGGTCTGCAGGGCGCGGGTAAGACGACCACGGTCGGCAAGCTGGCCAAGTGGCTCAAAGAGAACAAGAAGAAGAAAGTGCTGACGGTGTCGTGCGACGTGTACCGCCCCGCCGCTATCGCGCAGTTGAAGACCGTGTCCGAGCAGGTCGGCGCCGATTTCTTCCCCTCGCAGCCGGACCAGAAGCCGGTGGACATTGCCGCTGCCGCGCTGGACTGGGCCAAGAAGCACTATCACGACGTGCTGATCGTCGACACGGCCGGTCGCCTGGGTATTGACGAGGCGATGATGCAGGAGATCGCCGCGCTGCACGCCACGCTCAAGCCGGCGGAAACGCTGTTCGTGGTCGACGCGATGCTCGGCCAGGACGCGGTGAACACCGCCAAGGCTTTCAACGACACCCTGCCGCTGACCGGCGTGGTGCTGACCAAGCTCGACGGCGATGCGCGCGGTGGCGCGGCGCTGTCGGTGCGTCACATCACGGGCAAGCCGATCAAGTTCGTGGGTGTGGCTGAAAAGCTCGACGGGCTGGAGCCGTTCTACCCCGACCGCATGGCCCAGCGCATTCTGGGTATGGGCGACATCCTCGCGCTGGTGGAAGAAGCCCAGCGCGGCGTCGACATGGAAGAGGCCCAGAAGCTCGCGGCCAAGATCAAGAAGACCGGCGGCTTTGACCTAGAAGACTTCAAGGCGCAGATTGGCCAGATGAAGAAGATGGGCGGCCTGGGCGGCCTGATGGACAAGCTGCCCGCGCAGTTCGCGCAACAGGCCCAAGGCGCCAACATGGATCAGGCGGAGAAGCAGGTCCGCCGCATGGAAGGCATCATCAACTCCATGACCGCCGCCGAGCGCGCCAAGCCTGAACTCATCAAGGCCAGCCGCAAGCGCCGCATTGCCGCGGGCGCGGGTGTGCAGGTGCAGGAAGTCAACCGCCTGCTCAACCAATTCGAGCAGATGCAAAGCATGATGAAAAAGCTCAAGGGCGGCGGCATGATGAAGATGATGCGCGCCATGGGCGGTATGAAAGGAGGCATGAAGGGCCTCCTCGGCCGGTAACCTGCCCACGATCCTACTGCGCGGCCCGAGCTTGGCCTTGCGATGCTCACCGTACGCGAGTACGGTTGCGCTTCTCAGACCAACCTCAGACCGCTCGCTACGGATCGTGAACAGGTTACAAAGGCACGGTCAAACCGACTTCCCAAAAACGTATTCACTAGACTGACACGATGCTGAGCGCAGAACAGGCCCGCGAACTCTGGGCCAACTCCGAAGAAATCGTCAGCGAAGACGCCGTGCGCGGCTCGCTGGACCGCATGGCCGCCGAGATCACCGAGAAGATCGGCGACACCTTCCCGATGGTGCTGTCCGTGATGGGCGGTGCGTGCGTGTTCACCGGCATGCTGCTGCCCAAGCTGGCCTTCCCGCTGGAGTTCGACTACATCCACCTCTCGCGCTACAACAACCAGACGGTGGGTAGCAAGGAGATGCAGTGGCGCGTGGCGCCGCGCGAGTCGGTCAAGGGCCGCACGGTGCTGGTACTCGACGACATCCTCGACGAAGGCGAAACGATGGCCGCCATCCGCTCGCGCATCATCGACATGGGCGCCGCCGAGTTCTACTCCGCCGTGCTGTGCGAGAAGACGCTCGCCAAGGCCAAGCCGCTGTATCCGGATTTCTGCGGCTTCAACGTGCCGGACCGCTACGTGTTCGGCTGCGGCATGGACGCCAAGGGCTACTGGCGCAACCTGCCGGCCATCCGCGCGCTGAAGAACACCTGATCTACGGGTAGGCCGCGCAGGCGCAAACAGAAAGGGCGACCACCAAGTCGCCCTTTTTTGTTGCCCTCTTTTTTCCTCGCGACGCGCCTACAGTTGATGCGCGAAGATGCGGATGCCCTTGAGCAGCATCTCCACCGAAATCGCCACCAGGATCAGCCCCATCAGCCGCTCGAATGCCATCACCGTGCGCTCGCCCACCAGACGCTGGATGCGCGTGGCGCCGAGCAGTACCACGGTGCTCACCACCATGGTCACGCACAGCGAGCCGACCCACGTCCACATGCGCCCAGGCGCCTGCGACACCAGCAGCATCACCGTGGCCATGGCCGACGGCCCCGCGATGGCCGGAATCGCCAGCGGCACGATGAAAGGCTCGCCAGTCGGCTGTGCATCGGCGGCGCCCTCGTGCGGGAAGATCATGCGCAGCGCGATCAGGAACAGCACAATGCCGCCCGCGATCTGCAGCGACATGTCGGTCAGGCTCATCATGCGCAGGAAGGCTTCGCCGAAGAACATGAAGACGAGCAGCAGCGCAAACGCGATGCCGACCTCGCGCAGCACCACGAGGTTGCGGCGCTCCGGTGCCACCGGCCGCAGCGCCGAGATAAAAATGGGAATGTTGCCGAGCGGATCGGTGATCAGCACCAGCAGGACGGTCGCGGAGAGGAACGTGTATTCCATCGCCTAACGTCGATCAGGCACCGCGACGGTAGGGGCGTTCACGCAGCCATTTGGTGGCGATCCACTTCTCGCCGCGCTCGACCGGCAGGCCGGCATGCAGCGTGTCTTCATCCAATGTGCCGTCCGGGCGCTTGTAGACGAAGAAGACCGCGTTGCCCTTGACCGGCGCCACCTCCAGCCCAAGCTTCGGAAAGCCCGTCGCGCCGCCCGCCTGCACGCTGTTCAGGTAGATGACCATGGTGGCCACGCGCTGGCCGCCGACTTCGAGCTGGCGTGCCTCGCCGCTGCGGCCCGGGTTGAAGAAATCGAAGTGCGGCTGGTATTCGCCGCCGGGCTGGTAGTTCAGCACCTGGAAACCTTCGCCGTGCTCAACCGGCACACCCACGGCCTGCGCAATGCGCGCTTCGATCTTGGCGATGAGCGGATGCTCGCCCACCTGGAACATCCCGCCCTGGCTGGTGCGGGCCGAGATCAGATTTTCTTCGCCCGTATCGGGGTTCACCACGGGCGAGCGCTTGAGACGATGACGCCCGATCGCGATCAGCTCGTCACACTCCTCGTCCGACAAGAAGTGCTGGAACAGCACAATGCGCGGCGTTTCGATCGCAAACAGGATGGGAATCTCGCCATCGGCGGTGTGCACGGCGTTGCTGTTCTCGACCGATTCGTCGACGGCGGGCGCAGGCACGGGGGCGATGGCCGGAGCGGGTGCGCGGGCGGTCAGCGCCTCATCCACGACGCGGCGTGCGAAAGCGCGGTCGTAGCCGGATTGCACCATCGAGGCCACCAGCGATTCGGCCTCGAAACCTTCGGTCACGTGACGCTGCAGCCAGTCGCGCAGCGCTTCGGACATGGTCGCGTACGGTTGGGTGGTGGACATGCGGGCTTGGGAGATGCGGGCGAGCGGAGGAGATGGCCCTATTGTAGGCCGACCGACCCGCGACGAACGATCACGAGCCGCCAGCGATGCGAAGCGGCGAGAACGGATTACGCCCCGGGACCTCGGGCAGCGCCTTGGCACGTGCGGCGGGCACGGCGGGCTCGGCAGGAACCGGCGCCGACACCGTCATCGCGCTCGACTCCTGGTACTGCCAGCGCTTCCACGCCGCCAGCACGGCGTTCGGATACTGCGGCTGGCCCCGGCTGCCGTTGTAGCGGCCCAGCGCCAGGTACAGATTGCCCCCTTCCATGTCGAGATAGTGACGCAGGATCGTGCAGCCGTAGCGCAGGTTGCTCTGCAGATGGAAAAGCTTGCGCTTGTCGTTGTCGCCAATGGAGCGCGTCCAGAACGGCATCACCTGCATCAGGCCCATCGCCCCGGCGCTGCTCATGGCGTATTTGCGAAAGCCGGACTCCACCTGCATCAGGCCCAGCACCAGCGCCGGATCCAGCCCCGCACGTTTGGCTTCGTAATACGCGGTTTCGATCAGCTCGACGCGCACTGGCGCCTGCGGGATCTTGCTCGACATGCGCACCGACATCTCGGCCAGCCAGCGCAGGTAGCCGAGTTGCTCGTCGTTGCTGGCAAACACCGGGCGCAGCGGACGGCTGTCGGCCACAGCAGCGGACAGCGCGCTGCGCACCGAGTCCGCCAGGTATTCCTCTTTCTGGGCGCCAGCCCACGCCGCCTGCGTGCCCGCGAGCAACGTCCCTGCGCACAGCGCAACGGCGATCAGGCGGGTAGAGAACAAGCGGCGCATGCGGGTCAGCCCTGTGATGGCGTTACTGCGCGAGGCGCGCCTTCAGCGTCGCCAGCACATCGGCCGGCGCCACGGCGGTGGCGGCTTCGTCGCGGCGGCCCTGGAATTCCAGCTTGCCTTCCTTCAGGCCGCGGTCGCCCACCACCACGCGGAACGGCACGCCGATCAGCTCCCAGTCGGCGAACATCGCGCCGGGGCGCTCGCCGCGGTCGTCCAGCATCACGTCGATGCCGGCGGCAACCAGCTCAGCGTGCAGGCGATCGGCTTCTTCGCGCACGGCGTCGGAGCGGTCGTAGCCCACCGGGCAGATCACGACCTGGAACGGCGCGATCGACGCCGGCCAGATGATCCCGCGCGCGTCGTAGTTCTGCTCGATGGCCGCGCCCAGAATCCGCGTGATGCCGATGCCGTAGCAGCCCATCACCATCGGCTGGGTCTTGCCGTTTTCGTCGAGGAACGTGGCGTTCATGGCTTCTGAATACTTCGTGCCGAGCATGAAGACGTGGCCGACTTCGATGCCGCGGCAGATGGCCAGCGTGCCCTTGCCGTCCGGTGACGGGTCGCCCGCCACCACGTTGCGCAGGTCATAGACTTCGGGCTCGGGCAGATCGCGGCCCCAGTTCACGCCGGTGAAGTGGTAGTCCTCTTCATTGGCGCCAATGACAAAGTCGCTCATGACCGCAACGGCGCGGTCCGCCACCACCTTGATCGGCTGCTTGGTGCCGATCGGGCCCAGGTAGCCAGGGGGCGTACCGAACGCGCGCAGGATCTCGCCCTCGGTAGCGAAGCGGAACTCCGCCAGGCCCGGCACCTTCGATGCCTTGACCTCGTTGAGTTCGTGATCGGCACGGATCAGCAGCATCCAAATCTGGGGCTCAGCGCCCTCGACTTCCGTGGCCAGCACGATGGATTTGACGTTGCGCTCCAGCGCAATCCCCAGTTGCTCGGCGACCGCCTCGCACTTGGTGCGGCCCGGCGTGTGCGTCTTGGCGAACGGCTCGGTAGCCGCAGCGCGCGGCGTGGCCGGCGCCAGCGCCTCGGCGGCCTCGATGTTGGCGGCGTAGTCCGAATCGGGGCAGTAGATGATGGCGTCTTCGCCCGTCTCGGCGATCACGTGGAATTCCTGCGAGCCCGACCCGCCGATAGCGCCGTTGTCGGCCGCCACCGCGCGAAAATCCAGCCCGAAGCGCCGGAAGATACGCATGTACGCGTCGAACATCTTTTGGTACGACGCCTTCAGGCCCTCGGCGTCGCGATCGAAGGAGTACGCGTCCTTCATGGTGAATTCGCGACCGCGCATGATGCCGAAGCGCGGACGGCGCTCGTCGCGGAACTTGGTCTGGATCTGGTAGAAATTCACCGGCATCTGCTTGTACGAGCGGATCTCGGTGCGGGCGATGTCGGTCACCACCTCTTCGGAGGTCGGCTGGATGACGAAGTCGCGATCGTGGCGGTCCTTCACACGCATCAGCTCATCGCCCATCTTGTCCCAGCGGCCGGTCTCCTGCCACAGCTCGGCCGGCTGCACGACCGGCATCAGCACTTCCACGGCGCCGGCGGCGTTCATTTCCTCGCGCACGATCTGCTCGACCTTACGGATTACGCGCAGCCCCACGGGCATATACGTATAGAGACCCGCGCCAAGCTTCTTGATCATGCCGGCACGCATCATCAACTTGTGCGACACGATCTCCGCGTCGGAGGGCGCTTCCTTGAGCGTGGAAATGAAGAATTGGGACGCTTTCATGCGACTGACGATAAGGGATGGCGCGGCCAACCAAAGCCGCGAAAACAAGGGCAAAAGCCACCGGAATCAGGAGATGGAACGAGGCGCCAGACGCACATTCGCGCGGTCGGCACCCCTCCCCCAGGAGGCGCGAGTGAGCGGCAACATTTCGGCTTCTGTGACAGCCGAGCGACGGGCCGCTCTATAATCGGCGTAATTCTAAAGTATTCGAGGTGCAGTCATGCTCGATCGTGAAGGCTTCCGCCCGAACGTCGGCATCATCCTCATCAACGCAAGAAACGAGGTGTTCTGGGGCAAGCGCATTGGCGAGCACTCCTGGCAGTTTCCACAAGGCGGCATCAAGTACGGCGAAACGCCCGAACAAGCGATGTTCCGCGAACTGCACGAAGAAGTCGGCCTGTTGCCAGAACACGTCCGGATCGTCGGTCGCACGCGCGACTGGCTGCGGTATGAGGTGCCGGACAAGTTCATCCGCCGCGAGATTCGCGGCCATTACCGGGGCCAGAAACAGATCTGGTTCCTGCTGCGCATGGTCGGTCGCGACTGCGACATCCAGCTGCGCGCCACCGAGCATCCGGAGTTCGATGCGTGGCGATGGAGCCAGTACTGGGTGCCGCTCGAAGCCGTGATCGAGTTCAAGCGCGAGGTGTATCAGTTGGCGCTGTCGGAGCTTTCGCGCTTCGTGCAGCGGCAGAATCGCGCGCCGCTCTCGCCGTACGGGCGCGGCGGGCAGCACCGTGAGCGCGACGGGCGCGGGCAGCAGGAGCAGAACGCACGCGGCCCCCGTCCCCAGCCGACCTTGACGGTCACCACCACGACGGTCATCGTCGAAACGGTGAGCGTGTCTGCGCCGGCCCCTTCTTCTCCCAACCCTGACGACACGTCTCCCAAGGACAATTCGTGACTCTGATGACGACGACACGTGGAGCGCGCCGCGCTCTCGTGCCGCTCGCGCTGGCGGCTGCGCTAGCGTTGACGGCATGTGGCCACAACCGCACTGGTGATCTGGAAGACAAGCTGTTGATGGACCCGTTCAACGACAAGCCCTTCAAGGAAGATGCCGTCACCTTCCCGGCCCCGCCGGTCGATCGTGATGCCGTGCCGTTTGACGTGGCGGGCGGCCGCAATGAATCGCCGCTGCGCTTTGCCATCGATCCGAAATCGGTGTCCATCGGCAAAGACAACGTGGTGCGCTATACGGTGCTGATCACCAGCAAGACCGGCGCGCGCAACGTCAACTACGAAGGCCTGCGCTGCGACACGGCGGAGCGGCGTATCTATGCGACGCTGCGCAACGACACCAACCAGTGGGTCGGCAACCGGGCGGTGGACATGAACGAAACCGCGAATGCTGAATCCGCCAGCCTCAACGCGTACAAGGCCGCCAGCGACTGGCAGCGCGTTGGCAATGGCGGGCCGACGGACTATGCCTCGGCGCTGATGCGCTCGTACTTCTGCGACGTGCGCTCGGTGGCGGGGGATGGAAAGGCGTCTACGCTCGTGCGGCGACTGGGTGAGTCGGCGCGCTATTACGGCCCCTGAAAGCGGAACCAGCCAAACGCTCGGTCACTCGCTGAAACAACAAAGGCCAGCCCCGCAAGAGGTTGGCCTTTTGTCTGTTGAGATGCCGACTGGCGAATCAGAGCAGCACCAGGTTATCCCGGTGCACCAGTTCGGCCGCGCTGACGTAGCCCAGCACGGTCTCGATCTCGGAAGATGACTTTCGCGCAATCAACCGAGCCTCGGCGGACGAATAGTTCGTCAGGCCACGCGCCACTTCGCGCCCGGCGGCATCCACGCAGGAAATCACCTCGCCGCGCGCAAATTCGCCCTGCACTTCCGTCACGCCAATCGGCAACAACGACTTGCCACCGGCAGTGAGCTTCTCCACCGCGCCGGCATCCAGCACGACGCGCCCGCGCAGTTGCAGATGATCAATCATCCATTGCTTGCGCGCGGCCATGCGGCCGGTCTGTGCGCGTAGTTGCGTGCCGATGGCCTCGCCGCTCGCCAGCCGGGCCAGCACGTCGCCCTCGCGACCGGAGGCGATGATGGTGTGCGCGCCCGATTTGGCCGCGCGCTTGGCTGCCAGGATCTTGGTCAGCATGCCGCCCTTGCCGATGCTCGAACCCGCGCCGCCGGCCATTTGTTCCAGGTCGGGCATGCCGGCCTGCGCTTCATCGACGAATCGAGCGTTCGGATCTTTGCGCGGGTCGGCGGTGTACAGGCCACGCTGGTCGGTCAAGATGATCAGCGCATCGCCTTCAATCAGGTTGGTCACCAGCGCGCCAAGGGTGTCGTTATCACCGAACTTGATTTCGTCGGTGACGACGGTGTCGTTCTCGTTGATGATCGGCACCACGCCCAGGCTCAGCAGCGTAAGCAGCGTGGAGCGCGCGTTGAGGTAGCGTTCGCGATCCGCCAGGTCGCCGTGCGTGAGCAGCACCTGCGCCGTGCGGATGCCGTGCCGCGCGAATTCAGATTCATACACTTGCGCCAGCCCCATCTGCCCGACGGCGGCGGCGGCCTGCAACTCGTGGATTTCCTTCGGGCGCTTGACCCAGTTCAGCCGCTTCATGCCCTCGGCGATGGCGCCGGAGCTCACCAACACGACTTCCTTGCCGGCCGCGCGCAGTGCGGCAATCTGCGCGGCCCAACGGGCGATGGCCGCTTGGTCGAGGCCGCGTCCGTCATTGGTAACCAGGCTGGAACCGACCTTGACGACAAGGCGGCGCGCATCGGCAATCAGCGAACGCAGGGCCATGGTGGGCGTGTCTCCGAAGGATGTTGTGGTTAGGCTTGATTGTCGTGATCGACGTTGTGCAGGGTCGGATCCAGACGTTGATCAGGCGCGGCCGCTGCTGCGTCCTCTTCGGCGCGCAGTTCGTCGAGGTATTCCTGGATTGCATGGACCAGCGCCTGCGTACCGTCGTGCGTGAGCGCAGAAATGCGATGCACCGGGCCCTTCCACTTGAAGCGCTTCACGAAGTCTTTCACGCGCGCTTCGCGTTCGTCCTCGGGCACCATGTCGAGCTTGTTGAGGACCAGCCAGCGCGGCTTGTCGTACAGCTCGGCATCGTATTTCTTCAGCTCACCGACGATGGCCTTGGCTTCGGCCACGGGGTCGACGTTCTCGTCAAACGGGGCGAGATCCACCACGTGCAGCAGCACGCGCGTGCGCTGCAGGTGGCGCAGGAACTGGTGGCCCAGGCCCGCACCTTCCGCAGCGCCTTCGATCAGGCCAGGAATGTCCGCCACCACGAACGACTTCGACGGGCCTGTACGCACCACGCCCAGGTTCGGGTGCAGCGTCGTGAACGGGTAGTCGGCAATCTTCGGGCGCGCGTTGGAGATGGCCGTAATCAGCGTCGACTTGCCGGCGTTGGGCATGCCGAGCAGGCCCACGTCCGCCAGCACCTTCAGCTCGAGGCGCAGGTTGCGGCGCTCGCCGGCCTTGCCGTCGGTCTTCTGGCGCGGTGCGCGGTTGGTACTCGATTTGAAGTGGATGTTGCCCCAGCCGCCCTCGCCGCCCTGCGCCAGGCACAGGCGCTGGCCATCAAGGGTCAGGTCGGCGATCAGTTCTTCCGTGTCCGCGTCGTAGATGGCGGTGCCCACGGGCATGCGCAGGGTGATGTCGTCACCGGCGGCGCCGTAGCAATCAGCGCCGCGGCCGTTTTCGCCGTTGCGCGCGAGATGCTTCTTGGCGAAGCGGTAGTCGATCAACGTGTTGATGTTGCGATCGGCAACGGCCCACACGCTGCCGCCGCGCCCGCCATCGCCACCGTCCGGGCCGCCGAACGGGACGAATTTCTCGCGGCGCATCGAGGCGCTGCCGTTGCCGCCGTCACCAGCAATCACTTCAATCCGGGCTTCGTCGATGAACTTCATGGAGGTCTCCGCCCGTGCGCATACGCACGGCAGGTGAAAGGAATGGGGCTAACGCATGGGGCTAACAGAACGCGCCGGGCAACATCGTACTGCCCAGAACATGGCTCGCGTTTTGTTAGCACCAGAAACGAAAAAGCCCCGCACGGGTGCGGGGCCTTTCTACTACAAGGCTGAATCAGGCCGCCGGAACAACGTCGACGAACTGCTTCTTGCCTTCGCCGCGGTTGGCGAACTTCACGTGGCCATCGACCAGCGCGAAGAGGGTGTGGTCCTTGCCCATGCCCACATTCACGCCAGCGTGCGTGCGGGTGCCGCGTTGGCGAACGATGATGCCGCCAGCGTTGATGGCTTGGCCGCCGTACACCTTCACGCCCAGGCGCTTCGACTCGGAATCGCGGCCGTTCCGTGTGGAACCGCCGCCTTTTTTCTGTGCCATGACTGAACTCCTATCCGATTACGTAGACGATGCAGCCTTAGGCCACGATCGAGTCGATACGCAACTCGGTGTAATTTTGACGATGCCCCTGATGCTTTTGGTAGTGCTTGCGACGGCGCATCTTGAAGATCTTCACTTTGTCGTGACGACCATGGGAGATGACGGTGGCTTTGACGGCAGCCCCGCTCACCAGCGGCGCACCAACCTTGAGTTGGTCGCCGGCGCCCACTGCGAGCACCTGGTCAAGCGTGATTTCTGCGCCAACGTCCGCCGGTATCTGTTCTACTTTCAGTTTTTCGCCAGCAGCAACCTTGTATTGCTTACCACCGGTTTTTACGACCGCGTACATTGTCGGACCTCAATAAAAGAACTAAAACGTGACTCTTGCGCCACTCGCAATCCGCCTGCGCAGATAACGGACACAGAGAACTCGCAACTATACAAGAAAAACCCAAGCAAATCAAAGACTAAAGCGTGCTGCCGGCACAACGGCCTGTGGCCCCAATTCAGCGCGCCCGGCTACCGGGCAAACCCCCTGCTTGCTCTATAATCTCGCGGTTTTTGCGCCGCACCGAGCGCATGCAAACCAACCGTCAGCCCTCGCCTTCCGCCGGAACCCGCCTTGACTCAAACCTCCGCCTCCGTCCTGCTCGCCCCCGTCGCTGAAGACATGCGCGCCGTCGATGCCGTGATCCGACGCCGCCTCGGCTCGGAGGTGGTACTGATCAACCAGATCGGCGAATACATCATCAGCGCCGGCGGCAAGCGCCTGCGCCCCGTGATCCTGCTGCTGGTGGCGAATGCGCTGGGCTACAAGGGCGAGTATCACCACGAGCTGGCCGCCGTGGTCGAGTTCATCCACACCGCCACGCTGCTGCACGACGACGTGGTCGATGAATCCGACCTGCGCCGCGGCCGCAAAACCGCCAACGCCGTGTTCGGCAACGCGGCCAGCGTGCTGGTGGGCGACTTCCTGTATTCGCGCGCCTTCCAGATGATGGTGCAAGCCGACAGCATGCGCATCATGCAGATTCTGGCCGACGCCACCAACATCATCTCCGAGGGCGAGGTCCTGCAACTGCTGAACATGCACGACCCGGACGTCACCGAGGAGCGCTACCTGCAGGTGATCCGCTACAAGACCGCCAAGCTGTTCGAAGCCGCCGCGCAGATCGGCGCGGTGCTCTCGGGCGCGGATGCTGCCACCGAAGAGGCCGCCGCTGAATACGGCCGCCGCATCGGCACCGCGTTCCAGATCGTCGACGACCTGCTCGACTACACCGCCACCGCTGACCAGATGGGCAAGAACGCCGGCGACGACCTGCGCGAAGGCAAGCCAACGCTGCCGCTCATCTACCTGCTGTCGAACGGAACGGAAGAGCAGCGCGCGCTGGTGCGCCAGGCAATCGAGCAAGGCGGCACCGAACATTTCGACGCGATCTTCGCTGCCATCCAGGCATCGGGCGCGTTGGAATACACCCGCCAAGCCGCCGAGCGCGAAGCCGCAGCTGCAGAGGAAGCCGCAAATGCATTACCCCCTTCCCTTTTCCGTCAGACGCTGATAGACTTGTGTGCTTTCTCGCTGCAACGTCAGTCCTGACACGCACGAGATCTGCGAAGAAGCATCGGGGTGTAGCTTAGCCTGGTAGAGCGCTACGTTCGGGACGTAGAGGCCGGAGGTTCGAATCCTCTCACCCCGACCAGTTTCTCGTATTCAAGTGGTTCCTGCGGCACGGTTTTCAGCATCGCCGCCCGGCAATTCCCAAGCAGTTTTCCGCATCGTCCGCTCAGTTCGGCGGGGTGTTGCGCTGCCTGCGCAGCTAACAACTGTCTACGCGGATGCGACAAACCCCTCTGTTATAGTGGGCGCTTCGCTGCTCTCCCCCCTCCCACCTTGGACTCCTGGCCGCTCTGGGCGCAACTCGGCGCCGTCGCGCTGCTGCTGTGCTGCTCCGCCTTCTTCTCGATTTCCGAAACCGCGATGATGGCGCTCAACCGCCATCGCCTGCGCCATCTCGCCAAGTCTAATGTCTCGGGCGCGCGTCATACGCAGCAGCTGCTCGGCCAGACCGACAAGCTGCTCTCGCTCATCCTGATCGGCAACAACCTGATCAACACGGCCGTGCCGGTGATGATCACCACCCTGGCCATCCACTACTTCGGCAACAACGGAACAACGCTGTCGATCGCCACGGCGGTGGTCGCCTTCCTGATCATCGTGTTCTGCGAGATCGCGCCCAAGATCGTAGGAGCGACCTATCCTGAGCGCGTTGCATTTCCGGCCAGCTTCCTCATCAAGCCGCTGATGAAGTTGGCGACGCCGCTGGTGGTGGTGGTCAACGCGTTCGCCATGGGCCTGCTTCGGCTGGTGCGCATCAATACGAAGGCGGCGCCTGAGCAACGCATGTCGACTGAGGAGCTGCGCACGTTGGTGCTCGAGTCCGGCAACTTCATCCCGCACAAGCACCGCAGCATCCTGCTCAACCTGTTTGATCTCGACGCGATCACCGTGGATGACGTGATGACGCCGCGTGCGCGGGTGGAGTCGCTCGACCTGTCTCGCCCGATCGAAGAGGTGATCCAGCAGCTTGAGACGTGCTATCACAACAAGCTGCCCGTGTTCGAGCAGGACAGCGATCAGGTGATCGGCATCCTGCATGTGCGCAAGGCGTTGTCGCTGCTGGGGCACACGGAGCTCACGCACGATGATTTCCGCGACCTGCTGGCAGAGCCGTATTTCGTGCCGAGCGGCACGCCCGTCTTCCGGCAGCTACAGTATTTTCAGGAGAACCGGCGACGCACCGCCCTGATCGTCAACGAATACGGCGACATGCTGGGGCTGGTGACGCTGGAGGACATCATCGAAGAGATGATCGGTGAGTTCACCACCACGCTGCCGAGTGCAGGCAAGCAAGTGTGGGACGCCGAGGGCGCCTATATGGCCGATGCGGGCATGTCGTTGCGCGACCTGAACCGGCGCCTGGGCCTGAACCTGCCGACCGACGGCCCGAAGACACTCAACGGGCTGGTACTGGAAGTGCTGGAGGAGATTCCAGAGGCGACGGTCAGCGTCAGAATTGCTGGGTGCGTGATGGATATCGTGCAGATGGACAACCAGTCGATCCGCACAGTACGGCTGCACCGGCCCGTGTCGGCCAAGCGAGCCTGAAGCCACTTCGATGCATCGGAACCTTCAGTCGATGCGGTTTTCTGCCGATGTGGCACAAATGCAAGCTGCGCTTTGACGTGCGCTTTACAAATCCAGGGGCGGTCGGCAAACTGCCCCGGTTCCGGACCCCACCCCCCACGAATGGGTGGGACACCGGCTGCAGAACATAAAACAACTCGCCTTGGGGGGCGGGCGCACGCTTGAGGCAGTGGGGCCGGGTGCGCGCTGAAATGGTCAGCTTCAGCCTGACGGACTGGACTCATGACACTCGGACTCGCCCTAGCGCAGAGCCGGCGGATCGCGCCGACGTTACTCACCCAGCTCGAACAGAGCGCGCGTGAAAAGCGCACGCAACTGATCGACGAACTGGTGAGCAGCGGGATCATGAGCGCGCACGATCTGGCCGTGTTCGTGGCCGGCAAGTACCAGATGCCGCTGCTGGACCTGGCGCAGTACAAGCTCGACACCGTGCCGGCCGTGCTGTCGGCCAACAAGCATTTCGCCCAGTTGCGCCTGCTGCCGCTGGGCCGGCGCGACAACCGCCTGATCCTCGCCACGTCCGACCCGAGCGACCCGAAGCCCATCGAAGAGCTGCGTCAGAAGATGAACGTGGCGATCGAAACGGTCATCGTCGAGCACGACAAGCTGGTACGCCAGTTGAGCCTCGCCAACGAGGCACCGGCCGAGATCAAGTCGCTCTTCCCCATGCAGGAAGCCGTGCAGATCGAGTACGACGCGGGCGCCGCTGCCGCCACGCGCCGCACCACCACCGATGGCATCGACGATGCCCCCGTGGTGCGCTTCCTACAGAAGCTCTTTACCGAAGCGCTGCTGCGCGGCGCGTCCGACTTGCATTTCGAGCCGTTTGAAACGTTTTACCGCGTGCGTTTCCGTATCGACGGCATCCTGGCGCAGGTCGCGCAACCGCCGCTGGACATTCGCGACAAGATCGCCACCCGCATCAAGGTGCTCTCGCGCCTGGACATCTCGGAAAAACGCGTGCCGCAGGACGGCCGCATGAAGCTGCTCATCACCGTCCCGAAAGACAAGAAAGACAAAGACAACAAAGAGACGGTCGAGCGCGCCATCGACTTCCGGGTGTCAACGCTGCCGACGCTGTTCGGCGAGAAGATCGTGATCCGGATTCTGGAGTCGTCCACCGAGCGGCTCGATATCGACCAGCTCGGCTACGAGCCCGAGCAGAAGCAACTGCTGCTGGATGTCATCAAGCGCCCGTACGGGATGGTGCTGGTGACGGGGCCGACAGGTTCGGGCAAGACGGTGTCGCTGTATACCTTCCTGAACATGCTGAATCAGGGCGACATCAATATTTCCACGGCCGAAGACCCGGCGGAAATCCAGTTGCCCGGCATCAACCAGGTCAACGTGAACGACAAGGCGGGGCTGACGTTTGCGGCAGCGCTCAAGTCGTTCCTGCGGCAGGATCCGGACATCATCATGGTGGGCGAAATCCGGGATCTGGAAACGGCGGACATTTCCATCAAGGCCGCACAGACCGGTCACTTGGTGTTCTCCACGCTGCACACCAACGATGCGCCAACCACGCTGACCCGCCTGATGAATATGGGCGTCGCTCCGTTCAATATCGCATCGTCGGTGCTGATGATTACGGCGCAGCGTCTGGCGCGCCGGCTGTGCAAAGAATGCAAGAAACCAGGCCCGCTGCCCAAGGAAACCCTGCTTGACGCGGGTTTCACCGAGGCTGATCTCGACGGCTCGTGGCAACCGTATCATCCGGTCGGCTGCGAGACCTGCAACGGCAGCGGCTACAAGGGCCGGGCCGGTATCTACCAGGTCATGCCGATCACCGAGGCGATCCAGGAGATCATCCTCACGCACGGCACGGCGCTGCAGATTGCCGAGCAGGCGCGCAAGGAGGGTGTACTGTCGCTGCGCGAATCGGGCTTGAGAAAAGTGAAGCAGGGGCTGACTTCCCTTGAGGAAGTGCTGGCGACCACGAACCAATAACCTTCTCGATCAATCGTTCCCATACCGGGGGGTAGGAACCAACCATGGCCACACGAGCACCTGCCGCAAACCGCGCGGCCGCCGCGCCAGCACGCAAGACCGCCGCCAAGAAGGCACCCACGCAGTACATCTTCGAGTGGGAAGGCAAGGACCGCAAAGGCAAGATCTTCAAGGGCGAGATGCGCGCGGAGAATATCTCCGAAGTCAACGCGGTCTTGCGCAAGCAGGGCCTGTCGATCACCAAGTCCAAGCGCCGCCGCGCCGCCCGCGGCAAGAAGATCACGCCGAAGGATGTGGCCTACTTCACGCGTCAGCTCTCGACCATGCTGAAGGCCGGTGTGCCGCTGCTGCAGTCGATCGACATCATTGCAAAAGGCCACGCCAATCCGAACTTCACGCAACTGCTGACGGAAATCCGCTTCGATATCGAATCCGGTAGCAGCATGGCGGCAGCGTTCCGCCGCCATCCGAAATACTTCGACACGCTGTACTGCAACCTGATCGACGCGGGTGAACAGGGCGGTATTCTCGATGCCCTGCTCGAGCGCCTGTCGATGTACATGGAAAAGTCGCTCGCGCTGAAGGCGCAGATCAAGTCGGCCCTGATCTACCCAATCTCGGTGCTGACGGTGGCCTTTCTGGTGACAGTGGTCCTGATGATTTTTGTGGTGCCCTCGTTCAAAGGCGTGTTCTCGAGTTTCGGCGCCGATCTGCCGGCCCCGACGCTGTTCGTCATTGCAATCTCGGACTTCTTCGTCAAGTGGTGGATTCCGATCGTGCTGGGCCCGATCATCGGCATCGGGCTATTCACGCGTGCGTTCAAGCGATCTGAGAACGTTCAGCGCTCCACGCATCGCTTCATTCTGAGAATTCCCATCTTTGGCGACATCATCCGCAAGGCCACTATCGCCCGCTGGACGCGCACACTGGCCACTATGTTTGCAGCCGGCACGCCGCTGGTGGAATCGATGGAGTCGGTAGCCGGCGCAGCTGGCAACTGGGTGTACCACGATGCGACCCTGGAAGTTCAGCAAGCCGTGCGCATCGGGACCAGCCTCACCAACGCCATGCAGGCCACGCACGTGTTCGACAACATGGTCCTGCAGATGACGCAGATCGGCGAGGAATCCGGCGCGCTGGATAACATGCTGCTGAAGGTGGCTGAGTTCTACGAGCGCGAGGTGGACGATGCTGTCGCCAACATCTCGACCTTGATCGAACCCATCATCATTGTCTTCCTGGGTGTGATGATTGGCGGCATGGTGGTGGCCATGTACTTGCCGATCTTCAAGCTTGGTACGGTGGTCTGACGCAATGCCCGAGTTGTTCATCATCCCCACGCTGGCCCAACTGCCGGCGTGGTTCGTGATTGCGGCGGGCGGCCTGGTTGGCCTGCTCGTCGGCAGCTTCCTCAACGTGGTGATCCACCGCCTGCCGCGCATGATCGAGCGCGAAGAGGCCAACTACATCGCCGAACTACGCGACGAGCCGCTGCCCCACCCCGACGCGTACAACCTGACCGTCCCGCGCTCGGCATGCCCATCGTGCGGCCACCAGATCAAGGCGGTCGAGAACATCCCCGTATTGAGTTGGCTGGCGCTGCGCGGCCGCTGCAGCGCGTGCAAGACACCGATCTCCTGGCGCTATCCGGCAGTGGAATTGGTCACCGGCCTGCTGACCGCCGCCTGCCTGTGGCACTTCGGTCCGACCTGGGTGGCGGTCGCCTCAGCGGTGCTGCTGTGGTTCCTGATCGCCGGTACGATGATCGACGCCGATACGCAGTTGCTGCCCGACGCCATCACCCAACCGCTGCTTTGGCTCGGCCTGGGCGTCAACCTCTTCGGCATGTTCACGCATCTGCACAACGCGGTGATTGGCGCGATGGCGGGCTACCTCTTCCTCTGGACCATCTACTGGGCCTACAAGTTGCTGCGCGGCCGCGAAGGCATGGGCTACGGCGACTTCAAACTGATGGCCGCGCTCGGCGCATGGTTCGGCTGGCAGGCGCTGCCGATGCTGGTGCTGCTGTCGTCGGTGGTGGGGCTGGTGTTCGGGCTCGTGCGCATTGCTCGCGGCGCGAAGAGCGAATCGCCGTTCTCGTTCGGGCCGTTCATTGCCGGTGCCGGTGTGATCGCCCTGCTGGGGGGGCAGCAATTGCTCGTAATGGCGGGGCTCGGTCCCCTGCTTGCGCCGTAAGGTAGCCCGCATGCGCGTGATCGGCCTGACTGGCGGCATCGGCAGCGGCAAGAGCTACGTGGCGGACCGCCTCGCCGAGCGCGGCGCCGCCATCGTCGACACCGACGCCATCGCACATGAGATCACCGCACCGGGCGGCGCGGCCATCCCCAAGCTCGTCGAGACATTCGGCGCCGGCATCCTGCGCGCTGACGGTGCAATGGACCGCGATGCCATGCGCGCCCTCGCCTTTTCCGATGCAACCGCCAAGACGCGGCTCGAGCAGATCACGCACCCGCTGATCCGCGCGATTGCGCTGTCGCGTGGGGCGGCGGCACAGGCGTCAAGTGCGCACGCCTACCTCGTCTACGTGGTCCCCCTGTTGGTGGAATCCCTCACCGGGCATCAGAGCTGGCGCAAGCTGGTCGACCGCATTCTAGTGATCGATTGCCCGGTCGAGACGCAGATCGCCCGCGTAATGGCCCGCAATGGTCTGTCGCGCGCGCAGGTGGAGGCCATCATCGCGCGCCAGGCCTCGCGCGAAGACCGCCTGGCTGCGGCCGACGACGTGATCGACAACAGCGGCACGCTGGCCGACCTCCTGCCGCAAATCGACCGTCTGGACCTAACCTACCGGCCGAACTGAAACGGCCTGAAAGCGACCGCCACAGCCCTTTGCATTGTGATGAGCGAGGGTCTCGCATAGAATGCGGGCAGATCGCGGCCCAAAAGGGCTTCGAGCCAGCCGAATGCCACCCAAACGGGCACCCAAGTTTTGATCCTGTACGAATATCCCTTCAACGAACGCATTCGAACGCTGCTGCGTCTCGAAGACCTGTTCGAGCGTCTGGATTTCTTTCTCGCGCAGGAACACCCGCTGCAACATCATGTGGCGCTGACCACGCTGTTTGAAGTCGTCGACGTGGCCGGCCGTGCTGATCTCAAAGCCGACCTGCTGAAAGAACTCGATCGCCAGCGCCAGACGCTCACCGCGCTGCGTGCCAATCCGCAGATTGACCAGGATGCGCTCGACGCCGTTATCAGCGAGCTGGAAACCGCTTCAGGCAATCTCACCGCCACGCACGGCAAGGCCGGTCAGCTCATCGCCGACAACGAGTGGCTGACGAGCATCCGCAGCCGCGCCATCATCCCCGGCGGTACGTGCGAATTCGATCTGCCGGCGTATTTTGCATGGCAGCATCACCCCGCCGAGCGTCGCCGCGCCGACATCATCAAATGGGCGCAACCGCTGGTCCCGCTGCGAGATGCGACGATGATCGTGCTGCGCCTGCTGCGCGAGTCCGGTCAGAGTGGCAAGGTCATTGCTAATGCGGGTAGTTATCAGCAAATGCTGTCGGGCCGCGTGTACCAGCTTATGCAGGTGCGCCTGGACGATGCGGCGCTGGGGTTCATTCCCGAGATCAGTGCCAACAAATACATGCTCTGGGTGCGCTTCAC